>Ga0099364_10013152_pt1 | contig 11126 bp, 5 predicted proteins | sample TergutTh196P3_FD_73070 | JGI IMG/M metagenome (GOLD analysis project Ga0099364, IMG submission 73070) | Microcerotermes parvus P3 segment gut microbial communities from Pointe-Noire, Republic of the Congo - Th196 P3 | ecosystem: Host-associated > Arthropoda: Insects > Digestive system > Gut ... | reverse complement strand
GAAGCCTTTAACCCCGCCGGCAGTGTTAAGTGCCGCATAGGAGCTGCCATGCTAGAGGCAGCCGAGAAGGACGGGAAAGTACAGCCCGGCGCAATGATAATAGAACCCACCAGCGGCAATACAGGTATAGGGCTTGCCTTTGCATGTGCTGCCAAGGGCTACAGTTTAACCCTTGTAATGCCTGAGACCATGTCCATAGAAAGGCGCAAGCTCGTAACTATGCTGGGAGCGGAACTTGTTCTTACCCCCGGCAGCGAGGGTATGACAGGAGCTGTGAACAAAGCGAGGGAGCTTCAGGAACAAACGAAGGGGAGTTTTATGCCCATGCAGTTTGAGAATCCTGCTAACCCGGAAATTCACAGGCGTACAACGGCTCTTGAAATATGGAATGACACAAATGGAGAGGTGGATATTTTTGTAGCCGGCGTGGGAACTGGCGGAACCATCACAGGAGTGGGAGAAGTGCTAAAACAAAAAAAGCCCGGCGTAAAAATAATTGCCGTGGAACCCGAGGCTTCCCCTGTGCTTTCAGGCGGAAAAGCCGGGCCTCATCGCATACAGGGAATAGGTGCAGGCTTTGTTCCCAAGATACTCAACCGTTCTATCATTGATGAAATTATTGCTGTTACTAACGAGGATGCCTTTGAAACTTCCAAAAGGTTAGCCCGCGAAGAAGGGGTACTTGTAGGTATATCTTCGGGAGCTGCTTTATGTGCAGCTTTGACTATTGCCGGCAGGGAAGAGAACAAGGGAAAAAACATAGTTGTCATACTTCCGGATTCAGGGGAACGTTATCTTTCCACCCAGTTATCGGAGGCTTGAATATTGTGTAAACTTGGACTGACCAAGGAAGTATAAGCAGCAACGCTGCTTTAGCAGCAACGCTATTGTTAATAAAAAGGAGATCGTCTAATGAGCAATAATTATAAATTTGAAACCCTGCAGCTTCATGCAGGGCAAGAGGAACCGGATTCAGCTACGGGCGCGAGAGCAGTGCCCATCTATGCAACAACGTCCTACGTTTTTAAAGACTGCGCACAGGCTGCCGGCCGCTTTGCCCTTACAGAGAGCGGCAATATCTATACACGCTTAATGAACCCCACTACTGACGCTTTTGAAAAGCGCATGGCGGCACTTGAAGGCGGCGTTGGTGCTCTTGCTACATCTTCCGGTGCTGCGGCAATCACCTATGCCATACAGAACATAGCCTCTGTGGGGCATAATATAGTTTCCGATAACAGAATTTATGGCGGAACCTACAACCTCTTTGCCCATACCTTTCCTGCAATGGGAATTTCCACCACCTTTGTGGACGGCAGTAATCCCAAAAATTTTGAAGCTGCCATCAACGAAAACACGAGGGCCCTCTTTGCAGAGACCATGGGTAATCCCAATTCCACCATTGTTGATTTGGAAGCACTGGCGGACATAGCCCACAAAAATGGCATCCCCTTAATTATAGACAGTACCTTTACACCGCCCTGCATGCTCCGCCCCATAGATTATGGAGCAGATGTAGTAGTCCATTCAACGACAAAATTCATAGGCGGGCATGGAACTTCCCTGGGCGGAGTAATTGTGGACTCCGGTAACTTTAACTGGGCAGCAAACGATAAGTTCCCCGGGCTTTCCAAGCCCAATCCCAGTTACCACGATATAGTTCTAACTGATGCAGTTGGCAAGCTTGCCTATATCATTAAAATACGCGTGACCCTGATGAGGGATACCGGTTCTACCTCCAGTCCTTTTAATTCATTTATGTTCCTCCAGGGTTTGGAGACGCTTTCACTGCGTGTTGAACGCCATGTGGAAAATGCATTAAAGGTAGTGGACTATCTTAGCAAGCATCCCCAGGTGGAAAAGGTTAACCATCCATCCCTTGCCTCTCATCCTGATAATAAGCTTTACAAAAAGTACTTCCCCAAGGGCGGTGGTTCAATTTTTACAATAGAAATCAAGAAAAGCGCCAATCTTGGAGAAGCGGAAAGTGCAATGAAGTTTATTGATAACCTGAAGCTCTTTTCCCTGCTTGCCAATGTGGCGGACTTAAAGTCCCTTGTCATACATCCTGCAAGTACAACCCATTCCCAGCTTACGGGGAAGGAACTTTTGGAACAGGGGATAAGACCTAACAGCATAAGGCTTTCCATAGGAACAGAGCACATAGATGACATCATTGGAGATATGGAACAGGCATTTAATAAAATGTGAGGCTAAGCAGAGCTTATGAAAACTGAAACACTGGCTATAGGCGGCATGACCTGTGCTGCCTGTTCTGCCCGGGTAGAAAGGGCAGTGCGAAAGCTTGAGGGCATAGCCGGTGCCTCTGTGAACCTTGCCTCTGAAAAGCTCAATGTGGAATTTGATAAGCCCCTTACTATAGAAGCAATAAAAGAGGCAGTAGTAAAAGCCGGTTATAGTATAATAGAAGCTGAAACTGCAGCGGACACGCAATGGGAGCAGAAGGAGAGGGAAGTTAGAAGAGCTAAGTTAAAGGCACTTATAGCCCTTGTATTTGCCCTTCCCCTTTTTTACATAACCATGGCTCCCATGCTGCCTTTCCCATGGCTGCCCTTTTGGACAGCCATTCATCACAGTATGATGAATGCTCCCCTTGCTTTTGCTTTTTTACAAATTGCTCTACTCATTCCCATTGCCATTGCAGGGCATAAATTCTACACCATAGGCTTTATGGCACTGGTACGCCGCAGCCCCAACATGGATTCCCTAATCGCCATGGGAACATCCTCTGCAATTATCTATAGTGCGTATAACACCTGGCGCATTGCAGGTGGAGACGGTGCCGCCGTAGATCTTCTGTACTACGAAACCGCCGGAGTTATCTTTGCACTGGTGCTTTTGGGCAAGGCTCTGGAAGCAGTGTCCAAGGGCAGAACTAACGAGGCAATTAAAAAACTCATGGGGCTTGCTCCCAAGACCGCCTTTGTTATAAAAGACGGGGTGGAGCAGGAGATCCCCATTGATGATGTTCTTCCCGGTGACATAATTCTTGTAAAGCCAGGCGGCAAGATCCCCGTGGACGGAACTGTGCTGGAAGGGCACAGTGCAGTGGATGAGTCCATGCTTACAGGGGAGAGTATGCCTGCGGACAAAAAAGCAGGAGACGCTGTGTATGCGGCAACCATGAATACCACGGGGGTGCTGCAATTCCGTGCGGACAAAGTTGGCAAGGACACAGCCCTGGCAGCTATCATCAAACTGGTAGAAGAAGCACAGGGCAGCAAAGCTCCCATAGCCGCATTGGGCGACAGGGTATGCGCGGTTTTTGTACCTGTGGTCTTTTCTCTTGCACTTATAGTTTCGCTTCTCTGGTTTTTTACCGGTGGTGATATTGCATTATCTCTTTCTGTTTTTATTACCATGCTGGTAATAGCCTGCCCCTGTGCGCTGGGTCTTGCCACACCCACTGCCATCATGGTGGGTACAGGCAAGGGAGCAGAAAATGGCATCTTGATAAAGAGCGGTGAGGCTCTGGAAATAGCCCATAAGATCAACACAGTGGTCCTTGATAAGACAGGGACTATTACAGAGGGCAGGCCTGAGCTTGTCTCTGTGGAAGGGGATGTCTTGCAGCTTGCCGCATCTCTTGAACGTTACTCTGAGCATCCCATTGCAAAAGCTATATGCTCTGCCTACGAAGGAGAGTACCTTGAGGTTAAGGACTTTAAAGCAATCATAGGGCAGGGTGTGGAAGGCATTATTAATGGAAAGAAAATTGAGATCAGACGCGGCATACAGGCGTATCAGGATGATATTTATATAGGACAGTTGATTGTTTCGGACAAGGCCAAGCCAAGCAGTAAAGAGGCAATTGCCCGTTTAAAAGAAATGGGTATGGAAGTAATTATGATCACAGGGGATAGCTGCAAGACCGCTCATGCTATTGCAAAAGAAGTTGGCATAGAGCAGGTTCTTGCAGAGGTGCTCCCAGGAGACAAAGCTGCCGAGGTAAAGAAGCTGCAGGATAATGGTAAGATGGTTGCGATAGCAGGAGACGGAATTAACGACGCGCCTGCCCTTGTGCAGGCAGACCTTGGCATTGCCATAGGCAGCGGTACCGATGTTGCCATGGAGAGCGCCGACATTATATTAATGAGAAGCGATCTAAGAGATGTAAGTACGGCAATCAAATTAAGCCGAAGGACTATAAGGACCATCAAGCAAAACCTCTTTTGGGCCTTTGCCTACAATACCCTGGGGCTTCCCATTGCAGGAGGGCTTTTGTATTTATTTGGAGGACCTTTAATGAACCCCATGTTTGCAGCCGCTGCCATGAGTCTTAGTTCTGTTTCTGTAGTTTCCAATGCCTTGCGGTTAAAGAGTTTTAGAGCTTAAAACTGCACTAGCGGAAACGGTGTAGTGTTTTTTAGGAAAATGGTGTTTTCCAGGAACACTGTTCCTAATACAGTGTATCAGTTTTTTAATTTATCTCTCACAGAGAATCACTGAGGAGACACAAGATCACGAAGATTTTGCCTTCGTGTGATAAAAATTTCGGATAAACAAACCAGCGGGAACAGCGTCCATAAAAAAGGTTTCGCACCTTACGGTAGATAAACAGACTTGTGGCTCAACAAATTTTTTATGTCCGCTGCCCGCGCTGGAGGAATGATTATCATAATTTGTATACTGCAATATATTTATACAGGCGTGACGATTGGCAGTATAAACTAGAGGTAATTAATAAACCTATTGGATGCGTCTACCTCAGAGCTTTTGAGAGAATCTCCGGATTATCAGTAGCATAATTCAACACATCAGCCATTATACTGGTATAACCCTTGCCAAGCGCTTTGTACTTTGAAAGAACTTCCGGCTTAACCCTGAGCGCAACTACTTGAGAAGGATTATGGCTGCTTCTCCTCAATTCCCGCGCCATTACCGCAAATTCAGCAAGGGCTTCCGGCGTAGATGGAGAGCAATCAGGATTGTAGAGTTTAAGCGTTTTCCGTGCTGATAACGAAAGGCAGCAATCTTAGTGTCTTTAGTTAAATATTAATTTAGAGACTTGCTTTTTCCAATTATTCAGCTTAAAATATAGTTAAATAGAATATAGGGGTATATATATGACCAAGAAAAATATTATTTTCTATTTAATTATATTTTTTTTGTTGATTTTATCTTGTAGTCAGCCTATAGATAGTAATCGTTTTAAAGATGCTATTCCCAAACTACCAGGAACAATAGAGATAATACCTAATGATGATGTTTTAACCGGAACTACCTTAACAGCAGAATATACACCAGCAGGTAACGAAATAATAAGCGGTTGGCAATGGAAAAATTATACCACCTCTGTTGGTGAAAATATGGATACATTTACTCCAGAAGTAAGTGGATCTTATACGGTTACAGTTTTTTCTGATGGTTATGAAAGCATAACTAGTATTCCAGTAATTGTTAATGCACCATCTGGAACAGAAATTATTGAAAGTATTTATGTGAGTTCACTCCCTACAAAAATGGAATATTTAATCGGAGAAAATTTTAATCCCACTGGCATGGTTGTAACTGCTGTACTGAAAAACGGCTTAGAAAAACCTGTTTCAGAATATTCTATTAACGAAATTGCATTTGATCAAAGAGGCTATACAACACTTACAATAACATACGAAGATTTCTCAACTACTCTTACAGTTAAAGTGGTAGCGAATTTTTCTGTAACATTTGATAGAGATAATGGCAGTGCCTTATTAGTTCAACAAATTCGAGAAGGAAATAGACTTATTAGACCTACTGACCCAAGGCGTACGAATTTTGCAGGACCAATAAGTAATCCTGGATTATATTTGGGTGGTGCCGTCACTACAAATCAAAGTGAACCAGATAATTTTCCATATATTTTTTTAGACTGGTTTACAGAAGATGGAGAAATTTGGGATTTTGATACTGAAATTTATTTTGATATAGTACTTACAGCTCGATACTCAAATGGACATAGTCCCATTGATATATCTGATCTCGAAGGAGATAATATAATTATAAAAGCGCTTTCTTACATTAGAGAAAACCCAACAATAACAGGATATTCTCTTTATTTAGATCATGATGTAGACTTGGAACCTCAAGTTTTAGACTGGACTTATGCTATCTTTAGTATATATGGTTTTGGGGATCATGAGAGAAGGATTAAGCTATCAGGAAACGGTACTTTATTTACAGTAGGTGTAGAATCTTCTTCGAATTTTAGTGTTATGATACTTTTAACTATTGGAAATAATATTACTTTAGAAGGACATAATAATAATAATGCACCATTAATAATAGTTCGTGGTGTTACTCAACGTAGAGGTAACTTTATAATGCTTGAAGGATCAAGAATAACGGGAAATACTAGTGGTAATTATTATAATTCCCAAGGTGCCGCGGTACATGTAACGAGTAGTGGGATTTTTAGTATGAGAGGAGGAGAAATAAGTGGTAATACCAGTACTGCAGTAACATTACCTGTTGGTGGTGTTACAATGGAAGAGGGAAGTAACGGAACTTCTTTTCGTATGGATGGTGGTAGAATAATAGGTAACACCAGTGCACCTGATCAATACGACGTATTCGTTAGGGACAGATCAGATTTTGATAATTTAAATGTTGCTACGTATCCTTTTCAAATGAGTGGGAATGCAACAATTGGTAGTATTTTATTAAGAGCTAGTTCATTAGGTTCACCACCTAGCCCAAGACGAAATGGTGTTATAGTAATTGATCCTGATTGGACAGGAAATACCGAATTACCTTTGCAAATTAATTTGACAGCCGAGTCGTTTCCAACCTTGTTAACAAGAACAATGGAATATTGGGAGAATAGACTATTAGTTAGATCATGGGATCGCTACTATGACTTTCAGGATTATTTCAAAGAAAGATTCACTCTTGGGAATTTTATTGTTTCAGGAAATGCTTTAATACCAATAAATGATACACATGTAATAATAAACAGTTTTCATATTAATGAAACAGCAGGTTTAAAAGGATTAAGATTATTACGGATAAGTGACTAAGGAGCCTTATAATTACAACAACTGAACTACCTCCTGACCCAATTCTACCGGGGGAATAAATCTTACTTTCCTCACCCCCCAAATCTCCAAAATCTATACTAATTTCCACATTGCAAAATACATAAAAAATATGATATAATTATCTCTATGGGAGATTGTTATGCGATATGTTGAAACAATGACTAAAAGTCTATGAGTTTTTCTCTGTGAACTCTGCTCCTCGGTGCCTTTGTGAGAAAAATTTTCGGATAAATCAGATAAATGGAACTGTTGATCATTTTTACTGAAATATATATAAAGAGTAATATGAAGAAATTGAAATTGCTTTTATTACTCTTAATTTTCGCCAACTTGTTTTTCTTCTCCTGCACAGGATCACAAAACACTTCAGATATATCTGCAAATACTCCGGCCGCTTTTGAATTAGTTGAAGCTTCTATAGAAGTTGAAATAGTAGAAGACATTCCCTTAATAACGTATGTTAACATTGTAGCTGTGGGTGACAACCTTGTGCATCATCCCATATTTGAAGCCAGTTATTCCAATAGCACTTATTCTTTTCATTATATATTCGACCATATAAAGGATTACATACTCCCGGCGGATATTGCCTTTATAAATCAGGAAACAATTTTTGGTAATGAGGAGCTAGGCTATTCCGGTTATCCCCGTTTTTCTACGCCGGCGGAAATGGGTACCGCAGTGGTGGCAGCGGGCTTTAACGTGATCAACTTTGCAAACAACCATGCTCTGGATAGAAGTGCAGCCGGTGTCATGTCCAGCATAGAGTACCTGGACAACTACGATGATGTATATCACCTTGGCATACACCGCAGTCAGGAAGAGCGCAACAACAGGAATGTAATTTTTGAGATGGAAAATATCAGCATAGGTTTTTTGGCATATACATTCAGCGTTAACGGCATAGCTTTTCCGGCGGGAAGAAACTACCTTGTTTCCATGATAGACAGGGATACAATGAGGGCGGAGGTCAATGCACTGCGCCCCCTGGTGGACTATCTTATTGTTTCCCTGCACTGGGGCGAGGAGTATGCCCTAAGCCAGAACAGGGCTCAGAGGGATCTTGCTGCCTTCCTTGCCGAGCTGCAAGTGGACCTTATCATAGGGCACCATCCCCATGTGCTTCAGCCCATGGAGATTATCACCCGCCCCGACGGACAACCCATGCCTGTTTTTTACTCGCTTGGAAATTTTCTCTCATCCCACGCGCGCACTACAAAGGAAGCCCTGCTGGGCGGCATTATGTATGTACGCCTTGCCATGGACAGCACTATGGAAAATGAAATCACTCTGGACGAAGTTGGCTTAATCCCTGTCATCACCCACTTTGATTCTGAACGGCGAAACTTCGGCATTTACCCCCTGCATGAATACACTGATGAACTTGCCGCCCTGCACTGGCGGCGCCTAATGATAGGCGGAGACCCCGACATGACTGTTGGCTTTTTTACAGAGCTCGCCGGCAATATGTTTGGAGCGAGTTTAATTATGGAAAATGTTTTTGAGCGTTGATGTTATTTTTGAACGATCACCACTCCCTGGGGATAAATCCTTCGGGTATGCTGATTTTTACGGTGTCGCCGGTTTGTTCTATTACGTAAAATCCGGCCTTGTGAGCATAGTTTAGTACTTCGTGGCTCATTATGGCTCCGGCTATGGCTCCCTGGAATTTTCTGTTGTCCTTTCTTTTATCTGCCCTCTGGCGTAGTATTTCCATCCTGTTTATATGCTGATCTACATCATTCTGTGACGGCTTTGATTTCACTTCCACAGCTATTGCTATATCTCCATTTTCAAGTAGAAGATCTATTTCTGCAAGGAAATTATTGGAACTGTCCGTTATTCTTATGTTTTCCGAAATCTGGTCAAAACTAAAGCCCAGTTCCCTGAATTTTTCTTTTATGCTGGGTGCTACAAGGTGTTCTACCAGTTCGCCAAAACGGTTTCCAAGGTCTCCTATTCTTTTGTCAGTTTCCTTCATTCGACGGTCTGTCTCTTTCATTTGTTCTTCGGTCTCTTTCATTAGCTCTTTTAGTTTCTGAGTTTCTTTTTCATGCTCATTCATTCGGAGGCCTGCTTCCTGCAGAGTTCTCCATACTTGCTCGAAGGTAATGCTGCCGGGTTCCGGGTTTGGGATTGTTGCATCAGACATAGTCTTACTCCTGTTGTTTAGTATAATACCATAAAAGTATTTCTGCTATATAACGGCACGGGCGTGCGGGATACTTGGCTTTTTGGGAAAAAAAGTGAAATTTTTTCATTATTTTTTCACAAGCAATGTGGAAAGTGTTGATTATTGTGATTTTTTTCTGCGATATTTGATAATGTCAAACAAGAGTATGCCGCATACTACTCCCATTATGGTAATTACTGTAGTGGCGGCTATGTATAGAATGATTACTAAATCGTACATGGTTTTATAAAAAATTCTGCCCTGCCTTTCTGTGAAAGTTAGACAGGGCAGTTTGCTTAATTACCAGTCTACAAAAGCAGGGCTGGTAAAGAGGCAGGTTTTTTTAATTAGTCGACTTTTTCTCCGGGCTTTAGTTCATTGTTATCTAGTACATCTTGGAGATCACTTATTGCTTGACGAACGGCACTCCTTGTAGGACCTGTAACTAATTCAGCTGCTATTACTGCAGCTTCAATTGCATTATATTCTTCCTGTGTTAACCAAAAATGATTTACAGAAACATCTTCGCCGTTAGGTCTTATAAAAAGAGTGTCATTTAGGTCATCTTCAAATCCTTTCACATGTTCGATTAAGGATAAGAGTTCATCAAGATCATCGTCAAAATTCGCTCCTTGGTTTTTCTGTCCATTAAAAGTATTTAATGCACCTTGAAGTGTTGAAACTGCTGAAATAATGTCAGCTTGTGTAGGACCTGTAACCCCTTCGGCTGTTGATATGGCAGCATTTAAAGTAGTTAATGCTCCAACGGGAACCCATGTGACAGATGGTGCTACAGCATCGGCATTGGCTGCTTCTACAACACCTTCCTTGGCTGTGTTGGCAGTACCAATTAAGGCAGAAAGCTCAGAAAGGCTCAGTGTAGTTCCCTGGTTTTTCTGACCATTAAAGGTGTCTATTGCACCTTGAAGTGTATCAACTGCTGCATCAACAGTAGCCTGATCAGGTCCTGTAACTCCTTCGGCTGTTGTAATGGCAGCATTAAAAGTAGTTAATGCTCCAACAGGAACCCATGTAACAGTTGGTGCTACAGCATCAGCATTTGCTGCTTCTACAACACCTTCCTTGGCTGTGTTGGCAGTTCCAATTAAGGCAGTTAGAGCAGAAAGATCCAGTTCGGTTGCGGGGAATGTAATTGTGAACACTAACTGTGTAGCTGTCCTACTTACCCAAGCAGGAGCAATACCGTTAACAGTAAAGCCTGCAATACCGGCAGTATTGATCATTGTATCGGGGAATACATAGTTACCGTTTCTTTCCAATTCAATGGTCACTGTGTAGACAGTTCCGTAATCAAAGGGATCGTCATCAGGATCCCATCCAGAAATATGAGCAGTGAAGCCAGTGCCATTATTAATAGTTATAGATGATGGACTTTCACCAGCTTCGGGATTTGTAACACCTGTGAGAGCTGCTGCAGCTATATTTGTCGGAGGTGTATCATCAGTTTCCTCGAATACAAAAGTAAACACGAGTTCATTATTAGTTCTGCTTATCCATTCTGTAGGTGGATGACTCTCAAAAATAAAACCTGCTATGGATGCTGTGCTGTTAAATGATGCAGGGAATACATAACCTGTTGCAGCTGTGTATTCAGTACTATATTCAAAGGGGTCATCATCGGGATCCCATGTTATAGTTCCGGTAAAACCTGTACCGGCTGTAACTGTAGTAACAGGAGCCACTGTCGCCACAGGGCTACTAAAGCCGTGAAGTTCCTGTGCAACAATGTCGAGAACTGTTGTCTCCGGGAATGCCACTGTAAACACAAGCACTGAACCGCTATTGCTTGTATAGGAAGTTGGGACATTGCTATTAACGGTAAAGCCTGCAATGGATGCTGTGTCTTCAAAAACATCTGTGGGGAAGAAATAGTTATCTTCGGCTGTGAGGGT
>Ga0099364_10013151_pt1 | contig 11126 bp, 9 predicted proteins | sample TergutTh196P3_FD_73070 | JGI IMG/M metagenome (GOLD analysis project Ga0099364, IMG submission 73070) | Microcerotermes parvus P3 segment gut microbial communities from Pointe-Noire, Republic of the Congo - Th196 P3 | ecosystem: Host-associated > Arthropoda: Insects > Digestive system > Gut ... | reverse complement strand
GGGTTTTGACGAAACAAAAACAGGAGGTTTGCGAAAGTTTGGCAAACAGGTATTTTCTCCAATTTAACGCAAAAACAAAAAACTCCAAACGGCTGAATAGTTACTAAAATCCGCGTTTGAGCAACGCCCAAACGCTTTCTATCGAGTTGGTCGTTGCCATTCCGTCAACGAACTTTTTTTGCCGAATGGTTGACGGTTTTATGAACGAAGGTTTCGCCGAGACCGGTGTATGATCCATGCTCGTCCGTGTAAACCACTGCGCCGGGTTCCACGCTTGCCTTGATTGCGTTTTGCAAGGTTTCCCGATCCGTCGATTTGACAACCTTTGCGACGACCTGCCCCAACCCGTCCCGCATTCCGAATGCCGGCGTTTTGCCGACCGTTCCGCGACCTTGCCGTAGTTTCTTGTTGCTGTGCTTGTTCTTCTCCTTCCCGCCGAGATAGGTTTCGTCCGCTTGGACGAAATAAACGAGGATTTTTTCAGGCTGATTTCCGCAGGCGACACGGATACGGTGTTCGAGGAACCACGCCGATTTTTGCGTGATACCGAGTTCCTTCAAGAGTTGCATCGACGAAATGCCCTTCCGTGCCGTTACGAACATATACATTGCGTACAGCCACTTGTGAAGCGGAATGTGCGAACACTCGAAAATCGTGCCGCCCCGGATTGTGAACATTTTATCACAATCCTTGCAACGATAGTGCTTTTCCCGTTGTAGCGTCGTAATTCGCTTGCTTTTGCAATGCGGACACACCGGGCCGTTGGGCCAGAGGATTCTGGTAAGATAGTCGATAGCAGCCTGTTCGTCGGGGAACATTCGCATCAACTCGTAGGTCGAGAGGATTTTCAGGCATCTCAACATGGCGGACCTCCGTAGAAAAGGGTTGTTCTCTACGGGAGGCTCGCCGTATTCTCAGGTCAAGTATTCAGAAAAATACCGCTCGGCTTGACCGCTGGAGCCGCCGATCCATAATCCTTGTGGCAAGGCGGGGGCTGTAAAGTGGGCAAATTGGATGCAAAACCGCAATCATTACTCACTGAATAGTGAATGATCGGGATCAAAGTATGTCGTTCCCTTATACCGTAAACGGGGTGGGATTGGACGTTTTTACTGGGAAAACAGGGTAATTTATCCCCGTTTCTAGTATAGTATCAATATTCCGGTACGGCAAGGTGTACGAACAGCAGTGTCACGGCGACGACGAGGAAAATTTGGTACTGCTCCCGATAGCGTTTGCGGTGTTCGACTCTGTATTCATTTCCCCGCATTCGATCGAATTTAGCAACGTAAATTTGGCCAAGATCGAAGGTTTTACCCGACACCGGAATGTAAAGTCCGCCAGTAATCGTTGCGATTTCTTGAAGCATTTGTTCGTTGACCTTGGACCAGACCTCGTGGCCCTTATACCTGAGGAATGTTTGGGTTCCAGCTCTATCCTGGGTTGGAATTCGTCCTCCGTCCGCTGGATCGCCGAGGCCGACACACAGTATCCTAGTATTTCGTGCGGCGGCGTCCCTCGCGGCGTCGAGCGGCATGGAATCCTGATCGTCGCCGTCGGTAAGCAGGACGATGACGTGATCTCTCGCCGCTTCGGTGGGCATCAAGTCAATGGCTTTTCGTATTGCGTCGCCAACGGCGGTGCCGCCGCGCGGCGCGGAATTGGGGTCGACGCCCTTCAACACGTCGAGGAAGAATCCCCGGTCGGTTGTCAACGGAACTTTGAGACTCGGTTTTCCAGCAAAAACGATCAATCCGACCCGGTCGCTACCGAGGCGGTGCAACAGGTCTTCGATGTCGGATTTCGCCCGCTGGAGCCGATTTGGTGGCACATCTTCGGTTAACATAGATCGGGAAACATCGAGCAAAATGAAAACATCAGTACCGCTATGACGGACTTCTTCGAACGCGACACCGAAACGTGGCCCGGCAGTCGCGAGAAACAAAAAAGCCAACGACAGGAGCAAAACTCCGATCCGAAACACAACTCTGCTTCCGACTAATCGGGGAAACAGCCGTTCGACCATATTTCGTTGGAGAAACCACTCCGCCGTCGTTCGCTTCCGTTTGAATGCGTAATGCAATAACACGGCGAGAGCCGGTATCAACCAAAGAAACAGGAGATAAAACGGTTTTTCGAACACGGTTGGCAGAAAGTAAAAAGGAAAAGAGTGCCAAAAAAAGGAAGTCGTCGCAAAATAAACGCCCAAAGGACACACACAGCTTGTCTCGCCATAAACTGGACGTTTTCAGACGGCAAAATTCGCCGTCCAAACAACTCGTCTTCCTAGTCTGGGGTTATTCTAGGGAATCAGGCAAAAAAGTCAAAATGGGGGTCGGTCGAATGGCAAGATTTAATTTGTGGGAAAATAGGCAAAACCGGGACAGTATATTTTTCTTCGTTCGAGATGACCAACGCTATATGGATGCGATAGCAGTATTTCCGATTCTTTTGTGCGGCTTTCTCTCAATTTTGGGGGCGAAAATTCCGATGTTGACGGAAAGAGAGTTTTTCTTCATTATCCGGTCTGTAGAGATCCCAGATTTACCCAATGTCGACGATGCTGCGTGTTGGTTCGATCATCTGTCTGTTGCTCATAGCTGTGTGTTTGTCCGGTTGCGGATTGTTCGGTGGCTCCGCGTCCTATCAGTTCCGGGAACCGCCAGCGTACTACCAATCGCAGCGCGACGAAATGGTCGAACACACCAAAATTCACCGCCAAACCGAGCTTGGGCGTCTCGAACGGGAGGCCACCGAGTTTGAAGCAGACAGAAGGCGTGAGGACGCCCACTCCGACAAGGCGATGAAAAAGAAGGCTTGGTTCAAAGATTGGTTCGGACAAGGCGACGAAACCTTTATGATGAGTGGCGAAGCCAAACGAATCAACGCGAACCTGGAACGATAGGGGCGTTCCATAACCCAAAATTTCAGTTCAGGCCAATTTAATTTTTGGGATTGTATCCTTTCGCCGTCTGTCCTGTAGGGACGCACGGGAAGGGAAGAGGCGGTTTCTTCTACCAATATCCTGTCCCTAGCGGGACTAAAGAAGCATCCCAATTTTTCCCGTCTTCGCGGGAATGGCGAAATTGGGGGGGCGGCAGGTCTACTACTTGGCATAGCGAGACTTCGGATTGGGCGGAGGAATCGGTTGCTTTTGACCGGCTTTCAGCGTGTAATCGCCAGAAGGAACAGTAATCGTTAACCCAGACAATTTGTGATCGGTGAACTTGTTCTCGACGACACAATAGCGTTCCGGCTCGTCGACTTCTTCACGGCTTGGTCCCGTCAACTTCACGATGCGTCCCGTCTGTTCCTCCGCGCCCCGGATACAAACTGCGTAAGTCCCTTTAGGGATACCGGTTCCGTCTTTGAGAACTCCCATTGAATAGGTTCCGCCGGCACCGATTCGGCCCAGGTATTCCGCTTTACCGTCCGAGCAGACGACAACACCTGTTTCAAGCGGAGCACCGTCGTCGAAAACGACTTTTCCGCTTACCTTGACATTCTGACTACAACCGGTCAGAAGGATAATGAACAATGGTACAAACACGAACGAAGGAAAAACGTGGAAACGCATAGGGTACTCCTTGGGGGGAAATCCGCGCTGCACTCTCCGGCAACGCGGATAGGAAAATTTCATAAGCTCTATTGGAGCGAACCGCCTTGCCCATCGTTGGTTCGGCACATACGTTCCATAAGATACGAATCAATGGACGCCCGAATCCCCAGTACGGCACCGTCGCCGAGAAGGAAATTGCAGGTTCCCGGATGAGAACTTCCGAAGGCCACACGACCGTATGCCGGGCAGCGGTCCATGTATGTGGCGGGGTTCAGCCGTTCGTCAGCATGGTTGGGTCCTCTTGCGATGATACCTTCACCACCTTGATGGTTGCGGTCCACGAGACGACCGATCACATAGCCTTCGTAGTTTTGGGCAAAACTACAATCGAGTTCCGCTGGCTGTCCGGAGTTTGGTCCATTGGAACACATTCCAAGAAACGCACTCGGAATATGTTTTTCACCGATACAAAGCTGATTGGAAAGTCCATCGGTGAAGTGCGAAAAAGTATCTCGATACGCGAATCGTATGACAAACGCTGTTCCGTCGTTGATCTCCAGGATCGGTGCCCGAAATGGCGATTGTGGAAAAAAATTGTTCGCGTTACCGGGATCCATCCAAGAGGAACGGTCGTCGGTCGCCCCTAATTCCTCCCGATATTTCCACCACTCGGTCGCCGTATTGGCATCTCCGTGGTCCATCAGTTTCCAAACGACCGGAAAGGCGTAGTCGGCCCGTGGGCCGGCACCCAGGATGTCACCGCCGGAACCGGAATGTGTTGCAATGGAGTCTCGTCCGCGCGAGGGACACAGGTAACCTTTGATGACGGCTCCATTTTTTTGTTCGTCCGTACACCTGTTAAACCAATCGGTGTTGTGAACGATCGTGAAGTCCTTCCTGTTGTCCGAATGTCCTGGATCATTCGGTCGATTCATCATGAAAATGTTTTCATAAGCAGGCATTTGCTCCATGAACGGCAAGATGAAAATAAAGAGATTTCCACCGGTTTGATTGACGCCTGTAGCAGCGGGCGGCAGAGCATTGTACGTGTCGTGGAAGTTGTGTATCCCCAGCCCGATCTGTTTGAGGTTGTTGGCACACTGCATTCTCCGAGCAGCTTCACGCGCGGCCTGAACGGCGGGCAAAAGAAGAGCGATCAATACGCCGATGATCGCAATGACCACGAGGAGTTCGACTAAGGTGAAGCCACACCTCCACCTAGAGCGCCCCCCCCCCCTAATTTAACATTTTTGTTTTTCATCTTCGATTCTCCTTTGAGAAATTGGTGAAATGGCCGCCACAATTCGGACCAACTAGAACCGATTGTATACTGGCGGGCAGTCGTTGTCAACGGCATTTTGCGCAAAATATATTGCAAAAAACGTCATTTTTCTTTGCGCGGTTCCTGATTCATCCGTCTGAATTCGGACGGCGTACAACGGCTGACGGCCTGAAAAACCCGTTGCATTTGTTGGAGTTGACAAAATCCGGAAAGCACGGACACTTTGTCGATACTGTAATCAGTGTTCAACAATAGTCGCTTTGCCCTTTCATGACGCCGGAATACAATCGCATCGCGAATCGAATGGCCTACAATTTCCGCAAAGCGGCGTTCGAGCGTTCGCCGTGACATGTCCATTGCGTTAATGACATCTTCGACGCTGATCGGTGTCAAAAAATTGTCCTTGATGAATCGTAATGCCTTCACGATCAACGGATCGTCGAACGCATAGAAATCACTTGACTGTCTTTCCGCAACGTAAAGTGGATCAATGTGAATCACTCGGTTGCCGGTTTGTGGATCGTCCATCAGTTTAGCCAGGTGTTCCATGGCGCGAAATCCTCCCGACTGCACGTCCAATGCGACGCTCGACAGCGGCGGCTTCGTCAGTTCGCAGATCAATTCGTCGTCGTCGACTCCCATAACGGACAACTGACGGGGAACGTCAATCGCTTCGCTTGCGCACAGTTCCAGGATGTGTCTCCCGCGGTCATCATTGCATGCCAGGAGGGCGGTTCCATGAGGTAAGGATTTAAGCCATTTGGCCAGATAGCGGGAATCTTTTTCCCACTGAAACGGGTCCTGCGGCTTGAAAGGGCAAGGATAGACATTGCAGTCGCATCCTTTTTCGGACAGATATTGCCGAAAATGTCGTCCGCGTGCTTCGGCCCATGTCCGGTTGTGCGGTATTCCGCAGTAAGCAAAATGCTTGAATCCGCTTTCCAGGAAGTGTTCCGCCACCAAAGTGCCCGTTTTCTCTTCGTTGACGTCAATCGTACTCATTGACATTTGTTCACAGGCCGCCTGAATGGTTTCGAACATGGGAATCACTGCAACGACCGGCAACCCCGTTTTGCGAATCGCGTGACACTGTTTGACCGAGGAGATCATAGCGATGATTCCCGCGTTCTCTTTTTTTCCGATTCTCGGCAGTTCTCTTTCGAAATGTCCGACCGATCCAATGAGAAGCGTTCTGTCGTTCAACCGGGACCAGCGAATGACGCCGCGCATCAATCCCCGGCCGAATGCCCGTGACGTTTCCAGGAGGAGAAAAGTTTTCATCGGAGTGGACATGGTACCATTCACCCTGTCGGCATTAGGCTTTTACATTTATTCCGTATTGATTGGGAGTATCTGACAAAACCGTCAATCTTCTTTCGCCATACGCACAACTTCATCGACCGAAGTTACTCCGGAAAGCACTTTTCGCCAACCGTTTTCGCGGAGCGTCATCATTCCGGCTTTGCGAGCGGCCTGTTTGATGACGCTTGCCGGTGCCCGTTGCCCGGCAAAGAGCCGGATTTCGTCGTTCGCAACAAGAAGTTCGTACAGTGCAATCCGTCCGGAATAACCGGTGTACCGACACTCCCGGCAACCCGTCGACTTGAAGATTTCCTCGCCCTGTTCGGCCATCTCCTGAAACGGAAAGTCGCCGGGCAAATCCGTCGGATGCGGCGGCATCGGCTCCTTGCAGTGTGAACAGAGACGGCGAACAAGCCGCTGAGCCATAATTCCCTCGACCGTCGTGCTGATAAGGAACGGTTCGACGCCCATATCGTTCATTCGGGTAAACGCACTGGCCGCATCGTTCGTGTGCAGTGTACTAAAAACGAGATGCCCCGTCAACGACGCCTGAATCGCGTTTTCCGCCGTTTCGAGGTCCCGAATTTCACCGACAAGCACGACATCCGGATCGTGCCGGAGAATCGCCCGGAGACTCGCCGCAAACGTCAAACCGACTTTCGCGTGAACCTGAATCTGATTGATGCCCTCCAGTTGGTATTCAATCGGGTCTTCCGTCGTGATGATCTTGGTCGCTTCGTCCTTGATTTCGTTGAGAGCACTGTACAGCGTCGTCGTTTTTCCGCTTCCCGTCGGACCGGTTACAAGGATGATTCCGTGCGGCTGTTTGATGAGTTTGTTGAAGGTCTGATAAATATCCTCGTCCATACCGACGCCGCGCAGCGTGAACTCCATACGTTCCTTGTCCAGAATACGCATCACGACGCCTTCGCCGTGGAGCATCGGAATAATCGAGAGCCGCAGGTCGATTTCCCGTCCGGAGACCTTGAGTTTGATGCGCCCGTCCTGCGGAATCCGCTTCTCGGCGATGTTCAGATGCGACATGATCTTGAGCCGACTGATAATCGCGGACTGGAATCGATTGATTTCCGGCGGCATCGGCTGCGTTTGCAGGACGCCGTCGATTCGATAGCGGACTCGCATTCCGGCTTCCTGCGCTTCGATGTGAATGTCGCTGGCTCGAATCTCAACGGCTTCCGTCAGGATTTCATTGACGAGTCGAACGACCGACGCTTCCTGAGCGAGTTGGGCGTCGCCGCTCTGGTCCCATTCGATGTCGTCGAGGACTTCGACGTTATCCGAAACCTGGGCCATAAGACCGTCGATGGTTTCGGCTCCGACGCCGAGGTGCGACTTGATGAGTTTCGCCAGTTCACCGGGAAACGCAACGACGGGCAGAACGGCCAGTCCCGTTGCGGCGGAAACGGCGTCTATCGTGTACAGGTCGAACGGATTGGCCGTCGCAACGAGCAAACTACCGTCGTCGTCCGTTCCAATGGGAAAAACATTGTAACGGTGAATAAGCCGAACAGGAAAATTTTCAAGAACTGACCGGTCGATCTGGCTCTTGGCCAAATCAACAAGCCGCATTCGGAACGTTGCCGCCAGTTCGTGAAATGCTTTTTCCTCGGTTCGTATTCCGAGAAGGGAAAGGACCGATTGGAGTCGCCCATTGCCGCGCAACGCCTCCCGTGCCATTTGGAGCTGCGAGGCACCGAGTCCCACGGCATCGGTAACATCGACAAACGTAATCATTCGGTAAATGCCGTTCGCAACGTGTGGTCCGTGGTTCGCGGCGGAATGGGGAAACTACACGAAACACGAACCAAACCACACGCCGGTTCGACTATTTCTTTGCCGAAGCGGACTTCGCGGCGGCACCTTTTGCGCCTTTTGCGCCTTTGGCGGGAGCGGCGGCATCGGCCCCTTCCTCTTCGCCCTTCTTCTTTTTCTTCTTTTTGACGACGACTTTGTAGACACGAACCTTCGGCAAACTGAACGGTCCGTCCTCTTCGGCCCAACGGTCTTGTTGGGACAACTTTTTAATCCGTTCGGCACGTGTCAGCACATTTCGGGCGCGAGCAATGCCTTTTCTCGCCCGCAAACTTTTATCGACGGTCATTGTAATATTTCCTTCTGCAATCGTGGCGACATAGAGGTGCCTCGTAGTATAGTGGATGACAGCGGCCTGACAAGGGGGGAATGCCGTTGTGTGCTAATATTTGATCGGGGGGTGTGTAAATATTTTGGAGGTGTTTTGGTGTTAAGATGGGTAAATATAGTGCGGAACACAGCATTCTTCGGTTCAAACGGTTTGTCTGTTGCGGCTTCCACCGGGAAACAATTTCAGAGTCAACCGGGGGGCTTCGCCAGTACCTCCAAAATTTTTACACCCCCTACACACCCTTGATCGGGTTGCACGGATCGGAAAATCGGGTATAAATTCGGGGACTGAATTACTGCCCCTTACGGTTCTGTCAGGATGATCGTCGCCGAGAAAGGAAACAGACCGTTTCGGAGAGCGAAACGGCCTGTAATTAAAGAGAAAATGCCTGATTTTGCGCCAGTGATTTTGTAAAAAGATCCTATCCACCCTTTCAGGCCGAACTCCCAATCTTACAAAACGACCATTTTAGGGCAGTGACGATGTCTAACAATTTATCGCGTCGGGGACCGACGCGGCTAAAAGTGCGTTCCATTCTGCGTGATGAAATCCTGAAGACTGCCGACGTGATCGTCGTCAAAGTCGGTACAAACGTACTGACCTGCGCAAACGGTCTGCTCAACGAGGAACGCATCGCTCGGCTGGCCGATGACCTCTGCGGAATGATCGACCGAAAGAAAAAGGTCGTTCTCGTCAGTTCCGGGGCCGTCGGTTCCGGAATGGGGTGTCTCGGTCTCACGGAACGGCCTGTTGAACTCGCCCAACTCCAAGCGGTCGCCGCCGTCGGACAAGGTAAACTGATCGAGACCTATCAACGTTATCTCACCCGATTCGGCGTGCATCCGGCGCAGATTCTCCTCACGGCAGACGATCTCTCCAATCGAAAGCGGTATTTGAACGCCCGGAATACGCTCCGCGCACTCCTCGACTACGGTGCCTTGCCGATCATCAACGAGAACGATACGGTCAGTGTGAACGAACTCCACACGACCTTTGGCGACAACGACCGGCTGGCGTCGCTGGTTGCGAATCTTTTTGAGTCGCCGCTGCTCGTTCTGCTGACGGACGTTGACGGCCTCTTTGACCGCGACCCCGCTGACCCGGAAGCAAAACACATTTCCGTCGTCAAACAGTGGTCGCCGGATTTGATGAAAATGGTCGCCGAAAAGCGTTCCGGTCGCAGCAAAGGTGGAATGTCGAGCAAACTCAAAGCGGCCAAAATGATTACCGGTTCCGGCGGTAATGCCATTATTGCGAGCGGCGACAAACCGGATACACTGGCCGACCTGTTCGATGGTCAGGAAGTCGGTACGCTTTTTCTGGCCCAGGACGGATTTCTTTCAGCCCGCAAACGTTGGATCGGCTTTGCCGTGCGGCCCGAAGGTTGCTTAGTTCTCGACGACGGTGCCGTGACCGCCGTGCGGGAGAGCGGCAAGAGTCTGCTCCCGATTGGCATCATCGACGCCCACGGGGCTTTCGAGAAGGGCGGACTCGTGTCCTTCGTTGACCGATCAGGCAACGAAATCGCCCGTGGTTTGACGAACTATGCTCTCAAGGACGTCCTCTTGATTCGCGGCAAAAAGACGAACGAAATCCGTGAGATTCTCGGCTCAACCGTCTACGCTGAAGTCGTTCATCGAGACAATCTGCAACTTGTCGATTAGGGCATCTCGCATACCTGTCGACCATTTTTTTTCGGTACAATCTTGCACGGCGGATTTGATTCGTTTAGAATGACACCAACTGGTCTGCGTTTGCGTATCATACATTTAACGAGGAGAAAACCATGAAAATCGGACCGAATCGAAGACAATTTTTGACGGCGGCGACTGCTGCGGTGGCCGCGCCGCTCTTCGTTCCGGGCACGTTGCTCGGAAGAGACAAAGGCATTGCACCAAGTAATCGACTCAACACAATGTTGATCGGATACGGCAATCGCGGAAGCGAAATCATCGGCGCATTCGTCCACAATCCAAACTTCCAGTTCCTAGGCGTCTGCGACTGCAACCGTCCCGTTGCGGAACGAGCCAAAGCCCGGGTCGACGAATGGCGAAAAAACACCGACTGTAAAGTCGTTCCAGTGTACGAAGACGCCATCAATCGAGACGACGTGGACGTTATCGCTTGTGCAACGCCGGATCACTGGCACACGAAAATATCCGTCGAAGCCTGTGCAGCCGGCAAAGATGTTTTCTGCGAAAAACCGCTGACGCTGACGCTGGAAGAAGGCCAACAGATCGTCCTTGCGGCCAGAAAATACGACCGCGTCTGCTGTAGCGGTTCACAACGAGTGCTGGAAGACTACGGTTACATGGCTCCGATCATCAAGAGCGGTGCGATCGGTGAAGTGAAGGAGGTGTTCGTCCATAATGACAGACCGGCAATACCTTGTTTTCTTCCCGAACAACCGGTTCCGGAAGGTCTCGATTGGGACCGATGGCTTGGTCAAGCACCGTGGGCACCGTACCACGCGGATCGGATGAGCGGCAGTTACGGCGGCGGCTGGCGAAATTACGAAGACTACGGCGGTGGCTTCCTCGCCGACTGGGGGGCCCATCGATTGGGCGGTGCCATGTACATCCTCGGACTCGATGACACGCTGCCGGTCGAAATCCTGCCGCCCGGCGTCGATGGCGAACGCGCTACGCTGATTTTTGCCAACGGCATCAAGATACGCCACGGCGGCGGCGACATCACGTTCGTCGGAACCAAGGGCGAACTCAAAAACGGACAGCGTGATTTGAAACCGCTCAAACAAGTCGAACGGCGACGTTACAGCGGCGGCACCCGCTCATTGATTGACGATTTTGCGTATTCGG
>Ga0099364_10013150_pt1 | contig 11126 bp, 11 predicted proteins | sample TergutTh196P3_FD_73070 | JGI IMG/M metagenome (GOLD analysis project Ga0099364, IMG submission 73070) | Microcerotermes parvus P3 segment gut microbial communities from Pointe-Noire, Republic of the Congo - Th196 P3 | ecosystem: Host-associated > Arthropoda: Insects > Digestive system > Gut ... | reverse complement strand
TTTTTATAGCTTTAGGCATTTGTAGCTCCTTTGTAACTGTTCAGTACCCTGCGGTTTGCACTGTGTTGCTATGAAAAGAGGTATGTTTTCTGTTCCGTAGAGCGCAACCAAGGACGGTGGAGCGATCGCGAATTGGCACAGGATGTGCCACTGAGCGACTAGGAACAGAAAATATGCCTCTTTTCCATGCTCCGCACTTAACAGTTACTCTCCTGTTACTTATTCTTTGCGACAAATCTGTTGACTAACGAATTGAAAACCACATTAATAATGAAAATGAGAATAATCAAAAGCGCCGCAGTGCCATAAGCGGCCTGCATTGAGATGCCCTCGCTTGCCAGCAGATAGAAGTGGGCAGCCATCGTCCTTGTAGTATCAAAGAGCGAAGTCGCCATCGGAAGCGCGGTGCCGGCGGTCAGCATCACAGCGGCCGTTTCCGCAACGCAACGACCGATGCTAAGAATGATACCATTGGAAATACCTTGAATGGTAGAGGGAAACACCGCTTTGATTATCGTCTGCCATTTTGTGCCACCGAGGGAAAAGCTGACCTCACGATATGACTGAGGAACAGCGCGAATAGCCTCCTCCGACGTGCGTATGATAGTAGGCAAAATCATGACAGCAAGGGTCAGACCCCCGGAAAGCACCGACCACCCCAACCCTAAGTAAATAACAAAGAAAAGAAAACCAAACAACCCGTACACGATGGAAGGTATCCCGGCCAAGGACTCAGCGCAAAAACGTATTATACGGGTGACAACACCCTCGCGGGTGTACTCAGCAAGGTAAAACGCAGTCCCGATACCGAGCGGCACAGCGATAACAATAGCAACGCAAGTGACCAAGATGGTGCCGACAATAGTGGAAGCAATACCACCCTCACGCCCCATACTGCGGGGAATCTCCGTTAGAAACTCCCAGTTGATTACCGGTAAACCCCTAATCAGTATGTAAAAAACAACAGCAACAAGAACCACCAGCACAAAAGAAGCGGCAACCCAAATCAGCACCTTAGCAATCATCTGACTAACTCGCGGATTTATTCTCATTACATCCCCTACCCTATCGTTTCTTCCTTGTAATGTACTGTGCGGCGGCGTTGAGTGCCATTATTATTGCAAAAAGCACGATGCCCGTTGCGAAAAGCGCTTGCTGGTGAGAACCGGAAGCGTAACCCATCTCAATCCCGATGTTTGTCGTGAGCGTCCTTACAGGGTCGAGGATCGACTCTGGCACAGCCACAGCATTGCCCAAGACCATAATGACAGCCATCGTCTCACCGACTGCGCGGCCCATTCCCAAAATAACAGCAGCAACGATGCCTGACTTAGCCGCAGGCAATATCACGCTGCGAATGGTCTGCCAGTGTGTCAACCCCAAAGCAAGCGCACCCTCCTTATACTGGCGGGGCAAAGCAATTATGGAGACTTCGGAAATGCTTATAACAGTAGGCAAAACCATAATAGCAAGAATCAGCGAGCCGGAGAGGATGCTAAGCCCGGGACCGCCAAGATAATTTCTTATGAATGGAACGATAAACAAAAGACCCCAGAAACCGTAAACAACCGAGGGAATGCCCGCCAAAAGCTGAATAGCAGGCCTAAACACCTTGCTCAGAGCTGGCGGGGCATACTCTGTCAGGAAAATCGCGCAAAAAATGCCGATTGGAACGCCTATAATCGCTGCGCCAAAGGTGACCGCCAAAGACCCCACAATCATTGGGAAAATCCCAAACTCGCCATTGCTGGGAGACCATGACATCCCAAAAATAAAGTCCAAAACACCGACCTCAGCGATGATGGGGACTCCATTCATGATGATAAACACCGTAATCAAAGCCAGTGCTGAAATGGAAGAAAGCGCCAACACAAGAAAAATGTGCCCCGATAAATTTTCCCTAAATCGTTTCATAAAAACTCTCAAAACTCCGTCTAATTCCCCTCCTTGGAGGGGTGGCGCGAAGCGACGGGGTGGTTACGAGCCCGCAACGCCCAATTCCCTCACCCCTAAGTTACCAAACCTTCACGCTCTAGTATACTTAACCCCTTTGGGGAGCGGATGAAGTCAATGAACTCCAGCACAAGACCCTCCGGCTCCTCCTGCATGACGAACAGGAAAGACCTAAACAACTTGTAACTACCGTTTGCCACATTATCGCTTATTGGTTCGACACCATCAATTCGCAAAGCCTTGACCGGATTTTCGCCAACATCGACCAAACCAAGAGAAATAAACCCGATAGAATGAGGATCACCGGCAACCGCCTGTTTCACAGCACCGTTGGAGTTTAGGATTATCGCTTTTGGGATGATTCGATTGCCGTCCATAACCATTTCCTCAAAAGCGCTTCTAGTGCCTGAACCTTCTTCGCGCGAAATGACGTGGATTTTGGCATCACTACCATTAAGTTCGCTCCAAAAGGTATACTCACCCATGTATATGCCGCGAATCTGCTCCAGCGTCAGGTTTGTTAAGCTGTTTTGTGGATTGACAATGATTGCAAGACCGTCCTTGGCTATTTCGATAGCGACCAGATGCTCCTCATCGCCCTTTAAGTTGCGAGAAGACATACCAACAGCAGCAGTGCCCGACTCGACCGCCGTTATCCCGGCGGAAGACCCCCCGCCCTGAACATCCACCACTCTGTCAGGGTGGAGGATGGTGTATTCCGCAGCCAGCATCTCGACATACGGCTGCACGGACGTCGATCCGGCAATGACAAATGACTCCGAACGATTCGCCCCGCAAGCCGTCAAGCAAAGAAGCAAAGCTGCTGCAAAATATAAAAGCCTAAACCGCATCCTTATTTCTCATTTCTAATTCCTAATTGTAACTTAGCGACCACAAACAACTAAAACTCTATTAGCACTATCAACCGCTAAGTTACCCAAATCTCCCCGTGATGTAATCCTCTGTTATTTTATCTTTTGGGCTGATGAACATTTCGGAAGTAACTGAATACTCATGCAAACGGCCAACCTTATTCTCATCGATCATCATAAACGCGGACATATCGGAAACCCTGGCAGCCTGCTCCATATTATGGGTGACGATGATGATAGTATACTTCTCAGCCAACTCCACCATCAACTCTTCGACTTTCATAGTGGACACAGGGTCCAAAGCGCTGCATGACTCATCCATAAGCAAAACCTCAGGCTCAACAGCCAGCGCCCGGGCTATGCACAACCGCTGCTGTTGCCCGGTGTGAAGGCTGAGCCCGGGCTTATCGAGCATATCTTTAAGCTCGTCCCAAAGCGCGACCTGAGTCAAGCTCCGCTCAACGATTTCGTTTTGCTCTTTCTTCTTAAGTCTTCTATGATGCTTAGGCCCAATTACAATATTTTCGAATATGCTTATCGGAAACACGTTAGGCTTTTGAAACACCATGCCGACCTTCTGCCGCAAGGAGACGACATCCATCGCTTTTTCGTATATTGGGACATCATTGAGATAAATCTCCCCCTCGACCCTGGCGCCCGGTATTAGGTCGTTCATACGATTAAACACGCGAAGGAACGTGGACTTGCCGCAACCGGAAGGCCCGATAATAGCCGTGATAGCCCGCGCCGGAATATCGATATTAATATCCCCCAACGCATGGTAATTGCCGTAATACATATTGAGGGATCTTGTCCTAAGTTTTGCGTTGCTATTAAGAACCCGGACAGCTTCGTCCATCACTGCACTCCTTTGAGAAGAGTAAACCAACCCATGCGCTCCATTATTTCGCGCTCCGCATAAGCGGTCGAAAACCGCCTACGTTACTATAGCACATCATGCAGTGGGAAACAATGCGAAATTTACTTAAATTTCACTTTGATTTTACGAAATAATTAGGTATTTTGAGATGAAAAAAGGGGTTCGACTCAACGCCTAACCCCTAAATCATGATTATTTTGTGCCTTGCGGTTTGCTTGGTGTTGCTAGGAAAACATACCTTTTTTCCATGCACCGCACAGAATATTTCCTAACCCTAACCCCTAAACCCTAAAGCTTATCAGGCTCCGGCAACTCGATATCGCTATCTATTGTTATTGTGCGGATTACCGGCATATCATCCGGCGCCACCTCGCCATTGCCACCGATGTTGGGCGTAGCGGCAAGCCTATCAACGACATCCATGCCGGATAAAACACGACCAAAAGCAGCATACTCGCCATCAAGGAATTCGGAATCCTCATGCATGATGAAAAACTGCGAACCTGCGGAATCATACGCCTGGGAACGAGCCATTGACAAGATCCCGCGTTTGTGGGACAAACTGTTTGAAAAACCATTGCTATCAAACTCGCCCTTGATATTGTACCCCGGCCCACCGGTTCCGGTACCCTGCGGGCAACCGCCCTGAATCATAAACCCGCTAATGATCCTATGGAACTTAAGCCCGTCATAAAACCCCTGCCTCGCCAAAGACACAAAGTTTCGCACACTCTGCGGAGCCAAATCATGATAAAGCTCCAGAACGATGGTACCACCGTCCTCCATCGTAATGGTTGCCTGAATAGCACCATCGGTGGGCGTAGGCGCGGGTTGCGACGGCGACTCGGGCTGATTAGGCTGCGTATCATCGGGGACCGGCGTAATTTCAGTCTGCGAATCCCCAAGGTTCAAATCCACTTCAGGATCATTGGCAGGCGACCCGGGAGGACGAGGAGGCGGATTAGGAATGCGAACACCACCAGGCCCGCAACCAGCCACAAACCCAAGCAGCAAAACTGGAATACACACAAGCAACAAAAACCTCTTCTTCATAAAACTGTCCCTCCATAATTAAGTTATTAGATGTAGGGGCGAACTGTGTTCGCCCGCCAAGAGAACGGAAACGGTAATGTAACTGTAAAAAATCTCGGGTAGATAATCCCAATCCTAACCCCTAAATCCCACGTCCCTAACTCTCAATTATCAATTATCAATTGCTGTCGAAGACAGCCCACCTACCCATTTCGTGTAAACAGCAACCTTCTCCTCACAAACAGCGCGCGTCACACCGCTAGTCATTATGTAAACCTTAACCTTCGGCTCAGTACCCGACGGACGCACGAGAATAACCGTGCCATCCTCCGTCTCGAAACGCAACACATTCGAACACGAAAGCTCAATCGGGGTAGTTTCACCTGTCAGGGCATCTATCTCAACCCCCGTCTGATAATCACGAAGCACCAAAACCCGCGCCCCTGCTATTTCCACAGGAGGCACATCGCGCAAATCCGCCATCAATTGACGCATCTTAGCAATGCCATCGAGCCCCGGCATCTGCAGCTCCATAGTCTTCTCCGCATACTGCCCGTACTTATCATACAGCTTCAGCAGCGCATCATACAAAGTCATGCCATGCCCTGAGTACCAAGCAGCCATCTCAGCAATGAGCATCGAAGCGGTCACGGCATCCTTATCTCGGACAAAATCGCCGGCCATATAACCGTAAGACTCTTCAAAAGCGAAAAAGACCTTACCATCGCCGCTCGACTCCAATGCATTCTTCTTCTCAGCCATGAACTTAAAACCGGTGAACGTATCAAAACAACCCACACCATTCGCCTCGGCAATGCGGCGCGCCATTTCCGTGGTTACGATTGTCTTAAGCGTGACGGGACTGGGAGGCATGCTGGAGGTTCTGACCTTCGCGTTAATGAGGTAATCCAGCAGCAACACACCGACTTGGTTTCCCGTCAAAGGCACAAAATTGCCATCGGAATCGCGCACCATGATTCCAACGCGGTCACAGTCAGGGTCGGTACCGATAACCAAATCCGCCCCATTCTGCCTAGCCAAAGCGACAGCGAGCTTAAAACCATCCGGATATTCGGGATTGGGCGAGGCCACAGTCGGAAAAGACCCATCAAGCTCCATTTGCTCAGGCACGCAAATAATATGCCTAATACCGAGCCTCCGCAACGCCTCCGGCACAAGCTTATGACCCGCGCCATGATAAGGCGTGAAAACCAGCTTGAAAGCATCAGAAACAGAGCGTACAGCCTCAAAATCAATAGCCTGACCCATGACATGCCCCAAGAACAACTCATCTGTTTCCGCGCCCATGATGCTAATAAGCCCTCTATCGATAGCCTCGTCATAGTCGAGCCTGCGAATGGAGCCGAAGAAATCGAGCTTTTCCATATTATCGGCTATGAGCTTTGCATGTCCGGGAGGCAGTTGAGCGCCATCCGCCCAGTACACCTTATAACCATTATATTCCTTTGGGTTGTGGCTGGCGGTAACGTTAATCCCCGCTATGCAGCCATACTCCCGAATGGCGAACGAAAGAAGCGGAGTAGGGCGCAAAGCATCGAAAATTCTGACTTTAATACCGTTCCCCGCAATGACACAAGCGGCCTCAACGGCGAATTTCTCACTATTAATGCGAGAGTCATAGCAAATGGCAACGGATTTGCTCACACCCGACTCTGCGAGAATAAGCTCCGCAAACGCCTGCGTTGCGTGGCGGACGACATGCACGTTCATCCTGAAAATGCCAGCGCCCATTGTCCCGCGCAAGCCCGCCGTGCCAAATTCCAACCGACTGAAAAAGCGGCTCTCGATTTCCCGCATATCGCCGCTAATCAAGCGCAGCTCCTCTTTCTCAGCAGCAGACAGCGCATCGCTCTCCAGCCATGCATTGTAATGGTCGATATAGTTCATAGCAAATATAGTCTCATTTCTATGTTATTTCATCATCTTCATCATATACAATGTCCGCGTTTAAAATGTTCTGTGCATCCTCCAGCAACGTCTCAGGAACATACACTTCCATGCCATGCGGGGAATGACCTAGTATCAGCTTGCCAAACGAACCATTGCATGGGTAGTCGCCGACATAGGGTATCCCGTACGCCTCTAAGAGGTTTAAGGTCAGTTCCATGTCAAGCGGACCGCCGCCAATATGTGTAAGAAACGCAGGAGTAACTGACTGGCCATCATCACATTTCGGCCACTCAAGTTTCTCCTTTTTAGCAAGCCCCCACTCCAAAGCAATCACCTATACAGCCGCCCGAGCTATGAGCGGCAACGCCTCGGGTATGTAGACCGAGCTAATGTCTGCGCCCAGCGCAGTCAGCTTTTCGAGCATATTCTCATACCCTCGCTCGATATAGTTGACACCTTCGATTTCGGTAACGCCATGAGCGCAAAGCCCAGCAATGACGAGAGCCGCACCCGCGCGTAAATCACCCGCTCTTATAGGGGCGCCTGTCAGGTACGGTACGCCTTCTATGATAGCCGTCCGACCGGTGACGCGAATCGACCCGCCCATCTTGGCAAGCTCATCCACATACCTGAATCTATTATCCCAAACGCCCTCCGTAACGATACTAGTCCCGGCAGCAGTACATAAAAGAGCTGACATTTGGGGCTGCATATCGGTCGGGAAACCGGGGTAGGGCATGGTCTTCAAATGCGCTTTGAGCAACGGAGAATTTCTTTGGACGATGATTGAGTCATCCAGATCCATAACAGAAACACCCATCTCCCTGAGCTTACCGGAAATACACTCAAGATGCTTGGGTATTACATCCTTAATGACGACGCGCCCGCCTGTGCCGGCAACCGCTGCCATGTACGTCCCCGCCTCTATCTGATCGGGGATTATCGAATATGTCCCGCCGCTCAGACGCCGAACGCCGCGAATTTTAATCACGTTCGTACCTGCGCCACGCACATCCGCGCCCATTGAGTTCAGGAAGTTCGCCAAATCGACGATATGCGGCTCCCTGGCGGCATTTTCGATATAAGTCATGCCATCGGCAAGCGCAGCACCAAGCATGATGTTGATAGTCGCGCCGACAGAAACGACATCAAGGAAAACAGTAGCAGAGCGCAGCCGCCCCTCAGACCGGGCCGTGACAATGCCGTTTCTGATTTCCACTCTCGCGCCCAGAGCCGTAAAGCCTTTGATATGCTGGTCAATCGGGCGAACGCCGCCAAAATTGCACCCTCCGGGCATAGCGACATCCGCATTCCCGAAACGTCCGAGCAATGCGCCAATTAAATAGTATGAAGCCCTAATGCGTCGCATCATGTCGAAAGTCGCACGAGATGTCTCGACCTTTGAGCAATCAATTTCAACGCTGTTTCTGTTTAGGATGCGTACTTGCGCACCCATCTCCCTGAGTATCTTGAGAAGCGTGGTCACATCGGAAATCTGGGGAAGGTTCTCGATCCTGCAAATGCCATCTACCATTAGTGCGGCTGGAATAATGGCTGCTGCAGCGTTTTTAGCTCCGCTAATTGTTACTTCGCCATTGAGTGGATTACCGCCGTTAATGACATATTTAGTCACAGACTCACTTCTTTCTTGTTACTAAGTTTTATTATTATACTATATTTTTCAGATAATGCAAGCAATTTCTTTCAAACTTGCAATATTTTGTTTTCCTTTCTTTTCTTTTTGTACATCAACTATATATATTTCCCCTCCAACCCCCATTTTTCTGAACAAAACAGAGAAAAATTCACATTTTCACATAAAGTTTTGTAATCAAAAGAACTCCAAAAATGGTGGCGGGAGATGTTGCATTTTTGCATGATAGATGATAAAATGCGAAAACGAAAGCAAAATAACGAAATAGATATAAAGGTGGATTAGTATAATGAAACAGAAAATAATAATCGGCATATTTGTCGTGGCTGTCATTGCTCTGATATCGGGAGCTACAATATTGGCATTCGCCTCGCCGGGCACAACAGACGACCCGACAATATCGCTAAGCTATCTAACGGAAGTATTCAAACCCGAGGTAATGGCCGAGGTGAAATCGATAGAACAAAAAATCACAAAGGATTTTGATGAAAAAATCACAAAAGCAATAACGCAAATCAATGCAGGACAAGGCAACACAACCGAAACCCCCGAAGCCGCTAGCTTTGAAGTGGTGACGCTCACAAAAGATCAAAAACTATCATGCTCAATCGGCACGGAAATAATGCTCAGAATCGGCACAGCGACGGCAAACGGCCCGACACCCGCGCTGGTTGACTCCACATCAGGTTCCATTCTAGTAGCAGGAGGCACCCTGACGACAAATCACATGAATCTCGTGACAATAGAAGGCAACGGCATAACAGCCACCGCGGAATCAGTAAGAATAATAGTCCGCGGCGACTACACAATAAGCGACTGAAGCGGTCTTCGACCGCAATTGATAATTGATAATTGATAATTGAAAATTAGGAGCCTGGTTCACGCACTAGATTAGACAACTTGCTTATTATTGCATTTGCGAACTATTTAGGGACTGTCGGGAAATAAAGTTGACAAGATTGCCGCCGGATTTTTGTCGACAGACAAGGCGTCAAAACGCAGTAATGCTCATTGCCTTGCAAGTTTTGACAACGAAGTATGTCGGCAAAAAGACAAGGCAAGATGTCAAGTTTATTTTTCGACAGTCCCTTAGTATCAAAAATGGTATGAGCAAACACCTCAGAGCTATTCTCCGTCATAATTATCAATTCTCAATTATCAATTATCAATTAACCCAAACCGCCCTCCTGATTAACTTACCAAAAACAAACACAAGACCGATTTTAATGACCTCGGTCGGAATAAACGGAAGAGCGGCATAAGCGAAAGACAAAGGAACGCTATGCCCTGTAACAGCGCTGAAAACCAAAACACCGCAAGAGAAGTTGACCACCGCTCCCAAGAAGAGGAAACAACCGAGCCACAAGCGGCTATCCTTATAAGCGCCGATACCTGCGGCCAAAGCCAGCAAAGGAAAGGATAGAATAAACCCGCCAGTCGGTCCGAAGACCATCCCGACCCCACCGGAAAACCCGGAAAAAACAGGGGCCCCCGTAAGGCCCAGAAAGACATAAACCAAAGCAGCAACAGAGCCCCTCTTAACACCGAGCACAACCCCCGCAAGCAAAATGGCAAACGTTTGCAACGTCAGCGGCACACCATAAGGCATAGGAATGCTAATCTGAGCGCAGACAGCAATAACCGCGACGAATATAGAAATAAAGCAAAAATCCCGAACAGACAACCTCTTCCCGGAAATCATATTGCTTTTATTTTTTTCCATAGCGGTATCTCCTCAAATTGTAATTTGGATGCTCCATACAATAGAATAATACACCAAAGCGGCAGCATTGTCAACTAAATTGTAAATCACAGTATACAAATTGGTTGACAATGGTCTTTTTAAAAACAATTTTTTGGTAATGTTAGTGCATTGATACATAACTGTATTCATGATATAATACTACTAACCATAAGGAGGTAATTGCTATGGAGACTATTACTGCAGAGCAAGCTGCGAAAGATGCAAAAGGCCTGACGTTTGAGATAGTCTGGGCGGCCTTGATGGAAATGCGTGTGCGGATGGAGGAATCACAGAAAGAAACCCAAAAGCGGATGGAGGAATCGCAAAAGCGGCTGGATGCAGCATTCGAAAAAACGGATAAAGAAATAGCTGAGTTGTCAAGAAACGTAGGCGGCGTGAACAACTCTTTCGGGCGCTTTATGGAGGGGTTGTTTTCCGTAGGTCTGGACAAACTGTTCGACGAACTAGGCTATACGTTTACAAAACAAGGACCGCACGTGAAGTTCAAAGACAAAAGTCTCCACAGAATCCTCGCCGAAGCTGATTATTTACTGGAAGACGGGCAGTATGCAATGGTCGTGGAAGTAAAGGTAGAGGTGAATGAAGCCGACGTGGACGATCACATGGATAGAATCGCGGTTATCCGCCAATATTTCGACGAGCGCGGAGACAATCGTACCTTAGTTGGAGCCATAGCCGGGGGCAGCGTACAGAAAAACGCACTGAACTATGCCATAAAGCAAGGCCTATATGTAATTAAGCAATCGGGCGAATCTGCTGTGCTTGCCGAGTTGCCGAAAGACTTCAAACCGCGGGAGTGGTGAAGCAGGTTGAGGTAAGGTTCTGAGTAGTTACCAAATCGGAAGCGGAGAAGAAAGCCTTGTTAGATACGAACATGATTCTGCTGCAAAAACTCGCGTTGCCAGATTTGTGCCGAATGTTTTCGTCCATTTTGCGGGTTTTGAAGGCGAATACTTGGTGTATTTAACTGAAAAACGCGTGAAATGGGCGGAAAGAGGCGGTGCAAAGATGGTGGCGGGAGTTATTGCAGCAGAATCAAACATACGATACCTAAAAGGA
>Ga0099364_10013149_pt1 | contig 11126 bp, 11 predicted proteins | sample TergutTh196P3_FD_73070 | JGI IMG/M metagenome (GOLD analysis project Ga0099364, IMG submission 73070) | Microcerotermes parvus P3 segment gut microbial communities from Pointe-Noire, Republic of the Congo - Th196 P3 | ecosystem: Host-associated > Arthropoda: Insects > Digestive system > Gut ... | reverse complement strand
TATCAAACAGACTTGACTATAATGCAGCATTTGCAACGTTCGCACCGGACACAGTGATGCTGACCATAGGGAACTTAGATGTAACATGGGGTGAACTCTTCTACCATCTACGAGGAAGTATTAGCTTGTTCCAATCGTACTATGCAGATGTAGATGATTGGACAGAGACTATATATGAGGATGTCACGTTTGCTGACATGATACTCGAATATGCTGTTGAAAATACTCGAATGTATAAAGTGTTCGAGTATGGAGCAAGGGAGACCGGAGTCGCGCTGAGCGATGAAGACTTAGCAGAATTGCAAGCTGAATATGCGTTGATGGCTGCCAGTTATGGAGGAGAAGAGGAGCTGCTGAGAGTCTTATGGGAAGAAGATGGCTGCTATAGCCGTGAGTTACTCGAGTACTTCATCAGCATCGGGCAGCTAGCAAACATGACTTTTGCGGAATTATACGGAGAAGAGGGAGAAGTCATAACGGATGAAGAATGCGCCGAGTTTACTTCAGAAGAAGAGTTTCTGATGGCTAAACACATACTCGTGCGGTTTTTAGAAGAAGATGAGGAAGATGAAGAGGAGACTGATGCTGCATTAACAGCAATTGAAGACATACATCAACAGCTATCATCGTACAGCGGAGGTGACTTTGATGCGTTTTTCGATGAGTTGATGCATGAGCATAGCGCCGACGACGGAGGGTTAATATCATATCCCGACGGTTATCTGTTCCTCGAGGGAGACATGGTCGACTCTTTTTATGAAGCATGTATAGCACTCGAAATCGGAGAAATTAGCGAGGTCTTTGAAAGCATTCATGGGTATCACATTGTTTATAGAATTCCAATCAACTATGATGTTAATCCATCGATTTTGTCTATGCAGGGGGATTACAGGACTCTCCGCGTATATGTCGCGCAAAGCTTCTTTGACACCATCCTTGCGGAGTGGCTCGACGATATGGAAATTGAGTATTCTCCTGAATATGAGCTCATGAATATTGCAAATTTATTTGGCATGAACGGATAGCATATACTATTACTGTTGATTGCGTATGGAAAGGAGATGTGACGGTAATGAAAGATAGCACGAATTACAAAAACCTCATATCGATAAGTGAACCTTGGTTACAATATGCAATAAGGTTGAATCTATGCAATGAAAGCAAAGATGATTTAGTCGACCTAAAAAATGAATCGCTGAAAGACAAGAAAATCCAATCCTATCTTGACGATATCACAAACTTCCATAATGCAATTGTTAAAAATCACAAAGACCCGAACTTATCAATTCATAAACTGCTGTTTCTGCTTGATATTGGGTTTGATACAAACATACCCGAGATTGAAAGTGCCATCAACCGGATTATGAGCCATAAGGACAAGTTTGGGGTGTATCAGTCCATGACAAACATCCCGCCTCAATATGGTGGTGAAGGCAACGATGTTTTTGGCTGGTGCTTGTGTGATGCGCCCTTATTACTGATGGCTTTGGTTAAAGCTAAGGTTGATTATCGGAAACATATCAAAAAAGGCGTGGAGCATCTGTTGAGCTTGTACAAAGAGCAAGGTTTTCCATGTGCGGTATCAGAAGAACATGGGACTTTCAGAGGTCCCGGACGGAAAGATGATTGTTGTCCGTTTGCAACGCTGATTATGCTGAAACTGTTGTCCGAGATTGATGAATACCGTTATTGTGATATTGTAATGAGAGGGATTGAGGTCATTCTCTCTTTGTGGGAAAGCAGCATTGAAAAGCATCCATATATGTTTTATATGGGTACAGACTTTCGCAAGCTGAAAGCACCCGCAATGTGGTATGACATCGTGAGTGTTGCTGATCTCCTGAGTAAGTATGATTGTGTGAAATCCGATTCACGATTTTGCGAAATGACTGACTTGATAAAGGGGAAACAGAACTCGGAAGGTATGTTCGTCCCTGAATCAGTCTACATGAAATTCAAAGGTTGGGATTTCGGGCAAAAGAAAACAGCATCACCATACCTGACATATTTATGTATCAGGTTGTTGAATCGTTTGAGTGATTAAGAGATTCACCGGAGCGTTCGATTAACTGTTCGGCAGTGAAACGATAGAAGGTCGAGAACTCCTCTTCCATGATGCCGATGACCTTGGGGTTGTTGAAGCTGCGGAACAGGCTTTCCGTACAGCCATATTAGAATGCCTTGCGGGAGTGGTTATATATACTCAGATTATGATTATGTTGCCAATACTAAATGCCTACAACTATTATGATTGATTTGTAAATGTAATGTCATCTACTGCTAAGTAGTGATAGATTTGGTCAAGCGCTTCGTCACGACCAAAAACACCATAAACTTCAATGTCTTCGCCCTCATCCGGAAAATCGTCAGGGTAAGTGCCATTGTACTCAAAGATAAAACCATATGCACAACAAGATTCATCGTCTGAGGATAATATATAGTGGAAACGTAAATCGAAGTCTTCATAATAAACCATCGAGTACTGACCTCTCATTTTAATCGTTTTGTCCATATACTCATTTGGTTTTGCGTAGATATTGTCAATCATGGCAATCATCATTGTCTTGCTGAACTCCGTTAAATCCACATCGACTTTTATTCCCGATGCATCGGCTTTGTTACCGCAGCCTACAGAAGATAACAATGTCACAGATAAAATAACTAAAATTGCTAAGTATTTTTTCATAACGTACCGGTCATTCCTTTCAGAGGTATCTACAAAAACGGTTAAGCAACAGGAGCGGCTTTTCTCGCAAAGCTCCCGACTGCGCTGAAGACTATAAACCCGGCTATATCAACGGCTACAACCATCGAACCAACGGGAGTCCCTGTCAAGATGGATATTAATATTCCGAGAGCGGTACAGGTAACGGACAAAATGACTGCGCATACGGTTACGCTCTTGAAACTTTTAAATACTCGCATTGCCGATAATGCGGGAAAAATTACGAGCGCAGAAACCAGCAACGCACCGACAAGCCTCATCGCGAGTACGATAACAATAGCTATCACAATTGCGAAAATCAGGTTGTATAACTTTGCTCTAACGCCGGTCGCGGTCGAAAAATCCTCGTCAAACGTAACAGCGAAGATTTTATGGTAAGAGAAAATGAACACGAAAATAACCAAAATGGCTAATAGAATGCATAACTCAACGTCTGCATTGCCTGTTAAAACAGAGTTTAAGAGGCTGCCTCTTTGAAGATTTGCGTTTCCGAAATGGCTTCTGAGGGTGAGAATCGATGTAGACCCGAATAGTGTTGCGCAAACGTCCCCGGAGAGATTTGATGACTTCGAAAACACGTTCATTATCAGATAGCCAATGCCGAGCGCTCCGACGGAAAACATAGCCAATGCAGCATCGCCTTTAATTTTCGTGTTTTGCCCCATACGCAAGAGTAATATGGCACACAGTATCGTTACCGGCAATACCAGGATTAAGTTATTGCTGAGACTCATTGCGGTGGCTACTGCCATAGCTCCGAACGCGATATGTGACAACCCGTCGCCGATGAATGAAAACCGTTTTAGCACCAGAGTTACACCCAGCAGCGATGAACATAGCGCTATTAGCACCCCAACGATCACCGCATACCGCACGAAGGGGTATTGAAAATATTCAACTAGTTTACCAATGTTTCCCATAATGCTTATGTCCATTCCTCATCTACGGAGTTGAAGTATAATCTGCCTGCATCGCTAATCGGATAGTCAGATTTTGTCCCGAAATACAGAGCTGCCCCGGCACCTATATGCAAAATATGAGAGGCATACTTCACAGCGGCGGAAATGTCGTGTGATATCATAATGACAGTGATTCCATCGTTATTTAGCGATGCGACTAAATCGTACATATCCATAGAAGCGATTGGGTCAAGACCCGCAGCAGGTTCGTCCAGCAGCAAGATTTTTCTGGCAGCGCATAACGCTCTTGCTAAGAGCACACGTTGCTGCTGACCACCGGACAATTCCCGATAACAGTGTTTTGCCAGAGAGATGATTCCGAGTTTTTCCATGTTATCTTCAGCTATCCGTTTCTCCTCAGCATTGTAGAATGGCCGCAATCCGCATCTGTTTAGACAGCCGGAACGAACAACCTCTCTGACCGAGGCGGGGAAATCCTTTTGTACCTCTGTCTGTTGCGGCAGATAGCCAATTTCTGTTGATGATAATCCTTCGCCTGTCTGTATATGACCTGACATTGGAGCTTTCAGGTTTAGTATGGTTTTCATCAATGTGCTTTTGCCTGAACCATTCTCTCCAACAATGCATAGATATTCCCCTGCGTTTACAGTGAAGGTTAGGTTTGATATAAGCGTTTTCCCTTCATACCCGAGGGTTAAGTTCCGGCAATTTAACTGCTCCATCTTGTATCTCCGCCTAATGCTGCTCTAAGCACTTCCAAGTTGCTTTCCATGACTAATATATAAGTTGTTCCGTTTTGAATATCGTTTGCAGTAACTGACTGCATTGCGTCAAGCATGAGGATCTGCTGATTTTTTTCGTTTGTGTTGCTGATGACGGTATTTGCGATCGATCTATCAGCACTTTCTGTCACCATTATGGTATGCAGTTCATATTCATTTACTTTCTCAGAAAGAGATATTATGGTTGAAAAACTGGCTTCCGTTTCTGCCGAGCAACCTGAAAATGCGGCATAATAGTTTATACCGTAGTCATCAAGGAGATAGCGAAATGGGAAACGGTCAGCAAATACCAGCGTCCTTATTGGCGCCATATCCAAAGCAGAGTGGTAGTTGGCGTCAAGTGTTGAGAGCCTATTGATGTATGCTGACGAATTGTTTCTGTATACTTCATCTTTTTCGGCATTTAACGAAGAAAGCGCGTCCGTAATGACATTACAGAACAATATCGCATTTTTAAGTGAGAGCCATACATGCTCATCATTCTCATGGTCATGCTCGTCATCGTCATCGTCATCGTCATCATCATCGTCATGGTCATGGTGGTCATGTTCGTCATCATCGTCGAGGACTGACTCATCCGCTTTGACATCTTCCCCTAGTATGTCCATTAAGTTAATTACTATCATATCCGGGTTGTGTTCGTTTCTCAAGACATTCGCTACCCATCCGTCTGAATCACCACCAACGAATATGAATAGATCACAAGTGGAGATTCTGACGATATCATCGACCGAAGGCTGATAGCTGTGCAGATCAACTCGATTGTTTAGTAGTAGGGTCAGCTCATGTTCTTCGATGTCTTCACCAAGGATTTGCCGAACCCAATCATATTGTGGGAAAATCGTACAGACTATGTTGAGATTTGCTCCCATTTTATTATCACTGTTTCCTGATCCGGCACCCTGATCGATCTCAACAACACCGTTACTGCTTGTTGTGTCGGTTGCTGTGTTAACTGCATTTTCCCGGTTTCTGTTTGTCATGCAGGCGGTTAATAGTAATGCCGGCAGTATTAGAGATAGAGTTATCGCATGGAGACGTTTCATATAGGTTTGCGTCCTCCTTGCTGCGATTCCATATGTTTATCAAGTCTTTGAATGCAGTTGGCGCATTGTCCATAAAAAACAGTTTTCAGTGCGTTGACTCGAAATTCGTGGCGATTGCTCAAATGGTTTTGAATTTCATTAAGTTTCTCGCATTCCAAGTGCATTAGCTTTCCGCAATCTTCGCATTTTAAATGTACATGCTCATGGCAATCTACACCGCTGTCCACGTGTTGATAACATGCGGCGGTTATTCCGTCGGTTGTATATCGTCGAATTTTGCCACTGACTGTGAGTTTTTCAAGGTGGCGATATACTGTTGGGCGGCTGATTGGGATTTCTTCGTTTGCGAAATGCTGAAGAATTTGCGCTGCTGTCACATGGGTTCCGTCCAGTGATATTATGTAAGAAAGGATGGCTTCTCGTTGCTTTGTGTTGTAGTTTGCAGATCGTTTCATATTTTTGCTCCATAATCCAATTTGATACACAGTTACAGTTTAATAGGTTGTATTGCATTTGTCAATAGAAAAATCCACAAAAAAACAACGCATGGTTTCCCATGCGCTGTATTTATCGCAGGTCCTGAATAAATACCCCCATGAGCTGCTTACTAATGCGGAATCACGGGTGCCATTCGGTCAAGGTTATATCAACGGAGATGCTTGAATCGTTTCGATCTACTGTTATCTTAATCGAGTCGCCAACGTTCAAACCTCTTAGCGCCTCGGTGTAGTCATAAAGATTACTAATTACATAACCGTTGATCTCAATGATTCTATCTCCGTTTCTCAAACGCTCGTCAACGGAATTAACAATATAGAGACCGAGATTGTTCACTCTATACCATCTCGCAGTCTGAGTAGACTGAATGTCAATAAGCTCTAACCCGGTATCAGTTCTACCTCTGGCATAACCGTGAGTTATCAGGTCAATAGCAACCGCTCTGGCAACGTTCGATGGAATAGCAAAACCCAAGCCTTCAATATTCAAGCCGCTCGATTTTGCATTCACTATACCAATAAGTTCAGCTCGCATATTGAACAAACCGCCGCCGGAGTTACCCGGATTTATAGCTGCGTCTGTTTGAAGTAATGTCATGGTCTCGCCATCTACGATCATTTCGCGATCTAGAGCGGAGATTATACCACTGGTAACAGTACCGCCAAGCTCACCGAGCGGATTGCCGACAGCCAGAGCGCTTTCTCCGATAACGAGGTTAGCTGAGTCGCCGAAAACAACGGGAGACAGACCGGTAGTAGAAATCTTTATCACAGCTATGTCCGTTCTTTGATCCGTCGCAATGAGTGAAGCGGGAAACTCACGCCCATCGACCAGACGCACAGTAATGCTGGACGCATCACTGATGACATGGTTGTTTGTGATGATATATCCGTCCTCGCTGATTATGACGCCGCTGCCCGCGCCTTCTGATATATACGTGCCTGACCATATCCCCGTTCTAACAGTTTCAGTTTTAATCTCAACGACCGAATCCCTAACCGCTGCAGCGACTTCCTGCCTTGTCATATTATCCGCTGTTCCCTCATTTGCCAGTGGGGATGAGGTGAGCGCATCCGGCATTGGGATAGCTGCTTCATGTTCAGGAGGGGTATATGTGCCGGGCATTGCTACATCCAGTGATTCTGATGGCGTGGAGTCAGTTGTACTTTGTATCGGTCTGCTGATGTTTGCGACATATCCTCCGACGAACCCTGCGATTATGGCCATGACGAGGCAGCTTGCGATGAGCAATGCCTTTATACCCGCGCTTATAGATTGCTTATTATATGTCTGTTGCGGTATGCGTATTGGATTTTGAGCATATTGCTGCGGATATTGTATCGGTGGCGGTGCGTTCATTTTTGGATATTGTACCGGAGTTGGCGTATTTTGCTGTGGGTACTGTACCTGTCTTTGTGCCGGTAATGGTGGAGTATTATTGCTTGTATTGCGATCTATGTTGTTATTGTAGTAATTTTGATTATTGTCCAAATCGTTCCCTCCAAGTCGAAAATATAGTTTGAGTCTACATAATGTTGATGAACAACTCATTAACAGTTAATGAAAATAATATGTTGATTTTGTAAAATAATTGTATATACATCGATGAGTGAATATTAATATCTCCACCGTTTTTTAATGTGGTTAAAATTTCGCTTTATTTTCAAGGGTTTTACCCATTATCCACAGGTTTATCCACATAGGATATGTAAAGATTATGTAAAACTTATATTCATAATAGCAAATTACACCCTTTGAGTTCATTATGGTTGCTTTTTACAAACATGGGGTGTAGAATGATGAAACCTGATTTGTTAGCATGAGGTGTTATGGTGCAGGAGACAAAAGCACAAAACTTTATTAAGAGCACAGCGATATTGGCGATAGCTTCAATTTTCGTTAAAATTGTCGGAGCAATCTACAAAATACCAATTTATAATATACTCGACAAAACCGGGATAGGCGCTTTTCAAGTGACATATAACGTGTATTTGTTGATTTTAATGATAGCTACGGCGGGTGTCCCCGTAGCTCTGTCGCGCATGGTGTCCTCTGCAGCAGCAATCGGGAACAATCAATTGGTCAAGCGTTACTTCAAGGTAGCGATGCCAACGTTTTCGATTATTGGAATAGTCGCAATGCTCGTTATGTTCATATTTTCCGATCAGCTCGCCGGAGCAATGAATAATTCACTAGCCGCGCCGGGTATCAAAGTTTTGGCGCCGGCTGTTTTCTTTGTGTGCATTATATCAGTATATCGTGGTTATGCGCAAGGCTTTGAAAATATGGTACCTACTGCTGTGTCGCAGGCCCTTGAAGTAGTCGGGAAAGCAGTATTTGGCATTGCGATTGCGTTTTTCTTCTCTCGCGCACTTTATGATGTGCAGTTTATTTCAGCCGGAGCGATTATGGGAGTGACAATCGGCCTTGGGATATGCATTCCGCTATTGGCTTGGTATAAACGGAAACTGGACAGAGGGGCATCAATTGCATCATCAGCAGTAAATCCGGAAACGTCAGATACATTTGCGCTGCCAAGCCGTTCCAAAGTCTTGGTGTTCCTGCTAAAAGTGAGCATCCCTATAACGATAGGAGCCTCGCTCATGTCAATCATCACTGTCATCGACAACAGCATAGTGCTTGGACGGCTGCAAAATGTACTGGGGTATACGGAAAGCGAATCAAGCGCACTATTTGCGCTTTATGCGTTAGGGTTGACGCTGTATAATTTGCCTCCTGCGATTATTGTACCAATTGGCGTCAGTGTTGTTCCGGCGATAGCCGCTGCGCTCGCAAGAGGGCATAACAGTGAAGCAGGCGGGATCATGCAATCATCGGTCAAGCTCGTTAATCTCCTTGCTATGCCAGCCGGAGCAGGCCTCATGGCTCTTGCAGCACCGATCATGATTGTGTTATTTGGCGAGAGAGACCCACTCGCAGCGAATGTGCTTATCATACTGGGCGCTGCCTCGTTCTTATTATGCTTGCAGCTCGTAACAACGGCGATTTTGCAAGCTAATGGCAACGAGCGGTTGGCGTTGTTTGCGATTCCGGTCGGAGGAGTAGTTAAAATAGTGCTTGTTTATGTGTTGGTAGGTATTCCCGAAATTGGAATCCTTGGTTCCGCGATTAGTTCGTTCGTGTGTTTTGCTGTAATCTGTGCACTGAATATATCTTTCATTAAAGCAAGAGTCAAGGACTGCCCAAAGTTTGCGGGTTTATTCGTAAAACCGTTGTTATGCACCGGTGTCATGGCTGCAGTTGCGTTTTTTGCCTATAAACTGGCATATGGAGTTGGCGTTGGAATCATTAGCGAGGGGCGGTTTGCAATCATCGCTTTTCTTGCGGCTGCCATAATAATATCGCTTTTAGTATACATCATACTCATTATCGTAACACGAACGATAACGATGGATGACATGAAACTCGTACCAAAGGGAGAGAAATTGGCGAAAATTATGAGAATAAGATAAAGCAAAGGCTTATTATTTCACAATATTTCCGCGATATTTCGATTATTTTTACAAAACAGTATTGCGGAAAGGAGAAAAGTATGGTAGATTTTGAAAACAAACCTAATTACGACATAAACGACCTTATAAAACTCATGGAACTACTACGCTCTCCCGGGGGTTGTCCTTGGGACGCTGAGCAGACTCACGACAGCATCAAACGCAATTTACTCGAAGAAGCATATGAAGCTGCCGAAGCCATTGATGAAGACGATACGGAACACATGGTCGAGGAATTAGGGGATGTACTGTTACAGGTTATATTCCATGCCAACATAGCCGAAGAAACAGATCGGTTTAACCTGAATGATATTGCAGACATGACATGCAAAAAACTCCTACGTCGTCATCCGCACGTATTTGGCGATGTCATAGCAAATGATGGTAGTGAATCCCTCTCCTCATGGGAAAAAGCCAAGCGTGAAGAGAAATCACAGAAGACCTCATCAGATGCGATGCGATCCGTAACACGCAGTCTCCCGGCGCTGTGGTTAGCGGAGAAGACACAAAAAATCGCCGCAAAAGCGGGTTTCGATTGGCCTGATTATAAAGGAGCGCTTGAGTCACTGCATTCCGAGCTTGCTGAGCTCGACGAAGCGATTGCGATTGGTGAAGGAATAGATAACGAGTTGGGAGACATACTCTTCTCGGTCGTGAACGTTGCCAGATACTTTGAGGCAGATCCTGAAAATGCACTGAGAGCTGCTACCGGCAAGTTCGTGTCCAGATTTACGCGCATTGAGGAAGCGGCGAAAGCCACGGGATTACAACTTGAGGACATGAAACTTGATGACATGGAGGCTCTATACCAAATGGTGAAATTAGAGGAGTGATTCACTTCTTTAATATAAATGGGAGTTGCAAAGCGGCGCCTAAACAATAAATAGTACAATATTACTAGGAGGATGGGATACAAATGAACAAAACTGATATCATCAACGCAATCGCTGCCGGTTCCGGTCTGTCAAAGAAAGACAGCGAGAAGGCTCTTACCGCAATGGTAGATGCTATTACTGATGCTCTTGTCGCCGGTGACAAAGTCCAACTCGTTGGCTTTGGCATTTTCGATGTTAAAGACAGAGCTGCTCGCATTGGCCGTAATCCAAAGACGAAAGAGCCAATTAACATTCCTGCAACGAGAACTCCACAGTTCAAAGCCGGCAAGGCACTGAAAGACGCAGTTGCGAAATAGTTGCGATACTTAGGTATGGATAGTAGCGGTGTGGGAATTTCCCGTACCGCTATTACGCTATGTTCAAACTTCGATGAGCGTGTATTCGTTTATCTGTGTAGTTATCACGATCTGAAATGGAGCGTTTCGTATGAGACTTGATAAATACTTAAAAGTATCGCGGTTGATTAAGCGGCGCACCGTTGCCAACGAAGCTTGCGACGGTGGGCGTGTGAGCGTAAATGGCAAGATTGCAAAGGCTTCTTATGATGTGAAATTAGGTGACATCATTGAGGTTCGTTTCGGTGCAAGGAATTTGAAAGTCGAAGTGCTCAGCATTTCGGAGCATACGTTGAAATCCGATGCTCCCGCAATGTACAAAGAACTACAATAACAATCGTTACGCGATTTCTTCCCAGTCGTAGAACTCGGGAGGGCCTGCAAACATTGGGTCCAAGTTCTCGCGCAAATT
>Ga0099364_10013148_pt1 | contig 11126 bp, 18 predicted proteins | sample TergutTh196P3_FD_73070 | JGI IMG/M metagenome (GOLD analysis project Ga0099364, IMG submission 73070) | Microcerotermes parvus P3 segment gut microbial communities from Pointe-Noire, Republic of the Congo - Th196 P3 | ecosystem: Host-associated > Arthropoda: Insects > Digestive system > Gut ... | reverse complement strand
TGATCGTCATCAGATAGACGCGTGCTGTTGCGTTTGTCCCTTCCCGTGTAATGGTCCTGAAGCGAAGCAGTGCGACATCGTTTCTCATGTAGTTGATGCTGAGAAATTCGTATGTCCTGTTGTACCCTTGAGCACTGTTCAAGTTGACAATCGGGCTGTCTTCATGCCTGAAGTCCTGGAGCTGTGTTGCTGCGTGGCTGATGGCAAAGGATGCTGATTCGCGGACATTGTTTTCGATGGTTGCGCGATTGACATCCCACATTGCATGCGCCCAGCGGTTGAGAAAGTAGGTGATCGAGTCGCTGTCGGGTTCCCAGTTTCCGACAGGAGCCGTATCGACTACGAGGCGCCCTCCTTCGGCTTTTGTGACCATGAAGGTCTCAACTGTTTTGAGAGGCAGGAGAAATACGTATCCTGCTGCGGAGACGGTCAGTGCGAGGGCCAGGATGCAGGATACAAAAAACCATCTTGCCGACTGAATGCGTGCATGAGCACCCAGTCCGTAGTGAATGTCCGCCACGTTCTGTGCAAAGTCGCCTGGTGCCGCATCGGGCAGGACACCTCTTTTGAGCTGCGTTTTTTCTGTTTTTTTCTTTCTGCCAAACATGGTTTTGCTGTCCTTTCTGACGGGAATATCTATCTGCTTTCAACTGCGCTGTGATGGGTCTGCTGAGTGCCTTCTTCTGCCGTGCTTTGGTCCTGGCCATCTTCGTTTGTGCTGTGAATGAGTGTCTTTTCCGGTGCAGCATTCTGTTGTGCCGGGAAATTCTGGCGGTGTTTTTCAAGTTCCAGAATGCGCTCTTTCAGTGTCAGAAGCTCTGTGTAGAGATGCGCCAGCTCTTCCGGCGAGGTCTCTTCTTCTTCTGCCTGGACGGTCTGGCCCGCATCTGCGGGTGTCGCGTCAGAAGAAGGGGAGTTTTGTGTCTTTTTGAGAGCTGCCAGAGACGTGCGGTTCGTCACCTGCGAAACAGCACCGGCTGTGATGACGGTGAAGTCTGCGTATACCCCGTCTAAAACGGCGGTATTGCCGATGGCGTCAAACCGGAGGTTTTTTCCGTCAGGCCCCTGAAAGCGGACATTTGCGCCCATGAGTGAGCGCATCTGAATGGCGGTTTTGTTATTGACCGTATATATCTGGACGATGCCGCTTTGTGGGGTGCTGTCAAATTCATAGGAATGTTCAATTGCCCTGGCTGCTCGGGACCAGGACTGGTCAAAGAGCGAGCAGCCCGCCGTCAGTGTCAGGCACATTGCGAGGGCAAGGGCGATGGCAGCAGGAAAAGTTTTTGTGTGCACCGTAATTTCCTCCTGTTGGGAGTTTTGGCTGTTGATGCACAGAGTTTTGCAGAACTTTTTGAATTGTTGCGGTCAAGTCGCATGGTATTTTGGGGTACGTTTTGAGGAGTATGCGCCTGTTTTGGATATTATCCCGTCTGCCTGAAAAACAAAGCGTCGCTTTTCTGAATCAAAACGAACCAGATATCTCCTTCAGGCAAGTTTTAAAAACCGGACAGATTAAAACTCTCTACACAAAAAATCTGCAAATAACGGGGGGTGTATGCGCTGGTGCGTGGGTCGTCCTGTATTTACTTCGAAAATCGCAAATTAAATTTTCGGCTGTATACTTTAATGGGCAATTGCAGAGCGCAGACAAATTAAATCGTTTCAGAAGCAATTACAAAACCGGGATCGGAACATCGCTTTATTTTGACCTGGTACCACGTTCAATTCTATTTGGCTCAGTGTTACTTTTCACCGTTACTTCTTCGCAGTAACATATCAAGGTAACGTTGCGATTCAGGGAGCAGTAACGGGGGGAGGTGCCGGTCGAAGTGCATGGAAAATCTTTTTTTTAAACTGGTGCCTGTTGCAGGATTTTTTCTGGCAAAGGCTTTTTTCAGGCGGCAAAAACTGATTTGAGGACAGCAGAATGTTTGGCAAAGACAAGCCCACTTTGAGAGAGGAAACCAGTCGGCGATACTGGCTTCGATATTTGCAACTGAAAAAACAGTTTGAAACCGAAAATGCTATCGACGCCCTTTCCCCGGAGGAGGTGGCTGCCTTTCTGATCGGGCGCAAGGAAATGTATTCGATGTCCACTTTCCGACAGTACAAGGCCTCTGTTCTGTATGTTCTTCGCTCGCAGTATCCGGATCACGAACTCGCAATTGCAAGCCTTGAAGCCGAATCATCCGCCGGGCTTGCAAAGAGGTCCACCAGGACATCCGGTCGCAAACTGAAATATGTACCCGATGAAGACTGGAAAAAACTTGAAAAGACGCTTGAGAACAGAATTGAAACGGGTCACAAAAATGCGCTGGGTCTTCTTTACTTTCTTCAGGCTACTCTGGCGACAGGCCTGCGTCCTGTCGAATGGTGCTATTCTGAAGCTGGAACTGATGCAGCCAGTGGGCGCGAAATATTGCGTGTGAAAAACGCCAAGTTTTCGAACAGCAGGGCAAATGGCGAATTCCGGGAAATGTACATTGACGGACTTCAAGCTGCGGAAACGGCCGCAGTCAAGGGAGCCATTGCGTTTTGTTCAGCAGAAAATGATGAGCAGGCAGAAAGAGTACTGAAAGCACTGCGCAATGAATTTGACAAAACTCGCCGTCTGGCTCAATGCAAATCCGGCATCACCATCTATTCCTTCCGGCACCAGTTTTTGGCTGATGCAAAAAAAACCTTTGCGGACGCCGTCCTGATATCCGCTCTGGCAGGACATAGCAGTACCAGAACGGCATTTGAGCATTACGGAAAACGGCGGTACGGCAGTGGAAGGGTAAAAGTGACGCCTGCTCCAGAGAGTTATGATGCAGTCAGAAAAGCCCGGCAGGAAATTTATAAAAGTCCAGCTTTGAGCAGAAATAATGGTACAGAAGTACATTTATCTTCTGTTGGCTTCCAGCCATGACGTTTTCCAGCTCATCACCCCGCATGAGTGCTGTCATACCGGCATCGTGGCCTGGACGATGCACTTTCATTTATAACTGCTTCACCTATGTTGGATTTGCCCATGTCTCATTTCTCCCAACCCGTTGAAAACATAGAATATAGCTGTGATAGGCGCCTGGCCATGGCCAGGTGCGCTGTATCAGGTATTTTTGAAACGGCCTGGCCTTTTTCCGGAGATGGGGAGCTTTGAAAATCCGCAAGAGCGGGTTCTGGGGTTTCGGCGCGATGAGCATGAATGTTCAAGTAGTCCGGGGTGAAGTCAGCACACAGTTCATTCCTGCACAGAGCAGCAGAAGTTTCTTCAATAGAGTTTACCTGGGAGGCGTGGCTATTTTCGCAAAACCTTTTTTTCCCAGAGCAGGAAAACTTCCTCAGTGCCACTGCCGGAAATCTTCATTGGGTATCGCGAACGTTGCCTTGCCGCTCAAAAGGCGGCTTTGCAGGGATTTCCTTTGGGTGCTCTGGCAGATGCTCGTCTGAAGTGTGGATGATGATCAGTCAGGAATTTCCGAAAGCCGCTACCAGACACCGGATTCCCTCTGCTGAAGAATGTCGTTGCGGGCGGTCATATCATGTACCGGGCTGATTTTTCCCACTCTGATACGGCTGGTATGCCTTTTTCGAGCGTTTTCAGTAAAAAGTGAATGTGCTATTGCAGCTGCTTCTGGAGCGTCCTCCAGTCCGGAAAATGACCCTGTCTGCAACAGAGTCTCTATGTGTTCCGCTGTAACCGCTCCCGGTCCGTAGGGCACACTCAGATGGGCTGCCAGCATATGAAGAGCACTACCGTATCTTGTAACCGACATTTACATACCTTCTTTCTATTCGAACCTGAGCCTGTAAGGGCAGCCGGTTTCAGCCGTACACGCCCAAATCCCTGAACCAGTTAAACGCTGGTGTAAAGTCGCGAGTGAAGGTGCTGTTCGCATGGTCACTCAGCCCGCCGGGCCAGTTCCACGGCAGCCTGAATGTTCTGGCGGCAACATGGCCTGGCCACCAATATAGCCTGCCAGCGCACTCGTTGCACGCTTTTCAATTTCATCAGCATTCGCCAGACCAAGGCGCACCAGTACGGCAATGTCTTCCTGGTCGTTTTCAGCCAAACGGGCAACCCTGATGGAGTCCTTCAGGCAGTCCTCGTGCATTAACGTGAACGCCGAATTGAAGCTGGTGTCAAAATAGACAGCCTGCCTGGTGCCGTCCTCAAGAGTCACATCAGCTGCCAGGTCCCTGGGGACATAGATGCGTGCTCCAAATTCTGCATCAATGTCCGTTGTGACGCAGCTTGAAGTATAAAGCCGCCAGCCACGTATATGTCTACAGGACGATGCAGTTCCAGGCTTTCTTCAAGCTGCCTGAGCAGCATCTGCAGCACCCTCACAAGTGCGGTGTCCGTATACAGTTCCGGCACTGTTTTCATCCTGGCCTCGCAAGGAACTGATTGCCCAGCATGTCAGACAGGCGCGGCAGGCTTATGATCCAGCCTCTTCTGACAATATCTGCCGGATCCAGTCTTTCATGCGGATGAGCCGCAAAATAACGTTCGGCTGACAACATCAGGCATTCTGCTTCAGCAGGGAAGCGGTGCCTGACAACCATCGCTGCCAGCATGAATACATTGGCCTCACGCTGGTCAAGGGCTGTCTGCGAGACATCGGATGCAACGGTCGCACACCGTGCAAGCAGCGCAGCCTCTCGGTCCCTGGCAGTCATCATGTCAGTATTATTCATAAGTGCCCCTGGATGCCTCAGATCATGTACTGAATTGATTCTTCCCGTTCGCAAACGCAGTGCCATCCATCCCTGAGCAGTTCCTCAGTGACAGAAACCCCAGACTGCTTGCGCTACTCCAGGCTTCGTGTCTAAACTGATTTCAGTATATTGTATAGTATCTGTGCAGTAATTGTGAAAACAGCCACTCTCCGCTCTGGCCCTGGCATACGGAAAGCGGATATGCTATACTCAACCCATAATGCCTTGGTGAAAGCGTAATCCTGCCCGTCGCCCGTAATCCATCGGGGGTCGGGGAGCCGACATCAGGGCGTTTTTCCATTTCAACCGATGTGATTTCTATTTCGTGCGTCTCAAGCGCATGGAGATTTGTTCTGCCGCCAGTTCGGATGCCAGTATAATCCCGAACAGTCAGCCTGACCCTGTACATTCGTCCGTCAATCTCAATCGGCGCATACATGCGATGAGCTTCCTGCCCGTTATGGCAGTGACCTCCATGTCCGGCAGGCCAAAAAGTCCCTTGCGCGCCCCGGCTCCCACTGGAATCACTGAATGACTTTCGATTCAGGCATTGATGCTCCTTTCTCCTTGCTGTTCTTGCAACTCCCGCTGGTGTCTTGCTGAGTCAATAGTACCCCTTAAAAATGAAATTGCGATTTTTCCCGAAACTTTTTTTAATCCTGCAGACAGATGTGAAAAAACCCGTCGCAGCGGGTCTTTTCCGTCATCACCATCCCTCACATGTCGGGGTCAGCTGACAGCCATCTTCTGCCTTTTAACTTATACCAATTCCGGATTGATTTCTATGGTAATTCCCAAGCGCTTGCCTGAGGTTCCTTGAGTAAATTACAAATGGTTTTTATTCGGAATTAGTATTATATAAAACTTGCCATTGCTGGACTGTCCGGGCTAAAATGAACTAAACGGCAGGGAGATGCCGGTATGGAAGAGAGAGTAAAAGCCCTTGAGAAAAGCGACACTGAGCTGAGGAAGTCCGTTGACTGCATTGAAACGGTGCTGCCTTTTCTCGCCACGAGAGAAGATTTGACTAGAGTGGAAATGTCCATCTCAAAAAATTGAATCAAACCTGATTAAATGGTTTGCCGGTACGGCTATCGCCATCATTACCGCCATCATTGCCGCGACAGCCATTATCGTCACGATGCTGAAGTGAGTCTTTCTTTAATCCACTTCTTGTTTCTCAGAGAGAGGGTCGAGAAGGGCGGGATTTTTTCTTTTAAAAAAACGAAGTGTAAAGGGCTTCGCAGTATCCAAATTTTTTGCTGGATTTTGAGAGCATCGCGGGCCCGTTTAATGGAGTCACCATGATTTGGGGTCAATCCGACAGTCTCCCAGTCGCAATCACAATTATTGACAAAACTTGTTGCAAACTATGGATGTAAGAAAGCTGATATTTGTATATGCAGGCATAGCTGTATTGAGTGGATGTGTCCCCATAGTTTTACGGGTGGGGTTTGGACTTTCATTCGGACTGGTGGGTGAAGCAATTGCTATCGCCACATGCCTTCTGACTGCTTTCATGACTTACGTGATGGTGAAAGTGTATGAATTTTGGAACCCTGAAAAGCTGGAAGGAACCTTCTATGAACCAAAGGTTGAAAAAGTAGAAGGAGAAAACGGGAGAATCGAACATCTCTTACGTGTTCAGATCAACATAAAAAATAAAGGTCGGACTCGCTCAACATTGGAGTTTACGAAAACCGGCAACTATGACCCTACACAAGAAGTCTCCCGTATAATTGCTATTGAAAATCCTCCCTTTTACCTTCCTAATCAAGTATCTAATCCTATTATCGTAAAAGGGACTGCTGGCACGCAAATAGTTTTGCAAAGATTTATCTATATGCAAAAAGAGAAAGACACTGAGAAAGGTGCGGAGAAAGAATATGAATATCACAGAAATATAACAATCCCGCCAAGAATCAAGCCAAAAGATGGAATCAAGCCAAAAGATGGAATCAAGCCAAAAGATGGAATCAAGCCAAAAGATGGAATCAATATTATTTTAGAAGCGAGTCATGGTGGTCCAATTTTAGAAGCGAATCAGGGTGATCCACTTTCTGAGCCTATAGAAAGCATAACCCTTGCAACTGCAAAAGGAAAAGAGTTTACAATACGTGAACGAACAGTCTGCAAACCAAGCATTATAACCAGGATTCTCCAAAAATTTTAACTGTGCCGCCGACGGCTGTTAATTGGAGAGTTCAATTCGGATTTCAGGTCTTCCAGTACACAGGCAGCAGACTTTTTCAGTTCTGTCACGTCTTCCACAATGTTCTTTGCCGTCATCACGCCCCTCACATGCCGGGATCAGCCGGTCTGTCGTACCAGTCGCCGGCCATCCATGCTGTTTTGCGGATTTCTGAATTGACCCTGTTTTCACCTGCTTTTCTTCAATTTGATTTTTGTCAAAATCTGGTATCATCAGAAGAGACGCTGCAGGGAGAACACATCATGAGCACTGGAACAGGCGCATATACACTACAGGAGGCTTCCCGCTATTCAGGGGTAGGCGCCACATTCATATCCCGCTGGCTGTTCGGGAAAAACAGGCTGTGGGAGCCTCAGCTTGCCGATACTGGCTGGAAAGGAGTCGGGTTTCATGACCTGCTCGAACTGAAAATCGTAAATGAATTCCGGCAAAAAGGCGTGAGTCTGCAGCTTATAAGACAGGCTTTGAACAGTGCAAGAGAACTGTATGGCCATACGCATCCATTTCTCAACCGCCGTTTTGCCACAGATGGCAAGCGGATTTTTGCAGAAGCCGAGTCACTGATTAAGGTACGCGAGCCATTAATTGATCTGGCTGCGCGGCAGTATGTACTGGATGAAGTTATCCGCCCATCACTGCACGAGGGCTTTGTTTTTGATGGAAACAGCATAGTCAAATGGCACCCGGATACAAGAAAATTCAGCTCTGTCGTTTTAGACCCTTTCCGTTCTTTTGGCAAGCCGATAGTTGAAAGCGTCGGGATTAAAACATCCATTCTGTATAACGCCGTTGCTGTTGAAAAAGACAAAATGCTGGTGTCCAGGCTGTTTGACGTTCCTGTTGCAGCAGTGACTGCTGCAGTTCTCTATGAAAAGGACCTTGATTCAAGACTGGTCTATGATCTTTATGTTTGACAACAATCTGTCGCCACATATTGCAAGTGCCGTCAAGGCGCTTTCGGAAGCGCCGTTTCCCCAGATTGAGATAATTCACAAGAGAGACCGCTTCCCCGCAAATACTCCGGATGAACTCTGGATTAAAACGCTGACGCAGGAAAAGAGAGGTGCCTGTGTCCTGACAACAGACAGGCTTGACAAAGGAATGGAAGCAGAAATGATTAGCAGGGGAGGACTCATTGTTCTGCATTTTGACAAAAGCTGGTCAAACCACAACTACTGGGAGAAGGCACATAATCTTGTGAGATGGTGGCCGAGAATAGTGGAATTCGCACTTGGGACAAGAGGTCCCGCAGCATTCAGAATTCCATGGAACTTCAGAGGAAAAGGGACATTTGAAGCTGTCAGGCGCAGATGACTGGCAGCAGCGTGTGCAATTGCCATCCCCGGCATTGGTTTTTCCGATATTGATTCCCTGCTGAAAACATCCTGGCGCAGTCAATGCTGGAACTTCACGCAAAAGGATCAGCTAACATTTCATTTTCAGCACAAAAAACCATATCATCTACAATGAGTTTTTTGTGCTTTTTATCAACTTTACAAATCAGTATGCAGTTTCCCATAAATCTAAACGCCCAGCCATCCAAATATGCACCACCCATTTCCAGAGGGTTCCTGGACGCCCGAATTTCGTGGAGAAGCTCGCTCAATGCATAAGCTTTCTCCCGCGCAGGATTTGCGTTTTCAAGAATTTTATAGAAATTTTTACTGTAGGTAAGAGTCCAGGACACGCATGATTTCCTGATGCGAATAGTATTTTTCTGCCGGGCGTTTAGGCAGGGCGGCTGCTTCATTCAGTTTTTTGACCAGAACATTATTCTCAAAAGCCCTTTGCATTGCTTCCTTGCAAATGACAAGACCGCTTCCAAATTTTGCCGGGAAGTCAATATGGGACAGTTCTCTCAAATGCCACGCGGAAAATCTTCCGTAATATTCGTTTACCGATTCCAGAACCAGTTTGTGATAATCGTCAAAGGCTTCCCGGGCATGTGCAACATCCATGTTGCCACCCTCGACTGGATTGGGACCAAATTTTTTGTAACGCTGGTACAGCTCAGGCTCCACCGGTCCGTGTGGCCACGCTTCCAGTTCTTCATTAAACAGTGGCCTCCCGAGCCAGGCAAGAGACATTCCCTGTGCATATGCACAAAGTTTTTGAAGTTTTAAATGCGAAATGCCCTCATCCGCATCGGCAGCGGCAATAAAATATCGCGCAGCATCCAACGAAGTAGACATGATTTATCCTTTTAAAACTCAATCGGAGGTCCAATTGTACCCTTATTTGGCAATAAAGTCATCAGACCCTCACATGTCGGGATCCACCAGTCTGTCGTACCAGTCTCCGCTGCGGGTCAATCCATGGGTCCGGAGTGCCTGTCACGGGCATTTCCAACAGGGGAAGGGGGAGAGTCAGCGCAGACTTGAATCTCCGTACATGCCCGCTACTTCGGCTTGTCGGGCCAGTGAATGTCGGCGTGCAGGTTGTCAAGAAGGTCCTCCGCAAGCTTCTTCAGACGATCCTCGCTCAGTTCGCCGAGCAAAAAGTCCTGGTAAAGATCATTAAATACTGTCGATAATTTTGGACGTACTTTTATCTCCACCCCCTTTTTCCACGTTCCCTGCCGAACCAGACCGTCTTCTTCATCCTGGCGACAAATTTCCGCCACCGCGCTATAGAAATACATGGAGTTCAGGCAGGCGTTAATGTCTCTTTCGTCTGAATAGTTTTCCAGACGAAAGGGTCTTAATTCGTCTATTTTGGAACAGAACAGGGAGACTTTCTCTATTGGCCCTGTTTTGCCCCTTTTAAACTTGCGGCGTTTAAGCATGAGGCGAGCCACTTCCCTTAGCTGACTGCGGTCTTTCACAACATCTTCCCATTTGTGAGTGCCGCCCCTTGCCTTCATTATTTTCTTGAAAAGTCCCTTGAAGGCCGTCAGGTAGCCATCAGCTTCAGCTTCAATTTTAGCCGTGTCAGACATTGGTTTTTTAATCCACTTTGATGGGCGGAATGAAAGGCTCTATACAGTTGCAGTTCAATGAGTCAATCACCAGTTGATTGATTGATGGTACGGACATTCTTGATATTCTTTCCAGTCTCTCCCGTCTCTTCAGTTCTTCGGGAGGAATGGCGGGCGGCTTGCCCGGCCCTTTTCTTTCCTGGCTGGCAGTGCTGTTCATGGCGTTCTCCATTTTCAGTTTTTAATTTTTCAGTTTTTCGCTTTCCATTTTTATTTCTGTTTATTTCTATTTATTTTTATTTATTTCACTTTAACACATCTTATACATTCGCGCATATTCCGAAAACAGCTTCGGAACTGCCTGTAATTCTTTTTTGTGAACTTTTTGCCACACAGGAGAAGAGAAATGGAGAATGTTACAAAATCCGATTTGAACATTGCCGTGAACCGGCTTGAGACGACCCTTGTTAAATGGCTTTTTGGACCATATATCTTTGAGTGTGGTCATATCAGGTAGCGAACTGACTTTTCCCAGTCAGGAACACGTGGCATCCCCTTTTGCCATTAGCACTGCACGGGCAGCATGAAACATGGCATAGTAGGCGCGGTTGACTGCGAAGCGAGGGGTTTCCTGATTGAACTGGGATCGGGCTTCCGTGCAGTCTTCCTCCGCTATCGCCATCATGTCTGCAAAGGTCAGTTTATTGCTCACAGGCGAATTCCCTCCCTGTTGATGTTGTGCAGCAGGGCGGGGTTTGAATGGCTCTCCGGGTTTTCCCATTCATCAAGCCAGATTGGCAGTGGTGAGATAAGGACATCAGTGTCAAGCATAACCTTGACAGCGATGCTAACCATATCGAGCTTGACAACCAGGAATCGCTGATGTTCACTGCGCAGGAGCACTGCTATATCGACATCGCTTTCATCGTGATGTGTTCCCCGCGCATAACTGCCATAGAGGATGGCAGCCTCGACTTCATAGCGTGAAGAGATCAGGTCAAGAAAGCGGCGCACGGCAGCTTCGGTGTCAGGATCAATGCGATTCATCATGCCCTCACATATTGCGGTCAAGCGATCTGTCGTACCAGTCGCCCACTACCCTTGAGTGTCTGCTTCCCGGGATGCGGGGATCGTTTTTAATGTGGCCGTCCCTGATGTGCTGGTTGAGATAGCGGTTGAAGTGGATGGTGCGTATCTGGTAGGCCTTGGCCATGACCGCATCCAGCGGCCAGCTGTTAAGACGCGCAAGCTCCTCGGCAGCAGCCTTCATGGTCATATGCGTGGCATTGG
>Ga0099364_10013147_pt1 | contig 11127 bp, 4 predicted proteins | sample TergutTh196P3_FD_73070 | JGI IMG/M metagenome (GOLD analysis project Ga0099364, IMG submission 73070) | Microcerotermes parvus P3 segment gut microbial communities from Pointe-Noire, Republic of the Congo - Th196 P3 | ecosystem: Host-associated > Arthropoda: Insects > Digestive system > Gut ... | reverse complement strand
CGCCGGGGGTTGTCCTCTGGCGTCAGCTTGAGGGGAACAACCCCCGCCGTCTGCGGACGGCACCCCCTTCGTGCGCGAAGGGGGCAGGGATTGCTCAACCTGTTGACATTGGATAGGAACTCTGAGGGTCGAGCGTTGAATTGTTTCATAGCCTTTGGTATTTATTTTGAATGGGGGCCTTATGTATTGTGAAAAAGAGACTTATTAGTATTGCGTTGGTGGCTGCATTGGTTTTTGCCTTGTTGCCGGCAGCTGCGCCGATTGCGGCGTTGGCTTACGACTTTGGTGCTGAATCCGTTACGGTAACTGATGCTGCTACTGTTGGCAGCCTTACGGGTCTGGACGGTCACACGGTGACGGTGACGGGAACCGGGTCGCTTACTAACTGGAACTGGCTGCATAACGGGACGATTATTGTTCAGCCGGGGGGAACGCTGATCAGCGACATCGGCGACGGGACGACGACTACAGTGCAAAATGCTGTTATGGAGATAACGCTGGGTACCGTGACTTCTCTTGCAGACTGGCACGCCGATGTGACGTTGACGGCAACGCCTAGTAGTGCCGGTAAGGTGACTTTTTCCAATGCTCACGCAACTAATGAAAACGTCAATCTATCTCAGATGTCCATTACAATAGCGACTGATTCCTCGATCACAATCGTGGGCGATAGCAATAAACCGCTGTTGGTATCGGATGTTAAAGTCGCAAGCGGTTCTTCCCTGACGCTTGATGCGGATGTTACTATCACTGATTCGCGTCATAGTGCGGATGGAGAGGTGATTGTCGGCGGAGACCCTCTCGGTGTTTTTGCGATTGAAAGCGGCGGCAGCGTTACTGTTGCATCTGGTGCTTCGCTCATCGCCACCCCCGGCTCTCTTACCAGCTTAGGCAGAATCGAGGTCTTGGGGAATGGTCAGATCGAGGGTATAGATGATTTGAGCAATTTAGGCGAACTTTATTTCCAACTTATTCTGCATCTGAACGACGGAGACGTAGAAGGCGGCCCGCCCGAAGAATATAAGTACGGAGAGCCTGCGCAACTCCCAGCGGCAGGAACTCAGACCAGCCAGATTTCCCGTGCAAACTCCACATTCGCAGGCTGGTTTGGTAATGCAGCTTTGACAGGCGCCACAATTTCTTATATCCCCGCGACGGCAACCGGACTTCAGCAATTCTGGGCCGGTTGGTACGGGATATCTGAGGATCACTCGGTAAGTTTGACAGATAGGCATCGAGCCTTTTCAGCATACGTGGGTTACACCAACGTAGACACTCACACAGTTACATTAACAAATATGGGCAATTTACCGACGGGAACTATAGATGTTGTCCTCAGCGGAGCAAGCGCCACAAGTTTCGATCTGTCACTAACAAGCAGTATCGCAAGCATTGCGCCAGGCAGCAGTGCCAGTTTCACCGTTACACCAAACCACGGCCTTGCCATTGGGACGTATACAGCGATTGTGACGATATCAGGCGTGAACTTTGCGGCAGAATTATTCACTGTTAGCTTTGTCGTAACAGAAGAACCAATCTACAGTATTGAACTGACTCCTGCTACGGCTTATGTCTTTGCTACCGCAACGTCCGGCTACGGGGCGCAGCCAGTTCACACTGTGACAGTGCATAACGATGGCAACCAACCAACGGGTAACCTGAATGTTACGCTGACCGGAGCAAACGCCGCAAGTTTCAACCGGTCTCCAGCGAGTATAAATTTAGCGGTAGGCAGCAGTACAAGTTTCACCATTGAACCGAACATCGGACTTACCGTTGGGACGTATTCTGCGACAGTAACGGTATCGGGAAGTAACGGCATTAGTGAGTCATTCCAAGTCAGCTTTGCGGTTACACCGGTGTCTGAGTTCGGTATAGAGTTGCAACCTGAACTGGATAAGGTTTTTGATCCGCTTCCTGAAGGCTACGCGCAAGGGGCTTTGGATTTGCTAATTCACCCCGTGACAGTTCTCAACACCGGCAACCAGCCGACAGGCCCCCTGACAGTTGCGCTGAGCGGAGCAAACTCCTTAAGTTTCACCGTGACACCATCTGATATCTTAGACATACCAGTAGGCTCAACCTCCAGTTTCACCGTTGTCCCGAACCTCGGCCTTTCTGCCGGGACATACACCGCAATTATTACGGTGTCGGGCGGCAACGGCATTAGCGAGTCATTTGATGTGCATTTTGTGGTAATGATCCCTGTAACCATAGCTACAGCCACGCAGATAGGCGGCGTATCAGGAGCAGCCGACAGCACAGACATAGAAATCGAGTTCAATCAGGCAGTAGAAGGCTTAGCTGCCAACCACATCCATATCACTCCCACAACTGGGGCTACGCCTCCAGGCGATGTCACAGTGGGCACGCTCACCGGTTTAGGTGCGGAATACACGATCCAACTAAACAGCGTAATAGCGCAGGGCGAGGTCACTATCAGCATAGATAACTTCGGCCCGCCGGGAGGACACGTGTACCACGTGAGTGATCCAGCTAACGTGACAGTATATAAGGACACAAGGGCGCCGGTGACATTTACGGCGGAACAAGAAGGCGGCACAGATGGAAGCGTTGACAGTACGGGTATTCGAATCGTTTTTGATCCGGCTGTAACCGGCTTCGATGTTAGCCACATAACAATAACATCAGGCAGCGGCCAAGTTACATACGGCTCACTCACCAGTCTCCCCGGTGGCGATGTATACATCCTTGAGCTTACCAGCGTTTTGGCGCAGGGCGATATCACAATTAGCATAGCTGATTTTGGTCTGTACACCATTGAACCCCCCGCGCAACGGACAGTTCAAGTATTTAAGGATACAAGAACGCCCGTCTACTTCACTGCCACGCAGGTAGGCGGGTCGCTAGGAACAGACGACAGCACTGATATAGAAATCGTGTTCGATGAGCCGGTAAGCGGACTGGAAGCAAGACACATCACTATTACTGACGACGTTGGAAAGGTTACAATAACCTGGCAAATCGACCCCTCTTCCGGCATCGGCACAACCTTCAAAATACCTATCAGAAGCGTTGAGGCTCAGGGGACAATCACAGTCGGGGTATCCGACTTCGGGACATTCCGCGTAGAGACCCTTCCGCAACAGGTAATGGTGTACAGGGATCAAGACGCCAAGAGGGCTTCTGTCGGCTCGCAAGTCGGATCGCTTACGGCGGGGACGGCCGGATCGGTGACGTTTAACCTCACAACGGAGAATTTTGATCCCGGTTCCTCCATCACATTGAGTTATGAAGGTCAGCCGCCTCAACCCCCCGGAATTTCGATTGAGCCGAATACAACAACAGGAAACAGCATGGATGTCACTATCCGGACAACGTCGGGGACCCCCGCCGGTTCGTATCAGTATTCGTTTATAGTCACCGACGATGCCGGCGGCACTGCGAAAACGAACACTTTCACAATTGTAGTAATCTCACCCCAGACCGCGACATATACAGTGACCGTCAATGGCAGCGATGCTCCCGCTACCGGCGCGGGCGCCTATGAAGCCGGGCAGACGGTTACTGTCAGTGCCGGATACCGCAATAATCATACATTTGCAAGGTGGTCGTCTTCGGAGGTTTCTTTTGCAAACCCAAATAACCCCACTACCACCTTTACCATGCCGGCGCGCAATGTGACGGTCAGCGCCATTTGGGATGCAATTGACGGCGGGACAGTCCTTGAAAACGTCACATTTACCGCGGAGCAGGTGGGCGGAACAAGAAATTCGGTGAGCAGTACGGGTATTTTGCTCAGATTCAACCGGGAGGTGACGGGCCTGAGCGCGGGCAGCATCACCATCGCAAACGGAACCGGCTCGGCTGTCCGGGGTACGCTGTCCGGATCGGGCGATACTTACACGATCTCCCTTACCGACGTGCCGGTTCAGGGTACCGTCAATGTCAGTATCGCAAACTTCGGCGCGTTCACGGTGACGAACAATCCCCAACAGGCAGAGGTGTTCAGGGATACGACCTCCAGAAGGGCCACCGTCGGCGCGCAGAGCGGCCGGCTCGTTGCGGGGACATGGGGAAATGCCACATTTAACCTCTCAACGGAAAATATCGCCAACGGCTCGGGGATTTGGCTAAATAATTTAAACTATATTTCGGATATTCACCTCGAAACAACCCGCACGACCGGCAGCAGCACAAACATCGTTATCAGCGCTACCGACAGAACCCCCCGAGGCTCGCATCCGCTGACACTCACCGTTGACGGGGTAACGTCAAACACATTTTACCTTGTAGTGGACACGGAATCGTACTGGACCGGCGGAACCTACTCCGTGACCGTAAACGGCAGCTACGCCTCCCAATCCGGCGCGGGCAGTTACGCTCCGGGGGAAACCGTCACAATACGCGCGGGCAGCCGCAGCAACTTCACTTTCAACGGCTGGTCGTCTGTAAGCGGGGTGTTCTTTGCGGATGAAGGCAATCTGACGACGACCTTTGTCATGCCCGACCGCAATGTGACAGTCAACGCCAACTGGAGGGCCGTTACGGGCGCCGCCAGAAGGATTACGGTTGCATCTCAGTACGGCGCGCTTGAGGCGGGCATAGCGGGCTCCGTTACTTTTAGGACCGCAACGGACGGCATACCAAGCAGCTCCACAATCCGGCTGAACAATATTAACTCCGTCTCAGGCATAACCCTGGACACAACCCGTACGGCAGGCAGCTCCACGATCGTCTATATCCGCACAACCTCCTCAACTCCCTTGGGTTCGCATCCGCTGACTCTTACTATTGACGGCGTGACGTCCAATACTTTCTATCTTGAGGTCAGGTCAGACCCATACTGGCAAGGTGGTAGCGCAGGAACCTACGCGGTGACTGTAAACGGCAGCTACGCGGGGGTATCCGGGGCAGGCTGGTATCTTCCGGGGCAGAGGGTCACTATCAATGCAGGCAGCCGCTCCGAGCACAGTTTCAACGGCTGGACTTTTTCGGGGGGGATAATTCTCTCGGACACAAACAATCCTACGACCACATTTATCATGCCTGAACGCAGCGTGACCGTCACCGCCAACTGGTGGTTTTCCGGTTCCGGCGCCGGGGCAGGGACCGGGGCCTCGGGTGCAGGAAGCAGCGATTGGGCAAGGCACTTTGTAGACTTGGCTATATCATCAGGGCTTGTGCCGGGTTCACTGCAGTCAAACTACAACCAGCCCATAACACGCGCCGAATTCAGCGCACTTGTCGTAACGCTTTATGAGAACCTGACAGCCCGTACGATCTCCAGCTACGTAAGGTTTAGCGACGTCAACGATATGAACGTCAGTAAGGCGGCGGCAATAGGCATAGTCAACGGCGTCGGGAATAACCAATTTGACCCCAACGGCCAATTGACGCGGGAGCAGGCGGCAGTCATGCTTGCCCGGTTGGCGGGTACGCTGAGCTGGACAATGCCCGAGCGTGAGGACCGCTTTTTTGACCACGGCAACATTTCAAGTTGGGCAGTCGAATCCGTATACCAAGCGCATGGCGCGGGGATAATGGGCGGCGTCGGCGACAATCTGTTTGCGCCGCAGGGTTTGTTTACAAGGGAACAAGGCATAGTAGCCATACTCAGGATGTACAACGGCGGATAATACATATGCAGGTATTCAGATACAAACATTTTAGTAAACACGGAGGTAGTTTGCGGATATGACAAGACAAGACGACACAAGGACAAAAATAATGGATGTTGCGCTGCGCATATGGGAGCTGCGCGAGGTAAGCGGTTTTTCACGCGAGCAGATGGCTCAAAAGCTTGGGCTGGGAGTAGATGTATATAACAAGTACGAATCCGGCGAAGTGGATTTGCCGTTTTCGTTCATACACAACTGCGCGCTCCTGTTCGGCGTCGAACTCAACGACCTGCTAGAAGGTGAGAGCGCGCACCTGACGTCCTATGCGGTCATGCGGCGCGGCAAGGGCCGTGTGACTTCGCGGGAAGAAAACATCGAGGTTCGGGATCTGGCGCCGCGCTTTAGGCATAAGATCGCGGAGCCTTACTGGGTCACATACTCCTACTCGGATGAACAGCAAAAAAAGCCCATACCGCTTGTATCCCACAGCGGGCAGGAATTCAACATAATATATAAAGGCCGGCTCAAGGTACAGATCGGCGAGCATTCGGAGGTACTGTCACCGGGCGACAGCATATATTACAACAGCGCGACGCCCCACGGCATGATCGCCGTCGGCGGGGAGGATTGTATTTTCTGCGCTATTGTCATCCCGGGCGAAAGCGACGAAGGGGCCGCGCAGGCGGAGACGATCGAAGCGACCGCCGCACCGCAGGTCACGTCGGCCGGGCCGTTTGTATATGAGAAATTCATATATCCGGTTGAGGACGCCCGAGGCGCGCTGCAGTCGATATCCTTTAAAGATCAGGACGAGTTCAACTTTGCTTTCGACGTCGTGGACGCCATCGCCTCAAAATCCCCCGACAAGCTTGCGATGCTGCATGTTGACCGTGACCATACTGTGCGCAGGCTCTCATTTGCAGATATAAGCCGCCAGTCGTCCCGCGCGGCGAATTACTTCACATCCCTCGGCATAAAGCGTGGGGATCGGGTGATGCTCGTGCTCAAACGCAACTGGCAGTTCTGGCCCATTATCGTCGCGCTGCATAAAATGGGCGCGGTAGCGATCCCTGCGACGGATCAATTGCTGCAAAAGGATTTTGAATACCGGTTCGAGTCCGCGGGCATATCCGCCATCATCTGCACGTCTCAAAGCAACGCGCCGGCGGAAGCTGAGCGCGCGATGGAAAACTACCCCGGCGTAAAGACAAGGATAATCGTAAACGATGGGCGCGAAGGCTGGCTCAATTTCGATAAAGATTTGGAAATGTTCCGCAGCACATACCCGAGGGATGAGGATGCGCCAAGCGGTGACGACCACATGCTCATGTACTTCACATCGGGAACGACAGGCTACCCAAAGATCGCTGCGCACTCATACACATACGCGCTGGGGCATTTTATCACCGCGAAATACTGGCACTGTGTGGACCCGGACGGCATCCACTTCACAATATCCGATACCGGCTGGGGTAAGTCGGTTTGGGGCAAGCTGTACGGCCAGTGGCTCTGTGAAGCCGCCGTATTTACCTATGACTTCGACCGCTTCGACCCGCTTGAGATACTTCCGATGTTCTCGGAGCATGGCATAACTACGTTCTGCGCCCCTCCGACGATGTATCGCTTCCTCATACGTGAAGACCTGTCAAATTACGACCTCTCGACGATAAAGCATATGAGCACGGCCGGTGAGGCGCTCAACCCGGAGGTGTTCCACCTGTTCAAAAAAGCTACCGGCCTGTCGATAATGGAAGGCTTCGGCCAAACGGAAACGACGCTGATTACTGGCAATTTCATCGGTATGGCGCCTAAAGTCGGCTCGATGGGCAAGCCAAGCCCGCTTTACAATGTTGCCTTGATGGATTCGGAAGGGAACACGGCAGGACCCGGTGAAGTCGGCGAGATCGTCATTCTTACCGACGAGGGGATTCCCTGCGGCCTGTTCAGCGGGTATTACCTGGATGAAGACAGAACAAACGCCGCCTGGCATGACGGCGCGTACCATACCGGGGACACGGCATGGCAGGATGAGGAAGGCTACCTATGGTACGTCGGCCGCGTAGACGACCTGATTAAATCCTCCGGCTACCGTATCGGGCCATTCGAAATAGAGAGCGTAATCATGGAACTGCCCTATGTACTGGAATGCGCGGTCTCACCCGAGCCGGACGAGATACGCGGCCAGATAGTCAAGGCAAGCATAGTCCTGACAAAAGGCACGGAGCCGACAGATGAGCTGAAAAAAGAGATACAAGAATACGTCAAAGCTCACACCGCGCCATACAAGTATCCCCGTATAGTAGTATTCCGCGACAGCCTGCCAAAAACGATAAGCGGGAAAATTCAGAGAAATAAACTGTAAACGCGTGGGTTTGTAAGAGGAGAGAGGAAAGAGGAGAGTCTTGAGAGTTAGAAAAGGGCTATACCGAGCGACTTGCTCCGTATAGCCCTTTGCCAAGCAAGCAAGCAACCAATGCCTACTCTCAACTCCCCTCTCTCAACTCCCCTCTCTCAACTCTCCTCTCTCAGCTCCCCAACAGCCATTTCCCTGAATTGCTTGTTTGCCATCATACCGGCAAAAATCCAGAGGGACTGGCTAACTATCGGTAAGTTGATATTGAAAAACGCCTGGACGCTGTACCCCATGAATGCCACCAGTACAGCCGCGAACATCGGGTTATTGAACGCCTTGGGGACAGATTTAATGAATAGCCCGCCCAGAAACACAAGGTAGAACAGAAAGCCAAGAATACCCTGGCATATGAGTATCTGCAAATACTCGTTGTGGGCCTTATCATAAGCCTCGCCGTAAAACCCGTGCATATCAGCCGGGAACGCGTAATAGAATGTATCCGGCCCGCTGCCTATTACCGGGAACTGCGGAACTGCAGTGAGCGCGTTACGCCAAATAAAAATACGGTTGGAACCAAAAGTATCATCAATATTTCCATGCATAACCTGACGGGCCTGATAAATTAAAGCAGTGCTTTCAGACCGCCCCAGCACCTCAATCCCAACAAGGGCGACAATGATAATGGCAGCAAGTAAAATCACACCCGGTTTCCAGTTTATCGGGCCGTCGGGGTCTGGTTCAGGCGCTTTTTTGCAAAATAGCAAAAGAATCACGCCGGCAGCCAGCAGTATGCAGGCCGCCGCCATAAACGGGATCAGGCTTGCAACGGTTCGGGCTTCAAGGATCAGCGCTTGGAAAAACAGTGTTTGCAGCGTAAACGCCGCAATCCAGGACGCCCCGAGTATGAAAAACCTTCCCAAAGACCTTCTGTTTTCGACAATAAAAGGTACTGCCATAATAGTAGCCGCCAATGTGCCGACCATACCCGAAAACGAGCCGGCAAGTACCATCAGCCAAAAACTTAGCGCACTGCCCGCAAGGAGAAGATATCTCCATCTCGACTTAATCTTGATATATGAAAACCCGCAAAGCAAGTTGGCAATGCAAACATAAGTCGAAACAATATTAATATTGCCCAAAGTCGAGCGGAAATAGATGTAGTAATAGTTTTCTCTGTAATACTGCGCAATATGATTTGGCCACAGGTTGAAAAAGTCCATGCCGTAAAACTGGAAAATACCTATCAGGGCGATAAGTACCGCCGAGACACCGAACCAAGTGAAATCACGCTCGCGGGGCTTATACCAGCGCGATACAATGAAGTACACCGCAACGTACAAGAGCTGGGTGATCGCACCGTCATACCGTCCGCCCGGCTCCTGAATGCCCAGCCACACATTGACCTCGTCTTTAAAAGGGGACATCAAAGCCGACAGCAACGTGACGACCGCAAACCCTAAAACGGCCCAGTCGATAATGAAAAGCTTGTCTCTTGGAAGCAGACGAGGCTCGCTGAGCAGCAACCGGGCTGCCCATACAACTAGGACGCCGAACAAAACTACGCACATGCATGTGAAAAAGAACCAAAATTTATGCCCTGTCAGCCTTATGTAGCGGTCGGTATTAAAATATATCGGCACCGCGCATAACATCAATATGACCAGCAGCCGGGCTATGCGCCCCTGCCACAAGTCGAACTTTTCAAACATCTTAGTTTTTTTGCGCTCCAGATAAGTTTCAGATTTTATTTTTGGCATTTTTTTGACCGTTCCTTTCCGCCATGTCATTTATAATGCTTTTTTTATCGATTCAATGAATCCTGCCTTTTGATAGTTTTGATCAAATGGCATTTTATATACTTGCGGACTATAATAAAGGCTGCCGAACGCGCTTTGCAGGGATTTAGAAAAAGGCAAAAGCATTCGAACCAGAAAGCCCGGCATAGACAAGGCCTTCCTGCCGAGAGTTTTTGAAAGCTCCGCCAGCATCGCCGACGTACACACATAATCCTCGTTTTGCGGACACAATATTCCCGAAATGCCTAGTTCGGCGGTAATCGTCAGCAATTCACATAGATTATCAATGAAAATCATGCTGCGCTTGTTTTCGATAACGGGGATAAGCGGTGCTATTTGAGCAATTTTTATTAGTTGCTGAAACTTGCCTTTGCAGCCCGGACCATAGACCATCGGGGGGCGGACAAGTACTACTCTAAAATGCTGTGTCTGCATCGGAGCAAGTAGTTCTTCCGCCTGATACTTGGATAAACCATAGTAATCACTTTGGGGCGGGGCCAGAACGGTTCTTTCCGTTATCTCCCCCGTTTTGACACCGTAAACAGCCATGCTGCTCAGATAAATAAACTGCTTTACGCCTTGCTCCTTTGCCTTTTGTGCTACGGAAACCGCCAAGTCCCGGTTAACGGCAAAATAAAGCTCTTTGTTTACCTTTGTTTGCTTTCGGTGCGCAATCCCCGCGACGTACAAAACACTGCCGAAACTGGAACAATCCATTTTCCGCCATTCATCATCGCGGGCGTCCACGGTATAAACGTCAAGGCGTCCTTGCGCGTAATTTTCGAATGAGCAGCCGATATAGCTGTCCGCGCCTACTATCAATACCCTTTTCAAGAAGTTACCTCATCATCCGAATCATTAGTATTTTCAAGCGCACCCGTTCCGCCTTCAACAACGCCCTCTGATCTGAACACGGCAAAAAAAGTCAACAGCAGAATTTTAACATCCGGCAAAAGCCCCATATTCGCCCGGTACTCACCGTCATACCGCGCCTTGACGGGAATAGGCAGTTCATCGCGCCCCATAACCTGCGCAAGCCCAGTTAGCCCGGGGGTTATGCCATTGGCGCCATACTTTTCGCGCTCGGCAATCAGGTCGTCTTGATTCCACAGCGCGGGGCGTGGGCCGACAAGGGTCAGCTCACCTTTAAAAATATTTATAATCTGCGGTAATTCGTCCAGACTGAGTTTTCTAAGTAGCTTGCCGACAGGGGTTATAAATGCCCCGGGATTCTTGAGCAAATGCGTGGGGACTTCCTTAGGTGCTTCAGTGTACATGCTTCGGAATTTATAAATGATAAAGAACGTATGATCTTTGCCCACTCGCTTTTGCGTAAAAAAGACGGGTCCCTTTGAGGTAAGCTTGACTGTAAGCGAAATAATGAGCATAAGCGGTA
>Ga0099364_10013146_pt1 | contig 11129 bp, 6 predicted proteins | sample TergutTh196P3_FD_73070 | JGI IMG/M metagenome (GOLD analysis project Ga0099364, IMG submission 73070) | Microcerotermes parvus P3 segment gut microbial communities from Pointe-Noire, Republic of the Congo - Th196 P3 | ecosystem: Host-associated > Arthropoda: Insects > Digestive system > Gut ... | reverse complement strand
GGGCCGGGGCCGCCGTTGCCGTCGCGGACGGTCATGGCGGGGCGTTTGAGCGCGTCGTGGACGTACTCGGTGAAGGTGCCGTCGGGGGAGGTCTCGGACTCTTTGCCGCAGCAGCCCCAGGCGGTCTCGGTGGCGGAGCCGTCGGAGCGGCGGACGAGGGTGGGGCGGCCGAGGGTGTCGCGCGCGGTGGTAACCCACGTGATGGTCTCCCAGGTCCCGGGGCCGGTGCAGACTTCCGTCGTCTCAAGGACGGCGTTGCCGCGGGGGTCCTCGACGGTGACGGTGCGGAGCGACTTGTGGGGGACTGTCTCAATCCCGGTCGCGGCCACGGCCTTAAGTTGGAGGTCCGTCAGGGACATGGGGTCGGCGATGACGCCTTCCTCGCGGATGACCCTCAGGTGGTTGCCGAGGGGGTCCGGGGTGAACAGCCCGGGCTGCCCGGGGGGGCCTGGGGCGTAGGCCCCCGCAGTGTATTCGTAGCGCGTGGCGGTCTTGTCCGGCCGGATGCGGAGCAGGGGTTTCTCCGAGGTGCGCGTGCCGCCCGGGGGGGAGGAGACGGTGTAGGAGCGGGGGTTGGCGGGGTCGGCCCAGGCGGTGACGGGGTTGGCGGCGGACGGGTCTGCCAGCGTGACCTCCTCCCGGATGATCTCTCCGATGGTCGGCTGGCGGAGCGAGCGCAGGAGCCTGGAGGTCGTGACGGAGGAGGAGGCGTTGGAGATGACGGTCGTCTCCATGCGGGGGATGTGGGGGGATATGACGCCCGTGTCCCGGCCGGGGATCGTGTTGATCTCGAGGTAGGTTTTCCCGGTCGTGTGGCCATTCTCCGTGACGATGACGTGAGTCTCCGTCACCGTGAAGTAGGGGAGGACGGGGTCGTAGCCGTAGAAGACGGTCTTGACGGCGTCGCCCGCGTGGGGGGAGGAGACTGACCCGGGGAGGCAGCAGGGGACGGCTTTCAGAACGGGCTGGGCCTGGGGGTCATCCTTCAACCCGCTGAAGTCCCAGCGCATGAAGCTCTCCAGGAAGCCGTACTTCTCCCAGGATCCGTCCGGGGTTGCCCTGCGCGCGAGCTGGCCGAGCGTCCTGGGGCTTGCCGCGTTGGTGTGGTAGGTGTAGGTGGTGACGAGGTTGGCGCCGCCCGGGTCTTCCGTGGAGCTGACCAGCCGCGTCCCGATCCCGGCGATCGGCTGATAGGACTTCTGCGTGTGGGACGCGAGTGTCCCGTTGGCGTCCCTCACCTGCCATGTCTTCGTGTAGGTGCCGCCGGGGCCGTCCTGGCGCAGGAGGGTGGTCGTCCGCAGCCCGTTGCCCTCGGAGAGCGTCCAGAGCGTTTCGCCCGGCACGGCGCTTTCCCAGGAGAAGAGGGCTTCCGTTTCCTCCCCGTTACGCGACTCGGTGACGGAGAGGCTGGTGAAGGTCTGGCCTGTGTCATCCGGGTTTTTGACCGTGTACGTGACGTACGGTTCCACGCCCGGGCGCAGGACGTATTGCCCGAGCGCGTCGAACTCGTCCTCCGCGCAGGCCGGGTCGTAGAAGCGGATGGCGTAGGACGACGGGGTGATGGGGTCCACCGTCACGAAGCAGGTGAGCGCCATGAGCTGGCTGATCGCCCCGGTCGCGGGGTCGCGGGCGACATCGACGCCCCGCCCGCCCGTCAGGGTCAGCTGTGCGGGCGTGGCGAAGGACGCGTCCGGGACGGCATCCGTGTGGAAGCCGATGACCCCGGATGCCTTTCCCTGCTTGTCCCTGCCCAGGCTTGCCTGCCAGTGCATGGATTTTAACGACGGGGCGGCGCAGCCCTCGCTGGCGCAGGAGGGGCAGTCGGTGCCGGTGGCCTCGGGCCTGTAGGTCATGCAGGTGTCGCATGCGTCGTCGCCGCTTCCGCCGCCGGGCGCCCCCCCCGGGTCCTGGTCTGCGTACTCGGGGCAGGGGAGGGTACAGCTGACCGCGTTCTCGCCGACCTTGATGTCATCGCAGGTTTGCGGGAGGTAAACCGTGTAAGGGGTGGGGCATGGCGAGCAGCAGCCGTTCTCGACCCGGTCGGGATCGACCCGCACCCCGTCCCCTGAGGCGCGGGCCCCGGGCGGCGCGGCGAGGAGGAGGCAGAGCGCGAGCGCGGGCAACCGTTGGGACAACACCGTGAGGTTTTTTTTCTCGCGGAGACGCAGCGGCGCAGGGGGAGAAAGATGACGGGGTTTGGGATGGGGCCGGATGTTGGTTTTCATAAGTGTGCGTTTACGGGTGGACTGGGCTGCGGCCGGGGAGGACGCAAGGGAGAAAGGACTCAAGGGCAGCCCGAATCGGCGGTTTCGAGGACGACAGTATAACGGTTTGCTGCTTTGTTCTCATACGGCACTGCTCCTTTCAAAAAACACCCTTTTAGAAAACGGTGTTCAGTTAAGCACACGCGCGCCTTGTTGTCAATCCCGTTTTGCGGAAAATTCTTTTTAAGGCTCGACTAGCTATTGTCATCAAGGACAACGAAATCCCGCAAGGTCACCGAATCTACGTAATGATCAATGACCCGGTGAAACCCCTTCCAGAAACTCAGCGTCGGACAGGCGGCTTGCCGCTCGCACGGGTTCACGTCCGCCTCCAGGCAGGCAATGGGCGCCAGCTTACCCTCGGTGACGCGCAGGATATCCCCGGCCTTGTACTGATCCGGGGACTTCGAGAGCATATAGCCACCGTTCGCGCCACGCCCGCTCCGCAGCAGCCCCGATTTTACCAGCGTGGCCGCAATCTGTTCCAGATACTTCACCGACACGCCCTGACGCTCGGAGATGTCTTTGACCGATACCATCCCCGCCTTGCCGTGGTTCGCCACATCAATCATCATCCTCAGCGCATACCTGCCTTTTGTCGAAATTTTCATAATGTACCTCGTGGCAACATTATCCTATATGATTCGTGGGAAATCAAGCGCGGAATGACAAGGATTTGACAATTTGCTGGACAATGGTATCCGTGTTGTGACATGATACCTAAGTAATGAAAGAGGAATTAGACAGTATTGAGAAGCCATACGACCCGAAGGCGATTGATATCCGCCAGAAGACGATTGCGCTGTATAATATCATTAAGCGGCTGAGGGAGGGCGAAATCGATTTGCATCCTGATTTCCAGAGGAATGCGAATCTGTGGGAGGCGGCGAAACAGAGCCGTCTCATCGAGTCCATCCTGATCAGGATACCGTTGCCCGTATTTTATTTCGATGGCGTGAATGACAATAAATGGCAGGTCATAGACGGGCTGCAACGGCTGTGCGCAATCAATAATTTTGTTGTCGCCGGAACGTTGAGGCTGACGGGTCTTGAATACCTGAAGCAGTTTGAAAATTCCCTTTTTGTGGAGTTGCCGAGAATCTATCAGCGGCAGATCGAGGAAGCCGAGATCATCACGTATATCATGACCTCGGAAACGCCTGATGTGAAGTACAATATCTTCAAACGGATTAACACAGGCGGCATCACGCTCAATCCGCAGGAAATACGCAATGCCCTGAATCAGGGGGTCCCGGCGGACTTTATCAAGGAGCTGGCGAATTCCGATGCGTTCGGGAAAGCCACCGATTGGCGAATCAAGCCGAGGAGAATGGCGGACAGGGAATATGTCACCCGCTTCATCACCTTTTACTTGAACAAGCCGGATGACTACAGACCTGCCCTGGACCCCTTTATGTCGAACGCGATGAGCAGCCTGAACCATCTCTCTCCTGAAGAGCGGGAGGTCATCAAGCGGAATTTCATCAGCGCGATGGACTTGGCGAAAACGATTTTCGGCAGACGGGCGTTCCGAAAAGTTTTTGACAAGAACAACCAGAAACTGAATCCGATCAACAAAGCCCTGTTTGAGGTTTGGAGCGTTGCATTGGCAAAATTGTCGGATGCCGAACGGCAGATGATCCAGGACCAAAAGGAAACGATTTTCGACGACGCTGTCCAGCTCATGCGGACCGACCCTTCCTTTGTGGATGCGATCACCTCGCAAACGGCGAACAAGAACAAGGTTGTCGAGCGTTTTTCCAAAGTGGACCAGTTATTGAGAAAGAGGCTGTCATGATCAATCACATTAAAGTGGAAAATTTCAAGTCCTTGAAACGGGAGGATGTCGCGATCAGCAACCTGAACGTGCTTATGGGATTGAACGGGATGGGCAAAAGCTCGTTCATCCAAGTCCTGCTGCTGCTGATGCAAAGCGACAAGCTGGAGGAGGGGGTCATTGACCTGCACGGCACACTGGCACAGATTGGTCAAGGCAAAGATGCCCTGTATCAGTTTGCGGAAGAGGAGACCATCGTTTTTGAATTGGCGTTGGACGGGCAGACGCCTCTCGCGTGGAGATTCCCTTATCAGACCGACAAGGAGCAGTTGGCTGCGGAAATGGGGCATCCTGCATGGGACATGACGGTTTTCCGGGAACACCGGAAGCGGTTCCAATACATCAGTGCGGAACGAATCGGACCGCAAGACATTTACGAAGCGTCGCATACGGTTGTCGCGGACAAACGGCAACTGGGCTTATTGGGTGAATATGCGGCGCATTACGTGCATCTGTTCGGGGATAAGTACAGCGTCCCGGAAATACTCCGGCACGCCTCCGCGTTCTCGGGTTCCGACAAACTCATTCATCAGTTGAACGCGTGGATGCACGAGATTTCGCCCGGGGTATCCGTCAGCACAAAATATGTGCCGGAGATCAACAGCGTGATTATGAATTATCAGTTTGAGCTGCCCACGCAAAAGACAAAACCGTTCCGACCCAAGAACGTCGGGTTCGGGATTTCGTATGTCTTGCCCGTCGTGCTGGCGCTGCTGACCGCCGAGGCGGGGAAAACAATCGTGATCGAAAACCCCGAGTCGCATATCCACCCGCGGGGTCAGGCGACATTGGGGAGGCTCATTGCGCTGGCGGCAAATGCCGGGGCGCAACTGTTTATCGAGACGCACAGCGACCATATCCTCAACGGGATCCGGGTCGCGGTCAAAGAACGCGCCATTGACAAGTCCAAGGTCAACGTGATGTACTTCGACAAAGAAACGACGGAGGCGGAGCAACACTCCCGCATCACGCAAATACGGATGGATGAACGCGGGGAATTAAGTGAATACCCCCAAGATTTTCTGGACGAATGGAGCAACCAATTATTGAAACTGGTGTAATGAAACCGCTGTGTTTTAACGAGCTGTCCATCCAACCACTCGCCGCTGACTTTCAGGGGTGCTATGCGCGAATCAAACGACTGATAGAGACCTATAAGGTTGCCAAAGACCCCAAAAAATCACATGGGTTCAACGGGATACGCTTCTACCAGACCCTTGACCAAATCATGCTGGAGAGCAATTACTCCGTAAGGGATTTCCTTGCCGATACCCGGGCAAGGACTCTTGCCACCACTCTCCTGAGTATTTATCGCTACCCGTTCATTGACGATAACTCCGAAGAAGAACGTAGATACATACAAAGCAGTTTCTTCATTTCAAAAGGGGGGAGCGAATTGCCCGTTCACGGGTTAGCCGCCGCGTATTTGTATGAGACGATAGGGATCGGATTCGGTTCAGAACCGTTTTGGGATGCAATCCGATTTCCCTTGCGAATCGAGGGCGAAGAAAGCCGTAACGCAACGATTCTATCCGTGTCATGCCCTGCGCATTTTGAGCATCCCGATTTTACGGCTTGGAAACTCCAACACACCCCCGTCTGCCTGGTGACGTGTGGAATAGCACCTTCATGCAAAAAGATTCACGTCGGAGCGCATCATGGAAAAGATATCCTGACGCAATTTGCACAGCGGTTAGTACATTCACCCTATGTGATTGAAATCGTCAATTCACTTCCGTGGCAAGGAAGCGCAAGCAATTTTATCCACGCCATACGCGATAACGGGCTGATTGAAATCGTATTGGTAACGACAGACAAAGGTTTCGGGCTGCTAGTGAAGACAACCGGACGCAACGAAAAAGAGACAGCAGAAATCGGCAGGATATTAAAAGCGCAGTATGACTAAGGCGAGTGTCCTCGCAAGCCGCTGAAATTCTTTCACACATCTGCCACGAAGACGCAACCTATGGAGTGCAACGGCTCGCCACCGCTTTTCGTCAGGGGAGCTTGCTCCCGTGCGACAGCCTCCCCTTGTCTTGCATCCCGATCCCGTAGGGATAGTCCGCTCGGTAGAAAAGGGCATATCCCCCGCCCCCGAATCCCGTAGGGATGCGACCCGTAAGCAGGTTGCATCCCTACGGGATGCCATGTTTTTTTTCGTGCGGTTTTCTACCGAGCGGACTATCCCTACGGGATGCAAGGGGAGGGGGCTTGCGTCCGAGGGAGGCATCCCATACGGGATATTGTTTTCAAATTATTATATAGAACATTCATCAAGTTTTTGTTGAGTTTTTGCTTGTATTATGTAATCTGTTGTTTTATATTGTTTCTTTTTGGAGTAAAGGGATTGGACTTAACTAATCAACTTGATGGTATTAAGAGGGAATCACTGGCAAGTAGTGATTTTTGTTTGAATTGTGTCAAAATGATATAACACTTTATGAGCGAACCACATAATATAAATCACTCGGTTGTATCTGAAAAAACTAAGTATGAAAGCCTCTGTCGAGATGCATTCAAAAGAATTAAAAAACCGTTGATTTCTTCTTTCATTGTTTTGGTAGTTCCAAATGTCCTAAGTGTTCTGGGGCTAGCTGACAATTGGTGTGATCGTTTGAATATCCCCCCTGAATATCCTTTGGTGTATGGTGTAGTTTTGATAATCATAACTCCTTTTTGTATGTTTTCTGTCTCTTTGTGTACGGTAGTAAAAAAGTTACAAAACGAATATAAGGAGTTAAAGGATAACTATGACAAACTTGAAAATCAGGTTAACCCAGGACAATGCAGTGACTCCATATGGGGCGAAGCAATTATCCGGCTGAAAGATGCCTATTCAAAAATACATGCTTACCGAAGAAGAGACGGTAGGGCGCCAAGCAATATCTCCGACACACAGATACGCGAAGCGCTCGAGGCGTTTTGTAATAACATTAAAGTCATTTTTGACAAATTAACAGGAGCCACTTGTTGTGTATCAATAAAAGTGCTGATGAAAGAGAACGAATCAGAACAAGTCGGGTATGCAATAAATATTGCCAGAGATTCTTCTCATAAATTCGCCCGAGACACAGACGAATATAAAAAAATCACCCACAGGATTTTTGAGAATACTGCTTTTCTTGAGGCAATGTCGAGAATGAAACATAAAAATGCAAACGAGATAGCATATGTAAACAATAATGTACCTGATGCGCTAGCAAGGAATGAATATAAAACGACAAGCAACTATCCAAAAGGAATACCTCCATATAAAAGCGAATTAGTTTTCCCTTTAAAGCCGATATCGCAACTAAAAGCTGCGAAGATGACGTGTGCTGGCTTTTTTTGTATTGATTCAGACAAGATAGGTACATTCGCTCAAAACAACTATGAAGCCCCTATGATTGAAGGCGTTGCAGATGGTATTTATGATGTAGTTTCTGACTGTCAGAAATGGTTACATCAAAAAAACAAGCGTTCAGAGAAACCAAAAAGAGTGAAAGCATGAAAACCCTTATCCGAAAATGGTTCAAAAAACAAGGACAAAACACTGCTAGAACAAGCCAATGCAGGATTGTTGTGTCTCCACCTTGTATTGATGGGTGGACGGTGTCCGTTGTCGAATCTAACCAAAATTCAATAACGTATAAGATAGTCAAGAATATGATTATTGACAATAAAGAACATTCTGACACTTCAATAGTAACATTAGATTACTTTAGGAAGAAAGACCTTGACTTTGCCAATGCCACTCAAGTCTCAGGTATTGGATTGGCTTAACGAAGGGCTTGAGGGTGGCTTTGAATATTTAACTGTTGGCATTTTTCAGAGCGTTGGGGATTGTATCTCTACATTGGATATTTCTTATGTCGCGTATGGGACAACATTTGATTAACCCTAGGTTTTTCCCGTTTTTAGGGGGGGGTATATACAACCTACGGTGATGTATCATCTCCCAAGTCCCTACTTTGGAGGGTTGAAAACCTGACGGCAATAGCGTAACAAGGGCGCAAGCCCTACGAAACGGAGCACAAAATAAACTCAAGGCTGTAAGCCTTGCACATAATATCCGCAAGGCTTTCAGCCCTGAAAGGGCGTATGCGATACGCCCCTACAGTTGCTACGTTAATAGACCAGTTGGGATATAAACAGAAAACCCATGTAAGTCGTTGCAAACAAACATACTGCGCCAAAAATTCGCTTTTATCGTAAGTCCTTTGCCTATAAGATGTTATGCGTATTTTTCCTTATATCCCAACTAGTCTAATATGCAAAAGGCTTTCAACCTTAACGGAGTGCGGACTATATGCGCCCCTTCAGGGGAATTCTTGTCCGCATTGCACGGTTCTTCCCTTTGCGGACAGGAATGTCCGCACTCCATTATAGCAAGTTAACTTCACGTTGACACATTCTGCCCCCCTTATTGTTTCACACAGAGCCATAGAGTTTGCGCAGAGAAAACAAAAAGAAATCCTCTGTGTCTCTGTGGCTCTGTGTGAAACGAACAACATTGTTTTCCTATGCTCATGTGTCAACTTCAAATTAAAATGCTATACACGAATGATGGTTGATGTTTTTGGGGTTCGTGGACATTCGTGAGGATTCGTGGGCAAGCGTTTTGACAGGGTTTATTTGAACAAAGCCCTTTGTGCCCATTGTGCAACCCATTGTGTCCATTGTGGTTTTTAAAAAAACGGGACGCTTTTAATGCGATAACCCCGATTCCCGTTAATCGTCCTTGCGTCTGAACATTAGAATGTGCGACAATATCCCTATTCTTTAACGGAGAAAGAAAATGAGAGAATTCAATGTTGTGATTGAACAGGACGAGGATGGTTATTTCGTAGCATCTGTCCCGTCATTACGTGGTTGCCACACGCAGGCAAAGTCTTTGGACGTGCTGACAAGGCGCATCAAAGAGGTCATTGAATTGTGCCTTGAGGTCGAAGATGCGCCAGTCACAAACCGTTTCATCGGTGTCCAGCGTGTGATGGTGATGCCATGAGTGTTTTTCCGGCGTTCACGGGCATTGGATTGGTTCGCGCTCTCCGCAAACATGGTTTTGCCGTGATACGGTCCAAAGGCAGTCACCATTTCTTGAAACATCCCGACGGACGATGTACGACGGTACCTGTTCATCGCGGTGAAACCCTCGGGCGCGGATTATTGGCGCAGATATTGAGAGACTGCGAACTTTCAAAAGACGACATTTGTACATAAGGATTAAAATGTGTAACGATACGGGGTTTTGTTGCGCAAAATTTGATTGTCTATTTTGGTTAATCCATGGTATCGTAATTGTGTTTTCAATCTTCGGGTATCTTCAGCGAAACGTACAATATCGTTATCAGGAAAAAGGGCAAATCATGGTTGCTTACAAAGTCATTTACCCCCAACGGTCAGTCAGCGGTAACGATTGGTAATATCATCGGGGCATATCAATCGCTGGTCACAAAGAACTGTTTGGAAATCTGTAAATTACGGGGCGAACGCATGAGGAAACTTTGGCAACGCAATTATTACGAGCACGTCATCCGCAATGCGGAGTCGCATGAGTGCATCGCGCGTTACGTCGCCGGCAATCCCGTGAATTGGGTCATTGACAAATTTCATTGTGGGGACGGGATCTGCCCGCCCGCATCATCACCGAAAGGAGGCGCACATGATAGCAGCGATTGACTTGGGGTCAACGTCCATCAAGGTTCAGGTCTATGACGGGAGGGGGGGGTGCGTGGCGGCGGCATCGCGTCCGACGGAACGGTTCAACCCGTTTGCCGACAAACACCCGGAGTGGGTGTTCTGGGACCCCGACGGTATCTGGGGGGGGGTGTGCGCGGCGTTCCGGGATGTGACCGCGAACCTTGACGCGCGCGAAATCAGGGGGGTGGCGGTCACGGGGATGGGCATGGACGGGGTCCCCGTGGATGCGTCGGGGAAGGCGCTCTACCCGTTCATCAGTTGGCATTGCGGGCGCACGGCCCCCCAGGCGAAGTGGTGGGAGGAGAACATCGGCGCGGACAGGACGTTCGCCATCGCGGGGCTCCCGCCGTGGGCAATGACGGGCGTGATGCGTGTGCGCTGGATGATGGAGCATGAGCCGGCCATCCTCGCGAACGCGCACAAGTGGCTGCTCATCGAGGATTACGTGAACTGCCGTCTCTGCGGGGTCATGGCGACGGACACGAGCATGGCGACCTGCATGCTGCTGCTCGACCAGCAGACGCGCCAGTGGTCGGATGAGCTTGTGCAGGCGTCGGGGATCCCGCGCCACCTGCTGCCGGACATCAGGCCGTCGGGGACCCCCCTGGGGGGGGTCGGCGCGGAGGCGGCGCGGCAGACGGGGCTGGCCGAGGGGACCCCCGTCATCCTGGGGGGGCATGACCATCTCTGCGGGACGCTCCCGGTGGGGGCCCACCGCCCGGGGATCGTCTCGAACGTGATGGGCAGCTGGGAAATCCTGATCGCCACGGTGGCCCGGGCGGTCTGTGACCCGCACCTGGGGCGGTCGGGCGTGTGCGTGCAGTCGCACGTGGCCCCCGGGCGTCACGCGGTCTGGGGGGGGGCCCCCTCGGCGTCCGCGCTGAGCTGGTGCCGCGAGCTGACGGGGGACGACAAGGAGACGTGGGACGCGTCGTTCGGGCGTTGCGGGGCGGAGACGCAGCCCGGCGCGGGGGGGGTGGTGTTCCTGCCGTACCTGTCCGCCGCGACCTGCCCGGTGAACGACCCCGCCGCGACGGGCGCGTTCATCGGCCTGCGCAACACGACGCGGAAAGCGGATTTGTTCCGCGCGGTGGTGGAGGGGCTCAACTACCAGTTCCTCCACATCCTGCAGACGATGGAGCGCAGCATGAAGACGCGCTTCGAGCGGATCGTCGTCTCCGGGGGGGCCACGCAGAACGCGTTCTGGATGCAGAACAAGGCGGACATCTCGGGCTTCGACGTGGAGGTCTCGGAGATTCAGGACACGTCGCCGCTGGGGGCCGCGCTGCTCGCGGGGGTGGCGGTGGGGGTGTGGCCGGACATTGACGCGGCGGCCGCGTGCGTGA
>Ga0099364_10013145_pt1 | contig 11129 bp, 5 predicted proteins | sample TergutTh196P3_FD_73070 | JGI IMG/M metagenome (GOLD analysis project Ga0099364, IMG submission 73070) | Microcerotermes parvus P3 segment gut microbial communities from Pointe-Noire, Republic of the Congo - Th196 P3 | ecosystem: Host-associated > Arthropoda: Insects > Digestive system > Gut ... | reverse complement strand
CACTCCGCCGAAGTGTTCAAGACTTGGTACGGCGAAGAGCATCCCGATCCGCAGCGGCTCGGCCAGGTTCCCTACGGGTTGCCGGAATTATTCCGCAAAGAAATCGTCGGGCAACTGCTCATTGCGAATCCCGGTTGCTACACGACCTGCGCGATCCTTCCACTGGCACCGCTGGTCCGAAACGGTATGATTGAACCGACCGACGTGATTGTCGATGCCAAGAGCGGCGTCTCCGGCGGCGGACGGAAGCCGAAACTCGGATTCCACTATCCGGAGTGCAATGAAAGCCTTTCGGCTTACGGTGTTGGAACGCATCGGCACACACCGGAAATCGAATTGTACACCGGAGCGAAGATCATTTTCACACCGCACCTCGTTCCGATGGATCGGGGCATTTTGACAACGACGTATTCGAAACCGAAATCTGCCGTCACCCAAGTTGACGTGTTGGAACTGCTTCGGGAAACCTACCGGAACGAACCGTTCGTTCGGATCGTCGATCATCTTCCGGCAACGAAGGACGTTTCCGGGTCGAATAACGTGCACATCACGGCACGGATTGTCAGCGGACGCATCCTGACGATTTCCGTTTTGGACAATCTCATCAAGGGAGCGTCCGGCGCCGCCGTACAGAATTTTAATCTGCTTTATGACTATCCAGAGAGCCGGGGTCTGTGATCCCGGCGTCCCGAAAAAGGAGTCTCCCAATGAACCCCCGCATTTTTCTCACGCTTGTCTTTTCATTCGCTCTGTGCAGCGTCGCTGCGGCCCAAGTCGAATTTTCGCAAAAAAAATGGAACGGAGACAAATTCTTCGAAATGGGCGAAGAGGTTGCTAAAAATCACGACCTAAACCTGTTGACCTTCCCCGGTGCAAGGCTTGACCGAGCGGACCATGTTGGCGGCCCCCAGTTTTTGACCGACGGCGAAGTCGGTTCCTTCGGCGGAGAAGGCCGAGTCAATGTCAACGGCAATCCGTCGTCAATCGTTTACTATCTCGGCAAAGCGAGAACGATCAAGGAGATCAATCTGTTTTCCGGCAACATCGACAGTCGGGCGAACCAGGACTTTGAAATCCGATTGGTGAACAACGCACAGAATCCCGGTCAACGACCGGGTTTCCCGCAGAGTGCAACGTTTACGTCCGGCGACAAGATCATCGGTCCCGGTTCCGGCGGCTTTATGACAAAAATCGCCGACGCTTCCGGCAAACCGATTTCCGGCGATGCCAAGTTCGACTGGATCGAGTTCAAAATCTGGCGATCCTATCCGAGCCAAGTCGGCGACCCCGCCAAGGATAAAAATCCTGCCAACAGTTGGGCATCGTTCATCGAATTGCAGGTCGTCGCCGAAGCCGACGATCCAACCTTGTTCAATTCCGACGCAGAAAAAGCGGAATGGTTGCTGAAACGACTGGCCACCCAACTGGGGCGAAAACTGATCGAAACCGTTGGCGAAGACCTCGCCACGGCATTGCAGCAACCGGAATCGCTCAAACGGGCAATCGACGACCTGACGAAAAAATTTCCCGATCAATACGGCGGTGCCGATTTTGCCAGACGTTATACAGAAATCACTACGGAACTGGAAAAGCGCGCCAAGTCCAATCCAGAGGACTTGGCCAAAAATTGGGACCAATACGTCGCCACGGTCAAGGAGTTCGGCGAACTGCGCCAGGAAGCCCTGCTCGCGAACCCCCTGATGAAATTCGAAAAACTTCTGTTCCGCCGCGCCCAAAACGTCGGATTGGTCGATAACTGGATTTCCAACGCCGCACGAGGAAAAGGCGGTTACGGAAACGCCTTAGCCATCGTCGATCCGCAGGACGCCAACGGCGAAGCAACGACAATCATTGAGAATCCCAACGGGTCGTTCGTCGGCGATATTAACCTCCATTGGGACGCCGACAAGATTCTCGTAACGGCTCTTTCCGAAGAAAAAACGTGGCAAATTTTCGAACTGAACGTCGACGGCACGGGCTTCCGACAGGTTACGCCGTCGATGGGCAAAGACGTTGACAACGTCGAAGGCTGTTACGTTCCAGACGGTTCCACGCTGTTCATTTCGACGGCCTCGATGCTGGGGGTTCCGTGCATCGACGGTAGCAGTCCGGTCGGCAACATTTACCGACTCGAAACCGACGGCAAGACGATCCGGCAATTGACCTTCGAACAGGACCAAGACTGGTGTCCAGTGATGTTGCCGAACGGTCGGGTGTTGTATCTCCGTTGGGAATACACCGATACGCCGCATTATTTCACGCGGATTCTGTTTCACATGAATCCCGACGGCACCAATCAGGTCGAATTCTACGGCAGCAACTCGTTTTGGCCGAACAGTTTGTTCTATGCCAAACCGATTCCCGGCAGTTCGACGAAGTTCATTAGCATTGTTACCGGACACCACGGCGTTGCCAGAATCGGCGAACTCCATCTGTTCGACATTCAGAAAGGCCGACACGAAGCATCCGGTGCCGTTCAGCAAATTCCCGGTTACGGAAAACCCGTCGAACCGATCATCAAGGACGAACTCGTCGACGATTCCTGGCCGAAGTTTCTGTACCCTTATCCATTGGACGAAAATTATCACATTGTCTCGGCCAAGTTGACTCCGTCGTCGCCGTGGTGCCTGTATCTCGTCGATACCTTCGACAATATGCTGAAAATCCGTGAGGAGCAGGGCTACGGTCTCTACGAACCGACACCGCTCATTGCGCAACCGAAGCCGCCGGTTCGCCCTGTCAACGTCGATCTGTCGTCAAAGGAATCGACCGTATTCCTTACGGACGCCTATTTCGGCGACGGGCTCAAGGATGTTCCGCGAGGAACCGTCAAGAAGTTCCGAATCTTTGCGTACAATTTCGGATACCGGGGAATCGGCGGACACGATTATCTCGGTATGGAAAGTGCATGGGATCCACGGCGGATGCTCGGCGAAGTGCCAGTTTACGAAGACGGCAGCGCATCGTTTATCATTCCGGCTAATACGCCGCTTGCCATTCAACCGCTGGACGAACAGGGACGTGCGCTCCAACTGATGCGGTCTTGGTTCGTCGGAATGCCCGGCGAGAGCCAATCCTGTACGGGCTGTCACGAATCGCAAAATACCGTAACGCCGAGCAAACGAACCGTTGCAATGGGCAAGGCTCCGACGCCACTTGAACCGTTTCTCGGACCAGAGCGTCCATTCTCGTACATTTACGAGGTTCAGCCAGTGCTTGATCGGTATTGCGTCGGCTGTCACGATGGTTCCGAAGCGAACAAAGGACGGCCCAACTTTGCCGACAAATCGCCGGGACATCGCGGATTCTCTAAATCGTATCACGCTTTGCATCCTTACGTGCGCCGACCGGGACCGGAAGGCGATGCGCACATGCTCAAACCGATGGAATATCACGCATCGGCAAGCGAGTTGTTCCAGCGACTCGAAAAGGGACACCACGGTGTCAAAGTTGACGCCGATTCGATGCGAAAACTGTACGCTTGGGCCGACCTCAATGTTCCGTATTTCGGAACTTGGATCGAAGTTGCTGCTATTCATCGGCGTGACAGGCCGGAAAGCGTGACAAATGTTTCCGCACGGTACAACGAACTGAAAACGCTGTACGCCGGTATTGATCTTGATCCCGAAATGGAACCCTACTCGATGCTCACGTTGCCGGAAAACATTGAATTCGTCAAGCCGAAGGAAGTCAAACTCGATTACACGGCACCGAGGGTTCCGAATTGGCCCTTCGATGAGACCAAAGCGAAAGCGATGCAGACGAAATCGAAGCAATCCGTCAAGGTCGATGATTTGGCCTTCGATATGGTTTGGATTCCGTCCGGCAGATTCGTAATGGGCGACGACGGCGGCGACGCCGACGAGTTGCCCCGCAGTGCCGCCGAGATCAAGAAACCGTTCTGGATGGCAACGACGGAAACAACGAACGAACTGTACGCCAAGTTTGATCCGTCGCACAACAGCCGGTACATTGACCAATGGTGGAAGGATCATACGACAGCCGGTTATCCAGCCAACAAGCCGCAACAACCGGTCATTCGCATTACGTGGAACGAGGCAATGGCGTTCTGCAAATGGTTGAGCGACAAAACGGGCAAGAAGTTCCGGTTGCCGACCGAAGCGGAGTGGGAATGGGCTTGTCGTGCAGGTACGGCAACGCCGATGTGGTACGGCAATATCCGAACGGAGTCCGGTCAATACACGGACTTCGGCAAATTTGAAAACTTAGCCGATATGAGTACGAAATTGTTTGTTGTTCGCGGTGTGAATCCGCAACCGATCAACAATCCTCCGGACATTGAGGCGTTTATTCCCAGAGCGGAAGGCGTCAACGACGGCAATATGATTGCGCAGGATGTCGGTGCTTATTTACCGAACCCGTGGGGACTGCACGATATGCACGGCAGCGTCGCGGAGTGGACGGCTTCGGATTACAAACCGTATCCGTACAGGGAAGGGGCGCTTGATTCGAAGTTGCGCAAAGTCGTTCGCGGCGGCTCGTGGCATGACCGACCGCAACGCGCTCGTAGTGGAATGCGGCGGCCTTACGAGCCGTGGCAACCGATCAACGACGTGGGATTCCGTGTCGTGTGCGAAGAATAATCACTGGTGTCAAGGCCGCCGTTAGACGCGGCGGCACCCGCCGCGCTGCACCCCCGGGCTTTTTTTGTAACTATGTTGCTTCATAGATAACTTCGCCCGATTTTTTTACAAATTCAAGAAAACCGCTTCTGTCGCATGACTCGTCCAACAGATGCGGTTCGATGTCGAGACTGACTTGCCTCTTGAGTCCGCACAACATCACGGCAGTATCGAGCCAATTACCTTGATAATCGTTCATCACAACGGCAATATCAATATCGCTGTATTCCCATGGCGTTCCGTTCACGTAGGAACCAAAGAGGATTATTTTCTCCGGGTTCAGCACTTTTTTGACCTCCTCCGCATATTGGAAGGCTATTTCTCTAACTGTTGTTTTATCCAACATAAAAATTCCTCCGTTTCGTTCAGCAATTGCTTGCAATACAAGGTCGATAGTGTGGAGGCAATTCTTTCTTTGTATTCAGGATACCTTGCTTCAATATGAAGAGGTGTCAATTTATCCAATAATGCCAATTGCTCTTCCGACAAACCTTCACTAATCCCTCCCAGAACTGCGAGTCTGCCTAAATCGTGTATCCGAGGAGGCACCTCGTCTGTTTTGTGAGCGATGACCGCTTTTAATGCTTTTTCGGCAATCAGGTGGCAGAAGAAGCCCATGTGCAAATAGCGTTTCGATTGGAATAACGCTTTTGCTGTCAAAAGGTCATCATCGCACAGTTCCAGCCAGTACTCGGTTTTTGCATTCATCGTGTTGCCATTGTCCCACAAAAGCGGAAAAAAGCAAGTAGGAAGTTAGCTGCGGCGGCCCCCGTCCGTGTCGTGTGCGAAGAATGACAAATGAGACGCACAGCACACGGAGCCCGTGGCGTAAGCCAGGCAATGCCTCGCTTACGCGTCGGGCTCCGTGTGTAAATCGTTCTGTACCTCAGACGAATTCAAAAATTCACAGCACTGGGATCGAAAACCGGATCGCTGAGTGGATATTTCGGTTTACACATCTGAACGAAAATATACTTGTCTACGTGGTCGTTCAGTACCCGCACACCACGATCTGCAAAAGCGACAACGACATGGCCTGGATGCCCCGATCGGGGACGAGCCACCGCGTATTGCTCGTCGCCAGACTCTCTTTGAACATTAATCCACTTCGGTGTAAGTGCCTTATCAGCAGCAGAGCTGGTAAAACGCTCCGCTGCCAGCACAGACGGACTGTCTGTGCCCACTTTTGCTGTTTCAAGTGCCCCATACCCCGAAGCAATATCATCTGCTGTGAGCGTATGATTGGCTGGATAACAGAACGCAATGTTTTGCTCCTCTAAAGCGTGCCATTTTTGGGCATCGCAGTTTGCCGTACAGGTTTTCTGTCGGGCCGATTCGCGTTCGAACAGCAGTGCCGGAAACAGGAGTCTACGATAGACGGTCAGTTTTGTCAAGCAAAATTTTGGAAAATTTTTGCCGACGAGGGGATATAAAAGTTTTGTCGGCAAGAGGTAGGTTGCCGATCGCCGGGCGGCAGCGTGCGGTACTCCGCACAAAGCTCTCCGTGTCGGCTGCCTACCGTTCACGATCAAAATTCGGGCAAGACCAAGCCAAATCCACCACTAGGAAATCTATGATTGATCCGGTTTACGGCATGGAAACGGGGGTTCTGTCATTGACCATGCCCAGCCGACCGAGGATAGTCGGTGCCGTCGTCACTGACAAAGGTTTCACTGCCCCATCGCCGAGGAGAAATTGTGCAATGCCAGGATGGTAGCTGCCGAAGCGGTTGTAGTCGATGGAATTGCCGAGATCACGCGGTCCCCGTGCAACGGGCAGCGCGATCGAACTTAAATCGCCATTCGGGTCAAAACCCTGTTTTCCTTCCATTCCCGTCACAAAGACCATCGATGCCACACATTTATGAACGGCGGCCGTAAAAATGGAACAATCGGCATTTATTCCGGCATTCCGCTCACATTTTTGTAACTGATCCACAGGAATATGCTTTTCTCCAAAAACGATCACATTACTTGTTCCGTCTGCCCAATAGGAAAAGTCGTCTCGACATTTCCAGTTGGCGATGGTATGAAACAGATCACTCGTGTCCGGGTCGGAAGTGATTGCCGCACGAAACGGTCCGCAGAAGGAATCGACGTAGGCGGGATCGCCGTGCCAAAACGTCCCCTGTGTTCCATTGCCGATGGTTGCATTCACCATGGCATAATCTCCTCGTGGCCCTGCTGAACCGCCATCCCACCCCGGCACCGGCAATCGATGAGTCTCAACATATTGTGGCAAGCCGGACGTTCGACGTGAGGAACAGTGAAAAGCATACATCGCCCCCAAAGATTCCTGTTCGTCATCGGTCAATTGGTACCACCATCCGACCGTTTGGTCTGAACTTGAGGGGTCTGCCTGTTGTCCAATGGTCAAAGACTGTTTGAAACCATTGGTTGTCGCATACGTGAACTCATACAGTGACAGTTGCTCCATATATGGCAGGAGATGAACGAACACGGTCATCCAACTCCGGCTGTCAGAAGTTGGAATAAAATACGTGCGGATGACGGACGGCGGCAACGCATTGTTGGCCGAATGAAAGTTGTGGACTCCAAGCCCCATCTGTTTGAGATTATTCGCACATTGCGTCCGCCGTGATGCTTCCCGGGCCGCTTGGACGGCTGGAAGAAGCAACGCAATCAAAACACCAATGATGGCGATGACGACCAGCAACTCAACCAAGGTAAACGCTTTTTTTGGTTTTTGCATGGGAACACTCCTTATAAATGAACATGAAAGACTTTTTAAGGAACGACACTTACGCCTCCGTCATTGACCATCGCCCAGATACGCAGCATTTCACCGGGCATTGTTACGGGAAAGGCACGAACGGAACCGTCACCGATCAGGAAATTACATATTCCGGGATGGTAACTGCCGAAGCATGATGTGGTAAGTCCCAGAGAATAGGGTTCGGAAAAATCGTTGGGTGATCTCGCAATGGTTCCAGGAATGTCTTCCTCCCATTCACGACCGGTAATCGGAATGGTTGAGGCCAGGCTTCGCCAAGCTCCCGTCGTGAAAATGGAACAATCGGCAGAAGTATCACGAAAACCCGGTTCGCATTTTCCCAAGTTGGCGATTGGAATATGCTTCTCGCCGAGAATAATTTGGTTGCTGGTACCATCCTGCCACCATGAAAAACTGTCGCGGGGTTTCCATGAAGCAATTTGGTGTTCCCACACGGAAACCGTGTTGGGATGTTGCTTGACAACGGCGCAGCGTAAGGGACCGTTGTAAGAAGCGACCCTTGTCGGGTCGAAACATCGATAATAGGTTTCCCCCCCCAGCGTACTCACTACGGCGGCATAATCTCCTTGCGGGCCGGGAAAATAGGATTCCCACTGCGGTTGTAATCCCGGTTCGACATACGCCGTTGCCCCTCGCCGGGACGGACACTTGTAAAACGGGATTGATCCGATGGCACGCCTGTCTTCGTCGCTCAACAAAGGGTCGTTTTGACGCCAACCTGCCCACCATTGATCGTAGCGATTGCCTTGAGTTCCACCAAGCCCGTTCAGCAGGTCCACGGTGGTATCGCAAATTCGTTGATAGACGCTTTCCTGCTCCATGTAAGGAAGTAGCAGACCGAAACAAGTCAACCAACTGTCCACAAAATCGGTGCCACGCCACCGCCCGAAAATGACAATGGGAACGACCGTGTTTCGAGCGGCATGGAAATTGTGGACGGCAATTCCCATCTGCTTCAAATGATTGGTGCACTGTGTCCGCCGTGCGGCCTCACGAGCGGCCTGAACGGCCGGAAGAAGTAACGCGATTAAGACGCCGATAATCGCGATAACGACAAGAAGTTCAACGAGAGTAAATCCACAAACTCTGCGCCCCCCCCCTATTTTAACATCTGAAGTTCTCATAACTGCTCTCCTTGGGAATGTGGATGAACCGAAACACACATCTGGCATTATCGCTTATCCAAAGGAGAATGTCAAGAGAATTTTCGTCTTTTGAAAATATAGATGGTGTGTCAAAGTTTAGTTGCGTATTAAAAATTGCTCTGGACTTTTTGTCGTCACCTCCGCCTTCGCGGGGGCGAAGGGGTTATGAAACAAATCTATTGTACATCTTGCCCAAGCTGGTGATTGGCAAGATGCCATAACGAATGAGAACAATCCGGATAAAGATTGTGATTCCGTTTGTTTGGATGCGAGATGCCGCTTTTTCGCACATCAATCCCTGTTACATTAAGTATCCGTCGACGTCATTGGCGGCGATCACGCTGTAATTGACGGCACCGAGCCAGCCTGACATAATAATGCCGACACTACCCGCATGGTACAAGCCCGAAATCTGTTGCGGTAACTTCCGACTGACCGCAAGCCCCTCATATTACGTACCGAAACTGGAACCGCCCCAATGGTCCATGTAACGCCGGAAAGTACAAGGCGTCGCCGCTTCGGTCCACGCAAGATTTTGACGAACATCCTGTACGTATTTTTGAGATAGTCCAAGGTTTCGCCGATCAGAAGTTCTTTCTGTCTCGCATACTCCGCTTCCGGCAGATCGGCCCAATCAGCATAGTTGGCGTTCGTACTGGAAGCAATGTAACAACGATCTGTACACAGGACTTGTGTGACGTTGTTGAAATCGTCGAAAGGATCGATTACCATTATACTGAAAATTATTGTAATTTCCTGCGTCACGAAAACGAAATGCCTTGTTTTTCAGGACTAAACGCCGGTGATCGCGAGAAAATTCAACCGTGATGGGTATAGACAGAAGGAGAATGTGCCATGCCCGAAGTCGCCGACCCAATTCCGCCGAAGAAAAAACGCTGGTGGTGGTACTTGCAGTTTCCCTTTTGGGGACTCGGGTTCGTGTTATGGTTCGGCGTCGACACGCTCTTGTTACGAAATATCCCGCTCCTTCTGATGCTGGTTTTCGTCTTGGGAACCTTGCACCTTATCAACAAGGGATTCGCTCGCTGGTTCGATCCGCCGCTGAAGCCGCGAACATGGAGAGCAGCGAAACTCTGTCTGCTCCAGATGACGGCTTGGTTTGTCTTTGTGTTTGCCGTTCTCTGTGTGATGCGGTTTTGCCTTCCGCCGGTGGCGATTTCCAAACGGACGACGCACCTCACGGCACCGCTCACCGCAGACGGCAGAGAAATCGACCTCGCCAAGGCCATTGACGAACGCTTCAATCCCAAGGGCAATCCGGAGGACAACGGCTTTCGGCACGTCGTTCGACTCTTCGGACCGGAGCAGGTCTTCGACATTGTTCCCGATCATCGAGAGGAATACACGTTACACTTTCTCAAACAGTTGGAACTCTCCAACGAACCGGCGCAACTGCAATACCGGGACATTTACGCTTTTTTCAAGGAGCGTCTCGAGTCAAAAGATATTCCCGCCGAGGAGAAAGACGCCAACGCCGTTCGGTCTCTCGTCGGTGAAATGCTCAAAAAGCCGTGGAAGACCGACGACTTTGAGGGAAGCGGCGATTGGCTGCGTGACAACGCCGAGGCATTGGACAAATTCGGCGAAGCCGTGCGAATGCCAACGTATTACGTGCCGCTCTTTCTGCCACCAAAGAACGAATGGGATTTGAGTGGCTATTGTTTCGAAGGCAAGTTCCATCGGAGCATCGTCCGTGCTTTACAGTGCCGAGTTATGAATTCCCTGGGTGAAGGAGACTTCGAGAAAGTCGTTTATGACACGGAAAGCATTTTACGCTTCACAAACTTGATGATTGAGAGACCGGTTTCTACGACACAGTACCTTATAGCACGAGCCGCACAGGACGCCGGATTCCTTACCGTTCGGAGAATTTTGGAGTTTGGCAATCCCACGAAAGAACAGATCGAAAGTCTCCGGGAAATCGTCCAGAACAATCAGGCGTCAATTGATCTTGCGGACTTGGTGTTTCTGTTTCGGATCGAAGGTATGCATTGGTTGTACTCGTCTGCGAACGGACGAATTTTTACTGACAACCGATTCATCACGGACCGCTATTCGGCGATTGAGCGTCAATTGGGAGCGTTCGTACTGGCCGGAGTGCGGTATTTCGGCTGGAATCCCGTTTTTGCCCGGTTCCAAGAAAACTTCGACCAATTAGGCGAACTCATAAACTCACCGATTTCGTACTCCCAGTATCGAGCCATCGTCGATTGGCAGGAAACAACGGGACCGAAGATGATTCCGCTTTCCGCACAAAATCTTGCGTATTATTTTCTTTTTCGAAAAGGACTGTATTCCTTCTGGCCGGAAATGGGGGGCTGGACCGTCTATCACATAATGGCCGATATTGCCGTACCGGGAATATTTTCGCCTCATTATCGCGGCGTCGTCCAGTTGCGTCAGACGGAACTTGCTTTGGCGTTGGAACTTTTTCGTCTTGATCGTGGCCGGTATCCGCAGTCGTTGGACGCACTTCTCGGCGACTACTTGGATTCGTTGCCTTCCGATCCGTTCACGGACGGCGAGTTGTTCCGCTATTCGCTGCTCGAACCGGACGGCTGGTCGC
>Ga0099364_10013144_pt1 | contig 11129 bp, 4 predicted proteins | sample TergutTh196P3_FD_73070 | JGI IMG/M metagenome (GOLD analysis project Ga0099364, IMG submission 73070) | Microcerotermes parvus P3 segment gut microbial communities from Pointe-Noire, Republic of the Congo - Th196 P3 | ecosystem: Host-associated > Arthropoda: Insects > Digestive system > Gut ... | reverse complement strand
TATCACGCTTCCGAGCGTTAATCAGTAGTTCGCCGCGTCTTTCGGATTCACGAAAAATAAAATCTTTAAATAATCCATTCATTTCTTCGGCATCAGCAAAAACGCATCCTCCAACCAGTTGCGGCAATCCCTCGAAATACACGAAGTCCTCACGTTTAGATGATGACAACAGAATCTGGCAGTCTTCAGCGTTTTGGTGAGTTTTCAATATTGAGCAAAGCAACGTGTACAGGAATACTGATTTTCCAGACCCAGTGCTACCACCAACTAAAAGGTGGGGCAGTTCCTTTAGATTCTTAAAAATATCCCTGCCATCCGGAGTTCTGCCGATTGGAAAAAACAACTGTTCTCTTGATGTCACTGCGGGAATACTATTAATGACCTCAGAAAACAATACCAATTCCCTGCTTGTACGCGGGACATCGAGGAAAGTATCTGAATTAGCGTCGGTCTGCACCAAGATGCCGTTGCGCCGCATTTCTCGGCCTATATCCTCAAGTCTGTCTCGCAAAGTTGCAATTCTCTGTCCTCGAGATAATTTAAATGGAAAGCGAATAATGCTTGAGCCGATGATAGCTTTAGTGGGTTCACACTCATCAATCTGAACTCCGTAACCGTTACATGAACGCTTGAAATCGTTAGCGAGTTTCGTTTTTTCTTCCAGACTTACTGCCATAGTTATTGTAGTTGATGGGACAGGAGTATATACTGTGTTTGAAGACTGAGTTGTATCGGTTATCGTATTTGCATTTGCTGCTTGTATGTTATTACGCAATTCTGCTTCTACGATTCTCTGTGCTATTGTAGATGTTGATATTACTTCGCTTTCTGAACCCGTGTCACCTACATCTCGTATAGCAGAAGGGGCATCTTCAATAATTATATCATCGTCTGTAATATCAAAATCAGGATAGTTCCAATCGGTCGTCGGATGCATTGTTGACTCAAAGATGCATTCTTGGATATCATTCGTGGTCAAAGTCACAAAATCAATCTCGCAGTCGGTATGAACCTTGTGTTTACAGATTACGAGCGGTTGCGGCGTGGGCTCGCCCAATTTCACGTGGACAAGTACGCCCCTCACCACAACATTCATTTCTGTCGCAGAATTCTTGCCAAATAGTTTTTTAAAAATAGCATCCCAATTTTGCTGCCAAACATGGTCGTGAAGGTCTCGGAAACATTCGGACACAATTTGGAATTTCAACACCTCTTTGCGCGCTGAAGTAAACATATTTACTGACATGCCTCCAAACATATCTTTTATCATCAGTATAACAGAGGCAATTTGGTCAGCGGCATGACCGTCAAGGACTTTCTCGCCACTCTCTGACAACATTACACGGGCGTCTGGCGAGTCATCACGCGTTTTCACCTCGATTGGTTCGATGTATAACGTGTTTGAGTTCTCTTCAAAACGGAGTCCAATTAAGTCTGCTCTTTCAGCACTTTCTGCAATATAGTTGTCCCATAACCATAAGCGTGCATCGGGAGTATCCAGTGAAGCAACAAGCGAATTGGGATGCTTCTGTGAATAATACTTTGCAGTAAATACGGTTCCAATAAGACCCTTGCGATGATTTTCAATAGCTGCGCTATCCCCTCCAGAACGGGGGATACTTATAAGCCCGTTGGACGATATATGCCCAAAATCTGTGAGAATATTTTTAAGTATCTCTCTCTGAGGATATAGATTGTACTTTCTCAGTAGAGCCATGTATTGTTCAAGAATTCGTGAACTCTCTGATGCCCAAACACCAACGGTACGATTCTCATACCGTCTTTCGCCGATAGGAATTGTCTCGTCAGGTATATAATTGCTGATAGTTCGGTCTGCAGCAACAAGCCAAATCGTCTGTTTGTCCTTGACCGTCGATAACAAAGCCTTAATGTCTGCATATGGGTTGTATGTGGGACGCGGTGTTCTGTTGAATGTTGTCAGTTCTGCCGTCCTCATCAATTTATGATAGTCGCCAATGATTCCGGATTCTGTATCCGTAGATGGGTATATTTCGCCACGATGTGTAAGTGTGTCGTAATCGTAGTCGTAGGTAACAACAAGGGGATTTATATACAGTTGCTGCGTTGTGGGACCATGTTCTATGCTATAAGATGACTGGTCAAAGTAAAATGCTACATGAACCGGACGTTTGCTGAGTTCCGCTTTCACTTCTTGCAGATTGGATACATTGCGTATGCTGACTGTCAATTTTCCTTGGCGTATGAATTCGCCGATTTCATAGTCCTTCGAATCGTATTCCAGCTTTGCTATCTCAGCGTTACCGTTTTGTCCTCGTGTCAAGAAAATCGTGTAAACAACCTTGCCGCTTGTATTTTTCATTAGATAATCCTTAAGTGATTTCAAAACATCTGCGTTATTCGGAGCATCAACCGTACAGATTCTAACCTCTTTTTGGGTATAGGGAGCAAAAGCTGTCCAGCGCGACAAAACCTCTTCAACGCACTCGATACCGTCACTTCCGAGGTAACGATTCAACCGATTTTCAAACGTGGGCAACATTTCAATGGAACCTGAGCACGGCAACTCAATGTTTGTGTTGTCCGTTGTGATGGAGTTGTCCACAACAAGAAAATTCAACACTTGGGGTAGGTGTGTGAAAACCTTTGCGAGATTTTCGGAATCGTTTTCGCTAAACTCTTCGCTTATATCTATGGATTTAAATACCTCGTAATAACGCCACAGATACAGCGGGTGTAGCGGCAGAAGGATACCTTTCCACTCTGATGGAGTTTTGATAAAAGCCACGTCCAACAGCAGCAACGACCTCGCAACCGACCGTGTCGCATTATGGCTAACGGTATGCATAACAGATTCGTTATTATTGAATACACGCAAGAGTTCAGCCCACTTTTCGACGTATAGGTAAAGCGCATCCTTTAAATTCAAATCCGTGCTGAATGCCAATACGGGAAAATACATTATGACCTCAAGACTTTCCAATAACCTTCCGCGGCATGAAAGCAAGTCGTTGATTATTGGTGAAAACTCGAATGTTGTATCCGTAAGCCTACGCTGTTCGAATAGTTCATCAAAACGACGCAACAAAGTGAAGAGCGAGGTATCGTCGTACCCAGTAACTGAACTTGCAGATTCAGGTTGAAACATATCGCTTGATTCGGCATTCCCTGCTACAGCATCGCGTAGTGCTGTTTCTTCTGTTTGCAAAATCCCGCCCCAATTTTCCTGCGTACAGAACTGCATGACCAACTTAAGCAATGCGGTATCGTGCCTGTCAAGAACGATTTTTCTGTTTTCAAATTCGCCGCCAACTTGTCCAATTTCTGTCTCCCCATTTATAAAGTGTTCCTGTACTTTTTCGAGCAATTCGGATAAATATTCCTTGCTGCCATCGTATGACAAAACGACACAGCGGGAAATAATCTCGTTTAGTTCTTTTTCGCGGATAATTCTCTCGCCACCGCCGTTACCACCACCAGTACCTCCACCGGGGGGAGGTGTTCCCGTATTTTTTGCCGACTTAGTGACTACCAATAGTTCTCGAACAGTCGAATAATCTAACTCCTTTAGCGTTTCGCAATTACCATATTTGAAGAAACTTTGAAGATTGCGATATGCTGCGCGGTATCGGTCGCGGTCTTCAGGTTTTGCTTTAGCCAATGCATTCGACAAGCGTTTTCTGTGAGCCTCGCTAATCTGACCAATGGCAATGATGAGTTTGCGGTTTTCAGCGAGTTGTTCCTCTGGCTTTACCCTTGCCCCGAGAATCGTTTTGTCAGGGAGCAATCCTAAACGCCACATATTACTTGGTATACTGTCCGCATTTGGTGTGCCATCCGCTGATATGTCATTTTCAACGCTTTGAGCGAATTCAAGCAAGGATTCAAAAGAAAACGAGTCCAATGACAAACGCAGGGCTTCCCAAAATTCACGCGAAGGTGTATTAGTTTGATTCTCAACACAATTACTTATCAGTTGTTCGGAAACCGCACGGATAGTAATGACATCAAATTCTTTGAGCGAATGGAGTTTATCGCTGTCGTTGCTGATGAACACAATTATCTTGCCCGCATACACGGGGGCACTGCGCCACTTGACGGCATCCTCGATTTGAAGACTTAGGTACAAATGTTCGTCATCTATTGTTGCGCATGAATAACCCACCGCAACAGCATAAATAGTGCCGGAAACCCTTTCGGCAAGCGACATCAAAACCGCACACGGATCAATGTCGCTAAATCCTTTAGCAATTAACCCAACCTTTGCATTTTGCAACCCTTTTTCAAGAACTTCAACGAGTAGTTCAGATTTATTCATTAATTACCACCTCCAAATCTGATTTGCATGATACCGTCGGGCAATTGCTCTGCGTAGTTCATTCGTTGAAGAGCGTCGGCAAATAATTCGAAATTCGTAGCCAATGCGTCTGTGTCTGCATAGACAATGCTTCCGATACTTTGCAGGCGCAGCGCATCCTCTTCAGTACCCCCAATCACAATACCCAAGCGATTATGCAAACGGTTTCGCAGTTCGGACGTGGTTATTGTCTCGTCAGGTAGAACGCAGCATCGCAGAAGCGATTCGAGAAGGTCTTCTGCAAGAACAAATCTTTTGTCCGTATGAAAATTCGTTGGTGGATAGAGCATCCCTACCTCTGTCCCGAGTTTTCTCATGTAATTCACAGGGTGAGATGTTGCTTCAATAGCTATCATATCGTTGATGGCCATCCCTACCTCCATACGAGCCTCCTCGTCTGACATTTCAGCAATACTGTCTTTAGCGATATCCCACATAGATTTTAACTCATCAGCGGTTTTTGCTTTTACAGGTTTTCCTCTGTCATACACGGGTGTTTCTGCATGAATCAGTTCTTCTTTCCCATATCCTAACCTATTTAATTCTTGTGAAAACCCCCAAGCGTAGAAACGACTGATTGCTTTATGAAATTGCGAATAGCATAAGCCCGAAGTTTGCGACACGCTGCCCTTCTTCCCTTTTGTGAAATCCAAGAGTATCGGGCGAAATTCCCCACTATCATAAAAAGACTCAAGCAGCGACAAATAACGAATAAGTTCGTATATGCAGAACAAAACAAACAACCTCAGTTGCGTCAGTTTATTAGGATGATTCTCCAACTGTAATTTTAGGCATTCACCAGATTGCTTTACGCTCGTTAGGTATAAGGTTAAATTATCGCTTGGGCTATCAAAAATTTCCAACTTCTGATGACTCAATACATCTGTTACTGTAAAGGTTTCTCCTTGGTATAATACCGGTTCAAAAACTAATGAAATAGCGTCATCGGTAGTTCTGAGAATTGAATCAACATAATTACTCAATACAGGGCAATACGATTTTATTATTCCACCGATGAACTCTCCTGCATCTTCGTGTATTCCGCTTGGCGTCACGAATGAACTCGAGCCCGCCGTGTAGGAAATCATCCCTTTTTTCATTTCCTTGCCTTTGGCTGGAAATACGCCATTGTCTGCGCTAATAAGCTTTTGCAGGACAGTGCGGAATTCAGTCAACTGCTTGTCCGAAATTTCTGTACTATCAAAGGCATTGTTATCTTCCAGCATCTGCTTGACAGTGGCGAACTCGTTCCCCTTAGGGACTATACCGTTTGCGCTGACAACATAAGATAAGCGCATAACGCCGTCAGCTGAGAAGCACTCGCCGAGGATAGCTTTGAATGCACCCATAGCTATATGTACAGGTTTTACGCTGCCGGTTTGCGGTCTGAAGCCGACATACTTCTCGTCTACCGCCTTCCGCATTTCATGCATTGCAATTACGTCCATATCCATACTCGTTCACCTCACAGACGGATTTTGCGAACATCGACAGAGAGATATTTTTTATCCTCTCGGTCAATTTCCACAGATAATTCGACTTTATTGTCAATATCAAGTATACTCAGAGTGATTTCCCCGTTTCCGTCCAAGTCCGTCGCCAGTTGAATTTGCTCAATGAATCGCCAAACACGTTTTGTAATTTCGTTGTCCTTAATAAGCAACATTGGCACACCGCGTTCTGCTTCCAAGAGTAGGCAGTAAAGTTCGTAATCAACTTTCAAAAAAATGCTCTGAGTGTCCCTGCGCTGCAATCTGACATAGTTACTACGCGCTTGAATCCCCTCTCGCATTGACTTTATGAGAACAGGTTTGCCTATTGATAACTGAGCAGATTTCAGTTTGCCTGCTGAAATTAGGATTTTTCTCGGCGAGTTGTTGAAACGATGACCATTCCACATCTCTATTTCCGTCTTATTTTTGCGTCCAAAGAAAGAATTGATTTTACCGATAAGGTCTTTTATGCAATCTCTATCCCCCTTTGCAATGAACCTCTGATATTTTGCAACATCGTCATCGTTGATTTCGAGAAGAACATTGCCGAGTGTGTTGAAAAAGAAAAAGGCTCTCTTTTGCAATTCAAATTGATCAATATTCCCACTATCTATAACCTCTGCCGAGCTATATTGCGGTTGTGTCCAACTCTCATTAGGCAATCGCGCTGTCAATATTTCCTCATCAAATACTGGGTGGGAAACTGAAATGGGGTCAAATGAGTCACGTATATAGTCAAACACGGTTCCTATCCCGCCAATGTAAATTAGCGTCAATAAATTGTAGTCGTTGTTTTCGGCGGTTAATGCCATTTGCCTACAACTCCTATCCCCAAATAGCAGAAACGAGAGGAAACTCAGCAAATCTCGAAGCGAAACATGTAACCCTTTGAGCGCAACCCTTGCAAACAAAGCATCTAACCGCTCTTGAAACAACACGTCTTTCAATAATCTTCTATTAATGTGTACAGGGCAGAATTCACAAAGATTGCACGAGGCGCACTCATAATAGAAAGAATCAGAAGTGATTTTATCTATAGCCTTTGAAACGACCTCTTTGTGCAAGATATCCCGACGACTTAGGTCAAAAACAACTACGTCTGCATCTGAAAACTCGTCTGCACATTCTTCGTTGAAAGCAACAGCGTTTGACATCTGATTTGCCGCAGACATAACAGGAGCAAAATCAGGGTATTGCTTTGACAAAGAAAACAGCACAGCAGCGTTGATAGCGAGTACATATGGGCGTCTGTTCTCACGACACTGCATCCACACCTCGTATAGTTGCTCATTAGTCAGGCAACTAGCATCAAGTTCAATTACCGGCGGATTATTGTAAGCAGATAGAGTATCGCTTAACACACGGATAATATGCGTTTTACCGTCACCGGGGCTGCCAGTTAAAACCACATCCTTACCACTACTCACCGCGCTAAGCACAGCATTGTCAAGCGTAGTGGGTATGTGAATGCTGCTCAATAACTCCGCTCCCTGATTATCTGAATAGGCACTACTGCCTCGATAAAGGCTTCTTACGAAGTCGAGGCCGAGTTGAGATGATGCGGTGTATTCCATGGCAGTATCCTCCAATCGTTTGAATTCCCAGTCTGAAGGCTCGTGCAACTGCTCACTTACACGAACACTATCAGCACAAAAGATTCGTAACCGCTCAAATATCGGCTCATACCTAATACGACTCTTCAACCATCGGTCTGACCAGTAATGTGCTATATCTTCGGTCTTTTGTCTAGCAATATATGGTGTAAGTGGGTTATCAAAATAGTATTCGGGCGCATTGTCTCGTCCAAGCAGGTAATCTTTTGAGTTCTTAGCAAGGAAGGCTCCAAACACGATTCGGGACATTGCGTGTTTAGCTAACTCGCTTGCTTCATCGGGCGTAACTTTAAGTAATTCTCTTATCGAAAGATTTACAAGCCTCAGTTTGGGGCTCGCACCCTCGCCGAACACATGGTTTATTCTTGTGTAGCCGATTTTCTCCGCAGCCTCCACCAATGCGGATGATGTAGAGCGACCTATGTGCAAAGTTCCAAATCCAATTGTTTTGCCAAGTTTCGCCCATTGAATTTCATATTCTCCTCCCGAAACCTCTTTTGGGAGCTTTAAACGATTATACTGGCTTGATCCAACATAATAGAGAGATGTTGTTCCCACATAGACCAAATCAGCAGGTCGAATAACAACCTCACCTTTCAGACGAGTCGCGATTTCACTCTGTCTTTGCCCATAACGTGTTTTGTAATCATATATTATTTGCGGCGACAGAGCCAAGAGCGCTGCCAGTTTCCCCCCCAGAATTTCGTTGTAAGGTGGAATCGCCCCACATACATTAAGCTCGAGCATACTTGTACCAATATGCTTGCTTTTTTGGGCGACGAGAGCATTCCGAACAACTGAATATCCCTTTTCTGTGTCCAAAAACGCACACCATTTTGAGTCAAAATCCCTATCAAATAGTATTTCTGTAAGATCCTTTTTTGAAGCCAACAACCGCGCAAGTTGCTCTGCGCGTTTTCTACGGTAGAGTGCCGTTTCGGTATCCTTTGAGATTGCACCTAGTTCACTCTTTTCGATTTCCGGAATTTTATCTGTATATAATCCGTCTTTCAAAAGTTCCTGCCGCTGTTTCTCGGCATAGGTCGCTTCTTGCATTAATGTGGCGACAACATCGTCGGTTGGGCGGTTGACATCTTGTGCTGAACATATATCACTATAATCAATTCCAGTTATGCCCTCATGTACATATGCCAGAAGTTTTTCAATTTCATGCTTTGCTTCCAATGCTGAGCCTTTTTGCAATTCGTCAATGTATTCTCTGGCATTCCACCCGATATACTTATCCCTAGCTGTTATTTGAACAGCACAGTTTTCAAGCGAAATAATGCCCATAACAGGGCGATTAATATTTGCCTCGTCACGTATAATGTACTGCATAGTACGCCCTGGTGTGTTTTCAGAAGGAGTTGCCCATGTTAATCGAAAGTAGCGCCAAATATCTGCAAGGCGGTGGTTGGTCACAGTATCCCTCGCAGAATCATCAACGAGTTCCAGTTGCGGGCATACTGCGTCTCGCAAACTGTCTGAGTTTCTAATCCTATTCGCCAACTCAGTGCCATCCGCAACGAGCGTTAATACGGATCGCTTAGTTTTTGAAGTTTCGTCCTCCATTGTTGAAATGAAGTTTTTAAATGATTGTAGACGCTCAATTCGGCTCTCGCTCAACCATTCTCTAAGCCGTGCTTTTTCATTGTTAACTGTTTCATTATTGCTAGATGCGAAGTCAAGAGACGGGAGACTTAGTTCCAATACGCCTGCCCTAAAGCAAGCATTCCACGATGCTCTAACTAAATCCCGTAAAAGCAACCAGACTGCACGATATCTTCTTCGTTGGTCTATATTAAATAGGCATTCGTCCTCAACCCACTTCAATTCATTTGAGATGATAGTATCTAAGATATCGGGTTCTTTTTGAGTATTAATTGCAGTCGCCACCGAGTAGAAGCGTGTTCTAAAAACACCCTCTAGTTTTGGACGGAATGGAATTGTCCTGTTAAGCATAAAAGATACCTCTTGCAAGATTCCAGATGGATCCAATATTTGTCTTTTCATCCATCAAACTAACCTATACTCGCGGTCGGAAAGATTGTCAATCTTTTCGACTGCAAGTATAGCATCTGTTGACTGCCATCGTTGATTCTGAAAAAGGAAAGGTTGAAAATTTCGTCTTTTGATGTGCCTGCGCGGGGGTTTGCTTCAAAAGATGACTTATATGGCTTGTACACTTGAGAAAGAGACTCAAACGACTCGCCGATGAATACCGGATATTCTGCGATGCTTATCCCTTGCTCTGTGAACTTCGATTTTATTTCACTTGCCCAGAAGAACCTATTCCTAAAAGGAATTGGTGCAACTTGCGAGACATAGTCTTTAACCATATCTATATCTAAAAGCGAGGAGATGTCATCAACATCCTCCATCTTGACGATAAAGTAGTGCGCTGAAAGTTGTTCAGGCATGACCTTTACATCAGTAACGGCTTCAATAACACTCTGGAGGTTGTACTCCTTATTCTGACCTGGAACCAACAATGTTTTTAGCGTTTCGCAATCAAATGTAATAAGTGTTTTTTCGCTCTCACCCAAAGCAGTAGTGCAGAAACTTAGTTTTTTACAGTAGGAAAGACCGCCAAGACGACCGATTCCTCGAAAACCGCGATTAGTTGTGTGTAGCTTTGTTGAATTGCCAATATCGAGCAATGTTTTCCGAGCCAGCATTTTCTTGATGCCAGTTCCATTGTCGCGAATACTGATTTCTTGCCTTGTGCCGTCAACGATTATCTCAACTCGAAAGTCCTCTTTCTGCATTATACCTTCTGCAAGCGCAGTATCAAGCGAATCGACTGCATTTTGAATATACTCTCGATAACACGACTCGGGCTCACTGTACATACCAGTTGTTAGTGATTCGAGAGTAAATTTGCCGATCTCAATCTCCATTTTGAAGCCCTCCAAGTAATTTGCTCAGGTCTGCGTCTTTATTAATGTGAAAGGTGCTGTTTTATGGCTATCCCCTCAACTCAATGCCGGCTTACCATTTGACCGTTACAATATCTACTGTCTATAATCAACTCGCAATAAGCACTGTATTACCCACGCTTCGGTTAATCATGCACAATATCCAAAACATCATCCAACCCGCAATCTAGGGCGGTGCATATCCTTAAAAGAACATCTACGTTAATATTCTCGCCTTTGGTCATCTTGCTCAGCGTCCCTCCGCTCACATTTGACATTCGTGCCAAGTCGCGCTTGCTGAGTTCCTTGTCGATTAGAATCTTCCATAGCTTCTTGTAGCTTGCTTTCATATCAGCACCTCAAAATATCTGTCCGTTAGAAATTTTTATCATTATATCAGAATGATAAAGGGAACACAACGAGAAGTTGAAAATAATTCACTTAACTTGAACTAACTATGTGGTTTCCTTTGATGTTATGGTAAGATTGGTATAAATAACCGCAAACAGCACTTCATTGTAATGAAGTTTGGAGAAGGCACATACTGTATGGGCTTTTAGGCACATACAGTATGGGTCATTAGGCACATACAGTATGTGCCTTCGATTAGAATTGAGCGAACGCAGCTTTCTTTGGCGTGCTGACGTCAGAGAATCGCTGGCTAAAGCACAGTCTACAGACTTCACCCGCCAGACCGCAGCTCTATAGGGAATGCGCCTGTTTGTAGGCAAGTTTGGTTTCTGTCTGGATTTGCCATATTACCAACCTA
>Ga0099364_10013143_pt1 | contig 11129 bp, 9 predicted proteins | sample TergutTh196P3_FD_73070 | JGI IMG/M metagenome (GOLD analysis project Ga0099364, IMG submission 73070) | Microcerotermes parvus P3 segment gut microbial communities from Pointe-Noire, Republic of the Congo - Th196 P3 | ecosystem: Host-associated > Arthropoda: Insects > Digestive system > Gut ... | reverse complement strand
ATTACTCCTAATATCAACTTGATATATAATCGTTTACCGAAAAACGTGGACATTTCGCAAGCATCTGTTGGTGAAGCGACTGTTGAAAATTTAGTTTTTGAATATGTAGGAACGAGTGGGACACTGTATGGTCCGTCCCATGAAGCGCCTGTTAATGCAGGTCATTATAGTTGTATCGTTACATTGGACGACCCTAATTATTTCGCTCAACCCGTAGAAGTAAACTTTTCAATTACCGAAGCACCGCTTACCATAGCAACAGCGCAGCATACAAAAGAGTATGATGGAAGCCAGTCCGCAGAAGACCTGTCAGTTACTTTTGCAGGAATAATTTCCATTGATGGAGACCCAGATGACGTATCAGCCGAAACCGTAACAGCCACATACACAGACGCATCAGCAGGAACAACAACCGTAAACATCGCCGCAATAACCCTTCAAGGCGCAGCAGCGAACAATTACACAATACAACTCCCTGCCACAGCCCAAGTACAAGGCATCGTCCCAAAAGTCATCAACGTCCTTGTTACAGAAGCCCAGACCAAAGTGTACGGACAAGACGACCCGATTTTCACCTACACCCACACCCCCGCCTTAATAGGTTCAGACCAATTTGAGGGCAACTTAAGTAGAGAAGCAGGCGAAAACATCGGACTATACGAAATCCTCCAAGGAACCTTATTCATCACAAATAACTACTCCATAACCTTAGTACCAAACGATTTCGAAATAGTCCCCTTAGTCCTTGAAGTCCTGGCAACCGAAGGTCAGTCCAAAGAGTACGGCAACCAAGACCCCATCTTCTCCTACACCCACACCCCCGAATTAGTCGGCACCGACCAATTCCAAGGCACCTTAAGTAGAGAAGAAGGCGAGCAATTAGGCTTTTACGAAATAACCCAAGGAACCTTAACAGCCGGAAATAACTACCAAATAACCTTCGTCCCAGCGAATTTCCAAATCGTCCCTAAAGTCCTTACAGTCCTAGTAACCGAGGGACAATCAAAATTCGAAGGCGAAGCCGACCCCATATTCCTTTACACCCACACCCCCGAATTAGTCGGCAACGACCAATTTGAAGGCGCATTATCAAGAGAAGAGGGAGAAGCCGCAGGAATATACGCCATAAATCAAGGAACCTTAGCATTGAGCCCCAACTACGAAATAGAATTTACAGGAGCCAATTTTGAGATATTTGCCACAGGCATCGAGATAACCGTCACCGTCACCGCAGGACAGCGCAAGCACTACGGCGACCAAGACCCAATTTTCGAATACACCTACGAACCCGAATTAGTCGGCAACGACCAATTTGAAGGAGCATTATCAAGAGACGAGGGAGAAGACATCGGTTTTTACGAAATTCATCAAGGCACCTTAACCTTGAGTGACAACTACACAATAACCTTTGTAGGAAGCGACTTTGAAATAACCAAAGCCTTAGGAGCCGAAGTAGAAACCCCCGAATTAGCCATCGTCACCGAGACCACCATAACAATCCATCCAGTCGCCCCACCCGCAACCGGACAAGATGTAGAATACGCCATCACGACCACCGATGAGTACCCCCAAGAAGGCTGGCATCCCGGAACCGAATTTGAAAATTTAGAGCCCAACACCCTCTATTACATCTTCGCCCGTTCCGCAGAGACCGAATTATACTTTGCAGGCACCCCATCGTCCCCGTTGGAAGCAAGAACCACCGCAGTAGGCATAACCGTCACAAAACGCCCCCCCCTACGCGCCCATCCCAACCCAACGACAGGCATATTCACAATCGAAGGAATAAACAGAACAACCGGAACCGACCTCGGCATCTCCGACCTCGGCATCTCCGACCTCGGCATTTCCGATCTCGGCATCTCCGATCTCGGCATCTCCGACCTCGGCATTTCCGATCTCGGCATCTCCGACCTCGGCATCTCTGACAATGGGGCATGCCCCATTGTTGCAATCCACGACGCCACCGGACGTTTAGTAGGAACCTACACCACGTCCCCAACGTCCTCATCGTCCTTAGTGTCCTTTGTCCCAACATCGCCCTCAACCCCCGATGCCATCACAATCGACATCACCCATCTCCCAACAGGAGTATATTTCATCAAAGTAGGAAGTGAAACAATTAAAATAGTTAAACAATGACGGTACATGTTACAAGGTACAAGGTACACGGTGTTAAGCCGTTCACCCAGTACCCTGCACCGTGAACCCCGCACAGAAGAATAAATTAATTAGTTATTATTATGAAATGGAATTTCGTTGCATGCACGCAGAATAGGTTGCAAGTCTCCCCCGAGCCTTGCCCCCTCCCTGCGTGCATCACGAAATCCATTATTTTAAGGAACCCAAAGGAACACAGAGGAACACAAAGGAACACAGAGACCCCCCAAGTCCCCAAAGTCCCCAATGTCCTCAAAGTCCTTGCACCCAAAACTTTACAAACCATATAAATAAAAGAATATGTTTAAAACCCTCAAAGACAAACTAAAGCAAGCCGCCGAGCAAAAGATAAAAGAAGCCAGCGCCACCCTTGGCAACAAAGTCAAGCAAAAGATAGACCAAACGATAGGAGGTAGCCCTAACAAAGCCCCCACCCAACCCGTTGCAAAAACCAACAAAACCGTTGCAAAAACCAACAAACCCAACAAACCCGCCGAAACCATTAAAACCAACGAAACCATTAAAACCGCCCAAACCAACAAAACCGCCCAAACCAACAAAACCGCCCAAACCCCCCAAACCACCAAAACCATGATTTGGGGCTCCCCCCCTCCGCCCCCCAAGCCAGCCCCACCGGGTGCCGGAGGATATTCAATATCCAATAAAGAATCCCGGGATGAAGAATTCAGGCAGCAGGGTATTAACATTTACAAAGGAGAGTTAAAGAATCCCAGTTCTGTTTGGAAAGTTAAAGGAACCAAGCGAGTTTTAAACAAAGACGGCGTATATGTTGACAAAGTAATTTTTGACCCCGGCGTAGATGAATTCGGCAACAGCACAGATTAAACAATTAATTATAAAATTACAAACCTTATAAGGCATGAAAAATAAACAACTTGTGATAGTTTACTCTGTGGAACTCTGTGATTTCTCAGTGAACTCTGTGCTGAATAATTCAACACAGAGGCAAAAAGGCCACAAAGTTTCACAGAGAGAAACAAACTGTAATAACTTAAAAATTTTTCGTGCCTAAACCGTGAACCGATAAAAAATAAACTTATGAATAAGATAGCGCAAAATTCAGTGCAAATAAGTCCCTATAGGGACGACATATCGGTAGAATCCGTTATATGTATAACAGCACAAAGTCCCATTAGGGACGGAATATCGGTAGAACCCGTATATTTACCCACCACAAGTCGTACCGACAGGCACGCAACATTTCGCGCACAACACCCCGTCCCTAACCGGACGACAGCACGTGGTAGATATTATCCGATTTCCCACCGAAACCCCGTCCCTTCGGGACCGCTATCCCAACACTTGCAATATTTACAATATTTGCAACATTTACAACATTTTATCGTTAACCTCACATCAGCGACCCGTGAACCGTGCACCCTGAACCGTGTACCGTGTACCCTGCACCGTTCACCGAAGAAAAAATTAGTTATTATTAAATATGATGTGGAATTTCGTTGTATGCACGCAGAAAATGGGCACAAGGCATCCAATCCTTGCTCCCCCCTCTGCGTGCATCACGAAATCCATTATGTACAAGACAAAAGGAATTTCAAAGAGGAACCCAGAGGAACCCAAAGGCAAACAAAGGCACACAAAGGAACCCAAAGGCACCCCAAAAGGCACCCCAACAAAGCCCCCAAAGCCCCCACCGTCCTCAATGTCCTTAAAGTCCTTAAAGTCCTTAAAGTCCTTGAAATCCATAACAAGACAACCACCAAGAAAAATAATCTTATTAATCTTGATAATCTTGTTAAAATCAAGGTCAATAAACCATAAAAACCAAATAAAATGAACAAAGCAACCCTATTTCTAACCACCGCCCTAATAATAGCGGCATCAAGCTGCAGCGGCAGCGGAAGCAGCACCAGCAGCAGCACCACCAAAAAGCCAGACCAAGCACCCTCTCCTCTGGAGGCGTTTATCGAATATCGCAACCAGTCACACGCCGAATTAGGATACTCTTTAGATGCGGTATTAGACAGTTTGGCACAAACACATGAGTATCATTTTGATATTGAAGACGAAGATGGCATTAGAATTATGATTATTTACACATTTTTCCCTGAAAGGAACGCCATCATGCGCTATGAGCATTATTACGGAAGCACCTCACATGCCGTAGAACACTTTATCGGGTTAGGTTTCGATAAATTTTTCTATTATAGTGAGGCAAAGTCAGGACCGGGGTATCATACCGGGCAGTTTGAGGTATATGACTTTGACGAGAGGCAAGGCACCTTTAGTTTTGATGCCGTTTCGTCCGCGCTTTTCAAGCTTGATGTAAAAGATTTATTTAAAGACGGAACGCCCGAAAGAATTTTGGAAGACGCATCGTATCGTGTATATTTCGAGATGACAGATGCGTCGGGTGGCGTTGCCGAATACAGATTACAAAGCGACAACGAAACTTATCACTTCACCCAGTGGTTAAAAGGCAACGTAATAAGTTTCAATTTTAGAGACGGTACGCTCGTGCGGTCGGCGCCGTGTTTTGATAATGAATGGGCATTAAAAGATTTATCATCTGCTGCGCCCGAAGATTTATTGCCTTACGGTTATGAAATCATTCAAAAAGAAACAGGCGATTTGAACGGAGACGGAGTGGCAGACGTTGCCTTTATAGTCCGCGATGCAGATAATGAGCATATTGCGTCCGGCATAATGATTTTTTTTGACATCCGAGACCGCGGTTGGCAATTAGTGTTAGACAATCGAACCTGTTTGACCTTCCTTAACGAAGAGAGCGTTCAAATGGGGTCCGATGGCACTCCGAGTATCACGATATCGCGTGGTGCATTAAGGATTAGTTTCACTCGCGGAAGCAGTTTTGGGGCAGCATTTACATTTCGTTTTCAGAACAACGCATTTGAGTTGATAGGATATGACCATCAGATAAGGCATGACGGCAGTATAAGCATCAATTTTTCATCCCGAAGAATGTTAAGGCAGCACTATTCAGACATGTGGAACGTAGCAAGCGAAACATGGCACGATATAAAAGTCGAAAAGCCCGCAAAACTATCCGAAATAGATGATTTAGAACAATTTAACATTAATAGCATATATATAATAAACGATAATGAATAAAAATACATTGAATATTCAAAAAAAAACACTACCTTTGTCAAAACTTTCAAAAATGAAGATAGAAAGAAACCAAACATTTTGTCCCGATTGAACAAATAAGTATTGAAATAATGAATCGGGACAAAAAATAAGTGATAAATGTAGAGTAAAAAGAAAAATAATAATGATAATAGAAGTAATAAAAACTGTTTAATGTATTGATTAGTAAGAGATTACAATAACCTTACTAATAGTACAAAACACCTTTGAATCAAGACAAAATATGGACATGAATCAGGACAAATATTATAAAAATAGAACAATATGACAAACAAAGAATTACAAAAACATCTAATACATCGTTTTCCCATCGAAAATGAGCAATGGGAGTGGAAAGAATTTTCCCATTTAAAACACACTTTAAAGGGAAATGAGGGAGAAGACATTATTTCCTACATATCCGCTATATCGAATATGAAAGGAGGTTCGCTTATTATTGGAGTAAAAGACAAAACGCTTGAAATAACAGGAATACAGGATTTTCACAAATACACCGCTGAAAACATAAAAAAATCTTTGCTTGAGACCTGTACGAATCTTTCTTCCGAAGGATTAACCGTAACCGAGTACATTACAACCGATACAAACAAGATAGTGTGGGTAATTGATATACCGAAGCATCAGCCACGTTTGCCCGTTTACGCACACAAAAAATTGTGGCAAAGAGTAGGAGATTCGCTTGTAGAAATGCGCAAGGAACGTCTGAAAGTCATCCTTGATGAAGCAATCGTAATTGATGATTGGAGTGCAGGAATTATCGAAGACGCTAACGTTTCAGATTTAGATGAAAATGCGATATTGAAAGCGCGTAGAGAGTTTACGATAAGGAATCCAAAATATGCTGATGAGATTGAGCAGTGGGATAATACAACCTTTTTGAATAAAGCAAAGCTTACGATTAATGGTAAAATTACCAATACCGCGATGATTTTACTTGGAAAAGACGAATCAGAGCATTATATAAATCCGTCTGTTGCTAAAATACGTTGGTTACTTCGGACGGTAACGAATCAGGATAAAGACTTTGAGATTTTCGGGATGCCGTTAATTCTGACCGTTGATGACGTTTTGCTTAAAATTCGCAACCTCAAATATCGTTATTTAAGGGATGGAACGCTCTTCCCTCACGAGATGTTGCGTTATGAACCGTTCAGTATAAGAGAGTTATTGAACAATGCCATTGCGCATCAAGACTATACCAAAAGTGCAAGGATTAATGTTGTAGAATTTGAAGACGACCATCTTGTGTTCACCAACTATGGCACGTTTATACCCGAATCGGTTGAATCGGTGGTTTTGAAGGATGCCCCCGAAGAATATTATCGCAATCTGTTTCTTGTTGAAGCCATGAAAAACTTGAATATGATTGACACACAGGGAGGAGGTATTCGTAAGATATTCAATTATCAGCGCAAGCGATATTTCCCCATGCCCGATTATGATTTTAATGATGGAAAAGTAAAAGTTACTTTAACGGGTAAGATAATTGATGAAAACTTTGCCAAGATACTGATTAATAACCCTGAACTTAATCTTGAGGACATAATCACGCTTGATAAAGTGCAAAAAAACATAGAAATAGAAGAAGAACAATTTTTATATCTACGAAAAAACAAGTTTATAGAGGGACGTAAACCGAAAATATATTTATCATATAAAGTCATTAAACCAACTGAAAATGAAGATTTAATGGCAGATTACGTAAAGAATAAGAGTTTTGACGACGAATATTTTAAGAAATTAATAGTAGAATACATCAAAAAGCAGGGAAAAACAAGCCGAAAAGCAATTGACAAACTGATTTTACCGAAATTATCGGCAGTGCTTAACGAGGAGCAAAAGAAGAGAAGAATAAAATATTTTTTGGAAACATTGCGTACGCAAGAAAAAATAAAAAATATACCCGGATATTTTTGGGAAATAGTTTAGCCGCTTTTGTCCGCTTTTTGTCCACTTTTTGTCCGCTTTTTGTCCGTTTTTTGTCCGTTTTTTATACAAATATAATTGATAGTTAAACATTTACAAAAAATAAAATTTAAAAAATTTAGACGAGTTTTAGACGAAATTTAGACGAGTTTTAGACAAAAATGATTAAAAAATGATTACAGAAAACAGAATATATAAATTTATCCACTTTTTGTCCGCTTTTTATCCACTTTTTGTCCGCTTTTTGTCCGCTTTTTGTCCGCTTTTTAAACAAATATAATTGATAATTAAACATTTACAAAAAATAAAATTAAAAAAATTTAGACGAGTTTTAGACGAGTTTTAGACGAAATTTAGACGAGTTTTAGACAAAAATAATTAAAAAATGATTACAGAAAACAGAATGTATAAACTTTAAACACTTTTTAAAAGGTTTTTAAAAGGTTTTTAAACACTTTTTAAACACTTTTCGGCTATATATAATTAATAATCAAATATTTACAAAAAATAAAATTTAAAAAATTTAAACGAATTATAAATACCTTAAGAAATGAAAAATAAGATGCCCCGCACCAACACTTTATCAACCGCAGGTTTCAACCCACGGCACCCAAACAACGCAACCACATCAAAGGCACCAACTTTGCCCCAACCCAAAGTCCTTAATGTCCTTAATGTCCCTAAGGCACGAAAAATTATTAAATTATTACAGTTTGGTTCTCTCTGTGAAACTTTGTCCCTCTGTGTCTCTGTGTTGAATTATGCAGCACAGAGTTCACAGAGAAATCACAGAGATTCACAGAGCAACCTATCACAAGCAAACACCGTGTACCGTGTACCGTGTACCGTGCACCGTGCACCGTGTACCAAACCATAAAAACCATAAAAACCATATAAACTAAAAGAATATGTTTAAAAACATCAAAGACAAACTAAAACAAGCCGCCGAGCAAAAGATTAAAGAAGCCGGCGCATCCCTTGGCAACAAAGTCAAGCAAAAGATAGACCAGACAGTTGGCAGCGGCGACCCTTGCAGTCCCCCCGACAACCAAACCGTTGAAAAAACCATCGAAACCGCCCAAACCATCGAAACCATTAAAACCGCCCAAACCCCCGAATCCACAAAGCAAGCCGTACGCGACGCGTTAAAAAACGAGTTTTGCCCCAAATGCGGATGCGGGTTTAACTGCCGCACACAATTCTACTGCCCGCGTTGCTGGTTTCAGCTGGCGGCATCAGGCTACAAGCCCGAAGACCATGTGTCAAACCCTGTTAAGGCAAAACAAGCGCGCTACATTACACACCCGAAGCCAGAGTTTATCGAACAGTTAAGCAACGCTACACCCGCTAAAATAAATGTGCCGCAATGGGAAGTATTGTGTTACGAAATAAGCGAAGCCGTAAAAGCGTTTGCTCCGTACAAAGCCATATTGGAAGTTGAAAGAGCAAAAATTGATGCGCGTCGTGCAGTGGGCAACAATTACACGTTGGACGAAGAAGCGCGTGTTCCCTACCAGAAAGAAGTGGAAGATGCAAGAAAAAAATGGGAAAAGGACTATACCGTCAAATGCAAGCATTGCGGCGGCAAAGCAACAGCAATAAGGAGTAGCCTTCCCAAAGACCATAGAGATACATTTCCGCAGTACGATAGCGTAAAATGTTCCCACTGCGGTAAGACATCAACGGTAAAGTTTAAGATGTTTGAAGCACCGCCGCCGCCCGACTATCAAGTACCGCCAAATCCCGGCATAAAAGTACGCATGGGAGGCATAAGCTGGAGGCTGTTGGACACGCATAACGGACGCGCCCTCTTTATCAGCGAAGCGGTATTAGACGGCGGTAAGAACCGAGACTGGGGCAGCACATCCCCGAACCCCAATTTTGCTACCTGCCAAACTGAGGAAACTTATGAAAACAGCGGTATGCGAAACTATTTTAACGGAAATTTCTATAAAAAAACCTTTTCACCCGAAGAAAAGGCGGTTATAGCGAAAGTCAGAAACAGCAACGCCAACAACTTCTACTACGTGGGACCCGAAGGCAACCCCACAGAAGACTTTGTGTTCGCGCTATCCATAGAAGAAGCAGTCTATTATTTCGGTGTCGGCGGCTACGCCATGACATTAGGCGACATTAATAAGGCACCCCATTTCCCCGCCTCATTAGTGGTGGACACCTATATGATTCATGATTCCGAATTATTAACCGAAAGCATGACCGACATAAAAAATGTTTATAACACAGACCGTATTGCGCTACAGAACGAAGGCGAATTGGTGTTTCACAACCTCCAAGCCAAGAATGCCGACAGTTGGTGGTTAAGGTCGCGCTGCTGCGCTGCAATTAGAGGAATGGCGGCGTATGTTCATAAAGACGGCAGAATCCGAATAGATACAAGTATAAGCAAAGTCGAAGGCATTCCCATCGTATCGTATCGCCCCGCAATGTGGATTAACATCAACACTGACGACGGCATATTGGCAAGAGGCAAGGCTGCATGGGAAGCAGCAAATGAAGCCGCAAAACAACAGGAATGGGACAACACCCCAGAATACGAAAGACCCACAAAGTCGCGCACAGCCTATTTTGTAAGCGACGGCTTCGAGATGATGCGCATAAAAGCTGGAACCTTCACTATGGGGGCAACAAAAGAACAGAAGCTACATCCCGACAGAGAAGAACACCCCGCACATCAGGTAACTTTAACAACAGATTTTTCTATAGGCGTATATCCTGTAACACAAAAGCAGTGGGTTGAAGTTATGGGAACAAACCCCTCGGAATTTAAAGGAGACGATAACCCCGTTGATAGCGTCAGTTGGAACGACGCGCAAGAGTTTATCAGCACATTAAATCAAAAAACCGGTAAAGAATATCGACTGCCCACCGAAGCCGAATGGGAATATGCAGCGCGTGGTGGCGAATACTCGCAAGGATATACGTTTATTGGAAGCACCAAAGCAGCAGATATTGCTTGGAAAGCGCCGAATTTGAAAACAACCATGCCTGTGGGTCAAAAACATTTTAATGAATTAGGATTGCACGATATGGCGGGCAACGTGTGGGAGTGGGTAATGGACGCTAAAAACGACTATTCCGAAGAAGCGAAAACAGACCCCGTTGCGATGCCAAAATCACCTGTTTCAGACGATTATAATGGCTGGCATGTATTACGGGGCGGTTGTTACACATCGGGTGAGGCTGCCTGCCGCGCCCCTAAACGTTTAAATAGAAACGCTAACGAGCGTAGAGACTTCTATGGTTTTAGGCTTGCATTAGGAGGTAAAACGCCACCGCCACTGCCAAAAGCAGAAAAATCCGACAAAAAATCAACCTTTACAATCGGTTCAAATGTATCAATTAGTTCAAACGTAACCTTCGGACCAAATGTAGAGATAATTAGCAAAGTTGAAATGAGCCCAGAAGAGCAGGCAAAAGCCATCGAAACAATAAAGCAAGAAGTCAGCGAGCGTTTACCCGCAATATACGGACAAAACGCACAAATGCTAATGAACACATACCTAAACAGCCCAGCCGCCAACACGCTCGAATTTTGGGAAAGTATAAGAAAATCAGTAATAAACTAAACTTTCAAAAATACGAAATGATGAAATGTATAAATCCATTTCCCAACATGAAGATAGAACCAACAAGAAAAATAATCTTATTAATCTTGATAATCTTGTTAAAATCAAGGTCAAAAAACCACATAAACCATAAAAACCATAAAAACCACAAAAACCAAATAAAATGAACAAACCAAAAATTTTTCTAACAGCCGCCTTGATTATAGCGGCATCCAGTTGCACCCAGCGAAGTGCCTCCGACCGAAAGCATAGCCTCAGCAACGAAACCTTTTTTGCCACAGAAACAAGGCAAAACCTTATAAACCA
>Ga0099364_10013142_pt1 | contig 11129 bp, 7 predicted proteins | sample TergutTh196P3_FD_73070 | JGI IMG/M metagenome (GOLD analysis project Ga0099364, IMG submission 73070) | Microcerotermes parvus P3 segment gut microbial communities from Pointe-Noire, Republic of the Congo - Th196 P3 | ecosystem: Host-associated > Arthropoda: Insects > Digestive system > Gut ... | reverse complement strand
GGGCGTCGACAAACTCGTTCGGCTCGAAAACGGCAAGGTCGGCGGCCGTTTCGCCGACGCCGATGAACTTGACCGGCAGACCAATTTGTTTACGGATCGCAACGACGACGCCGCCTTTCGCCGTACCGTCTAACTTTGCCAAGACAATGCCGCTGCACCGGACCGCCTCCGTGAAATGCTTCGCCTGACTGATGCCGTTTTGGCCGGTCGTTGCGTCGATAATCAAGATCGTTTCATGCGGTGCATCGGGAATCTGTTTGCTGATGACCCGGTGAATCTTTTCGAGTTCCAGCATCAGGTTTTTCTGCGTCTGGAGTCTTCCTGCCGTGTCCACAATGCAAACATCGGCGTTTGTCTCAATTGCTCTGGCAACGCTTTTATGGGCGACGCTTGCCGGATCGCTGCCCGGCGGTCCCGTAACAATTTCGACGCCGAGTCGCTGCGCCCAGATCGTGAGTTGTTCGACCGCCGCCGCCCGGAAGGTGTCGGCGGCACCAAGGACGACTTTCTTTTCCTCGGCAACGAGCATCGAACCGATTTTTGCAATGGTCGTCGTTTTGCCGCTGCCGTTGACGCCGCAGACCATAATGACGGTCGGTCCCGTCTCCGCAAAAACGAGCGGTGCCGCCGGCTGCTGCATCAAGTCCTTGAGTTTCGCTTTGATGACTTCGAGGACGTCGTGCATTTCGACGACGCGGCCTCGATGTTGGGTACGAACCTCATCGACGGTTTCCGTCGCCGCCGCAACGCCCATATCGGTTTTTACCAACCGTTCGAACAACTCCTCCAAAAAGGCGTCGTCGACCAAGCGACCGGCGCTCTTGAAAAGGTCCCGAATGTCGGTGTTCAGAATCTGGACCGTCTTGGCCAAGCCCTGTTTGATCTTAGCGAAAAATCCCACGGAAATTCAATGTAAAAGAAACGTGATAACGCAAACTCTCGCCCCATTTTAGCGGAAGATGCGCTTTCTTCAAGGGAGAACTGCGATCGCAGATTGCAGTTCGCTAGGGAGAACTGCGATCGCAGATCGCAGTTCGCTAGGGAGAACTGCGATCGCAGATCGCAGTTCGCTAGGGAGAACTGCGATCGCAGATCGCAGTTCGCTAGAGAGAACTGCGATCACAGATCGCAGTTCGCTATTCGATTTCCTGCTGGACGGCGACGAGCGGATCGACGCCGGTTTTCGTGTCGAATCGACCGTAACAAAAATCGTCGATCAGATTGTGCCCGAGGACCGTTCGATTGGCCAGCGGCGTCAACGAACGGTACAGCAGGTACTGCTCCTTGCCGAGTTGGATGCGGAATCCAACGGCGTGGTCGTCGGGAACCTTCGTAAGGTTTTCGCCGACCGTCAGATGACGCCAAGTGTACGGATTCTTCAGCCGCCTGGCGTTCAGATCGAAAAAGAGCGGCAAAAAGAACGCTCGGCCTTCCGTTCGTTTGCGCAGGACGAGATTCGACTGCTCCGTTCGGATTTCCGAGGCGTCGGTGACGGCGTTTTTCCATTCCGGCAGATCGAGCGGCAACACCCGAAAGAGCGGTGCCGACCTTGCTGATTTTTCCGGAAAGAACGTCAACTCCGTTGCCTCGCTTGTTTCCCTGGCCCGGAGCGTCGGGGAATAGAGCAGCGACGACTCGTATTCCAACGTTTTGGCCTTGAATTTTCCGTCGCCGTCCCAAAGCACGGCGTCGGCAAGAACCACAATCCGATGGACCGTATCGAGCAGAAAATGCCGCTGCAGCCGGTAGTCCCGCTCCAACGGAACGTCGATTTCGAGGTAATCGCAACCGTTTTCCGAATAGACGACGGTTTCCGTCCACGCTTCCAAAGGCTGGAGCAGTTTGCCGCCGAGCCGGACCGCAACGTCCCACGTTCCAAATAGGAGCAAGTCGTTGCGTAATTCCAATTGCACGGAAACGGCATTGTCCGTCCAACCGCCGCGCGGCTCAACGTCCGGGGTGTCGTAAATGACCGAAAGAGACAAGTCTGTCGAACCGGGCCGGGAAGTATTGCGTGCCGCCATAAATGAGTGAAAAGAGCGCAGAAAAAAATAGGGCGTTCCGTGAAATCTCCTCAAATCGACGTCACCGTCGTGGAGCGAATTTGACTTTGTCGCATATTTTGTAAATCCGTCCGTCCCGAAGTTCTCCGGTGACGGCGGTAACCGCTTCAATGACGAATTCCCATCGGAGATGCGGATCGGGATTCAGTTCGACTTCGACATCGGCCTTACCGGGACCGCCGCGTGCCGAGACGTATTGGAGTACCGCTCTTCGCAGGGCAATGTAATTTGTGCCGAGCGGCTTTTCGCCGAAACTAATCAACGAGATTCCTCCACCGGGACTGGCGGAAAGGCGAACACGGATCGGTTCCGGCGGCGTGTCGAACGTATCCTGTTGCTCCCCCTTCGGCGGCATTCTGAGGTTGAAATCGCCTTCCGGAGCAATGATCTTGAATGTCATAATGAAGAACGACAACAGAAGGAACACGATGTCGATCATCGGCGTCATATCGACCTTACTTCGCTTCGGATTGCTTGTTTTTCGTTTCATGGCGGGAAGAGGGAGGGACAGGGAACAGAGAAAAGGAGCGGCTTTTTTTGTCTGCCCCCTGCTCCCTTCCCCCTGTTTAGTTGTTTTGTTTGGCGCGTAACTTGAAGTTGATGAAGTCCAAGGATCGGCAAAGATCAATAATGTCCTGAACTTTTGCGGACTCGCAACGTGCATCCGCACGAACGATGACGTTGACCGACGGCAGTTTGACTCCGATAACGTTCAGAAAACGTTTGTGGAAATCGAGAGTCCGTCTCAGACCTTCAAGATCATACTCGACATTGTTGTAAATCGTGTTGCCGTTTCTGAGGACCTGCAACATGACGGTTTGCGTCGGGCCTTCGTCCGGCGGCTTCGCCAACTCGCTGATCGGCAACCGGATCCGTTCGTTCTGATCCGCTTCGGTGAAGTTGATCAGAATCATAAAAAACGCAATCAGCAGGAACGACATGTCGATCATCGGCGTCATGTCGATTTCCGATTTCTGGGACTTTATTTTGAATTTCATCGTTGGGGCGTGGGTGAGGGGCGCGGGGGAGGGGCAGCATCTCCTTTCAGCCCCTCACCCGCACCCTCGCTCTAAAATCATTGTCCCTTGAACCTGCTCATCAGGTTTTCGGTTTGGACGTTCATTTCGAGAACGAGCAGGGAGAGTTTGTTGCGCATATACTCGAAGCAGATAATCGCCGGAATGGCAAGGAACAGGCCGATTTGCGTCGTGATAAGGGCCGTTGAAATACCCTCCGCCAACTCGTTGGCTTGCGGAGCACTCGCCGACCGGGCAATGACGTTAAACGACTGGACCATACCGTAGACGGTTCCGAGCAGTCCGAGCATCGGTGCGAGGCCGGAAATGACCGAGATGTAACTGAGTCGCTGTTCGAGGCGCATAATCTCCTCTTCGGCGACGTCGCCCATCGCTTGTTGAGCGGCCTCGTAACCGCTACCCATTTTGGCCAAACCGGCGGCGAGAATCTTGCCTTGCGGCGAATCGCTTGCCTTTGCCGTTTCGTAGGCTTCCTGAAAATTCTTTTCTTCCAGTTGAGCGGTGAACTGGTCGATCATCGCCTGCGGCATAACGTTGTTGCGAGTGATCGCCATCCAATTGAGAACGACGAAGGTTACGAAGAACACCGACATAATGAAAAACGCCGGAGCGAAAATCGGACCGAGCGCCTTGAGATACCAAATAAGGTAACTTTCCGTAACGGGTCCGGCTTGGACCGGACCTCCCTCGTCATCGTCCATCGAGCCGATGTCATCGTCTTCCTGAGCGAAGGCGATTGGTCCGGTCGAGTTCGTGCTCACGGTCGTCGAAACGAACGAGAAATAGAACAGGACCGAACAAAGGAGGAAGAAAACAAAAAAGCGAAACTGCGAATCGTTCATTTTTTTGGAAGGGGTAAGGGAAGGGGAAGGGAGTCGGGGAAAGGGAACAGAAATCTTCGTTCTCTTTTTTCTTTTCCCTATCTGACGGTAACATTGTACTGTTCTTTCAATCGACCGACGACCTCTTCGGCCCGGTCGACCCGCTGAATTTTTCTCCAAAGTTTGGAAAGTTCCATCAAGGCTTTGATGTGTTCGCTCCGAGCCGCCGAAAAGAGGATGTCCGTGTGCATATATGCCAGCACGGCGTCGCGCGGCTTGTCGGCCTGGTCGTACGCGCTGCCGAGTGAATTGTAGACGAGCGCTTGGAACGACGAATCTTCGCTGCCGGCTTCACGAGCGATTTCCTCCAACGCCTTGATCGCCTCGTCAAATTTCTTCTCGGCGACCAGACAGAGGGCCAAACCGATCCTCGCAATGCTTTTTTGCCGCTCCGCCTGCGGGGAGTCGTCCGTCGACGCAATCACCATATCGAAATTCTTTCTGGCGTCGTCGGCTTTGCCTTCGGAGACTTCCGCCATACCGAGCGAAACGGTCGCCTTGAGACTGTACTCCGGCCAGGGGGCCTTCGTCAAAATGGCGTAGGATTTCTTGGCGTCGTCGAAGCGTCCGAGTTGGACCATCAGGTCGCCGTAGACTTCGCAGATCTCGTAATAGTGATAACTGTTTTTGTCGAAATTCTTGATGAAGTCCGAGAGCGCCTTGTCGGCGTCTGCGGTGTCGCCGCCGCCCGTCGAAACAAGTTTCGCCTTGGCGTAGGCAAGGAGATAGGCGTAATCCTGTTTCATTCCGTCCTTGGTCAAGGTGTTCGGATCAACTTTTTCCAAGGCGTCGATCGCTTCCTGCATTCGGCTGTTCGTCACAAAGTTACGGGCCGTCGTCAGTTGGGCCGGTTCGCCGTCGAACGTCGTTGCGGCGATGGCGTTGGCGGGAATCTCCTGTGTGTTGCTCCCGACGGCGACCGTAACCTTTTCCGGCGTAATGAGGATGATCGAACCGGTAACGGGTCGTCCTTTGCCTTCGAGCATCACGACACGGTCCGCCAACGAAACGTTGACGAAGCACAACAACAAAACGGCAACGGTAAGGAGGGAAAAACGTTTCATAGTTGGTCAGGTGTGCCGGAATACCGGTCAAAAGTGCGGAGTACCGGCTAAATTATGGGATGGAGATTTTTTCCGGTCGAGCGACGGTTTTCTTTCTTCTGGTCGCAACGTAAATTAACGGAACACAAAGCACGGCGGCGGCTCCGCAGGCGATCCACATCGTCATACCGGACGACGGCGCGGCGGCAGCAGGCGCCTTCGGTCTGTCCGCCGGTTTCGCCGTCGGTTCCGTGTCCGACGCCGCTGTGGGCTGAACTTCAGGCACCGCAATGGCGATTTCCTGTTGAAATTCCTTGAGCGTTTTCGGTCTGTTGATTCCTTCGGCTCGCTGGAGGTTTCGATAAACCTGATCGAACTGCGAGAAAAACTCCGGTCCGCCGAGTTGCGGGCGTGTGGAAACCAACTGCGAAATGTCTTTCTGTGCTCCCTTGATAACCGTGTCTTTTTTCTTCGGATCGGTTTCCGCTCTGAAAATCGCAAGGCAGCAGCGCAACTTGCCGAGGTAGGCATTGTAATAGAACTCGCCGTATCGTTCAACGTCTGCGGACGTTCGTTTGATGAGTCCGTTCCAGCCCCAAACGTAGGGGCCGGGATCGCGTCCGCTGACGGCGTGATACAGTTTTTTAAGGTCTTCGCTTCCCCAGGCTTCGAGAGTTTTGGCGGCCTCGATTTGAGCGTCGATTCGGTTGCCGTCGTCTTCGAGAATGTTGGCAAGGAATCTCATCGCGTTTTCATATCTTCCGATGCAACGAAGGGATTCGGCCAACCGGACGTCAATCGTTTTTTCGGCTCGGTCCGGCGCCCAGGTCGGTTCGTCGACGAGACGCTTTTTGATGTCGACATACGTTGCGGCGGCCCTTCTGTAGTAGTTTTCGGCGTCCGGCGGCGGTTTTTTGCCTTCCGTCGTCAAACCGCTGCCGAGTCGGTAGAACGTGTCCGCAACCCAGTACAGCGATTGGAAGGAGTTGGCGTCGCCGCGTTCCCGAATTCGTGTCAGAAAGAGTTCAAATCCTTTCGCAACCTTTGCGGCCTGATCGAATTCCCCGGCTTCGTTAAGTTCCTTGAGTCGGTTTTCGAGTTGTCGGCCAAGCGTTACATAGATTTGCGTCAAGCGTCGCTCTCCGGCCTGAATTTCTTCGGGATCGTCGGAATCCGTCGCCGTCTGCTCCTTGATCATGGCTTCGAGCCTGTCCATCATTTTTTCGGCCAAGTCAAGGTTTTCCGTTGCGACATACGCCCGGAGCACGGTCATCGTTCCGGTCAGTTTCATCGTGTCGTCGATAACGACACCCGGCGGCGGATCGTCCATCAGGGCAATCGGACCGAGATGCTTGTTCGTCATCCAATCGATGGCCGCTTTGGCGTCGTTGACGTTCATACAGAGTTGACCGAGGAGCAATGCCGAAACCACTGCCGACGTATCGACCTTGTCGGCGCCGGACTCGATCAGTTTGACTTTGTCGGTGAGTCCTTTTTCAAACTGTTTCCTCGCCTCGGCAATCATTGCGTCGAGGGTTTTCCTGTCGGGCCTTTCCTCGGCATCTTCGGGGAGTCGCAGCGCGGCGGCGTAGTTGTTCCAGAGCGACTGTCCGATCCGGAGTTCGGCGGCGGCTCGCTGCGGAGTTCCTTCCGGCGTCTGCGCAAGCAGATTTTTCGCTTCCTCAATGTCTCCGTTTTCGATAGCGGTGTCGATTTGGAGCAGTTGGACTTCGCCGATGACCTCTTTGCCCTCCCAGCGGGTCATAATGAAATCGCTGAGACTCATCAATCGGGCGGCGATGGCGGAAGGATCGTGTCCCGCCCGCTTGTCTTCGACAAAAGCCTGACGGTAAAGCCGGACGGCAAGTCCCGCCGTTTTGTCGGCTTCGATGTCTCCGGAATAACGCTGGGCAAGGTAGTCGGCAAGAATCGCGGCTTCAAGGGTTTTGCCCCGAATTGCATAAACTCTGGCCAAATTGAGGCGAACCGCATTGACCTCATTGCTCGACGTTCCCTCCTCCCGCATGTTGATGGCCCGGTTGAAGGACTCAACGCAAGTGTTACCGATCTCTTCCAATCGGGCCTTGAATTTTTTCTGGTCCTCCGGATTCTTGGCATCCTGCAAGTCTTGGTAGGCGATAACGAAATCCTTCCAGTCATCGTCGGCGAATTCTTTGGCCTCGTCGAAAGTTTGCGGGTCGCTCTTGTCTATTTTGACGCCGCCGATGATCCGTAGGAGTTCCTGTGCTTCTCTGGCAAAGGCGGGATACGTTGGTCGAACTTGCCGAAGAAAGGCGCCGGCTTCCCGCATCGCCCTGTCGAATTCGACCCGTTTGTCCTTGACGGTTTCGGAGTAGGCAATCAGCGTCTTGGCTCCGAGAAGAAAAATCTGTTGACCGTCTCGTGAGATTCTTCCGACGGCGGACGACGCATCGTTCCACGCTCTGACCCGTGTAACGGCGTCGGCGAGAAACTCCGGCTTCCTCTCCGCGAGGCTCATATCGAGAGCAAGGAGCAACGACTCCGTGCGAATTTTCAGGAACTCGTCGCCTTGGAGGACATTCAATTCGCCGAGGATGCTCCGGGTCTGTTTGAAGTCGCCGAGGTCCCGATACGCCTTGGCGGCGTACAGTTTCGCTTCGAACCCGGCGGAGTATTCGTTGTACCTTGAACCGAGTGCAGCGAAACTCTTGGCAACCTCGGTCAGCCCGTCCTTGTATTCCTTGCTTTCCGGTGGAAAGGTTTTCGCAATATCCGACTTGGTCAAATTGATTAGGATTTTTCCTGCCAGAAAGCGTCCGTAGGCGGCGAAAAGATCGTCGTCTTTGACGGCGGCGGCGTTCGCCTGCTTTGCCGTCTGGAGTTTCCTCGCTTGTTCGGTTGCCAATTGGTCGGCCTTTTCAAAGAAGGGCAGCGCTTGTCGAAACGCTTCCCGTGCTTTCTTTATCAGAGGTTCCCGGTCGGCTTCCCGTGTTGTTTCCGCGTTGGCACGCGCCAGATCAAGTCGCCCTTCCTCCATCAGGAGTCGCCCCTGCGTCGATATGGCGTCAAAGACAAATTCGCCGTTCGGCTGTTCCTGGAGATACCGTTCCAAGGCTTCACGGCACCGTTTCATGTGTTCGTCGCGGGGGAGAAACATTGCCCCGGTCTCCAGAGCGTCGAGATGCGTGTCGGCAATCCGGTAATCAATTTGCCTTTTCAGCGAACGCGGACAGAGCGGACTCGTTTTCATCCAATCGAGGTACTCCAACGCCGTATCGTGGTATCCCTGCGATTTGAGTCCTTCGAGCATCTTCGACCAGACTTCCGACTCGTTGGCCTGAAGGCCGGAGAAAGAGGTCGAAAGGAGTCCGACGACGAGGACAAACAGACGGAACACGGAAGTTGCTCCGGGTCGCTTTCCGCATAAAATTGTACGATAATTATCCATGATCGTCATTGATCCGTCGTTTTTCACAAAAAGGACACGACTCTACCAAGTCGAAAAGGAACCCGGTACAATGCACCATATACCTACGGAGGGTCAATCTACCAGAATGGAAAAACAATGTCAAATATCGTCGGCCTTTTTTTTTATTTCTTTGCCGTCGGAGCGGTGAGCGGCCCGGTAGCGGATCGGGAACGTTTGGTCGTCATCGAAGACGACACGCCGTTGACCCGTGCCGCCGACAGACCGGCGTGGGATTATCTCTTCGGCATTCTCCGTCGTTCCAGTCAGGCGGAGTTGAATAAATCAGCGTTCGCCGAGGTCGGTTACGTCGAACTGAGCCGTCAGTCGAAAGAATACCGCGGTCGACTCGTTACCGTTCGCGGAGAACTTCGCCGTTGCAATTTCATTCCGTGGCAATGGGAGCCGTTGCCGTTCGATGAATCCGAACCGCCGAGCGGATTCTACCAATCCTGGATTCGCCTCGGAGATGAAAAACGTACTCCGATTGCCGTCTGTTCTTTGGAGGTTCCCAAAGATTTTCCTCTCGGCGACGAACTGAACGAACAGGTCGAACTCACCGGATTCTTTTATAAACGACATCTCTTCTCCACGGAGGAAGGCGAAGAGGTTACAACGCCGACGCTGCTCGCCAAGTCGTTCCGCTGGTTTCCCGACGCAAAGAAAGAAGCCGCTGCCAAAGAACCGGCACGATGGTTCGACCAATATTTTTGGCAGGTTCTCATTGTACTCGGCGTTACGTGGATTGCCCTGCGAACGCTCAGCCGTCGGGCTGCAAAGCAACGTCCCCGGAGAACGGAGCCGGAGTTCGACGGCAAAATCGTGATTCCCGGCGAAACGGACCGGAAAGATGTTTCGACGCCGGGAGTCCTGTTTTTTGCCGTACTGCTCGGCAGCGCGGCAACAGGATTTACCGAGGAACCGCCGGGAATCGACGCAGAGTTCGCCAAAATGCTGCTCCGAATGGACGACTTCGCCTGGAACGCATTGGGCGATGAAACGATCCCGCTGGAACAGCAGCAGGAAGAAGTCTTTGCGATGATGCACGAACTGCGAACCGCCGTACCGCTCGGTTTTCTGAAACGGGGAGCAGGCGATACTCCTCCGGGCTTTCCGGAATCCCTTCGAGGGCAAGCCTTCCAACTTCGGGGAGCGGTAACTTTTGTTGAGGAGTTGCCGCTCAATCCGGTGCAGCGGCGAACGTTCCGGTTGCCGATGTTTTTCCGTTGCCGGATGATCGTTGCGGAACATCCCGTTGAACTCCTGACGCCCACGGTTCCCGTTGCTTGGAAACGCGGCGAACCGATCAATGAAAACGCCGCCGCCGTTGGAATCTATATCAAGCGGTTGCCGTTGGAAAATTCCGAATCAATCGACGAACTGTTCGACGACAGGCCGGTAATTCCGCTGTTCGCCGTCCCGGATGTCGAGTGGTATCCCGATACGCTTCTCGGCAACCTTGGTATGAACGTTGCCGCTTTGGATCGTATTCCAGTGCTTCGAATCGGCGGCCTGAAAAAGCAAACACAGGAAATTGCGGACCCCTTGCGGCTGTTGGACCGCAGCGAGATCGTCCGCCGGGCCTTCAAATTTACCGAGGCGGATCGAGAGCCGTTCTACGGTATGCTTCAGGCGGCAACGAAACTAAATTTAGCCGGTACTCCGGTACATTCCGGTACGCCGATGCTCTCTTCGGCGGTTCCTCTGTTCACGGAACCGGACAAACATCGAAACAAACTTATCCAACTCCACGGCACCGCCAAGCGGGTCATTCCGACGCTTGTTGAGGAGCAGGAGGTCCGGGAACTCTATGGAATCACGAAGTATTACCAAATATATTTTTACACGAAGGATTCGCAGGGCAATCCGCTGGTTGCGTGTGTTACCGAGTTGCCCAAAGGGATGCCCGTCGGTTCCGGCGGCGGTTATTCGGAACAAATTTCGATCACGGGATTCTTTTACAAACTTTGGGTCTACGATTCCTCGGCGGTCATTGAAAAGGAAGGCAGGGAGGGCGAATTCTACAAACCGGCCTTCGCTCCGCTGTTGATTGGTCGGCGCCCCGATTGGCATCCGTCAAGCCGAACCTCGAAAGCACCGGACGGCGCTCATTGGACGACAACGCTGTCGTTCACGACTTTTGGTTGCCTTGCCGTTATGTGGTACGTTCTGCGCCGATTTCGCTCAACGAAACCGATTGTGTTCAAATTACGTCGATGAGGCATCGAATGATCCTCTCCGAAAACAACAAACGCCGAGGCGCGATCCTCGTTCTCGTCTTGGTCGTCATTACGTTGCTGACGCTGTCGGTACTCGTTTTCACACGGTACATGGCCGTCGAACATCGCGGTGCGCACCGTTCGATCCGGCAAACGCAAGCCCGACTCCTTGCAGAGTCTGGCGTCGAGTACCTGCGTGTCTTTCTGTCGAAGGAACCGGACCTGATCTATGAACTCGGCGGACTCTACGACAACGAGGAGGAATTCTGCGGACACATCGTTACCGACGGCACCGTTTCGATGATCGGACGCAACGTCGGCGTCCAAGGATCGTTGATGAGCGGCGTCGATTACCAAAGTTTGGGCCGATTCACCGTGATTGCGTCCGCCTTGTCCGAAGACGGTTTGCTTCTCGGCGAAGGGTTTCGGTACGGTCTC
>Ga0099364_10013141_pt1 | contig 11130 bp, 7 predicted proteins | sample TergutTh196P3_FD_73070 | JGI IMG/M metagenome (GOLD analysis project Ga0099364, IMG submission 73070) | Microcerotermes parvus P3 segment gut microbial communities from Pointe-Noire, Republic of the Congo - Th196 P3 | ecosystem: Host-associated > Arthropoda: Insects > Digestive system > Gut ... | reverse complement strand
GCAAAGTATCGGCAAAAGTCGAGTCGGTTTAACAACTAAAATACACTCGATTGTTGCTGATGAAACCTTGCCGATCGTGCGTCGGTTATCATCAGGTTTTGCAGCCGATGATTCCGAAGGACGGAAGTTGATGATGAAGGTTCCGAAGAAGATTCGCCAGGGCAAACCTTTGATGATGGACAAGGCATATGAGGGTGATTCGTGTCGTGCGACGGCGAAATGTTGTGGCATGATTCCGGTGGTGCCTCCGAAGAGCAACCACAAAGAGCCGTGGGAGTAGGACAAGGAGTTGTACAAAGGCAGGCATGTTGTGGAGCGTAAATTCCGCAATGTCAAGTAGTTCCGTCGTGTGTTTATAAGGCATGACAAGTTGGATGAAACTTATAATGCTTTTATTGCCTTCACAAATATCGTCATCTTTATGAGAAATTAGTGTCAACACGCCCTAGCAATGGTAACGCTTCCACACTGCGAGGCATTGATATTGATGGCCAGTTCCGTCCCACCGAGCGTGATTTTGTTCTGCGTTGCCGTCGTGCGGACGACGATGATGTCATCCTGCGTCGTTGTTCCGGCAGTGGCAATGGTATTGCGCAGAGCTGATTCGGAGATGTTGTTGGCCGAGATTTCGATGAAGTTATACCGGGTATGGTCATTGCCTAAATCAAGATCGGTATATGCTGCTTTGACGGCACCGAAGAGACCAGCATCGAGCATTTCACGCCCTTCGAGTTCTTCGAGACGGGCAGTGCGGCCTCGATTTCGTTTTCACTTTGCGTTTGACGTGGTAGTGGAATTGTTATTGAAAAAGCGGGAAAGGTCGAAAATTTTCATAGGGATGCACTAAAAGTTCGGGTAAAAACGCCGAGCACCTGCAACAAGAGTCCGCTCTAGAATAGGGAGCGGCACGCCACTTAAAAGCGGAGGTAATCCCACCAACGACAGTGGTGCATTGCTACTTTGCCTGGGGAGCATAGTCGCAAGCCTGATTTTGTCCGCAATGTTATACGCGCACTCCCTTCACGGGAGAAACTCCTACACGAGGACTTGCCGAAGGAGCACATATCGAAAAAATCGGTGATACCTACTATATTTTCGCAATCACCTGGGCTCCCGGCAATCCCCGTGCTGTCGTTTGCCATCGTGCCAAAAGTTTAGACGGGCCCTGGGAATCCAAAGTCATCGCGATGGAAGGTATCAAACACGACGGCAGTAGCACGGGAACGAGTGAAGAAGCCGACGGGCCCGCTCAAGGTTCCATCGTCGATGACGGGAACGGGAATTGGTGGGGATTCGTGTTTCGCGATAGCGGCCCCGCTGGCAGACTCCCTTGGCTTGTGCCGATCACTTGGACAGACGGCTGGGAAAAACTTGGCGGAGTGCTCGAGATGACGTATAGTATCAGCAATCATTTTATGGGTTATCGTTTCGCGCTTTACAACTTTGCCAAGACGAGCGAAGGCGGGTATGCGGATTTCGATTTTTTCCGTGTCAGTGATACAATCACGGCACAATAGCATAGTCCAATTTCTGCTTGGATCATCCATCTTGCAAGACTCGTTCGGCGAAGGCGATGCAACTTGCTCTACGGGTTCAAAACACTACAGCACCGGCGCAAACTGCTCCAGCACCCGCACATCGCCGGAATTGAAATACCGAATGTCCCGAATGCCATATTTCATCATCGCAAGACGAGTCAAACCCAAACCAAATGCAAAACCACTGTACCGCTTCGCATCTATTTCGCCATGCTCCAATACGACCGGATGCACCAATCCGCAAGGAATCAGTTCAATCCAACCACTTTGCTTGCAAGTCGGACAGCCGCTGCCCTCACAAAACAAGCAGTTCAAATCCAATTCAAAACCCGGCTCCACAAACGGGAAAAATCCCGGCCGCAAACGGACTTTTACGTCCCGTTTGAACACTTCGCCGAGCAAGGTTTTCATCACGCCAATAAGATGAGCGACCGATATGTTTTCATCCACCATCAAGCCTTCGCATTGGAAAAAAGTATTTTCATGGCTTGGGTCGATGGCTTCGTACCGAAAGCACCGGCCTGGAAAAATCCCGCGAAACGGAGCTCCAAAACGTTTCAATGCCCTGACTTGGTTGGACGAAGTATGCGTCCGCAATACCATTCCGTTGGTCAGCCAAAATGTATCCTGCATATCTCGTGCGGGATGGTCGGCGGGAACATTCAGCGACTCGAAATTGCTGTATTCCGTATCTGCTTCGGGACTGTCGAGGACGGTAAAGCCCATCCCCTCGAAAATTGCTTCGAGTTCCAACTGCACCATAGAAATAGGGTGCATTGCCCCGAATGCCCGATGCGAGCCGGGAATTGTCAGATCGAACAGGCGTTTGTTGACGGGTGTTGCGGTTGCCGCGACGCGTTCGGCGGCTTCTTGCAATTTTTCGGTTGCAAAATTCTTGAGTTCGTTTAGTTTTTGGCCGAAGTCTTTTTTTTCGTCGGCGGACAGTTTGGAAAAATCGGTCTCTTTGGCAAGGTTTGTGATGAGTCCTTTGCGTCCGAGGTATTTGATACGGACATTTTCGACCAGTTCGTGCGTATTTGCCAGTGCCAGGTCGTCGAGAAGTTGCTGCTGTAACATGGCTTCATTCTAGCGAAAAAAAAACGGCGTGCAACGTGTTGTTTGCTTCGCCGCCTGCGTAGAGAATGCGTTGCCCCACAAGCGGGGCGGCAGCATTTCAATTTCCGTTATCGCAGCAATGGAGCATTCGTATGCGGACTGGCCATCGAACGGCCATGATTCTTCAACGAATCCCTGTCCGGCTTGCCCTTGCCCTGCGATTTGTTCTCCGAATCGCTCTTATCGCTGCCATATTCCTGTGCAAATGCACCCGATTCGATGGCAACCGCAGGCTCCGGTGCGGTGCCCGCCATCATCGGCTCCTCCATCGTACTCGAACGATAGACCGCCAACTGCGAGATACCACTGCCGTCAAAGTCGCCGACCACGGGATAGTCGCCGATGCCGCCGAACTCAATCTGCGTGTCAAACCGGAAATCGCCCGTCGTGTCCAAATGCCAAACGCCGTCGACATACAAACCAATTTTGTCGATTCCATCGCCGTTAAAGTCGCCTATTACCGGAATTCCCTCCGCACCCAAGCCGTAATCCGCATTGTTTATCACGACGACCCGATCGTCCCATTCGCCCGTACCGGCCTTGTCGATATACCAAGTTCCGTTCCGATAGACGCCGATCGTTGTAATGCCATCCCCGGTAAAATCGCCCGTAAATGCTTTGTCGCCCTCTTGTCCGTACTGGAACACATGATCCACCACGTCGAGCCGAACTCCGCCGCTCTGCGAATGTTTCATCGCCCGAACGTTCGTCATTGCAGCACTAATCGAGATGTTCGGCGGCATGTTTTTCGGCTTGACCGCAACCCGGGTATTCAAATCGCTCGGCAAGCCGGACTCGGTCTGCATAATTTGGTGATCCCCGGCTCGCATCGGGCCGAAAATCCCAATATCCGCTTTGCCGTCGCCGTCCCAATCGCCCACGACGGGATGATCGGCAGCATCGCCCATCTGAGCCCAAAGGTCTTCCTCATCCCAACGGCCGTTGCCGTTAATGTCGATGTACCAATTTCCATCGTGAAAGACGGCAAGCCGGGCGATTCCATCGCCGCTAAAATCGCCGACGACCGGGATTCCGCCGTCGGGCCCGAACGTGTACTGCTTGCGAATTACGCCGTCTTTGCCTCGGACATACCAGCCGGATTGATTCATCGGCAAGGGCGTCCAGGATGCAGAAACATAGCGTGCGCCGCCGTCGGGATTGGGGGCATCGGACAGGAGCATCGTCGTATTACTGGCATGTTCGCCGAGCGCAATGCCGTCGGTTTCGCCGTTTGAACGGGGATACCCTGCATTGATGACGCTCAAGTTCCAGGAAAATGCGGCAGCCGGTGCGGCTACGGCGGCTCCCGCTGCTCCGCCTCCAAAGCCTGCTCCCAAAGTACCACTGCTAAACGAGCCGAACCCGCCCGCAGCACCGGGTGCAGCATACGCACCGCCGCCGCCCGCCGGTTTCGATGTTGTAAAGGGAGGTGTCGGCGTAACCGGCGGACTGTTCGGCGGCGTTACTGGCGGGTCAACAGGCGGGGCAACCGGCGGCTTGGTCGGCGGTTCGACTGGCGGCTCGACCGGTGGCTCAACAGGCGGCTCTTCCACCGGCTTGGTGAAGAAATTGTAATCTTCGCCCTTTCCACCGGGAACCATCACGATTTTGCTGATTGCATCTTCCGTTTTCTCCGACACTTGACCGGTTTCTTCGCCGTTCATCGTTCCGACGGCGATAATCCAGCAATCTTCGCGGTCGGGATGTTCGGCACGGATTTGAAACTTATATCCTGCACACAGGCCGGTGAAAACATAGTATCCTTCATCATCCGTTTCTGCGGTTTTGCCGGTATTTCGGTAACTCCCTAACTCATCATCCCAAACCCAAAGGAATAGTTTCACGTCTTTAAGACCTTCGCCTTCGTCCCATTCATCATTATCGTTTGCGTCCAAAAACACGAATCCGCTGATTTCGCCCCTTCGGAAGGCAAAGAAATCGTAATGGATACCATCGTCGCCGGATTCGATATGGATTCCGAAAATCGCATTTTCATCGCTGTCATATTCTCCGCCCAGGCTTCCTTCCGAGCCGCCGCCGCCGCAGTATTCGGCAGGGCGGTACTGTTTCACCCAATACTCACCCGGCGGCAACTCCGTGAATTCGTAATACCCGTCATCGTCCGTCGTGGTTTCGGCAAGTTTATTGCCTGCCTCGTCATAAAGTTCGACGAGGGTATTGGGAATCGGATTCTCCTCCTCATCGACGACCTTGCCGCTGATCGAACCGTTTTTGTATTCGCCGAAGTTATAGTTTTCGCCGATGCCTTCAGTCGGCATCCAAATTCCCTCGATGACATCGACAATGTATCCCGAGAGTTCTCCGGCTGTTTCGCCGTTGACTGTTCCGACGGTATTTTTACCTTGCTCAAACCCTTCCGGCTGCACTTGGCGGATTTGATATTGCCGAAAGGCACCGACGTTCTCAAAAATATAGTATCCGTCTTCATTTGTTATTGCCCGCCTGTCGGTATCGACGTATGCTTGCAACCCATCATCCCAAACCCAAAGGGAGAGTTTCACATCGGCGAGTCCTTCTTCGCCTTCGTCTTGTTTGCCGTCGTTGTTGCGGTCGTGATAAACATATCCCGACAGCGAACCGTTTTTGTATTCGCCGAAATTATAGTTTTCGCCGACGCCTTCGCTGGGAATCCAAATCCCCTCGATCACATCAACGACATCCTCGGAAAGCATACCGGCTATTTCGCCATCGACCGTTCCGACGGTGTTTTTGCCTTGTGCAAACCCTTCCGGCTGCACTTGACGGATTTGGTATGTTCTGAATGCGTCAACGTTTCCGAAAACGTAATGTCCGTCGGCATCCGTGATCGCCCGCCTTTCGGTATCGACGTATGTTTTGAGGGCTTCGTTCCAAATCCAAAGGGAGAGTTCCACATCGGCAATTCCCTCTTCGCCTTCGTCGATATTCCCATCGTTATTGCGGTCGTGATAAACATAACCGGACAGCGAACCGTTTTTGTATTCACCGAAATTGTAATTTTCGCCGATGCCTTCGCTGGATAACCAAATCCCGCTGATGGCATCGACGAGATGATCATCGAGCCAACCGACCGTTTCGCCATCGACCGTCCCGACGGTGTTTTTGCCTTGCACAAAATCTTCCGGCTGCTCGACTTCGCGAACTTGATATTGCTGAAAAGCACCGACATTCTCGAAAATGTAGAATCCGTCGGCATTGGTTTCAGTTCGGCGTTCGGTATCAATATACTTTTCGCCGTCCCAAACCCAAAGTGCGAGCGGAACGCCAGCGATTCCTACTTCGTCTTCGTCGAAATGGCCGTCGTTGTTCTTGTCGTAGTAGATGAATCCCGAAATGGAGCCGTTTTTGTATTCGGCAAAGTTATATTCTTCGCCGACGCCTTCGCTGGTCATCCAAATTTCGTCAAAAACATCGTATTCGAGCACATTGCCGCCGAGCGTCCCGATGGTGTTTTTGCCGCTGACAAACCCCTCGGGCTGCACTTCGTGAATTTGATATTTTTGGAAGGCGGTAACGTCCGTAAATTCGTAGTATCCGTCTGCATTCGTCGTTGTCTGGCCGATTTCGACATACTTTCCGCCGTCCCAAACCCAAAGGGAGAGTTCGACGCCTTCCAATCGTTCTTCGCCGGCGTCAATGTTGCCGTCGTTGTTTCGGTCATGATAAACATAACCGGAAAGCGAGCCGTTTTTGTATTCGCCGAAGTTATAGTTGACGCCGTTGCCGTTGCTCGCCATCCAAATATCGGCGATAATATCTTGCTGTTGCAATTCTCCGGTTTCCTGACCGTTGACCGTCCCGACGGAGTTTTTCCCGCTTAAAAACCCCTCGGGTTGGGCTTCGGTAATTTGATATTTTTGGAAGGCTTCGACGTTCGTAAATTCGTAGTATCCCTTTTCGTCCGTTGTGGTCTGGTCGATATTGACATATTTTTCGCCGTCCCACATCCAAAGAAAAAGTTCCACGCCGGCGATTCCCTCTTCGCCGTCGTCGATGATTCCGTCATTGTTTCGGTCATGATAAACGAAGCCGGAAAGCGTGCCGGTCAATGCTTCTTGTTGATGTCCGGTCGTGATGGCACCGGCCGTCGAGGCTCTGTGCGATTCATCGGGAAAGCCGAAATGGTCGTCCGGGACTTTCAGCGTTTCGGGAACATCGAAATCATCGGCAAAGCGCAAATCTTCGACGGTATATTTCGCGAAATCAGCGGATTCAAACACTGCCGAAATCTTGGCATGTTCAAAGGCTTGAGCGGAAACGATGGGATCAATCGTATCGTTGGGTTTTATCCGGCAGACGGCAACGACGATTTCAAGCACCATATCTTGCGTGAAATCTTCGTTGAATGTAATTTTTACGATTTGGTTAAACTGCTTATCGGCATCGAGAAATTCGAAGGAAACGTTGGTAATACTGCTATTTTCGGAAACGTAAAAATCGACGGCGGCTCCGTTGGGCGGCTGCGGATTGTTGGGATTGACATTGAAATAGAGGTAATCGGCCGCTTGGGAGAGGTCGATGATGAGTTCGGTCAGTTTGGTATTCTCTGCGCCGCCGTTCCAGGAAACGGTGAAGAGGCTTCCCGTTGCGGCTTCGGCTTGGTCCGTCGCAGCGGTATGGTAATCGGTATGATAGACAGCACCGAAGTCAATCGGATCGGGCGCGACGAAGAGCGGATTGGCGGAGAGGAGTTCTCGCCGTTCCAATTCTTCGATTCGGCAGCGTCGAAACGTGCTGTTTTTTTGCCTGGAAGGGGTGTTGCTCTTAAAAACGTTTGCTAAAAATCCCACAAAAACCTCCGTGATTGCTCCCGATTCGGATTGGGAATCGAAAAGCAGACGATTTGCTATGGGGAATATCGGCAAAACTCCGCCGTTAAAACAGAAAAAAACGATAAATACGGAATAACCGGCAAACTTTGCCCTATTGGGACAGTCTACCCTGTCCCGCTGCCAAAAAATCCAAAAACAAACTGGAGAAACTGGCTAGGATTTGCCGATTATAACGGTTACACCGCCCAAGGCGGATAAATCGTATGAAATCGGCAAACATACTCAACCTGTTCCTGACACTCCTCGCGCTCGCCGTTACGGGCTGCGAAGTGATGCCAGTTACACACTACAAACCCACTCTGCATAATCCATTCGTCGGAAATATGCGGAGCGTTGCCGTCGTGCCGTTCCGTAATCTGACCGGTAATGAACGAGTCGACGGAAGAGAATTTGCCGAACACTTCGCTCTCGAACTCCAAAGAGTGCCCGGATTTAGAGTGATTTCCAATAAAATCGTCGAAGAAACGATGTGGGAACACGAATTCCATAAAATCGAATCCGTTGACGACATTCGCTATCTCGCACAACTCCTCAAAGTCGATGTCGTCGTCGTTGGGACAATTCATAATTTCAATATGAGTTATCCCCCACACACAAAATTCGAGACCGAATGGTATCACGTCAATCCCTATCTGCACCCCATTGTTGAAGGATACGGCCTGCCGTGGGGCACCGAACATGAACGCTTCATTCCCGATAAAATCGTCCTGCTCACCGAAATGAATGTTGCCGAAGCGCAAATCAGAACGCAGACGCCCGCGTTTGAGCCCATCCAACCCAAGCGGACCGCCGAAGATTGGGATGAGTACAGCAATTTCCAAAACCTTGTTCCTCCCAAACAAGCCCGACGCGACGGAGCAATTCGGCAGATGGCGGCGACGATTCCCAATAACCTTCGGGTAGAGAGCACGGACGAAGAGAATTTATCCGAATTGGCCCAGCGTCAACAGGATTTGGCCATCGCTCGGGCGTTGGCGACAACCGGCGTGCCGTACATTCGCGAAGCGACGCCCGCAACGGCCCGAGAGCAACGGGATTACATTGTTCGGCACAATCTGGAGCATCCGCTCAAACACGGCCCTTGGCCGAGCGAAACCGCCCAGGAAAACCAGTTGCCTTGGTCATCGCAGAATATTTACCCGACGGTTCAGCAGCATACGGTCAATCCGGGCGGGTTTGTGGGGAATTATCCCGGCATGCAGCCGGGGATGCACCCGGTGCCGCCGGGGTTGGTTACGGAACAATTAACGGAATTCGGCATTGTGGCGCAGCCGATTATGCCGGTGCCGCCGATGTATCCGATGATGCCTGGTATGCCCGTCGAAGGACATTACGGCATGATTCGGGGCGAGCCTGACCGTTTTCCCGGTTTGCCGGGCGATTGGCCTGATCCTCGCGGCCTGATTCCCGAGGGCCCCAAAGCGGAGCGAACCGTCGGCCAAGACAAAAATGAAGGACCGATCATCAGTTGGATCAATGTGTATAACGGCAACGACAGCGAATTTATGCAAGCGTTGGACGATTATGTGTTATTGTTCCGTGATGACAAGCGTTTGAGCGGCAAGCAGACGATATTGTCGAACCGCAATGAGTTTATTCCATTTTGCTGTCGAATGCACATTTGGGAGATATTCTCTGCTCGCGGCGGAGCAGGCCCTGCTCAAAAGATTATGAGGACGTGGAAACCCTGGTACGGCGGAGAACGCGGGTATTAGAGTCCATTTTTGGAAAAAATCCGCAAAATTGCAATTTTTTCCGCTACACAACACGACAAAAAACGTATAGATACATAAAGGCAATAGAAAAAAGCGCAGATTAGTTTGAGTCGGCTGGCAACCAAGCCCGATAAGGACCATGAAACGTTGATTTCTATGCCGACCCTGTTTAACCCTTTTTTAACAGCACTGGCAATGAAAGTTCAAGAATTGACGTTTCCGAGTACAGCATCAAGAGCCGCAGGCGAATTTGGTACCATGCAACAGGACATAAAAGTCATCGCGTTGATTAAGGGGACGGAGCAGTACGTTTTTCTTTACAATGACGACAATCGTGCGGAGACGTTGCGTCTTTTGGGTCGCTATGCCTCGAATCCTGAATTAAGTTTCACGTGGTACGACGCGGCAGTATTGAGCCAAAAGATACGACAGGAGAGTCTTCAGCAGGCGCGGGAGTCGCAACTTTCCGATCTTCCTCCGTCGGGCATTTCGCTGCCGGTCGATAAATTGTTTTAATGTTTTAGGAACATAAAGTATTTTTATATGGTACGCACGGCAATCAGTTTTGTTTTGGTCTTGGCAGGCTTTGCCGGTCTCGGTGTGCTCGGCTGGTATTTCGTCAAGGACAAGATTGGCAATCAGCCGGAATATCGCTTAAATGCCGAAAAAATTACTGTCCCAACGCCGCCCGATTGGGTGCCCGAACGGTTTGTCGAAAATGTCCTGCGAAATTCAGGATTAAATCGAACAGGCTCTTTACTGGACAAAGCATTGCCCCAAAAACTTGCGGATGCCTTTGCGGCTGATCCTTGGGTTGAAAGCGTCGAACATGTTACGCCGCGTTATCCGTCTGGAGCGGACATTCAATTGTCTTACCGCGTACCGGTTGCGCTTGTTGAAGTTCGCCAGCGTGGCGTGTTGCCGGTTGACCGTTTTGGCGTTGTTTTGCCGACGGAATACCTGACGAATGTAACTGCGGAACGGCTGGACAGTTATCTGATCATCCAGGGCGTTCAATCCATACCGATTGGTCTGGCCGGTACGCCTTGGGGCGATCCGCTGGTTCAAACGGCAGCGCAGTTAGCCCATGTACTGACGGATATTGCAGAGCCGCTGAAATTGGCGAAAATCATACCGACTATGGAAGAGATGCCGACTGGTGTGCGAATTGTTTGCAATCTGCAAACGGCCGCCGGGACCGAATTTCATTGGGGAGCGTTCGTTGCTGACGAATCGATTGTCGAAGCCAAGAAGAAAAAACTTTGGAACTTGCGGGAACAGTTTCAGTCGCTGGATAGTGTGCATGATGCACGCTTTCGGGACTTGAGCAAAGATTAGAATCTTGCGGGATGGTATAATAGACTGGTTCGGCATCGACAATATGCAACAAACACCGATAAATAAAACACTTTTTTCGGAAGCCCATGCAATTTACCGTGCATATTAGGATACTCCCGGTAAAAACTGCCACACTGTCAAATTATAACCGATGTGCCGCCGATTTCAATACAACCGGAATCAGCGGCTTTGCTTCTTGGATTGTTCAGACTCGCCTTCGGTGAAAATCTGCCGATTGCCCTGCTTGCATTTGGCGAAAAGGCATGGTACAACGCCGCCACAGTTAGGGCGTGTTGACACTAATTTTTCATAAAGATGACGATATTTGTGAAGGCAATAAAAGCATTATAAGTTTCATCCAACTTGTCACACCTCGCAAATGTACGACGGAACTGCTTGATATTGAAGAAGTTACGCTCCGCAACATTCCTGCCCTTATACAACTCCTCATCATACTCCCACGGCTCCTTGCGGTGGCTCTTCGGAGGAACCACCGGAATCATGCCACACTTTTTCGCCGTCGCACGACACGAATCTCCCTCATATGCCTTGTCCATCATCAAAGGTTTGCCCTGGCGAATCTTCTTCGGA
>Ga0099364_10013140_pt1 | contig 11130 bp, 7 predicted proteins | sample TergutTh196P3_FD_73070 | JGI IMG/M metagenome (GOLD analysis project Ga0099364, IMG submission 73070) | Microcerotermes parvus P3 segment gut microbial communities from Pointe-Noire, Republic of the Congo - Th196 P3 | ecosystem: Host-associated > Arthropoda: Insects > Digestive system > Gut ... | reverse complement strand
TGCGGTTGATGCCCAAAGTGCCTGTACGAAGGACGCCTCTGAAGGGGTGTTCCTCCGTTCCGATACCACCGAAGTTGTTTAAAGTCACATTGTTTGCCACTACCCCGTTGATCGTAGTATGCCCATCCGCCACGGCTTTGGCAAATAGTTCAAGGTCTGCTTGGCTTCTCAGTTGGTATAACGTTCTCAGCAAGCTTTGATCAGGCGTCAAGTCAAGTCCCGGTATTCTTTTTTCTGCGATTATCGTCCCATTATCGAATAGGCACAGCGTAATCTTACCCGCTGCCAGTGCCTCGTTAAAAGCATCCGGGACAAAATTTATAGTCGTCAGGTTGGCGCCCGTCGCTAATGCGCGAACATTCGGATCTGTATACATGACAAACCTGTTTGCAGATTGTAAACCGGTTTCATTAATACTATTCGCCTGCGAGATAGTGAAGTTGTCCGCCCTTCCGTATCCTGTCGGCACAAAGACCAGCTTTATCGTGCGCTGCTCCCCGGGGGCAATTATCTGGCTGCCATTGCTTTCGACGTAAATATCATGTGTCACTATGTCAGTCAAATCGAAAAACAGATTTTCGGGCGCCTGCCGGAGCATTACCTCGCCAAACCCGATGTTCAGCCCTGGGTTTGCAAGCTTCGTCGCCTCCTCATCCAACACGATGTTGTGCAGGCCCTGATAACTGAGTACCCCTTGGAATCCATAAACCGGTTTATCGCCCGGGGCGGTGAGGACGGCGTCGATCACAGCCGGTTCCCGCGCCCCGTCGGCGAAGGTGCGAGCGGTCCCAAGCGAGATCCTCGCTTCCGGGGCAGGGTTAGACAGAGCGAACGTGGCGGGCGAAGCGCTGACTCTATGAGCGTTCCCCCGCGCTATAGCGCCGTTGATGGCGGTAATGATATCGGTGCGTACTGCGCCGTCCGCGGAAATTCCAGCATAAAAATCCCTGAAATCTTCATCAGCGTTCGTTATTACGGTGGGCAGAACAACTGTGCCGGTGGTACGGATGCTGTTAGCCGGCGAAATGACCGCTCCGGCGTCGCTCCATTCGCTCAAGACTTTCATCGGAAACCTGATCTGCCTCGGCTCGCCGGCTTTGACGATAGGCTCCTCATGGTCATACCATGCAAATACCAAGTACTGCGAGTTCGCTGCGGCGCCCACCTGTACGGGACTGGGAATGCCGGGGTTATGCTCATCCCACTTATCATGCAGTATCTCCAGATTCCGGCTGTTTAGTTCAAGTTCAGCAGCTACGCCGAGTAAGTCTTGCGGGGAATCCATGGTTAGCGTAATAAAGAATTCCTCTCCCTCAACAACCGGTCGGCCCGGCCCCTCCAAGCTGAAGTTGGCGGATGTCATCGTTATGATTTGCAGCGCAGTAGGGGCGGCGCTCGTCTGTCTTGCCCCCAGCGTCACATTCGGTGCAGTGCCGAAAAGGGGCAGTGGCAAAGGCATATCCGCCGCCGAAGATAGTAGCAATTCCGCAGCCGTGTTCAGCAAAAACACGGGGTCTGTCGGATGCAGCATGTATTCAAGCAGCATATACTCTCTCGATATGACCCGGGTGTTAAAAGCCGCCGCCGCGTTGCTTGCCGTTGCTTGGCGCGGAATGCCCAGCGTATAGGCCGCTTGCCGCCATATTCCGGCTTTGAACCTGAATATCAGTTCCAAAGAACCGTTTTTCCCAATCACTGTGTTTTGCTGGTCGTTTTCCCAGTGCAGGTAAGCGTACCGCTCATTCGTTCCGGCAGTGCCATGTACCCCAATCGTTATGTGACGCAAGCCTTCGAGCACCTGCTGGTCGTCCTGCCCGTAAACTGACCTGAGTACTTCTATGTTGTCTTGCACCCAAGGATGGTCTATGCGCCGATCCGCGTCGCTGAGCATCAAGCTTTCATCAATCAGTTTAAGCGCGCCGTCAGTGACCGTCGCGTCCAGATAAAGCCCCAATCCGTAACCCGGGCCCCCGGTGATGTTCAACGTGGCTCTCACTGCAATTTCTTCGCCCAAGTTGAAGCTTAATGCATTGGCGGCGCCTCCGGGCCGGTACGCGCTGTCCGGCTCATGCGGTCTTTTCATATCAATCCTGGCTGTCACGGTATTGATATCCGTCTCGAATATGCCTCTAACGATTATGTCGCTGTCGGGTGCAATGTCATCCGGCAATATGCCAATGCTGAAGAAAAGCTCAGCCGACGAAAGTTGGTCGAGAGTATTCATTCTACTTCTGGTTACTGTATCCCCATCTGTGTTTATGTATTCCCATTCCAGCGAAAAGGTTTGAAGTGCGAAAAAATCACCTCCGCTGCGTCTCGGGCTGATGCGCAGGACGACGAAATCGCCTGCGTATGCCTCCGTCACCGGGAACATCCCCAATACATGGCCTGCGTTCGGGGCCGCAGCACCCAGATCCGCAGTAATAAAGGCGTCTATTACGCCCCCCTCCGGCATTGTAAAGTCGTATACAATGTTATGGGCAAGGGGGTCGCTGAGCGGCTTTGGCGGCATGGGTTCGCCGAAAAACGCCGTCACCGATACGTCTGCGGCGGGCATGGTGAAAGTATACGTATCGTCTATAATCTCCTCTGCTTCCACAACCAATTCATCAACGAACAGGCCGTCAACTTCAAAGCTGAAGTACAAAGAGCGCAGCTCGAACGGTTCATTCGGCGTTATCGTCAATGTTACCGCTTCGCCCTCGGCAGCTTCGGCCATGTCAGAAGTCACCATGCCGCCGCCGGTAAAAGGTTCGCTGAGGGTGAAGACGTCGATGCTGATTCTAAATGTCCCCTGCATCGACGATGATGCGGTTATTGACACGTTGTCTCTCTTTACGTCGCTTCCTTCTTCTGCTTTGCGTTCTTCATCGTCCGAATCATCCGGATCGTCCAGGTCCGTCGGGTCGTCCGGGTCGTCCGGGTCGTCCGGATCGTCCGGATCGTCCGGATCGTCCGGGTCCGTCGGGTCCGTCGGGTCCGTCGGGTCTGTTGGGTCTGTCGGGTCCGTCGGGTCCGTCGGGTCTGTCGGGTCTGTCGGGTCCGTCGGGTCCGTCGGGTCTGTTGGGTCTGTCGGGTCTGCCGGGTCTCCCGGGTCTCCCGAGTCAGACGTATAATCTGACGGATCGTAAGCGTACGCAGCCACTTGGACTAACGGGCTGAGCGCCATCAGCAGCACAAGCAGCAGCGCCGTGCATACGATGGACTTCTTGCGCTTGGTTCTGTGTTGTTTTTTCATACTCTTTCTCCTTTGATTTTAGTATTTTCTATGTTCAACGCGGTTTTATTACGCGCTAATCACTTCGGGTTCTGTTAAATCGTCTACGTTTTTATAATGACCGTTAGCGCTATCAAAATGTACCCAAGATACCGGATGCCGCAAAAAGGTGAAATCGCGCGGCGCCCCCGATGAAAAACGCGCCGCCCCATCTGCCTTTCAGCTTTTTAACAGGGTGGCGCGTATTCTCTATACCGCACCGCACACACTTCTGTTAAACAGGTACGGGTGCATTGAGTTCCGTCCTGCATAGGCCGCTAACCGCGGCCCCGAGGGCATTTCGGCCCTGGCTTTCCATCAAACAGCGCTTGATTGAAAGCTGCGAAGCAGTGTTTTTATTCTATTTGGGGTACGATATGGGCATTATACACGCCCAGAGACGTTTTTTGAGACGTGAATAGAGCCGTTTTTTTGAAAAGTCGAAAATTATTTTCAGCCCATGCGTAGTTCATGCTCCGCCGGAAACAGGCGTATTATGCGCACTTCTGCAAAGTTTTTTGCAGGTTTTCTCGTTGCTGCCCAGCCTAAAATGTGGTAGAATTTATTAGTAGTGTCAAATATTACCATGAAAAATACGCAAGGCAGCCGATTGGCCGCCACTCGTGAGCAGCAGACTGTTGTTAACAGTTAACTGTTAATTGATGAAGGGGGTTGACGCCGTGAAAAAGCAGATTTTGACAGGCGCGGAGTCTTTTGAGAGAATTATCGAGGGCAATTATTTTTATATCGACAAGACCCTGTTCATCAAAGAACTGCTTGAGAACATGGGCGCAGTTACGCTGATAACCAGGCCGAGGCGGTTCGGGAAAACGCTGAACATGAGCATGTTGAGGTCTTTTTTCGATATCGGCACGCTTTCCGCTCCCCATTCCGCCGGTAATGGCGTCTCCGCTCACGCCGAAAAAGATAGCAGGGCTTTGTTTGACAGGTTGAAAATAATGGAGCACGCCGACATAGTCGAAAAGCACATGAACAAATACCCCGTTGTTTTCCTTACACTGAAAAACGCAGAGGAATCGACATATGAAAGCGCCATTGAAAATATTAAGAACCTGATCTCCGGACTATATCAGGACAATCTGTACTTACTCGAAAGTGATAAACTCGATGAGTTTAAGAAAAAACAGTTTTATAAATATTGCTCCAAAGAACCAACGGAAGTAGAACTCAAGTCCTCGCTAAAGTTTTTAACGGAATGCCTTTACGCCTACCACAAAAAAAGGGTAATCGTCTTGCTGGATGAATATGACACTCCCATAACCAACGCCTTGATGAAAGACTACTATGACGAAATGATACAATTTATGCGGGGCTTCTTGGGTAACGTTTTCAAAACGAACGATTATTTGGAGTTCGGGGTGCTCACGGGTGTTCAGCGCATATCAAGGGAAGGCCTGGTCAGCGGCTTTAACAACCCAAAAGTCTGCGGGATTATGAGCAAAAAGTTCGCGACCTGCTTCGGCTTCACTGAGGAAGAGGTGAAGGAAGCCTGCGAAATGTACGAGCTGGGCGGCACATACGATGAAGTGAAGCGGTGGTACGACGGTTACAGGTTCGGCGGGCAGGACATGTACAACCCGTGGAGCATAACCGGATATTTGGATGAAAGAAAGTTCGACGAGTATTGGGTCAACACCGGCTCGTTGTCAATACTAAGCGATATTTTCTACAAAGGCGACGCGTCGCTGAAAAACGAAATGGCAGGCCTGATGACAGGCGCGCCTGTGTCTATGAGCTTGATGGATGGGATAACCTACCCCATTGATTATTTAAACTCTGATGCTTTTTGGACGCTGATGCTCAACGCCGGGTATATAAAGCCTTGTAACGGCGCTGAAGGGGATGAATTCAACGCTGAGCTGGTGAACATGGAAATAAGGAACATCTTCACCCGCTACGCCAAAAAGTGGTTCAAGGAGCGGCAATCGTCTATATCCGAAGCCACGGTGAACTTTGTTGAGAACCTGCTGAGCGGCGATGCGGAAAGTGTGAGCGCCATACTCAACGATGAACTGCTCAACAGCCCGAGCTACCATGATTTGAAAGCGGAAAACAGCTACCACATGCTCATATTCGGTATGCTCATGGCCCTGTCGAGCGATTACACTGTCCATTCAAACCCCGAATCCGGCAAAGGGCGCTCGGACTGCATGATAAAGCCCGCCGATAAAGAAAAGCACGCGGTGGTGGCTGAGTTCAAGCATGTGAGGAAAGACGGTGACGATCTAAAGGAAGAAGCCGAAAATGCGCTCCGGCAGATAGAAGAAAAGGCGTATGTCCGCAGCTTGACAGTCGAGGGGTATGAGCGGGTTTACAAATACGGCATTGCTTTCCATAAGAAAAGCTGCGAGGTTGTGATGGGAACGTGATGGTTATGTTATGAAAGCCACGAGGACGGCGGACCGTTACTCGTGGATTTTTGGTGTGCTGTTTTTAGGATTTGAAGATTTTCAACTACACTACCACGTCAAATATCCGCTTTCCGCCGTACTCCACCCACTTTGCGCAGGGCTGCTTCTTAGTGCCCTTGCGAAAATCGAACGTCAGCAGATAGCCCGCTGAGGCGCCCTTGCCGTCCAAGTAGCCGGCAAGCTGCTCGTAGGCTTTTTCATGCTCCGCATCGCCTTTCCACAGTTTTAGCTCTATGATGAACTGCTCGCCCCCAAAGTCTACAACTATGTCCATCCGGCGCAGGTCCGTAAGCTCGCTTTCGATATGATAAAACCCCTGCCCGTTAATGAGCGGCTTGAGGTACGACAAGAACAAAAGCCGCCCCTCGCGCTCTAAGAACCCGGCATCACGCTCGCTGAACACTTCTGCGTAATGCTCGGCGAACTTGCGCAGGCAACGCTCCATGTCGAAGTGCCCGCCGTCCACAACGTCGCGCTGCAAGACGCAGGCACTCCGTCTTCTTGGCCGTTCCTCATCTTTTGCGATGAAGTAATTGCATATAACAAGTTCAAAAATCCTGTTTGACACTACTACGCCCTGCTCTGATTTCCGAATAATCCCGTAGAGTTCAGCTATACCAACAGTGGGGCTGCCTTTGGAATATGTCCTTGCCTCGCCGGTTATCAGGATGTCGTATATCAAATCGTATAACTTCTCATTGTTTTCCAGATTCTTGAACAAATCGTCAAACAACGTGTTCCCCTCGTCCAGTATTATGGCAACCGCTTGCTGCAAACCATAGTATGTCCAGTCCTTATTAAGCTTCTCATGGATGCACCGGCATATCCTAGACACCAAAAACGGATAGCCGCTTGTGTAGCTGCGTATCTCGCCGGCTACGAGCGTGGCATCCATGCCTGTGTTATGGTCCGCTTCATAATCCGCAAGCATCGTTGCTATCTCCGATGCGCTAAACGACATATCCACATCGAAATCCGACGCTATGTTCCATGGCGAGTTGTATAGCTTGTTCTCAGTTGCCGCAGGGCTATAGACACCCTCGTTTATCAGCTTGAGCTTAATGTTCCTGATGTCGTACACACCGGCAAGTATGACGCTGTGGAAAGTGTGATCTTTTTTTTGCGCCCGCTTTAGGTATTTGTCGCGGAGCATTCCCAAAAAGTGCAGGTATGTCCTGTTGTCGCTCATCTTATCGACCTCATCGATTATCAGCACAAGCTTCTTGTTCCTGCACATTTCCGTTATGTGGCGACTCAATCCCATGAAATTGACAATCTCATCATTCAGCCAGCTCTCAATATAATCATCGGGTGTGTCCGTGAGTTCTAAAGCTTTCTTGATCAATTCCATGAATGTCTTGCAAAATGCGTCGGCTGACTCGAAGCTCTCGTCACCAAGTCCCTCGAAAGATATCGATGCCACGATGTATTCATCATTCAGCATTTCCTCGAGAAGCGACAGCGTCGTCGTCTTGCCGTACTGCCTCGCTCGGTTTATCGTGAAATAAGCGCCTTTGACAACCATTTCTCTGATTTTCGCCAGCTTGCCGCTTATATCGACCATATAGTGTGTTTCGGGCACGCAAAGCCCTGTCACGTTAAACTCTCGCATATATAATCAGCCCCCTAATGCGGACAATCCGTAGATTTCAGATGTGATTCGCTGCTCCATAAGCTTTTTATACACCATTTTGGGGCTAAATGCAAGAGTACCGGTCAAAGGATGCCGCGCGCTGCGGACCGCGTAGGAGACAGGGGTCAGGGTTCAGGGGACAGGGGACAGGGGTCAGGGTTCAGGGGACAGGGGACAGGTAATATCGTGTAGGGGCGGTTCGAGAACCGCCCCGGACCGTCCGACAATCGGGAACAAACAACAAAATGCACAATGTTGTAGGGGTTGACAAGATTTTCAACCCCTACAATGCATGTCTTGTGTTTTACAGCGCATTCAGCGCATTTTTTATACTTTCTGTCTTCTCTTTATCAGCACAGCCGCGCCGGCCCCTATCGCCACAACTCCGGCGATGATTGCGACTACTATTATGGCTGTGCTGCCGCCCTGCGTCGTTTCGCGTATGATATCGGCTGTGAGTAATCGGCGGGAGCTCGGATTTCGGCGGGGGTTCCGAGGTGTCACTACTTTCATCCTCATCGGTTTCCGGATCCGTCAGCAGGAGGTCGTCAGGTGGCGGCTCCTCCGACAGCGTTATCTGCGGCGGCTGCGTGGATGCGCTGTAGTCGGGTGTGCCCGGCACAGCATCTCCGCCCGCGTAAGGCTGTGTCCCGGCGCTGCCGCTTCCGGGCTGCGTCCCTGCGCCATCACCCATGACCGTTCCGGTATCGCCGCAGGGGCTCCGTGTCGCTCAAATTTATGTCGGCGGTGAGCGTCACTGTCCTTCCTTCAAAATAGGTGACGGCTGTGCCTGAGTAGATTTCGGGGGATTGCGGCTCGGAGGCCGCAATGACAGAGCTTTGTGGGTTTTTTCCGGCTGCCCGTGAATCAATGTCAACAGGTTGACGAAAACACCTGCGTAGGGGGTGTGGAGGATCATTAATTATCCTCATAATGTCCTTTGCACTGATATATTTCTACGCTTTTATCGTCAAATATCTTGTACACAAGCCTATTCTTTTTATCGATTTCCCTGCTCCACTTTCCTGACAAGTCATTCCTGAGCGGTTCCGGGTGTCCAATACCTATGTTTCCGTTCCTGACAATATCGACTATCAGTTTGTTAATCTTATTTAATGTTCTTCGGTCCTCTGTTTGCCAATCAATATATTCCTCTAATCCGCGCACGGTAAAACTCACATTTTCGATCTCACTCATGCTTTGCGCCCGGCTTTCAAAAAGTCCAAAGCTCTCTGCGGGACCCCTCCGGTTTCCATTTCTTCAAGTTCAGCTAATGTAAAGGAGATGGTTTCGCCGCGATCTGCCTGTGATATCGACTCCATAAGGATTTTCATATTATATGGGTTGAAGTATTCGTCATACCGATCTTCTTCTGATTTGGCTTTGATTTGAAACGGTATGGCCTGCTCCCGGATTGCTTGCCGAAAGAATATGTTGATAGCGCCCGATATGCTTAATCCTAATTTGTCAAATAAGCTTTCTGCTTCTTGTTTGATTTCATCGTCAATGCGAATTGTGATACTTGCCACGTTTATCAACTCATTTCAAAAATTATTTGTAATAACATTGTAATGCACAATGCAAGAATTGTCAATTCTTATGTTTGCGTTTCCAAAGAAATAAACACAACGCAGTAGGGGTTGACACATTTTTCAACCCCTACAATGCTTGTCCTATGTTTTCCGGCGCCTGTATTTATACTTTCTGTCTTCTCTTTATCAGCACAGCCGCGCCGGCCCCTATCGCACCCACTCCGGCGATGATTGCGGCCACTATTATGGCTGTGCTGCCGCCCTGTGTCGTTTCGCGGGCGATATCAGCCGCGAGTAACGACGGGAGTTCGAGCTCTTGCGTGGTTTCCGTGTGCTCTTGCTCCGGATCTTCATCGTCCGGGTTGGTGTCTGCCACCGTCAGGCTGTCGCCGCGTTCTGGTTGTTCATGCTATTGATCTGCCTTACGACATCCGGAATCACCATTTCCAAGCCTGTGCCGGCGTAGGCGGTGAGTAGGCGCGTACCGGGCGTAATAGTGAAACCAAGGCTTGAATAGTGCCCGAGGAGGATGCGCACATACCCCTCCGCATAGCTGCCCTGCGCTGTGTTGAATGTCATATCCGTATGACTTAGGTTCTGGAAAGCGTTGTCGCCTATGCTTATGACGCTGACCGGCAATGTGACGGTCGTCAATGCGGTGCAGCCCTGAAACACCTGATTGCCGATGGTTGTGACGCCTTCGGGAATCGTTACGGATGTGATCGCGGTATTGTTCATGAACACTTGATTGCCGATGGCGGCGACACCCTCGCTGATTATGACGCGCTCAAGCAACGTGCAGTTTAGAAACGCCTGATTGCCTATGGTTGCGACGCCCCCGGGATGGTGACGCTTTCAAGCGATGTGCAACCCTGAAACGCATTGTTGCCGATGCTGACAACGCCATCGGGGATGACGATGCTCGCAAGTGAAGTGCAACCTTGAAACGCGCTCACGCCAATGTCGGCGACGCACGCAGGAATCACTACGGACGTGATCGCGGCGTTATTTATGAACGCACCCGGCCCGATGCCGGTGACGTTGTCGGGAATTATTATATCGCCGCTTGCTCCGTTGTGGCCGGTGAGGATGCCTTCGTTATTTATAATGAAAACAGAATCACCCATGAACACAGTAACCGCATTTGTGTCCTCTCGGTCGCTCTCGGCAAAGAACGCCAACACCGAAACGTCTGCCGCCGGCATGGTGAATGTGTACGTATCTCCCTCGATTTCATCGCCATCGACTACAAACTCATCTATGAACAGGCCATCGATGTCAAAGCTGAAATACAAGGAGCGCAGGTCAAAAGATTCGCTCGGCGTTATTGTCAATGTTATCGCTTCGCCCTCGGCGGCTTCAACCGGGTCTGCAGTCATCGTGCCGCCGCCGGTAAAAGGTTCGCTAATTGTGAAAATGTCGATGCTGATTCTGAATTTTTCCGTCATAGGCGGCGCTGCAGTTTTGGCGCCGACTTTCCTTCCTTCGTTTTCATCTTCTGCTTTGCGATCTTCATAGTCTATGTCTTCTTCTTTGTCCGTTGGGTCATCCGGATCATCCGGATTTGCCGGGTCCGTCAGATCGCCCGGGTCCGTCAGATCGCCCGGGTCCGTCGGGTCTCCCGGATCCGTCAGATCGCCCGGGTCCGTCGGGTCTCCCGGATCCGTCAGATCGCCCGGGTCCGTCGGGTCTCCCGGATTTGTCGTGCCCGATGTTTCATCCGACGGTTCGTAAGCGTACACCGCCACATTGGCAATAGGGCTGAGCGCCAGCAGCAGCGCTAGCAGCAAAGCTATCGTACTCATGATGACTGGCTTCTTGCATCGTCTTTTGAGTTTTTTCATTTTCTATTTCTCCTTTGCTTTCGCAAATTATTTGTTTTATTAACGTGGCGGTACAATTCAATTATTTACTCGGCAATCTTTTGCCCGGAAAAACGCGCCGCCCTATCTGCCTTTCAGCTTTTTAACAGGGTAGCGCGTATTTTCTATACCGTACACACTTCTGTTAAACAGGTGCGGCTGCATTGAGTTCCGTCCTGCATAGGCCGCTATACCGCAGCCCCGATGGCATTATACACGCCGAGAGACGTTTTTTGAGACGTTAATAGAGCTGTTTTTTTGAAAAGCCGAAAATTATTTTCAGCCCATGCGTAGTTCATGCTCCGCCGGAAACAGGCGTATTATGCGCCTTTTGTTCGGTCAGTTCCGGGATAAAACCGGAATTCCCTCACGGCAGTCGCTGGGCACGCCTGTTTCCGGCTACCCCGTGAACTGT
>Ga0099364_10013139_pt1 | contig 11131 bp, 11 predicted proteins | sample TergutTh196P3_FD_73070 | JGI IMG/M metagenome (GOLD analysis project Ga0099364, IMG submission 73070) | Microcerotermes parvus P3 segment gut microbial communities from Pointe-Noire, Republic of the Congo - Th196 P3 | ecosystem: Host-associated > Arthropoda: Insects > Digestive system > Gut ... | reverse complement strand
TCCGTTTGCCCTGGAAATTACGCGGTGGAATGTAAGGCCATTGTAATACGGCCTGCCCCTTGCGGCATTCATCCTGCCTTCCGCAAGAGCCGCAAAATTGGTGACAGTAAGCGGCGCGCGCTGAAACTCAAGGCGAACCACTATGTCTCCCCTTGTTGTGGTAATCCTGGCAAAAAGGCCGTCTCCAAGAGCCGCGTCGTTTGAGAAAATTTTTCCTGTTATAAGGATCATGAATAAACCAAAAAATAAAATTGGCTTTGATAAAAATGTTTTTCTGAACATAAACCAAATATAACAGATTTTGTTTACATTTTAAACCGGCTTCTGAAACTTCTTGAAAGGGTAAGGCGGTCGGTATATTCAAGGTCTCCTCCAACCGGCAGGCCGGAAGCAAGGCGCGTGATTTCAAGGCTGGAATCCGGGCATTTTTCTTGTATGTATTTTTGAAGATAAAGGGCGGTAGTGTCCCCTTCTATCGTAGGATTAAGCGCAAGGATCAATTCTTTAACCCTTTCTTTGACGATGCGTTCCGCAAGGCTGTGAATACACAGGTTTCCGGGGCCTATTCCTTCCAGCGGGGCAATCAAACCTCCCAAAACATGAAAAAGACCGCGAAATTCACGGGATTCTTCTATTATGCGTATATCCTGCGCCCTTTCCACAACGCAGAGTATGGTTCTATCCCTTTCTGTGTCTGTGCAGATATAACAGGGGTCTGATTCGGTAAAAGAACCGCAGCATGAACAGCGCCGTATTGCCTGGTGCAGGTTTGTCAATTCCAGTGCAAGAGAGTGTGAATAAGAAGGGTCTGTATCCAATAGATGATACGCAAGGCGGCTTGCGGTTTTCTTACCTATGCCCGGAAGCCTGGAAAGCAGTGCGGTGATCCTGTCAATGGCATTGGTTTGTGTCATGGACTGAAGCCCGGTATGTTCATGCCTGCCATTCCTGCCAGGGATCCCATTTCCTGACTCATGGCTTCCCTGATTTTTTCCATTGCATTGTTAAAGGCTGCGTGTACAAGGTCTTCAAGCATTTCCCTGTCTTCCATTGCTTCAGGGCTTATGCAGACATTCTGTATTTCCATGCGGCCGTTCAATTCAATTTCTACCATTCCGCCGCCGGCTGATCCGGAAGCCCGTATATCAGCGAGCTTCTCCTGAAAAGTTCCCATTTGTTCCTGGATTTGTTTGGCATTTTTCAGTATGTCAAATGGATTAATATTCATTTTTTTCTCCGTTAACAATGGTTCCGTCAAAAACATCCAGAACTGTCTGCACGGCAGGATGCTGCTCCCCATCTTCGATTCTAATTTCATCGGTTTTACTTTTATCAAGTGTTTCATTTTCGCTGCCGCTATTTTTGTTTTCCTGCCATTTATTGTAGAGTTTGTTAAACGAAACCGATTCTGTTTTATCCGGTATTGTTCTGCTGACATTTTCAGCGGGCAGAGATTTCTGTATGGATATGGCTGGCGCCGGGGAAACCAAGTGGTCAAGCCAGCAAAGTTTTGAAGCCAGGGTTTCAAGTTCGTATCTTGGGGAAACCGAATAACGTATATCCCTGTGCAGATTGTAGAGCAGTTCTCCGGCATGGGCCAGCTTTTGGGCATCCAGTTTTTCAAGAACTTTGGCGGAAAAACGTTCAGACGGATATCCCAGGACAGATTCTTTTTTTATTCCGGCCTTGATTAAAAGCAGGCTGTGATAATATTCCGCGAGGTCTTCCACAAATTGTTCAACGCTTATTCCTTTTTCAAGGATCGAGCTGATATGCGAAAAAACCGCGGCTAGATCACTGGCTGCGCAGGCCTGTGCAAATTCATTTAAGTTTTCAAGGCCCACAAGCCCGAGTTTTTCGCGGATTAGGTCTGCTTTGATATGCCCCTGGGAAAAAGAAACCACCTGATCAAAAAGCGTATAGGCATCGCGTGCGCTGCCGGTGGATTCCTTCGCTATCCAGAACAGGGCTTCGTCTTCCGCGGTAACGCCCATTTCTTTGCAGGCAGCTTCCAGCAGCGCCTTAATTGTTTCTATTGGAATAAGTCTAAAGTTAAACTGCTGGCAGCGGCTTTTGATTGTTGCCGGAACCTTTTGCAGCTCTGTAGTGGCAAAGATAAAAATAATATAAGGCGGCGGTTCTTCGATGGTTTTTAAGAGGGCATTGAACGCGCTGTCCGAGAGCATGTGTACTTCGTCAATAATATATATTTTATATTTTCCCGAACCAGGTGGAAAAAGAACTTCTTCCTTTATCTGCCGTATATGGTTGACCCCGGTATTTGAAGCGCCGTCAATTTCTATAACATCCATGCAGGAGCCGCGGCTTATTTCACGGCACTGGGTACAGACGCCGCAGGGATTGGCCGCCGGGCCTTTCTCGCATCTTAATGCCTTTGCAAGAATCCGGGCAGCGCTGGTCTTGCCGCAGCCCCTTGGCCCTGAGAAAAGGTATGCATGTGCGATTTGTCCGGTTTTTAGCGAGTTTTTAAGGGTCGCGGCCACAAATTCCTGGCCTGCCAGCTCGTCAAAATTACCGGGGCGCCGCCTTGTTGCGGTTACTTCATAGGACATGGGAGAAGTATAGTGTTTTTATGTAAAAAAAAATACCCCAAACCAGGGAATTCACGGCGCAAGAATCCTCCGCTTACCGCTGCTTCCTTCCGAACCTGACGGGGTTGGGCGGCAATCCTTCGCATGACCCCTGGCCAGGGGCATAATTATTCTATTATAGAGTTTATTGTTAAGCAAGAGGCCGCGGCTTTTTTAATAATTTTACTGAAACACTATTTCTGCACCTCGATTATTTAATACATTGAGCGAAGACAAATCAAGGTATAAATATTGAGTGTATCCTTCTCTTTCATAATTTTTTAATATACCTGTCACTTCAACCCATGAATTATCAGCGGGATATGTTTGTGCATTTTCATTGTCCCATGCAATTTCAAAGCCGACAACTCCGTCATCGCCGCAGCAGCCAGGACCATACCGTAACACAAAATAGTAAGGTTTAAGCGGCTCTCCCAATTGTTCCATTTTGAAAATCCCTTCAAGTTTAATTGTCTTTCCCAAATAATCATTGGCGTTCAGATAGACATCATAGACCTGGCTGATAAACATTCTTTCTCCTATTACTACTGTATTGGCAGAATTTGAAGACACAGTTTTTGGTTTCGTACAAGCAATCGAAAAAATAGAGGCGGTTATTGCAAATACTATTGCGCTTAGAAACATTTTGTTTTTACTCATGGTTTTAATCCTCCTGTAATAATTGTAGTATTTCGCCAGGCTTTCTTAAACCAGGTTTTATTAAACCAGGCTTCTATTAGCCAAAACAGTACAAAAACGACTATATTAATAAAAACAACGCTTGCTCCGGTCGGAGTGGCGTATATATAGGAAATTACTACGCCAAGGAAAAAACACACTATCGAAATAACAGCGGAGCAAACAGTAACACTTTTGAATTTCTTGAACAGCCGCATTGAGCTAAGGGCCGGAAAAATAATCAGGCTTGAAATGAGCATGGCTCCCATTATGCGCATACCAAGAACAATGGTAAGGGCGGTTAAAAGAGCAATGAGCATATTATATAATCCGGTTTTTATTCCGGCTGCTTTGGCAAAAGTCTCATCAAAAGTTATGATGAATAATTTATGGTAAAACAGAATAAAAAGAACCAGCACGATTACTGAAAGTGCAATGCTTAGGTACACATCCGTTTTTGCCATTGCAAGAATACTGCCAAAAAGATAATTACACACATCGGTATTCATGCCTGTTGTCTGCGATATGATTATTACGCCTATGGCTAAAGATCCTGTGGAAATCAAGGCGATTGCGGCATCTCCCTTTATCTTGCTGTTTTCGCTCATACGCAGAAGTAAAAAAGCGGCGGCGATTACTATGGGGATTGAGACGCTCAGGGGAGCAGCGTTAAGCGCGGTTGCAAGCGCAAGTGAACCGAAGCCCACATGGGAAAGACCGTCTCCTATCATTGAGTATCGTTTTAACACAAGACTTACTCCAAGAAGGGCGGCGCAGATTGAAACAAGCGCGCCTACTATAACGGCTCTGACCAAAAATGAATAACTGAACATTTCAAATATTATCTCAAACATTTCCAGCCTCCTCCAAAAAAAATTTTCTGCCGATTTCTGACTGCCGGTAATCTTCCATGCTGCCGTAGAAAAGCTGGTGTTTCTGCAAGTGCAATACCTTTGTCGCACAAGCAGCAGCCTTTATCTCATGTGAAACCATGATAAGCGTAATTCCTGTTTCACGGTTGATTTTTTCAAGCAGGCGGTACAATTCCGCGCTAATCAGGGGATCAAGGCCGGCGAAAGGTTCATCAAGCACGAGAAGATTATCCGCAGCGCAGAGTGAACGAGCCAGAAGCACACGCCGCTGCTGACCGCCTGAAAGTTCCCTAAAACAGCGGCTGCCCAAATCAGTGATACCAAGCAGCCGCAGATTTTCTTCCGCCTTTCGCTTCTCTGAATTCCGGTAAAAAGGAAAAAACTCTTTTTTACCCAGAAAACCGGACAGCACGATTTCCATTACTCCGGCCGGGAAATCCTGTTTAGCAGCGATCTGCTGCGAAAGATAACCTGTTTTTGTCTGCTTAAAAGCTCCGTCAAAAGTGATTGTTCCTTCCATAGGGCTAATCAGCCTTAATAAACCTTTAATCAGAGTGGTTTTGCCCGAGCCGTTTTCTCCCGCTATAAGAAGAAAGTCGCCGTCCTGTACTGAAAAATTGAGGCCGTGGACCACAATGTGTCCATCATAACCGAATGAAGCGTTTCGGCAGTCAATAAGCATTTAGTATAAAGCCTCCCGCAGATTTTCTACATTACGGCGCATGATTTCCAGATAACCCAATCCTGAATCAAAATCCCGTTTTGTAATATTGTGAACAGAATGAAGCAGATATTTTCCCGCTCCGGTTTCGCCGCTGATTGTGTCGGCCATTCTCTCGTTGGATAGTTCTATATGGAACACAACAGGTATTTGTTCAGCCCTTATTTTATCAATAAGAAAAGCGACTGTTGCCGCACTCGGCTCTGTTTCCGTTGAACAGCCCGGGAAGGCAGCGGAATACTGGAGTCCATAGGCATCTGTAAAATAGCGGAATGGAAAGCGGTCGCCGAAAACAATCGTCTTTCGCCTTGCGCCTGCGACAAGCTCTTCAAAAGCAGAGTCAAGCTCTTCAAGGGATTTTATGTAATCGGCGGCGTTTTGCTGGTACAATGCGGAGCTGGCAGGATCTGCTTCACATAACAATTCCGCTATTTCCCTGACAATCAAAATTGCGTTGCGGGGAGAAGTCCAGACATGCTCATCGTATGCGATTACTTCTTCTTCGTAATGATCGCGACCGTGATCATCATCTTCCTCTTCCATACCCTCGACGATTTCTTCTTCTACTATTTCCACCGCATTCATCATTGACAGAATAAGCATATTGTCCGTGTTCATGGATTGAAGAATTTTTTCTATCCATTTATCTGAATCGCCGCCGCTGTAGATAAAAATATCACTGTTTTGAATGGTAATGATATCTCTTGGCGAAGGTTCAAAAGAGTGGCTTTCCGCTCCTGGCGGCAGTAACATATTCAGGTTCACCATGTCTCCCGCTATCTCACGAACAAAATCATAAGGCGGAAAAATCGTTGTGGTTACATTAATTTTGCCCTCTATGTTTTGCGTTAAAGCGTTTCTGTTTGGCTTGCAGCCGGTAACGCCGGTTAGTATTGCAGCAAGCGCTATCGGTATCAATAAAATCCTTTTCATTGATAATGTCTCCTTGTATATTAGTGTCAAGAACATTTTTCGTGTTCTTTTGGGCTTCAGTTTATTGCGAAAGATCAAAGATCGTTCAGGAGATAATACGATCTTTTAGCGCAATCGGCGAATTGTAACAAGTCTTATATTCAGTTTCTATTTCGTAAGTTTTATCTTTGAATGTTAACTTACTGTTTAAGTATGCCAGGTAATATGCTGTTTTGAGGGTTTTGCAAAAACTTTTTGCTGTTTCAATAAGCAGACAGTCAGGACAATTTTCCTCCGTACAATCATGATCAATTTTATCGTTATATAGATTTCCTGTAAAAACAACTGTAAAAGCCACGCAGGCCGCCATGACGATAAATAGAACTTTCATTTTTGGGCATAAATCCATACCAATAGATTAACATAAAGTCCGGGTTTTTAACAAGTCTGACAGGCTTCTAGCGCTGAATCCTGGCTGAACCGCCTTTGGCAAAAGCCTCCACCTGATCAAGGCTTACCATTGAAATGTCTCCCGGAGTGGTGGTGATCAGAGCGCCGTGTGCCCATTACAGCCAGGCCGATAATACCAATATCTATATTTTCCATTATTTACTCCTGTATGAACTTTTAATTTTATATGATATAGTAAAATATATGAAGTTACCCGGCAGTCAAAAAATAATCCGTTGTCCCTGGTGCCTTAATGATGAAGAATACATAAAATACCATGACAGGGAATGGGGCAAACCTCTTAAAAACAGCCAGAAGCTGTTTGAATTTCTGATCCTGGACGGCGCTCAGGCCGGGCTTTCCTGGTTGACTATTCTAAAACGCCGCGCAGGATACAGGGAAGCCTTTGACAACTTTGATCCTGAAAAAATGGCGCGTTATGCCGGAAAAGATATTAAGCGGCTTTTGTCCGATACGCGGATAATCCGCAACAGGCTTAAAATAACTTCAGCAATAAATAACGCCCGGGCATTCCTTAATATGCGTGATTCCGGAAAAGATTTTTCTAAATGGCTGTGGGGTTGGGTGGACGGAAAACCAATTATCAACCACTGGAAAACCCTGAAGCAAGTGCCTGCTTCTACAGAACTCTCGGAAAACATATCAAGTGAATTGAAGAAGCTGGGTTTTACTTTTGCCGGCCCTGTCATCATCTATGCCTTTATACAGGCAGCAGGACTTGTCAACGATCACCTTGTGGATTGTTTCCGCCATCCTGATGCCGGGCATTAAGATGCCGTATAAATTCCGCTATACCTGCAGCTCCATATCAGACTTGGGATGTTTGCACAAGGGGCAGATATAATCATCGGGCAGTTCGCCGTCCCATTCCTGAATATAACCGCAGATTTTGCAGACATAGACATTTTTGCCTGATGCCGGTTTAACGGGCGCGGGTTTAGGCTTGATATTATCAAAATAATATTGATAAGTCAGCGATACAGCGTTTGATAAAACCTGCGCCTCCGAAACCTGAGCAGCAAAAAGCGTATGCGTTCCGTAATCAGTTGCGGAAATAACTTCGCCCGAGAAAAATGCGTTTGCGCCGCTGGTGATATAATAAAGGCCGTTATCGCTTTTTTTGCAGGAGTCTTCAAATCCGGCAAATTTATCAGCATCGCGGCCGCTCTGGAAACCGAACCTCTTGAAAGTATCAAAACTCGATTCTGTAGTAAGCACGGAAATATTGAATTTTTTAGAATTGATAATCAGATCGTGCGTGTAATTTGCCTTGTTAACCGCAATGACTATCTGCTTGGGCGTATCGGTAATCTGCATAACAGTATTGATAATGCAGCCGTTATCCCTGCCTGCTGCGTCTGTTTGCGCTGCGGTCAAAACAAAAAGCCCGTAAGTCAGTTTGAAGAATGCGTTCGGTTCGACCTTGGCTTCGTGTGCTATAACTGTATCAGGTTTGGGGAAAGACGAAATAATCGCTTTGGCCAATTCTTCGATTTCAGTGACATTGTTTTGTTTAACGCTTGATTTAAGCGAAACAATATTCTCCAAAAAAGTCATGTTATTGAGCGGCGATAAAATTTCTTTCATCAACTCTCCCGCAAATGCAGCCCAGGAGCCGTTTTCGATAAACGCTACAGTTCTGTTCTGTAAATTGTGAGCGGCAATGTCCTGGAGGAGTGTCTCCATGCTTATAAAAATCTTCGAGTTGTAGGTTGTGCTTGCAAAAACAATATGGCTGAACCTGAAGGCTTGAGCAAGAACAAACGACGGATGTGTAACAGAAACATCATACATGGCGATTTTCCTGATGCCTCCTTCCGCAAGTTTTGTCGCAAGTATATTCGCGGCGTTTTCGGTGTTTCCGTAAACGGAGGAGTACGCGATCAAAACGCCTTCTTCTTCCGGGGTATAGGTACTCCATTTTTGATATTTGCTTATAAAGTTATTTATATTTTTCCGCCAGATCGGCCCGTGAAGCGGAAGGATTGCCGATAATTCCAGGCTTGCCGCTTTTTGCAGAAGGGCCTGAACCTGTATCCCGTATTTTCCGACTATATTGGTATAATATCTGCGCCCTTCGTCCAGGAAATCGCGGTCAAAATCCACCTCGTCGGCAAAAGTATTTCCGTTGAGGGTCCCAAAAGTTCCGAACGCATCCGCTGAATAAAGGTATTTATCAGCCGCATCATAGCTGACCATAACCTCTGGCCAATGAACCATGGCTGCCGTATAAAAAACAAATCTATGTTTTCCGGTGACGAATTCATCTCCGTCTTTTACGACAATCGCGCGTTTATCAATGTCATAATCAAAAAACTGTTTTATCATGGAAAAGGTTTTTACATTGCCTATGACTTTTAACTCGGGAAAGCGCAGAATAAGTTCGCCGAGTGTCGCGCAATGGTCAGGTTCCACATGGCTTATAACAACATAATCAAGTTTTCTGTTCTGCAGCAGAAAACTTATATTTTCAAAAAACACATCGCTTGCCGATTTATCAACACAGTCAAGGAGTATTGTTTTTTCATCCAAAACCAGATAAGCATTATAAGAGATCCCGTTCGGGATAGGAAAAGCGCTCTCAAACAGCGACAGCCGCTTGTCATTCGCGCCAACCCAGAAAACATCGCCATTAATTTTTCTTGTATTATGCATTAAAGCCTCCGATTATTAATTATCATTCCTGAAACAGTTTACAATATTTGGGGGAGAGCACGCAAGACAGCGTATTGGTTCATGTATCAAAACAAGGGCAGCAAGCTCCTGATTCATTCTTTTTCCTTTAGCAATGCATCGTTGTCCAATACTTTGAACGATATTGCTTTTGGATGCTGCAGATACCGCACCACTATGCCTTCTTTTTCAAGCCCGCTTGGGTATTTGCCCCGGGCTTTTTCCAAAAGTGTTTCCAGGGAGTACGAAAACTCCTCTCCGCGTTCTTCCAGGGGTACTACAGGAATTTCAAATTCGGAACAGATTTTAACAGCTTCATCATAGGCAAAATATGTGCCGGAATCCCAGTCCTTTACATCAAATACATACCATTCAACAGCAGATAGCCTAAGTTTATTTCTCTGTATTCCAGGACCGCATATTTCACCGGTCAAAACTATATTTTTTCCATAATTTGTAAGTTTTTCTTTAAGGCCGTATTTGTATACCGGTGTCCAGTACAGGGCATTTCCATCATCTTTTATCTCCTTGTTACGGCTGCAGCAGCCGATCTTTCCATCAATAAAATATACAATGCCGGAAGTACCGTCCATTTTTGTAGTGATATAATAAGGCTTACCCTGTAAGCGATCGATTAACTCAGGCTCCGATTGTATGCGTATTTCATCTGAAGCGGGAATTCCGAACGGCCTTTCTCCGATAATTACCCCGCCTTCACCGGCTGTTTCAGGAATATACCATTTTTTTACATTAAGAATTCCGGTAACATCATCACCTTCTTTACAGCCTTCAAGCTCAGGAAACAGCGAAAGCCGCAAGAGCAATCCTTGAGAAAGCTGACCCCGCATTTTTGCGGTACGTATACGGAACCCCTTGCCGTTATCAACATTATCTCTGTACGAGGAATTTCGTAAAAACTCATACCGGGGCTCTTCCGGAAGAAAACTGTCAACTTCAAAATATACACCCGTATCCCCTGCCTGAAATTCATTTTTTTTCACAACACACTGCCAGCCCAAAACATGCGCTGTTTCAAGAAAATCAGAATCAGGTATGGAACTAATCATTTTTACCTTTTGAATTGTAACTAAAGCCCGCATATCACACTCCAAAGCGTTCTAATATAACTTTCCACGCTGTATCCCAGCAAATCCGCTCTTGTTCCAGACGAATATTTTGTCCCCATTTGTTAGTTTTAAGGGAAGTATAAAGCTCCTGTTCATCATTGGTTAAGAGCGGCAGTTCAACAGCAGCGCATGGCTTTTCTTCTTTAACCCATAAATCCCGATAGTCAAGGAGAACTGCTTTATCCATTAATATTGATCCCAGCTCCGGTATATATTTTCTGGCTCTGTTCAGAATTGCAAAACCATGAGTATCAATATCTCCCCAGTAAATGCATCGCGCATCACAAAGCCACGGCAGCCGGCCTAATGATTCAACGTTGTATCCCAGTCCCATAATTACCAAAGAGCACGGTAAATCATTAAAAGCAAGCCCTGATTGAAGGTTTTCTACAATAAAAATACAGGCAGGTTTAATGGCAAGCTCTGCGGCTTCTTCCCATGGAACAGAGATATCGCAAAGGCCGCCTGTAATACTTCTAAGCTGAGTATCCAGAATACGCATACGGATTAATTGCGGCAGAGGTTTAAGGCCGCAAGTTTTATAGAAATCATTGCTGTCTTCTCCTTTAATTACTGCAACAAGCTCTGTAACAAGTCCCTTGTGTGATCCCAGCCATTTGCTGTCAACTCCGGCAACAGGAATTTGACGCGGGTATAAATTGGACTTAGGATTATTATAAATCCATTTTATTGTTTCGATAAGACGAAGAAAATCTTCTTCATTACATTCAGCAAGAAATCGGTAATGTTTTGCCAAAACATCATTCAGAACCTGCCATTGCTGAACCAATATTTTATAATGTAATGCAGCTCTATTCCACTCATCTGTTTTTTCAATCAATAAAACAGCGCTCTCTGGCGATTTTATTACCAGTTTCTCCGGCACATTCTGCGTTCCAAGGGATCTCCAATTGCGCTTATTCCACACAAGAGAGACAGCGCTTTGTTTTGAATGACGGCTTTCCCATGCCTTCCATGCAGTAAGCCATAAGTTAACGCCTTCTTTTTGCTGAAGCACCTGTTTTTCTGTAGGCGGATTAAGGCTGATATCCATTGGCCATGAAGTATTTGAATCTTTATCAGATT
>Ga0099364_10013138_pt1 | contig 11131 bp, 9 predicted proteins | sample TergutTh196P3_FD_73070 | JGI IMG/M metagenome (GOLD analysis project Ga0099364, IMG submission 73070) | Microcerotermes parvus P3 segment gut microbial communities from Pointe-Noire, Republic of the Congo - Th196 P3 | ecosystem: Host-associated > Arthropoda: Insects > Digestive system > Gut ... | reverse complement strand
AATACACCAATTGGCGAGATTACCGCCGCCGTCCCTGTGCCGAATGCTTCGGACAAAGCCCCGGAGTCAAATGCGTCGAAAATTTCGTCGACTGGCAGTTTGCGTTCGGTGACTTTCATTCCCCATTTTCGGCATAGCTCAATAGCAGACATTCTGGTTATACCCGGCAGAATTGACCCGGAGGTAAGCTCGGGTGTAATAACTTCGCCGTTGATTACAAAAAATACATTCATCGCGCCTACTTCTTCGATATACTTGCGCTCAATTCCGTCAAGCCAAAGCACCTGCTCATAATTTTGCGCCTGTGCTTCTTTTTGCCCCAACAAAGATGCGGCATAATTCCCGCCCGCCTTTGCGAACCCCGTCCCGCCTTTTACGGCACGGACATACTGTTCCTCAACCGCAATGCTGACAGGATTAAGCCCTGTCGAGTAATACGCACCCGACGGCGAGGTTATAATCATAAAATAATACTTGTCAGCGGGGCGAACTCCCAAAAATGCATCAACCGCAATTATAAAAGGTCGGATGTACAATGACGCGCCGACACTCCCGGGGACCCATTCGCTGTCAACCTTTATAAGTTCACTCAACGCCTCCATCACATAATCGACATCAATTTCGGGAATGACAGAACGCACCGCTGAGCGGTTCATTCTCTTAAAATTTTCCTCCGGACGAAACAGCATGATTTTGTTTTCGCGGGTGCGATATGCTTTCAGTCCTTCAAAAATTTCCTGCGCATAGTGAAACACCATTGACGCGGGTGAGAGCGAAATGTCAGTGAACTCTTGAATTCGCGCATTGTGCCAGCCTTTTCCCGTTTCATACTCCATAATAAACATATGGTCGGAAAAGATTTTGCCGAACCCCAACTGTGACTCATCATTCGGCTTGGTTTTAGGTGATGTAGTTCTTCTAATGTCCATTATTTTACCCTTTTCCTTTCTGCACAAACGTGCCATAAAAAGTTTCGTACCGCTAAGAAGCCGTCCTAAGAGCCTGTTTGGATTCTCCGTGCGAGTGGATTTTTGAGCAAATTTTTCGTCAAACAAGGCGATTTTTGTGATAATATCGGAGCTATTTGAACAAAAATCAACGCAGTGTGGCGGAGAATTTGCCAAAAATCCACGTGCGTGAGATTCCGAACAGGCTCTAATAGGAAACGTGCCGAAGAAACGAGCGGATTTCTATTAGGACGGCTTCTAAACCTCAAGAGTCGCGAAATAATCAGCCGGAGTCTCTGCCCGCCGAATCAGCTTCACGCTTCCGTCAGCTTTCAGCAATAACTCCGCCGAACGCAACTTTCCATTATAATTATACCCCATTGAAAACCCGTGCGCCCCGGTATCGTGGATTATCAAAAAGTCACCCATATCAATCTTAGGGAGCATTCGGTCAATGGCAAATTTGTCGTTATTCTCACACAGTCCGCCCGCAATGTCATACTTGTGAACAGCGGCTTCATTTTCCTTTCCCGCAACGGTAATATGGTGATACGCACCGTATATTGCGGGACGCATTAGGTTGACCGCACAAGCATCAACCCCGATGTACTCCTTATAAATGTGCTTCTCACGAATGGCACGTGTAACCAAACATCCATGCTCGGCAAGCATAAACCGCCCCAACTCGCTCATAATTGCGACATTGCCCATCCCGGCGGGGACTAACACTCTTTCAAAAGCCTTTTGAACCCCCTGCCCTATCGCGTAAATGTTGTTAGGCGTTTCCTCCGGGCGGTAAGCAACGCCGACACCTCCCGAAAGGTTGACATAGCTGAGAGAAATCCCCGTCTGCTCTTTTAACTCCGCAATCGTCTCAAACAAAATCCGTGCCAATTCGGGGTAATACTCGTTGGTGTTGGTATTGCTCGCCAAGAAAGCGTGTATTCCGAACTTTTTCGCACCCTTTGACTGCAAAAGCCTATACCCCTCAAAAAGCTGCTCCTTGGTAAAGCCGTACTTAGCCTCGCCAGGCGTGTCCATCACATTAGAATCTTGTCTAATCCTAAATTCCCCCCCGGGATTATAGCGACAAAAAACAGTCTCGGGGATTCCACCTTTGTCTTCAAGAAGCTTGTCGAGAATTTCAATGTGGGTGAAATCATCAAGATTAATATGCACTCCGAGTTTGTGAGCGAACAAAAAGTCCTCATCCGGGGTTTGGTTAGAACTGAAAATAATATCGCCGCATTTAGCTCCGAGAGATTCCGACAATAACAGCTCAGTGTAGGAGGAACAGTCAAACCCACACCCCTCCTCCATTAAAATCCGCATTATATGCGGGTTTGGCGTCGCTTTAACCGCAAAGTATTCGCGGAATCCGCCATGTTTCTCAGTCCATGAGAACGCCTCGTTTAATGCCCGTGCCTTCTCTCGAATCCCTTTTTCATCGTATAAATGAAAAGGAGTCGGATACTTTTGGGCTATTTCAGCGATTTGTTCTTTGGAAATAAATGTTTGTTTTGTTCTCATAATATAAATTATAACAAGTTTTTTTGTAAATTGCAAGTGTTTTTAGTAAAAATATACTTAACCGTATTTTAGAAAAAACATATACTAATTTTTAACAAAAATTAAGGTTTCAAGTAACCACAATCCTGTTTGGCGCAGTAAACTTTCTTGTCCTTTCCTATTTTTTTAAAAAGCGTACAATTACACTGCGGGCATCTTTCGGGAACGGGACTATCCCATGTTATAAATTTACAGTCAGTGTAATCTTCGCAGGCGAAGAAAGTCTTGCCTTTTTTCGACTTTTTGGCGAGCATTTTCTTTCCGCAATTGGGGCAATCGCCTCCGGCAGTCTGCACTATCCCCTTTGTGCCTTTACAATCGGGGAATCCGGAACAGCTCATAAACTTTCCGAATCTGCCTATTTTTATTTCCATACCCCGCCCACATAAATCACAAGTTTCGTCGGTAGGCTCGGTGGGAATCTTAACCCGCTTCCCTTCCATTTCCGATTCAGCTTTGGCAAGCGTTTGCTCAAAGTCGCCGTAAAACTCCTTTAGTACGTTTACCCAAGGTTGCTCACCGTCTTCAACCTTATCAAGGTCGGTTTCCATTTGCGCAGTAAACTTAGTGTCAACAATATTGCTGAAATGCTCCTTAAACAAATCTGTTATAACACATCCCAAAATCGTCGGCTTGAGTTGTTTTTGCAGTTTTTCGACATACTGTCTGTCAAGTATTGTAGAAATGGTCGGCGCGTAGGTGGATGGTCTGCCGATACCGTTTTCTTCAAGAGCTTTGATTAGGCTCGCTTCATTATAACGGGGCGGAGGCTGTGTAAAATGCTGATTCCCCGCCATGCTCGAAACCACGGGATTTTCACCTTCTGTGAGTTCGGGTAACGGCGAATCCGTATCTTTATCGTACAGTTTGGTAAACCCGTCAAACGCCACTGTATAGCCGCTCGCTCTGAAAAGGTATTCCTTTGCCGTAATATCCACGCTCACTGTGTTTAAAACAGCATCCGCCATTTGGCTCGCCATAAACCGCTCCCATATCAGCTTATACAAGCGGTACTGGTCGGAAGTCAACGAGGATTTAACCTGCTCGGGTGTGATTTCAATTATAGTGGGGCGGATTGCCTCATGCCCGTCCTGCGCGCCTTTCTTTTCCTTATAAAACCGCGGCTTATCGGGCAGGTATTCTTTGCCGTAAAGTTGAGATATTAACGCTGCAGAGGCACTTCGCGCTTCTTCCGAAATACGCAAGCTGTCGGTACGCATATAGGTAATAAGCCCCACTGCGCCGTGTCCGGGTACATTTACACCTTCATACAACTCTTGCGCCACTTTCATGGTACGCTTAGAAACAAACGACAATTTCCCCGATGCTTCCTGCTGCATTGTTGAGGTGGTGAACGGGGGTGCGGGCTGTTTCTTTCTCTTGGACTTTTTGACTTTGCTTACAACAAACACTGCGTTTGCCAAATTTGCAAGAATCTCATCTGCTTGCTCTTTAGTTGCAATCTCAATCTTCTGCGCTTTAGAGTTTGCCTTTGAATCTTTTGAGTTTTCATCGCCTTTTCCGGGGATTTCGATTTTTTTGCCGTCTATTTCGATTAATTTTGCATCAAACGGCTTTTTGGGCGACTTTCCGGAGGCGAACTTGCCGTCAATGCTCCAGTATTCATGAGTGATAAACGCCTCAATTTCCTTTTCGCGGTCAACAATTATTCGGACTGCGACAGACTGTACACGCCCTGCCGACAATCCTCTGCGAACTTTCTTCCACAAAAACGGCGACAATTTATAGCCGACTATCCTGTCAAGAATCCGCCTTGCTTGTTGCGCGTTGACTAAATCCATATCAACGCTCCTCGGGTTTGCCATCCCGGATTTGATTCCGTTTTTGGTAATTTCCGAAAAGCTCACTCGTATCGGCTCGCTCGCATCTAAATCAAGAATAGTAGCTAAATGCCATGAAATTGCCTCCCCTTCCCTGTCCGGGTCGGTCGCGAGGTAAACGGCTTCACTTAACTTTGCCTTAGATTTCAACTCTCTTATAACGCTTGTCTTATCTTTCATGTTCACGTAAAGCGGCTCAAAATCATGCTCCACATCAACTCCGAGCTTCGTCTTTGGCAAATCCCTGATATGCCCTACCGAAGCAATAACATTAAAATCTTTGCCGAGGTATTTCTCAATTGTTTTCGCCTTAGCGGGCGACTCAACTATTATTAACTTAGCCAACTTTTTTACCCTTGTCCTTTCTACACAAAATTATAGTACAAAGTTTCGTTTTCCCATTTTACGCAGATTTATTTTCAACATTTTTTACCCTTGTCCTTTCTACACAAAATTATAGTACAAAGTTTGATTTTCCCATTTTACGCAGATTTACTTTCAACATTTTTTTACCCTTGTCCTTTCTACACAAAATTATAGTACAAAGTTTGATTTTCTCTTAATTTCATAGCATATAATCCCCGCCGCAACTCCCGCATTAAGGGATTCTGCCCCCTGTATAGGAATGTATAGGCTTCTGTCGCATAAATCCGATACTTCCTGCGACACTCCCGCACCCTCGTTTCCTATAACTATTGCGCTTTTACCCGAAAAGTCAATCTCGCGCAATGAAACGGCATTTTTATCAATAGCAGACGAGTACAACGCATACCCCGCTTTTCTCAACAGCGGTATAACCGTTGTAAGCTTTTCTTTGTGAGTAGGCTGCCTAAATACCGAACCCGCCGATGCTCTTATTACTTTTGGGTTGTATATATCTGCCGAATCCTCCGAAAGGAATACGCCGCCAAATCCAAACGCCTCGCACGAACGAATAATCGCGCCAACATTGCCGGGGTCTTGAATACAGTCGAGAAGCATTATATGTGCGGACGATTTATAGTCGGGGTAAAGCTCTTTTCTTCCGAACATCGCAAATACCCCCTGCGGTGTACTTGTATCGGAAATATATTCGGCAATCGCATCGGTTATAACCGACACTGTCCCGTACAACCGAGTATACAACTGCGAATATTTCTTAATCGCTTTTTCGGTGAGCAACGAAGCTTTAGGTACAAATCCGCAGTCAAGTGCCTCTGAAATAAGCTTTACGCCCTCGACCACTATAAAATCGCCGGGGAATCGAAATTGCTTTATAAGCGCGTTTCTTCTCGAAATTATTTCGCTCAAAATTTTACCCTCACCCTTCTTCTTGTTTTTAACTCTTGACAACCTAATACTATTATGATAATATTTATTTATGAAATATTCTGAATTGTCAAAATTAAACGGCGAACGGGGATTTGTGTTTAATCCTCACTGCCTCACTCTGACAGGCACTGTAAACGGATACAGCGTAGTTATTCTTGATGCCTCGTCCGAATTTGTAATTGCCGTATTCGCGGAAGAACCGATAAAAAAAATGGCTCTTGATTTTCTGCCCAAGAACGCGCTTGGCTCTTTAAAAACGGAAAACGACTGCGTTATTATAAAACTTTCGGGATATATAATGTCGCAAAAAAATCTCCCGCTTTTGCTGAAAACGGCAGAAATTGCCGCAAATACCCAATTCGGCACTCCGCTCCCCATTTCTGTCAGCGTAATCGAAAATAATTCAAAAGATAAAGCACCTCCAAAAACCGAAACATCAAATCCGCGCATTATTATTACAGCCCTCGCCTGTATTACGGCATTAGCCTTAATCCTGTTTTTGCCTATGACTGTAGTGCAAAGGGCATTGCTGGCATTAATTGCGGGCGGAATAGCTTACTTCGGGCTTGTCACTAAGAACCTGTCCCAATAGGAAGTGTGCTGCAGAAACGAGCAAATTTTTCGTCAGACAAGGCGAGTCGGGTTCTAAATAAGGATTTTAGAAAAGCAGTATAGTTATTAACACTACACTGCTTTATTGATTTAGAAGCTGTATTCATAGCTCTATACTGCCGCTTTTGCTTTTTCACAAAGCGTTGTGAAACCCGCTTCATCATTAATCGCTATTTCCGAAAGGATTTTGCGGTTAAGGCTTACATCGGCTTTTTTCAACCCGTTGATAAAAGTCGAGTAGTTCATGCCATTGGATTTACAAGCGGCGGAAATCCTTGTAATCCACAGCCTTCTGAAATCCCTTTTCTTGAGCCTTCTGCTGATGTAGGCATACTGCCCCGATTTATATACCGCTTCTTTTGCGGTTTTGAACAGCCTACTTTTCCCGCCCCAATAGCCTTTGGCTAACTTTAATACGGCATTTCTTCTTTTGCGGGTCGCAAGCGCGCCTTTTACTCTTGCCATTGTATTTTATCCTCCTTAATATTTGTACTGTTCATCAGTACCCTTGCTATTTATTTGTAGGGAAGCAACGCCTTGATTTGAGCCTCGTTAGACTTGTCAATATAGGCGGAAGCACGATTAATACGCTTGCGCTTTGTATCCTTTTGAGTAAGCCTGTGACGGCGGTTGACTTGGCTGTACTTAACCCTGCCGCTCTTTGTCAGCTTAAAGCGTTTTTTCGCTCCGCTGTGAGTTTTGATTTTATTCCTCATTTTTAGATATACCCTCCTTTTTCATATTTACATTGTCGTCTTTGTTTTTATGCTGTTTCGCGGGGATTGTTGACTTTTCGGATTTAGGCAACAGCGGCGAAAGAATCACAGTGTAAAACTTCCCCTCTAATTTCGAGGGCTTACCATCTGAAATGCCGAATTCCGAACACTCCTGCTTAAACTTATCCATCAACTTACGCCCTAAGTCAAAGTGGGTGACTTCCCTGCCCTTGAACCTAATAGTAACCTTAACCTTGCTCCCCGCTTTAAGGAACTTCTTGGCGTGGTTTGCTTTAGTCGTAAAGTCATGGTCGTCAATATTAAGCGACAGCCTGACTTCCTTGAGTTCAGCCTGCTGCTGGTGCTTGCGCTGGTCCTTTTCCCGCTTGGACTGGTCAAAACGATACTTCCCGTAATCCATTATCTTACAAACGGGAGGCTTACCTTGCGGCGCAATCATTACAAGGTCAAGGTTAGCTTTATCGGCAATGCCTTGAGCATCTCTCCCGGACATGACCCCGAGAGGTTCGCCGTCTTCAGCGACCAAACGTACCTGTGGCTCGCGGATTTCGTTGTTGACAGCTAAATTGTTCTTGCTGTTGTTCTTGTTGTTGATAAAATTACACCCCCTGCATATGCATAATAGATAATAGACCTCCACGGAAACTCACCGCAAGTGGATGTCTAAATAGCAAAAGCATAGGAAATTCCCATGCTTAAAAAAATTCATATATAACAATAAAGAATTTTCATAAACAGCCTGCAAGCTTTGGCGAGTCAGGCGCGGGGATTTCCGCTTTCGTTTACTTAACTTTGATTAGTATATACCATGTTTTTCGATTTGTCAAGTGTTTTTTAAAAAAAATAAAAAAAATTTTTTGAATTTTTTCTGAAAACCTCTTGACATTCTTCAAAAAGTATGTTAATATGTCCATGCTGTTCTAAAGACGGTGGGCATTTGTGATGTGTAAGTCCCGCACGAGGAATGGGGTTATAGCTATAAGTATACCCTTTCTTTTCTTTAGGAATCCAAATCTGAAGAATCGAAAGTTTTTTTATTGAAAGCGGCTATTTCTACGAGAACAGCTCTATATTAGCTTTATATCTAAAAGAAAGGAGATGTAATATGCCGAGCAAGAAAATTTTACAACAAAAGGAAAAGCAGGTTGCCGAGCTTGCCGAAAGGCTGAACAATTCGATTTGCGGAGTCCTTGCCAATTACAAAGGCATCAATGTTGCCGATGATACCAAGTTGCGTAAATCAATGCGGGAATCGGGCGTAGATTATTTCGTAGTGAAAAACTCGATTTTAAAACGCGCCTTTGAGAAAGCGGGATTAGACGGACTTAACGAACACCTCACCGAGGAAACGGCAATCGCGCTGTCCAAGGATGACATTATAATCGCGCCGAAATTGATACACGGGCAAGTTGAGGACTCAAAAGGTGTGTACTCTATCAAAGCGGGGTTCATTGAGGGTAAAGCGGTTGACGCGGACACTATCATTGAATACGCCAAACTGCCGAGCAAGGAAGTTCTTATATCGAAGTTGCTGTTCGTGCTTCAATCGCCGATGCAAAGGTTGGCAATCGCAATCAACGAGATTGCAAAAAAATCCGGCGGGGAATCGGGCGGGGAATCGGGCGACCCGACGGAATCTGCGGACAATACTGCCGCATAGCTAAATGCCAATCGGCATTTGCGACAAAAACAGTATTGATAAATAAACTTGAAAGTAGCCTGCGTAAATACGCGGCTTAAAGAAACTTTCAATCGGCGCACTTTTGCGCAGAAAGGGATTAGGTAAAAATATGTCTGAAAAAATTACAAAATTAGTAGAAGAGGTAAAGGCTTTATCGGTTTTGGAGCTTAATGACTTCGTAAAAGCTCTTGAGGAAGAATTCGGCGTTTCGGCGGCGGCAATGGTAGCGGCAGGTCCTGCAACAGGCGGCGGCGCAGCGGCTGAAGAAAAAACCGAATTTGACGTAGTTCTTGCAAGCTTTGGTGACAAGAAAATGGATGTTATCAAAATAATCAAGGAAGTTACCGGATTAGGCTTGAAAGAAGCTAAAGAATTTGTTGAATCGGCACCTAAAGCAGTCAAAGAAGGCGTTTCCAAAGCGGAAGCGGACGAACTTAAAGCTAAGATTGAAGCTTCGGGTGCGGTTGTTGAATTAAAGTAAGAAACCGGAATAAAAAATGCCGCCTTTGTGTAATTCAAAGGTGGCATTTTTTTGCCAAACAAGAGATAAGCTTTAAGCTTTTTTCTTTTTTTCGATGTCTGCCAATGCTTCTTTGCGCGACAATCCAATCTTACCCATATTATCAATCTTGATAATCTTTACGATGATTTCATCGCCTTCATTGCATACATCTTCAACCTTTTCAACGCGGCGGTTTTCCAACTCGGAAATATGCACCATTCCCTCTTTACCGGGTGCAAACTCCACAAACGCGCCGAAGCCCGTTACTCGCACGACCTTGCCCTTGTAAATCGCGCCTATTTCCGGCTCTGCGACAATCGCGTCAATCATATCAATACAAGCCTGCGACTTTTCATAGTCAAGCCCGCAAACAAATACGTTACCGTCGTCGTCAACATCAATCTTAACTTCAAAATCGGCAGCAAGCTTTTGAATAACCTTCCCACCCGTACCGATAACCTCGCGGATTTTGTCAACAGGAACTTTAGTACCGAGCATCTTAGGCGCGTACTTGTTGACCTGCGCCCTCGGCTTATCAATCGCCTTGAGCATTACCTCATCAAGTATATGAATCCTCGCCTTGTGAGTTGTCTCAATCGCCTCCTTGATAATCTCGGGAGTGAGTCCGTCAATTTTCAAGTCCATCTGAATAGCGGTAATACCCTCATGAGTTCCGCCGACCTTGAAGTCCATGTCGCCGAAAAAGTCTTCCACACCTTGAATGTCAATCATGGTCATCCATTCATCGCCTTCGGTAATCAACCCGCATGAAATCCCCGCAACAGGGGCTTTAATAGGAACACCCGCATCCATAAGAGACAGCGTTGAGCCGCAGATTGCCCCCTGCGAAGTTGAGCCGTTTGAACTCAGTATTTCCGACACAAGCCTAATCGCATACGGAAACTCCTCAACAGGCGGAATTACAGGCTCAAGTGCCCTTTCAGCCAATGCACCGTGACCTATCTCACGCCGCCCCGGACCGCGACTGTTCTTAGCTTCTCCAACCGAATAAGGCGGGAAGTTATAGTGGTGCATATACCGTTTGGAATCCTCATCGTCAAGCCCGTCAATCCTCTGCGAATCGCTGACCGGACCGAGAGTTGTAACCGTCAATACCTGTGTCTGCCCTCTTGTAAACATTCCCGAACCGTGAACCCGCGGAAGAACCGCGACCTCCGAGTGCAGAGGGCGAATCTCATCCAACCTGCGTCCGTCAACCCGCTTTTTATCGTCCAACAGCCAACGGCGTACTACATACTTTTGCAGCTTGTAAATGCATTCATCGATAATGACTGCCTTGTTTTCAACTTCGGGGAGAAATTCCGTGCAAGTGTCAAATTTAGCGTGAATCTCGTCTGCAATCGGCTGCAACCGCTCCTCACGGACGTTCTTGTCGTTAGTGTCAAGCGCATACCTGATTTTATCAACGGCAAAATCAGAAACAGCCTTGAACAAACCTTTATCGACCTCCTGTGATTCAAAAGCGGCCTTCGGTTTACCGATTTGCGCAACAATATCATTTATAAAAGGAATCAAAGAACCGGTTATTTCAGCATGAGCCGCATTAATCGCATCAATCATGACGTTGTCGGCGACTTGATTCGCACCCGCTTCAATCATGACAACTTTCTTCTCACTTGAGGCGACTACCAACTGCAAGTCGGACTTTGCCCGCTGCTCCGCGTTAGGCATAAGCACAATCTCACCGTCAACCAATCCGACAAATATTCCGCCGATAGGCCCGTTCCAAGGAATATCGGATATTGCAACCGCAATTGACGCGCCTATCATACCCATTATTTCCGGTGAGCAATCGGGTTCAACCGCCAACACAGTCATTACTAACGCAACATCATTGCGCATATCACTCGGAAACAGCGGTCTCATAGGGCGGTCAACCACCCTTGAGTTAAGAATCGCTTTTTCGCTCG
>Ga0099364_10013137_pt1 | contig 11132 bp, 8 predicted proteins | sample TergutTh196P3_FD_73070 | JGI IMG/M metagenome (GOLD analysis project Ga0099364, IMG submission 73070) | Microcerotermes parvus P3 segment gut microbial communities from Pointe-Noire, Republic of the Congo - Th196 P3 | ecosystem: Host-associated > Arthropoda: Insects > Digestive system > Gut ... | reverse complement strand
GATTCGGTCATTTCAAATTTTTCTATTGGCATATATTTAGTTTTTAATTTTGTGTATTAGTCTTTATAATTTAGAAGGTGCAAAGTTACAAAAATTCTCCGAACAGCAAAGCCCTCAACGAAGTTAATTAATATACTTTGCGGTCGTTAGGCGTTTTCTCGAGAGCGATCTCGCTGTTGACACACAACGCCCGCCGGTTTTGTGAAATGGCGGAACAACTGCACTACATCTCGGACTGTAACTTTTGCCGCCGTTGTGCCAACCGAGCTTGCGAGCCCACCAAAGGTAAACCGCCGGTTGCCCGCTGGCATTTTGTCCCTTATTCTAGGTTTCTTCAGCCGAATTTTAATCTTTAGGCTAAAAGCCGAAGGTGGTTTAATTAGTTTATAATCACAAAGACACAATATACAAAGCGGCTAATAATTTGACAAACAAATACTTGCGTTGATTTTTGAAGTTTAAAACAGTTTCTGAAAGATTTTATTATAAAACCGAAACTTATGTAAATAACTAAATCAACCTATTTATGACGCTTCCCTATTTTCATTTTACCATAACAGGAAGAGATTTATCAGCATGATACGACGACCTTACAAGAGCGCCGCTCTCTACAACCTTAAAACCCAAGCCAAGAGCTAATTGTTTGTATTCATCAAATTTTTCAGGAGCGTAGTATTTCACAACTTCAATATGCTCGAATGATGGCTGAAGATATTGCCCGATTGTCAGAATGCAGCAACCCGAATTAAAAATATCATAAATTGTCTGTTTTATCTCCTCTTCGGTTTCTCCAAGTCCAAGCATAAAACCGCTTTTTACCGTTATTCCCGCCTTTGCGATATGGTTAAGAACTCCCAAACTCGTGTCGTAATTTGCTTTTGTCCTTATCAAAGGAGTTAATCGCCGAACAGTTTCAATGTTGTGCGATATTATTTCAGGTTGCGAAGCGATTACTTTTTCGATAAAAGATTCGTTTCCGTCAAAATCGGGAATGAGGCATTCTATTGTTACTCCCTCGTTTACCTTTTTAATCTGCCTTACCGTTTCCGCCCAATGACTTGATCCTCTATCGAAAAGATCATCTCTGTCAACCGAAGTTATGACGCAATGTTTAAGATTAAGAAGTTTAACCGCTTCGGCAAGGCGATGCCGCTCATCAGAGTCAGGCGGCAACGGACGACCGGTTTTTGTGGCGCAAAACTTACATGCTCTGGTGCATATTTCGCCCAATATCATAAACGTAGCGGCGCCTACATTCCAACAATCACCAATATTCGGACACTTTCCGCTTTCGCATATTGTATGAAGTCCGTTGGCTTCGACAATTTTTTTAATCGCAATATAATTCTCTCCGGCTGCCCTCTGCATCTTAATCCACGAAGGCAGCCTTCTCTTTTTTTTCATCTGTATATAATTTAATAAATATTTAAGAATCAATAAACTAAAAATTGTTTAAGAGAATATATTTTCATCTTCGTACACCCCTACGGTATTATCAGAGTTGGCAACACCTTTTGGCGCTTAAACAAATACCCGCCCTTGTAAATTTAATAAACTATCCCACACTCCCCTCAAGGCTTATCTGCAAAAGTTTTTGCGCTTCTACGGCAAACTCCAGCGGCAGCTTATTGATAATTTCGCGGGCATATCCGTTTACAATAAGTCCAACCGCATCTTCCGTAGAGATACCCCGCTGGTTGCAGTAAAATATCTGGTCTTCGCCGATTTTTGAAGTAGTTGCTTCATGCTCAACAACTGCGGTTTGATTGTCAACCTCAAGGTAAGGAAACGTGTGCGCTCCGCATTTATCACCGAGCAAAAGAGAGTCGCATTGAGAAAAATTTCGGGCATTCGCCGCGTTTTTGAGGACTTTAACCAGCCCTCTGTAACTGCTCTGCCCCCTGCCGGCAGAAATACCTTTTGAAATAATGGCGCTTTTTGTGTTTTTCCCGATATGAATCATTTTTGTTCCGGTATCGGCTTGCTGCCTGTTGTTGACAACGGCTACCGAATAAAATTCTCCGGTTGAATTATCGCCGCGCAATATGCACGATGGATATTTCCATGTAATTGCCGAGCCTGTTTCTACCTGAGTCCATGATATTTTCGAGTTTTCGCCACGGCATAATCCTCTTTTTGTAACGAAATTAAATATTCCGCCGCGTCCCTCTTTATCGCCCGGATACCAGTTCTGAACGGTTGAATATTTTACTTCAGCATTTTTCTCGGCAATTATTTCCACAATAGCCGCATGTAGCTGATTTTCATCGCGCATGGGAGCCGTGCAACCTTCGAGATAACTCACATAACTCTCTTCATCGGCAATAAGAAGCGTCCGTTCAAACTGACCGGTGTTTGCCGCATTTATGCGAAAATATGTGGAAAGCTCCATGGGGCATCTCACGCCCTTGGGAATGTAACAAAACGACCCATCACTGAATACCGCCGAGTTGAGCGCCGCAAAAAAGTTATCGGCGTATGGCACAACAGTTCCCATGTATCTTTTTACCAAATCGGGATATTCTTTAACCGCATCGCTGAACGAACAAAATATAATGCCCATTTCCGAGAGCGTCTCCCTGTAAGTCGTTTTAACCGAAACGCTGTCGAGCACGGCGTCAACGGCAATGCCTGTCGGTCTTGTTTGCTCTTCCAGCGGTATTCCGAGTTTGTCGAACGTATGCTTCAGTTCGGGGTCAATGCCGTCAACATTATCCAACTTGGCTGTTTGTTTCGGAGCGGAATAATAAATATAATCCTGATAATCAATGGCGGGAATTTTAAGATTTTGCCACGCTGGCATCTTCATCGTCAACCAATGGCGATAGGCTTTCAAACGGAACTCAAGCAACCACGCAGGCTCATCTTTTTTCGCCGAAATTAATCTGATAATATCTTCATTAAGACCCTTTTGTATTTGTTCGGCTTCAATATTAGAATGAAATCCGTACTTATATTCGCCGGACGCAAACTCACTTAATATCTCACCCTGATCTTTTGCCATATATTGCCGTAACCTAAATAATGGTGCAAAATTAGTAAAATTTCATGATATTGGGGAAGAAAAGTTGTAAAAGTTGTATCTTGCAACCGGAAAAATAATTTGTTGCAATTTAAATATTTAAAACATGACAAGAGAAGAACAATTAAAATTATGTAATATTTGCAAAAATCAAAAATTCGACTTTAACCAAGGAATGATTTGTGGTATAACCAACTTACCCGCTAATTTTGAAATATCATGTAATTCTTTTAATGAAGATCTTGTGCTTAAAATTGAAAAAGAATTAAATTTTACAATTGCAAGTAAAGCTAAAAGACTGATGAATTTTTTATTTGATCTCGCATTCCTCATGATATTCAGCTTAATTTTTGGTGTAATTCTCGGAATAGTTCTTTTCTTTGTTTTACCCGAATATCTTTCAATATTTGAAGAAAGCAAATTAGCTGATTGGTTTTTGAGACTCAGTGTTGGAATGATTTATTATGTATCGTTAGAAGCCATAACAGGTAGAACATTAGCAAAATTTATAACAAAAACAAAGGTCATTAACGAAAACGGAGAAAAGCCTAATTTGAAGACAATATTATTTCGATCCATATGCAGATTTATTCCATTTGAACATTTTTCTTTTTTAGGGTCGGAAGACACAGGATTGCATGATACATTATCCAGAACATTTGTAGTTGAAATTTAAAACCACCGGCTCACGCGGATTTTAATACGTGCGAAAAAAGGAGCAAAATTAGTAAAATTTAATGATATTGAATAAGAAAACTTAAAAGAAGAATCAACACATCTAAATTTTACCATACAGTCATATCGAAACTGTCGACAGTGTCGGGTTGAGAGTTGTTTAATACATTTGCCTTGACAGCCAGATAAATATCAATCTACTTTGTTAACCTCTATCCTTATAACGGTATCATCAATATCAATTTCACGAGCGGAGTTTGCTGAAAAGTCTTGAGTTAGCGATATAGACGTTGCAAGGGTTTGAGCGCCAATATATGACGAGTGTATTTTCACTGCTTCCCGCACCATTTCGCGATCTTCAATTTTTACCGTTATTTTGTCGGTTACGTCAAGTCCCGTCTCTTTGCGTATGTTTTGGATTCGGTTTACAAACTCTCGCGCAATTCCTTCATAACGCAGTTCGTCTGTAATGGTAATGTCGAGGGCAACGGTAAGCCTGCCTTCGTTTGCCACCTGCCAACCTGCAATATCTTCCGAAATTATTTCAACATCGTCAATCATAATAACAACATCTTGCTCTTTCAGAGCAAGTTCGCATTTTTTAGCGTTTTCAAAAGCGATAATCTCCTGTTGCGATAAAGATGCAATCGCTTCGCTTATATCTTTCATCAACTTGCCATAGCGGGGACCAAGTTTTTTAAAGTCGGGCTTGATTTTTTTGACAAGAAGCGATGAGGTGTCGTCAATATATTCAATCTCTTTCACGTTTACTTCTGCAAGAATAAGATCTTTAACCGTTTCTATCTTATCCCTAAAACTCTTATCCGGCGTAGGTATCAGAATTTTCGACAGCGGCTGACGCACTTTTATATTAACTTTTCTTCTCAGGCTAAGCGTCATCGAGGATATTTTCTGGGCTATCTCCATTCTCTCTTCCAATGCCTTGTCTATGAGCGATTCGTCAGATTCGGGGAAAAGGGCAAGGTGCGCCGATGCGGCTTCATTTTTGCACGTAACATCGTTGAGGTCTATGTAAAGCCTTTCGGAATAGAACGGAGCAATAGGAGCGGCAAGCCTGCCAACCGTTTCAAGACACTGATAAAGAGTTTGATATGCGGCAATTTTATCATTGTCGTAATCGCCCCCCCAATATCGTTTTCTGTTTAGGCGAACATACCAGTTGCTGAGATTTTCGATAACAAAATCCTGTATCGCTCTTCCCGCGCGGGTAAGGTCGTAATCGCCGTAACAGGCGTAAACCTCTTTAATCAACGAGTTTAGCAGGGATATAATCCACCTGTCAATTTCCGCTCTTTCGTTAACGGGAATGTCTTTTTCGGCATATCTGAAGTTGTCAAGATTGGCGTACAGGGCAAAGAATGAGTATGTGTTATAAAGCGTTCCGAAAAACTTGCGTTTCACTTCGTCAACGCCGGCAATGTCGAATTTCAGATTGTCCCACGGCTGCGCGTTGGTAAGCATGTACCACCTGAGCGGGTCTGAGCCGTATTCTTCAATTGTGATAAACGGATCTACCGCGTTACCAAGGCGTTTCGACATTTTTGCTCCGTTTTTATCAAGCACAAGTCCGTTTGAGATAATGTTTTTAAACGAAACCGAGTCGGAAATCATGGTGGAAATTGCATGAAGTGTAAAAAACCAGCCCCTTGTCTGGTCAACTCCTTCGGCGACAAAATCGGCAGGAAACAGTTGGTCAAAATTATCCCTGTTTTCAAACGGATAATGAACTTGAGCGTAAGGCATTGCGCCCGAATCGAACCAAACGTCTATAAGGTCAGGCTCGCGGAACATCTTTTTACCGCCACTGCTCACAAGAATAATTTCATCTACAAACGGACGGTGGAAATCGAACTTGCCGTAATTTTCGTCCGAATTATCGCCCGAAACAAAGTCCTCTAAAGGATTGTTTTTCATAAATCCGGCTTTTACCGATTTTTCTATTTCCTCTTTAAGTTCGGTTGCCGAGCCTATGCACTTTTCCTCATCTCTCTCTTCCGTAACCCAAATAGGCAGGGGGGTTCCCCAATAGCGCGAACGCGAAAGGTTCCAGTCAACAAGGTTTTCCAGCCATTTTCCAAACCTGCCCGAGCCGGTTGATTGCGGCTTCCAGTTAATTGTATTGTTAAGTTCAATCAGTCTGTCGCGGAAAGCCGTTGTGCGAATAAACCACGAATCGAGCGGATAATAGAGTATCGGTTTGTCTGTCCTCCAACAGTGAGGATAGTTGTGCGTATATTTCTCAATCTTAAAGGCTTTGCCCTGACGTTTCAGCATAACTGCAATTTCAACGTCAATATTTTCAGCATCGGAAGCGGCGGCGCTATCATATTCATTCTTAACCGGTTTTGCCTCAAAAGGCGAATATGCCGCTACGTTTACGCTTCTCTTTATAAAATCATCGTCCAATTCGGAAATCGGAGTCATAAAACCGCGCTTATCAACCATCGGGCTAATCGTGCCGTCTTTTCGTTTCATAAGCAGCGGGGGTACGCCGTTTTCTTTGGCAATCTTATAGTCGTCAGAGCCGAATGTAGGCGCGATATGCACTATTCCGGTTCCGTCTTCGGTTGTTACAAAGTCGCCGGTGAGGGTTACAAATGCTCCTTCGCCCGGATTTACCCAGTCAATAAGCTGCTCATAATTAATGCCTTTAAGCTCTTCACCCGAATAATCAGCAATAACGGAATATGGAACTTTTTTATCTCCTATCTGATAAGTTGATAACGGAATTTCCGCATTTGCTTCGGGGAAGTGCGCGTGGAGCAAATCTTTGGCAAGTATTACCGCAACAGGCTCGCCGGTATATGGATTAAAACTTCTTACTTTGGTATATCTGATATTGCTTCCCAAAGCTAACGCTGTGTTTGAAGGAAGTGTCCATGGAGTGGTTGTCCACGCCATGAAATGGACGTTTGGCGTGTCAATATCTTTAAAAAGAAACTCCGACTTTTCATTTCGCACAACTTTAAACAATGCAACGCAGGTGGTGTCTTTTACGTCTTTGTAGCACCCCGGCAGATTAAGTTCATGCGAGCTGAGTCCGGTGCCGGCGGCGGGCGAATACGGCTGTATGGTGTATCCTTTGTAGAGAACGCCCTTTTCGTAAAGCTGTTTTAAAAGATGCCAAACCGACTCGATATATCTGTTGTCGTATGTTATGTAGGGGTCGTCCATGTTTACCCAGTACCCCATTTTTCTTGTGAGGTCTTCCCACAGGTCGGTGTATTTCATAACATCGGTGCGGCACGCTTTGTTGAACTCGTCTATCGAAATTTTCGTGCCGATATCTTCCTTGTTTATTCCGAGCGTCTGCTCAACCTGAAGCTCGACAGGCAATCCGTGCGTATCCCAGCCGGCTTTCCGCTTAACTTCGTAGCCGCATTGCGTTTTGAAACGGCAGATAGCGTCTTTGACGGTACGCGCCATTACGTGGTGAATACCGGGAATCCCATTTGCCGAAGGCGGACCCTCGTAAAATATAAATTCGCCTTTGCCGTTAAGCTCGCGAACGCTTTTTTTGAACGTCTCATTTTCGTCCCATATCTTGAGAATCTCTTTATTTACCCTCGAAAGGTCGAGACTTTTGTATTCAGGAAAACGTTTTCCCATTGCAGTCGGATAATTATATAGTTACGTATTAAAATTGGGGCAAAGATAGTAAAAGTTATTTGTTACAAAAATTATCGGAGTGTATGCCTCCAAATACGTTTTCTTTCTACACCCAAATCAGCGAAAACGCCTTGTATTACCTTGACAGCAAACAAATTGACGGCAAAACCTTATTTGTCGAAGATTTGGAATGGACAAACCAAATGTTAATGTTCTCTTCGGGTATTGGTACAACAATTACTCTAAGCTCCTGCCAAGTAACCAGAGTTGTATAGTTGCCGCCGCCGGGGTAATTTAACAGCACTATCTCAAAATCGGAGTATGTGTCGTTGAAATCCATATTGCTCATAACTTCATAATTTCCAAAGCCGCCTATGCCAGAAACAGAAAACTAATATTCACCTGTTCTATAATAAGCATAAATAAAGCTGTTTATTGCTTCCACGCCGGGAAGGGGATATGAATGCAATTTCATCGATTCGTCATTTGGGTTAGTACCGTCAGTTACAAAAGTACAAAAAGTGTGCCAAATGAAAAAATATTTCGTCAAAAAGCGGAACGAATTTAAATATATTGACCCTGTATCTTCCCCTATCATTTCCGCTTGTTTCATTTTTTTTGGTTATTTTTGCACTTAAAAACAAAATACTCCGTTTAGGTAATTATTATGTTATCTGTACGCCAAATAGTGTCAATATTATTTCTGTTTTTAACGGGGACTGCTTTAGCTCAGCTAACCGCACCCGGCAGCAATGCCGTGAGATATACAAATTACCCCGAAGATCCTGACATTAAGGATCCTATATTTATATTTTGCAACGCTTCGGGAATGCAGCAAGGAACAATTACGGCAACGCTTCCGGCAGACGCCTCTGCCTCAAAATTTGAATGGTTTAAGTGGAGCGACAATACAAAAAGTTTTAGCGAACCGGTAAAAACCGATAACTCAGCTCTATCATCTACTGCTAATAATCTCGAAGAAGGCGGATATCAAATAAGAATCAGCGGCGGCGTTGACACTAATTTTATTGGCTGGGTTTTTATAAATAAACCCCACTCAGGCGCATCGCTTATGAACAGAACATGCGATTATGTGGCTCTTAGCGGCGAGGCGGCTGTCGATCCTTTTTCTTATCGTAATCCCGCAAACGGAGCGGAAATAATGCTTCCAAACGGGGTCAGATTTCTTTGGTCTTCCACCCCCTCGTCGGCTATTCCGTATCCCGAATTTGCAATTAATCCCATAACATTTTCGCCTCCTCTTGAAAATGTAACATATATGTTGCAGGTGTCCGACAGTTTCGGATGTGTAAGCCAATCGTCTTTTTATTATGAATCTATTCATGTGAAAGCCGATTTTTCCGTTTTTCCGCAAAAAGGCGAAGCACCGCTTGAAGTAACGTTTACCGATAAATCTATCAGAGGAACCAGTTACATGTGGGAGTTTGGCGATGGGAAAGACAGCATTTCAACATTAAAAGATCCAACGCATATTTATTACAGACCGGGCGAATATTCGGTTAAACTGACCATTGTAAACGACCCTCATGGCTGCATTGATTCAATGAGGTTTGACAAGATTGAAGTTGAGCGGTCTCTATTAGATATACCTAATGTTTTTACGCCTAATGGCGATGGAATTAACGATCGTTTCATGGTTCAGAAACAATCCCTGCGGTATCTTTCTGTCAAGATTTACAGCAGAACCGGTATGATGGTTTACAGTTTCACAGGTCAGGGTGAAGCCCTCAGAGCTTGGGAAGGCTGGGACGGAAGAATAAACAACACCTCAGCATTTGCAACTCCCGGCGTGTATTTTTACGTAATCCGCGCCTTAGGCTGGGACGATGTTGATTACGACAGTAAAGAGCAAAGAGGATTTGTTCATTTATACAGGTAAGTCGCCAAAACTTTACGAAAATACGGCTGAAACAGAATTGAATATATCGACAGGACAATTTCAGCAGGAAGATTTTTTTTGGGGGTACTGTAAAATATTTTGTGTAAATTGTAACTTTGTGTTGTATTGATGATGAATCTGATGAAATTATTTGCAATAACATTTTGCGATATAAATATATTGCATACATTTGCAGCGGATTAGTTTATCGTGTGAGATACAGATTTATCTAAAAAACTCTTTATTTCACTGACTCATAAACTGTTTTGGGCACAATCACCCGCCCAGGTGGTGGAATTGGTAGACACACCAGCTTGAGGGGCTGGCGCCGGTTGCGGTGTGCAAGTTCGAGTCTTGTCCTGGGCACTTTATGAAACGCTTAATCAACTAACAAACAGTGATTGGGCGTTTTTGTTTTGTTATAATAGTCAGCAAACAGTCAGCAAGTCTTCGGCTTTATTTGGCTAAGTCGGAAAAGTTGTGGGGACTTAGTTTAAATTTCCATAACCAGTTGTAATTTTGCCATTAAGAACAAATAAATAATAAGTTATTTTCGACTTGTGCATAACAGTGTTGGAACGCAAACTTTGACGTTATATACCATTTTGAGGACAGTGCAGCACCTTGAAAACGCCTCATTAAAAAACACAAAAAAACGAAAAAAAATCTATCCTTTGCACGATAATCTAAAGATGTATGCGTTATTGCAGAAATAACGAGTAAAAGATGCAAAGACAAGTTGTAAATAATATAAAATGAATACTCGTATATTCACATAAAAAGATTATCTTTGGATATTCAAATTAAAAAAACGGAACATTTATGACATTGATAGATTTTATAAAAGCATTTCCCGATGAGGCAAGTTGCAAGGTTAAGTTCAAGGCATACCGCGACCATATTGGAGTTGTATGCCCCAAATGCGGCTGTCGTGATCATTACTGGAAACGTGACAAGGAAAGTTATGAATGCAAGGGATGCAGCTATCGTCAAAGTTTGCGTTCCAACACGGTTATGCACAAGTCGAAGTTACCATATCGTTACCGGTTTATCTGCATGCACCTGTTAACCTCTACTAAGAAAAGTTTTTCATCCAAAGAGTTGCAGCGCCAATTAGGACACAAGCGTTATCATCCGATCCGGCACATGTCACACAAGTTGCGTGAAGCAATGGGCAAGCGTGATGGAGAGTATGTGTTAGCAGGTCGTATAGAATTGGACGAAGTATATTTTTCTACCGAGGCACCCCAAAGCGAGAAAGAAAACCCGTTGAAACGTGGACGCGGCAGTCAAAAGAAAACAAAAGTACTTGTGATGGCAGAGAGCGATTTTGTAGAATCTCCCAAACAGGGAGAGAAGCCCCGTCGTGTCGGATACTTAAAAATGAGGGTTATAGAAGACTTGAAGAAAGGAACTATAAACGAGCATGTAGAACAACTTGCCTCAAAAGCTACGGAAATAGACACAGACGATTCAACTTCATATGTTGATTTAAAAGAATTTGTGCCAAGACATAACGCACAAGTGATACCAAAAGAGAAAGTTGGTGAGATTTTGCCGTGGGTACATATTGCCATCAGCAATGCCAAAAGGCAACTTTTAAACACTCACCATGACATAAAGCCGGAGTTTTTACAGAAATATCTTGATGAATTCTGTTACAAGTTTAATCGGCGATATGCAGGAGAAGCATTATTTAACAGACTTCTCGTTGCATGTGTGAGTTATAAAAATGATTTTAGGTATAAATACGGATAATCATTATAATTTATTATTATAAAAACATACGATTAAATTGAAATATCTGATTGTTGGGCTGGGGAATATTGGCGATGATTATAAGAATACTCGTCATAATATCGGATTCAAAATATTGGACGCCATGGCGCAGGCGCTCAATGTTTC
>Ga0099364_10013136_pt1 | contig 11132 bp, 11 predicted proteins | sample TergutTh196P3_FD_73070 | JGI IMG/M metagenome (GOLD analysis project Ga0099364, IMG submission 73070) | Microcerotermes parvus P3 segment gut microbial communities from Pointe-Noire, Republic of the Congo - Th196 P3 | ecosystem: Host-associated > Arthropoda: Insects > Digestive system > Gut ... | reverse complement strand
TTTTTCAAATTCTTTCACCAATTGCTTGACTTTCGCTGCCACTTCCAAACTGTCGGTGATGATTTTGTCAAAACCGACGCTCTTTTCCGGCGGCATGTAAGCTTTGGCCAATTCCAACGCGGATGTGGCAATTCGTAAATGACTTGCTGCACCGCCTAAAACGATGGATTGTTCAGTCATAGGCATGATTTTCATTCCCTTCATAATAACCCGCCGGAAAGAGCGGGTGGTGATTGTTTTTATTACACGTCTTTGACTTCCTGTAATTTCGTTTCAATTTCCTCAATGAGTGTTTCAAAGAACTGTACCATCCGGGATTCATGGTCATTTAAAACTTCACTGGCCATCCCCAATGCTGAAATGCAAAGTCTCAACTGGCTTGCCAGGTCATTGATAAGTTTTTTCATTTCTTTTGGTGTCATTTGTTTCCTTTCCGGTTCGGCACTCACGGCGTGACCGCCCTGCCTTATCCCTCACTTTGCACTTTGCACTCTGCACTTTGCGCTCTGCACTTTGTATCAATCCTGTCCCAATTCCGACACGATGCGTTCCAGACGCGAGTCGAGCCGCTGGTCGATTGTCCCGCTGGTCGTTTCGAGGTAACAGCCGCCGGGCGAAATGCGCAAATCGGCGATGACCTCCGTTTCCGCAGCGGGCGCGATTTGATTGACCAGCGTGTCGATTTCCTGCCGCAATGCTTCCACATCGTTCGGATTCATGTGGATTTTCAGCCGCACACTGCCGACGGCCAGTTGCAGGGCCTCCCGCAACAGCCGCAGCGGCACGTCCATCATGTTCGGCAGTTCGCGGCTGATCGCCTGCTGGGCAATGGCCGCCGCCACCTGCAAGGCACCGTCTTCCCAACGCGAAAGGAAAATATTTTCCGCCGACGCCAGCTTTTCAATCGCCGACTCAAGTGCCGGCATCAGGGTTTGAAACGCTTCCTTCGTGATCGCACCGGCCTCCTTTTGCAGGCGTTCATCATAATCCATCGTCGCCCGCTCTTCCCCGGCGGCATAGCCTTCGGCATAACCCCGGTCATAACCCTCCTTGTGTCCCCTGGCCACCGCCTCGTCGTAGTTCGCCTTTTCAATTTCGCCGCGCAACGCATTGACCCGTTGCGTTTCCGTTTCAAGCTGCTTTTCCCGTTCGGCGAATTTCCGCTCGAGTTCCTGCAATTCCCGCTTTTTTTGCTCCAGTTCCGTGTGCGCCGTATTGCGCAAGCGCGACAACTCCGTGCGTGCCTCTTCCGCAATCCGTGCCGCTTCCGCCCGCACCGTTTCGAGATACGCGTCGGCCTTCTCCTGCATATCGACGAAATTGAACGGCGTCGGACGATAGATCACCCGGTGTTCTTCCTGCGTTGCGTGTGCCATTGTGTTTCCTTGAGGATTCGGACTTCAGACTTCAGGCTTCAGACTTCAGGTATCAGGCTTCAGACTTCAGACTTCAGGAAACAGGAAATAACCGGCGTCGGAATCCTCAACCATAAAGTCAAAATCATATCATTGCTTCTGAAACCATAAGCCGTCAATCATCATCCTGAATACAAAAGTCTGATGTGTGAAACTCGCCCTCCGGAGTCTGAAGCCCGAAGCCCGAAGCCTGGAGTCCAATCTCTGAAGCCTGAAAAGCCATGCCATTCCAGTCATCAACATATCCGTCGTACTGTTCGTAATACGTCGCTTGCTGTTCCTCATACACCGCCTGTTGCTCTTCCAAGTCGATTTCATTCAAGCCTGAAATGATGTCGTTACCGATGTCATTGCCGAGTTCATTTTCAACGACCTGCAAAATCTGTTCGAGCAACGCAAGTCCCGGCTTCGATTTCGGGCGATCCTCAACCTCGCGTTTCAGCCGGTCTTTCAGCACCGCGTCGATTTCGTCGAGTATCGTTTCATCGGTTGCGTCGAGTCTGGCCAGCCGCCGGATGAGGTCGCGTTTCAACGACTGCTCGAAACACGCCAGCACATCGCCCGAATAGCGCGGCGTCATCTGCGACAACACCACGGCGATCAACTGCTCGCCTTCTTCCGCCAAAAACACCGCCGTCTCAAAGGCCGACCGCCGCTCCAGATAATCAAACCGCCTCGGCTCCGCAGGCATTTCCGCAGCAATGAGTTCCTCAATGGACGCAGCCGTTTCCTGTTCTGATATTGTTGCGGCAGGCGTTGCGTCTGGGGCAATGTCACATTCATGATTGGCCGGTTCAAGCGGCACATGATATATCACCTCGCCTGCTCTTTGCTCCGCCTGCCCTGACAGTTCAACCAAATCCACGCCATCGCCGGAAAACACGGTCTTGTGCGAATTGTCCGCCGGGGCGTTCGTGTTTTTTTTCGGCTTGATGTTTTTGTCGTATTTCGTGTCCTTCAAAAACTGCCTGACCGTCTTGTTGATCTCCGTCGGCGAAATGCCTTCAATGGCGACCATCTCGCGGCGAATCTCGCGCGATTCCTCCGGCGGCAGCCGTTTGAGCAACGTGCTTGCCGTCTCCCAGTCCAGGCCGTTCAAAAACACAGCCGCTTTGCGAATTCCCTGTTGATCTGGCATGATGAGATGTTATGTAATTTTCCGTTTCACACAAAAGGACGATAAATGATTAGGTTTTAATGCAGAATGTAGAGTGCAGAATGCAGAATGGGGAGTATCCAACGGCACTTGCACATTTTTCCAGTTTGCATTAGACTTCCCATTGATTCAATATTTCGTCGTCTCACATTAATCATCAATAGCGCAACTGCATTCTGCATTCTGCATTCACGCTACGCAACAATTATTCACTCTTTTGGTTCCCAATCCATTGTTGCACGACTTTGGTTGCCGCATCAATATTGGTATCAACGACCTCGCCGGCTTCGTCGATGAGCGTTTTTAACGGTTTTTTGCCGAACCCCTGCAAGGTGCGTATCCGTTCGAGTTCCTCGTCGTCAATACCGTGTGCGGCCCAAACGTCGGACATGTCGCTGCCTTCTTGCGCCGCTTCATCTTCCATTGGCGGTTTTCCCTCAATGTGGTGACGCTGAATCATTGCAACACGTCGCGCAAACCGGGTTGCCTCTTCATTTTTCAGTTGTTCGAGTGCCTCAAAAACTCGTCGGCTCCGGCGTTCTTCGGCGGTCTCCGTTTCGTTGTGCGATGGCGGCTCTTCCAGCCGGTGCCGCGCCGCATTACCCGCTGCCAGCACATCGTCCGGCGACAAATTTGACGGGTATTCGATGTTCTCCGGCGTCAAGTACTTCGGAAGCTGATAGTCCGGGTTTTTGCGGCGACGTTTTTTCAGCAGCCGCATTTCACGTTCCCGTTGCCGTTCGGCGATCTTGCGTATCAGTGCCTTGGCCTCTTCGACGGTCAATCGATAGGGACGCAACCACAACACCCGTCCCTTCGCCACGTCCAGGATGCTGTCCACCCGACGCCGGAAAACGGTCCGGTTTGCGTTGTCGCGTCCCAGCAGTTCAAGCAACCGCTCAATCTCGTCCGGGTCCATCCCGACCTCAGTGGGCAGTGCTTCCCCCTCGACCTCGTGTTTCAGGTCGTGTGCCGCATCGATGATCGACTTCCGTGCCTTGGGTTTCTTTTTGAAAAGCCCCATGTGAGTGTCTTACCGTAGATTTGAGCGTCTTGTATCCTTAAAACAGCAACCGGGAACGTGCGCGACCGGTTAAGCCCGTTACATTATTTCCTGCAAACCGGTCACTGACGCTCCCGTTGCTGTTAAAGTTCCTGCGGCGCGACCCGGCCGATCCACTGCCGCAACACACTGGCCGCCGCGTCCGGGTTTTCGTTGACCAGATCGCTCACTTCCTCCTGCAATGACCGCATCGACTTGTTGAATGGTTCCAGCGTCCGGCGAGCACCGCTCTCTTCGTCATCCTCCTCGTATTCCTCCGAATCCAATTCGACATTCGGCATTTCCGGGGCTTCATAAATGATGATCGGCTCCGGCTTCTGTGGCCGCGTCACGCCCCATAACACAAAGAGCGACGCCGCCACAAGCACGAACAGTCCCATCGTTTTCCAATTGCCGCCGAACCACGCCGTCAGTTGCTGCCAGGCCGTTTCTTCCGGCAACGATTCCATGTCCTGCGTGTGGTACGGCTCAATGATGATCAGCTTTTCCAGTTCCGCGTCTTCAGTGACCAGCGGGTTGCGCATCCGCAAAAGGGGATGCAACTGATTTTTCAACCGGACAATTTCATCCGTGATCCACAGTTCGATCTCACCCGGCTGGGGCTCCGCAGCTTCATCGCCCATCACCACCTTTTTCGTCTGCCGCCAGGTATTCAAAAAGTACGAGTAAGGCACACGAACAGTTGCCGCAATCCCCAGCAAGGGAAACGGAGCATATTCTTTGCTGTTTTCCCGCCCTTGTAATGCCATCAATTCCTTATCGCGGCTTTCTTTTTCGTTGTATTCCAATTGGCCGTTCATGACGACATCGCGATACGGCAACGGCGAATTGTCCTTTTGCATTTCATAACCCGGGCGCCGCCCCTGTTGATTTCCTTTGGCGTCAATTTTCAAACTGTACGCATCACTGGCAACGCCTATCGGTTTATCAAGGTCAATACCGAATTGCGTCCATACTTTATATGGGTCCACTATGGCCGATGCCGTTACTTTCAGGTCATCAATGTCGCCGAGCAACGAGATAATCTTTTGCTCAAATTCGAGTTCCTCGTCCCGTTTCTTTTCAAGATAACCACCGTCCCCGCCCTGGAACCATTCCTCCGAGCCTTGCCACGTTTTGCCGTTGATGCTCCCGTCCACGATCATGATATTCTTCACGTCAGTAATGCCTAATGTGCTTTTGACGATCCCGACGATGGCGGCTCGCATGTTCTTATCCAGTTCGCGGTTGGGTACTGGCCGAATCGTAACACTGGCCGTTCGCACGCGTTCCAGTTTCATATTTTTTCTAACAAAAGTGGAATCACCGAGAACAGTCGCATCAACGACCCAGGGAAGTCTGCGAATATCCTGTGTTGCAGCGTACAACTTTGACGCAAAATCACGGTCTTTCCGGTCATTGTCAGTATTCATCGCATTCATCTCTTTTGCGTTCTGCCAAGCAATTGCCGCACCATCCTGCGGAACAGCCTTTGCCTTCGACAGGGCGGCGGAATATTCATCTGCCCGTTTTGCCGGAACCTTGAGACGATAGCCTTCCCAAGTGTAATCCTTCAGTTTTGCGTTTCCGAGGGCTTCCATGGCCAACATTTGTTCGGCCTGCGTAAACCTGTAATCCCCGTACAGATACACATCTTTCGGTGTGCCCGGCGTTCCCTTGCCCGGCACGACAAGGAAAATCAAACTCACGAGCAGCACCGCCGTGAGCAACCCGGCGACAACCCGCGTCCCCGGCGGCATCCCGGCATATAAATCCCGTATCTGATTCCAGGTTTCTTGGAGTTTGTTCATTGTAAAAAATCACACCCTGATATTCTGTATCTCTTGAAACGCACTGACGAGTTTATTGCGAATCTGCATCATCAGTTTGAAGGCAATATCCGCTTTTTGAACGGCGGTCAGCACTTCCGCCGTTCCGATGTCGCCGCCGGTCATCAGGGTTTCGACTGCAAAGTCGGCGTTCTGTTGCATCTGGTTGACTTCCTGCACCGAACCGAGCAGCAAATCGCGGAACGACGTCTGCTTCTGCTCCATCGGCGAAATCGGCGCACCCGGCAAGCTGGCCGTATGCCCCATCCGGGGCGGTAACCCGCTGATTGTTCCCAGTCCCAGCTGCATTTGAGTGGCTAGTGGCTAATGGCTAATGGTGTGTGGTGTGTGGTGTGTGGTGTGTGGTGTGTGGTTTAATCATTCCAGCCACTGGTCACTCATCACTGGCCACTGATTCATGTAATGATGCGTAACGTCTGATTCGCCATTGACTTGGAAATCTCAATCGCTCCGAGGTTCGCCTCATAGCTCCGTGACGACTCAATCGCGTTGGTGAATTCGGTCATCATGTTGATGCGCGGCAGGTAAATGTATCCGTCCGCGTCCCGGTCCGGGTGCGTGGGATTGTAAACGCGAATCGGCGGCAAATCGGTGTCGATTCCAATGGCCGGAACGCGAACCCCGCTGGAACCATTCGTACCGATATTCGGGTCTTCCTGAAAAACAACGAATCGGGGCTGATATGGCTTGACTTCATTTTTTTCGTTGCGCATTGTGGTAATATTCGCCAGATTTCCAGCGATGGCCTCCATGCGGGTCCGCTGCGCCATCAACCCGCTGGTACTGATATCCATGGTTCGGGTAAACATCCTTGTCCCCTTCCGATGAAATTAATTGAAAAAAGTATGATTAATAATATTTTCACCACATCAGGTAAAAAGAAATGAACGCTCAGTACACTCCCCTTGAGCCTGCCGAGTGCGAATAGTAGCGAATTTTCCTGACCTTGCCAAGAGATTTTTTACGGAATTTTCGGCTTTCCAAAATTTTTACCACCTTTTCACAAACAAAAACTATGATTTTCTCAGTGTGGGGGCTTCACACAAAAACTAATACGATGATAATGTCAGAATTAAAAAGTCCATGATTGAGTTGAGTTGGCAATCTCATACGATATGGTTATTTTACTCAAACTTCCCATGATATGACAAAAAGTTTCACAAAGCGAAAAATCCAATCGAACATGATTCAAGCCGTTATCAAGTCATTGGCAATGGTTGCTTTTTTCCTGGCACTGTTCCAAACAGGGGCGGCTTCCGGACAAACAGTGCGGCAGACGTTTTCTGATGATGGTCAACTGATCACGTCCGATCCGGAAGGCAAAAAAGAGGAAAAATTGCCGGAACCGCTGGTTGACGACGAAGTGAAACTGATCGCTCTTTCGCCTGACCGAAGCATTTTTCTGGCGGCAGATCGCAAAAGCGTCGTTTTTCTTGCCGAAGTTTGCCTGCGGGAAGGACCGCTCGAATTTTTTGTCTGTTCCAAAAACTCCAAAGAACACGAGTCCATCCTCTCCACACAGGCCAAACCGTCGCTGATCCATGTTGGACTGCTGGCCATGGGGGCGGAACCCGGAACGCCTGTTCAGTGGACGCCGGAATTTGCCGCCGCGACCGGTCCGCGAATCGACATCACACTTCGCTGGCTCGACAAGGACGGGAAACGTCAGGAAATCCAAGCGGAAGAATGGGTTCAGGAAATCGAATCGAAAAACAAAATGTCCACCCATTGGGTCTTTGCAGGGAGTTTGTTCCGCAAACTGGAAGGAGGCAGAAATCAGTACGTTGCCGATGTGACCGGCGAAATCGTTGGTGTGTCGAATTTTCCAACGGTTGTCCTTGATTTGCCGATTGCCAGTACAAGCGATAATAAAGACTTATTATTTCAAGCATTTACTGACAAAATTCCTTGTGAAGGAACCCATGTGACCATTATTTTGTCAAGGTATGATATAGAGAGTCATTAATTTTTTTTCTTAACCTATCATTGTGTTTAAAACTTGGAATATTCTCTGTTTTTACAAAAAAAATAAAAACGTTATAATATTCTGATTGAGCAACCCAATTAATATTGCATTTCACAACGATTTAGTATTGCATTTCACCACGTTTCTGATAACATTTAATGGTATTAGATTGTATCGAAAAAACATTGTATTTGAAAAATAAGCTATCATTCGTTGAGGTTTATCGCGTGAGTGTTTGTTTTCATCTTTTCTTTTGGAAAAACAGACTTTCATCCCATGATCATTTCATCATTCTCGAATGGCAGTGTTATACTTGACTTGCTGAGGGGCCAACATGATTATACGAAACTCCATAAGTGCAGTGGGATCGCGTATCATGCGGCTGCTGATCGGTCAGTGTCCGAAAACCATGTCCGAGCTGATCGAAGCGACAGGCGTGACGCGTACTGCCGTTTCTGAACAATTGAACGAATTGATTTCAGCGGGCTATATCCAGCAAAAGCTGGAACGTTTGCCCGGTCGGGGACGTCCGCGCTATCTTTATTCCGCGACGGATTTTGCCTTGAAAAAACTGTTCGAGGGTTATCAGAGCGTCCTGGTTCCTGCCGCGTGGCGCGCAATCAAAAAACATTGCGGCGAGGAAGTGATGACGAAAGTGGTGGATGAGATTTCCTCGGAACTGGCCGAACACTTTAACCGCCAGATTGAGTCGAACATCCCGGAAGAAAGGTTACAGGAGTATACGGATATTATTTGCCGCAGCGGACGTTTGGGTGCCTGTCGCGTTGAAGGGGAACACTCGGAATTTGACAAATTGAGTTGTCCCTTTGTGTCGATGTATGACGGCTCAGGCATCGTTTGCGACATCGACGAGCTTGCCATGAGTAAAATCGTGAAAGCCCCGGTCGCGCGGATCCGTTGCCGTCTGGAAGGCGACCCTTGTTGCACGTTCCGGTTCACGAAAAAACCGGGAGATTTGATCGATATTGATGCCGAGCATGATACAATCCCAACGGAACACAGTCCGGCCAAACGCATCGGTATTGATTCGATTTGACCTGACTTCCCGCTTGCTTCTGTTGCATATTTCATGGTGTGATGCGCACTTTTCCGCTCCATGACGCGGATGTCTTATGCGCTACAATCTCCGCATCACCACGACATAATACAACGCGGGCAACAGGAGCAGAATCATGTAGGGCGCAAAAACCAGCCAATAATCCGGCAGGAATAAAGTGTTGTTTCCCGGATCAGACAGAAGCCGCCATTCATTCGGCAGAAATCCGCAACCGGTGACGATCAAAACGAGGAAAAGACTCATTTGGAACATCAAACGCAAGCCCCATAAACGGTTGAAAAACAGAATCGCAACGGCCGGAATCAGTAGCAGTGCGTAATGAACCGCGACAAATGGCGTCAGGGCAAGCCATTGCCATTCGGCGACGAAATACGCGACGTTCGGTTGCGGTTCCGCAACAAACGAATCCAGGAGAAACGTTGTTCCAAAGATCGCGTAAGGCAGAGCCAACTGCCACAAAGCCACCACTTTGGCACCGATCGAATCGAACCGGGCAAGGAATGCCCGTTTGCGGACGGCACGTGGTTCGGTTCCATCAATGCCGGTCCATTCACGAATACTGTAAACAGCAAAACGCCCTTTCCCATCCGCAGGGAGATAAAGACGGATTCGTTTTCCGGGATTGTCCGGCAATTCAATGCGGATCGAGGAATCGTTGACGATTTCCACCAGATTTGCCTTGGCCGATTTCAACCTGATATCCGGGTGCGTTCCCGGAAACTCCAGGACAAGCGTGTCACCGTCCAGATACAGGTAACCGACCGGTTTGTCCTGTTTTTGTTCCGACGTGTAAAACGGTGTTTTCGTTGATTGGTCTTCTGCAACGGATTCTCTGCTCATATCAGTCATAATCCTGCTTCCATCAGGTACGAGTTGAACACAATAGTATTATTCTACATGGAAAAGCGATAAAAAGCGAGTCATAAAATCCTTTTTTCTTTGCACGTATAAAATTATTGTAATCTGATAACAGTTGTTTTGATTCCAAAATCCGGCCTGCACGACTGGAGTGTCAAGCCTAAAATTGCACATTGGGCAAATCGGCAGGTTGGTTGACATTTCATCCAAGAATTATAAGATTTGCAATGTTAAAAATAAATGTGGCAGGGTTGTTTTTTCTATTTTGACGCTATGATTCGTCCAATGTAACTTTTTATTTTACTGTGTAAGAAAATCTAGGTCAGTTGGGTGACCTGATGACATCGGAGAATGATCTGGTTCTCGTGGTCCTGACAGGACCATGCCGTTCCTTTCCCCAAGGAATCATCTTTTGTCCCGAAGGGGGAAGTGATACTCAACCACTTCACGAAACCCGGACTGTCAGAGTATTCACAAAAAAATCAACAGGCAACAACGCCACAACATAACCGCCCATGAACCTCAATGTCAACATTGGCACATTAACACTGCAAAACCCGGTCATGGTGGCGTCGGGGACATTCGGGTATGCGAAGGAAATGTTGCCTGTGTTCGATCTGTCGCAAATCGGGGCGATCATTCCGAAAACGGTGACCATGACGCCGCGCGAGGGCAACAAACCGCCGCGCACAGTCGAGACCACCGCCGGGCTACTTAACGCCATCGGGCTGGACAACGACGGCATCGACCGTTTTCTGGCCGAAAAACTGCCTGATTTGGCGGGATACGGCCCACCGGTCATTGTGAGCATTGCCGCCAAATCGCCCGACGAGTGCGATCTGTTCGGTGAAAAGTTGCACGCTGTGCCGGGTGTTGCGGCGATTGAACTGAACATTTCATGCCCGAATGTCTCCGGCGGGACCGACTACGGCACCGATCCGGAATTGTGCCGCACGATGGTACGCAGGATGCGTGACGCGACCGAACACCTGCTGATCGTCAAGCTGACGCCGAACGTGACGCGCATCGCGGACATCGCATTGGCTGCCGTTGATGGCGGGGCGGATGCGGTTTCGGCAATCAACACCTGCCTCGGCATGGCGATTGACTGGCGGAACCGCAGACCGCGACTGGCCAATATCGTTGGCGGTCTGAGCGGTCCGGCGATCAAACCGATTGCCCTGCGTTGCGTTTATCAGATATGCCAGGCGTTTCGGACTCGCGGCCTCAAAACGCCGGTGATCGGGATTGGCGGCATCGCGTCGGCGGACGACGTGCTGGAATTTCTCGTCGCCGGGGCAACCGCCGTGCAGGTGGGAACGGCCAATTTTTACAATCCGACCATCGTCCCGCAAATTCTGGAGCAACTTCCGCAATTATTGCATGAAAACGGCGTTTCGGACATTCATGAACTGATTGGCACGCTGAAGTGTTGAAACGTGGTGGTTCAGATGGTACATTATAACGACAGAAGATAATCAAATGTTGCCCCGTTGGGGCGAAAGTTTGTAACCCCCCATTAACCCAAGGAACCCATCCCATGAAAAAACTGATTGCATGTTTGGCCGTGTTGGCCATGTTGACCGTGTGTGCCCGGGCCCAGGTGACCGATCCGGTGGAAAAGGAACTCGGCTTCAAGCCGCTTTTCAACGGTACGAATCTGGACGACTGGATCGACGGTAATGACCAGTACGAAGTCATTGACGGCGGCATTATCCGCAGTAAACCCCGAGGCGGCGGCAACCTCTATACAAAAGAGCGTTTCGC
>Ga0099364_10013135_pt1 | contig 11133 bp, 19 predicted proteins | sample TergutTh196P3_FD_73070 | JGI IMG/M metagenome (GOLD analysis project Ga0099364, IMG submission 73070) | Microcerotermes parvus P3 segment gut microbial communities from Pointe-Noire, Republic of the Congo - Th196 P3 | ecosystem: Host-associated > Arthropoda: Insects > Digestive system > Gut ... | reverse complement strand
AACAGGAGCCGCGCCGAAACGGAACGGAAATTGGAATATACCCAATATACGCTTGAAAACGAAAAACGAAAAATAGCCGGATTGACGGACGATTGGAATTATTTCAACACGGCGGCGCCAAAGGACGAAAACGGGAAACGCCCCAATCCGGTTGTTTTGGACGTGATACAGACCTCTTCCGCCAAAGAGATGGGCGAGAGGTTACAAAAAATTGAAAAAGAAACCGATACCACCGGTTTGCTGATGAAAATCGGTACGCTTTTTCGTTTTGAACTTGCGGTGCGCACTTACTCCTTTCGCGATAAGAACGATAACGCACAGAAATACAATATGTTTTACGTCATTGGCAATAACAAAAAGGAGTACATTCATCACCACGGACTTTTGGCAAAAACGCCGGAAACAGCCGCACGATACTTTATTTCCGCGCTCGAACATCTGCCCCGCCTGATAGAAGAAACACAGAAAAACATCGAAAAAATGGAAACAGACATCCCCATTCTGTACAGAATCCTTGAAACTCAATGGAACAATGCACCAAAACTGCAAAAACTTAAATCGGAATTAGCGGCGTTAGACAGAAAAATCATGGTTTCAATTACCAACCCCGATTTCATTGGGCAAAGGTAATTCCGTGTCCCATTGTCCCGCAAGGTCAAGCCCTTCGGGTTTCGGAAAAAATCTCCACGCCTCCGCTTCGCTTCGGGTAGTATTTTTCCCAAAAACCTTGCAGGACAAGGACACGGAATTGAATGTCGCCCAATGAAATCAGTGTTGGTTTCTGTTTATAATTTTTATTTAAAATTCATTAACCATGAAAGCAGTAGATAAAATAATTGATTTGGTCATCGAAGGACTTGAAAACGGCACAGTCCCATGGCGCAAAACGTGGAAGGACATCGTACCGATGAACGCATTCTCACAGAGGGCATACAATGGTTTTAACGTCCTTTTGTTATCCTTTTGGTGCGGGAAAAACAAATTTTCGTACCCTCTTTTTGGCACATACAAACAAATTGCCGAAGCAGGAGGAAATGTAAAAAAGGGAGAAAAGGCTTTTCCGGTGATTTTTTGGAAGATAACGGAAAAAAAGGAAGTGGACGATGAAACCGGCGAAGAAGAAACAGCAAAACGCTTTACGTCGTTCTATTACAATGTGTTCAATCTTCACCAAGCAGAAGGGATTGACATTGAAAAGTTGATACCCGAAGTATCCCATAACAGTAACAATCCGTTGGAAACTTGCGAAACGGTTATCCGCCACATGCCGAACCCGCCGGCAATAACACACGACAGACCGGGCGCGTTTTATATGCGTCACAGCGACATGGTCAATGTTCCTGAAATTCACCGTTTTGACAATTCCGAAGAATATTACGCAACCACTTTTCACGAATTGGCACATTCAACCGGTCATACGAGCAGGTTGGACAGGTTTCAGGAAAACAAAACTTTTTTCGGCAAAAATTCTTACGACTTTGAGGAATTGGTCGCTGAAATGGCAGCCACCCTGTTGTGTTCCCATTGCGGTATTGAGCAAACCGTTGAAAATTCGGTCGCTTATCTGACCGGTTGGGCAAAGTTTCTGAAAGAAAATAAGAAAAGTACCCTGTTTAGCGCATCCACCAAAGCACAGATGGCGGTAAATTATATTCTTGGGAAACCCATCGAATTTGAACAGCAGGAACAGATTAATGGCTATAAAGAAGCAGTTTAATTAACAAAAAAAATCAAAAAAATGAAAATCAAAAAAATCGAAAATGTAACAAAAAGTTTTGTGGATTATTTTGTTGAAAAATACAAAATAGACACAAATGCTGTACAATGTATCCGTACATACGGATTGGGCAACAAAGCCGTTTTGAGAGTGGAATATGCCGATTTTCACAAGGATTACCAACCCACAAAGTTGGCAAAAAAATACTTGCAGGAAACTTACGGTTATTATCCCAAAAATCTGAATTTCAACAATTCCCATTTCGACAGGATAGGTTCTTCTGTCTTAAATGTTTACGATGTCAGAAAAAAGGATTTCGACAAATATTCGACACTACCGACCATTCGATATTCAGATTACCATGAAAGTGAAAATTGGGGCGAATTGGAGTTTGAAATTCATCATCAACAGCAATGCGAACTATGTTACGAACAGCGTTTGTATGAATATTTTAACGAAAAAAATCAAAATATTATTTAATTCATAAATCATTAAAAATCTTAACACCAATGAAAGAAGTAAAATTAATAGAAGATGCGATACGTCTAACCAATGAAGACGGCATCAGAGAAATGTTAGAGCAGTTTATCCGCGCCAACACAGTGGTACGGGACGAAAAATTGGACTTGAGCAAATTTGTTGGCAAAGATGCGATGAGACCCCCGATGACAGGAATATTGCACGAAAACGGGCTAAAAATAGCAACGGACGGTTTTATACTTGTTGCCATTTATTCGCATTACAAGTCCGAGTTTGAAGGAAAAATCATCACGCCAAAGGGCGAAATTATTGATGGTACATTCCCGAATTGGAAAGGAATTTTACCGACACCGGAAAATTTGAAAACTGTAAGACTAAACAGTTTAATCGCCAACGTATTAAGAAAAATCAAACATGCGGAAGCGATTGCAAAAATTTCCGATAAAAAAGTATTTGTTTCCATTTCCTGCGACAATGAAAAGATGTATTTTCATTCGGATTATTTCTCAAAGTTTCTGACTTTTATAAGAACCTATCCCGGAGCAAATATGGGCGTCAGGCAGAACAGTTATTTATTTGCAAGCAACAACAGAAATTTGTGTTTGCTGATGTTGACCAATATGGTCAATATTGATGATTGTGATAATAATCATGTTGTGATTGATTTGTAATTAACCGTAAAAATCAAAACAATGAATACGTATCATTATAACAGACTTGAAATTACGAGTGAAGAACTCGCATCATGCGCGTTAAATTATGCCGAAAACTTTTGGTACGACAAAAGCAATTTTCAGCGTCCACAATCGGAAATACAATGTTTTTACGAGGATTTCGGCGATAGTGATGAGGACATGCAAATTTACATGGGATTATTCTCGGAATACTTTGCGCTCTGCGAAAAGTACAAGAGTGACCGCGAAATACGCAACAAGTATTTCAATACATGTAAGGAGTGCGGTTGCGATATTGATGTGGACGATGCTTTTTGCAGTAACCATTGCATGGAAAAATATTTCCAAAAACGTAATATTGATGCAGCGTAATAACCGGGTGGTGAGCAATCCCCGCCCAATAAAAAAATAAAAAAATGACATTATTATTTGATGAAATTTGTACATTAATTTTAGATAAAAAATTAGATTACAATCTTGGCGCAAAATATGACGACTTTTATTGTTATACATATCACGGAGCGCCAATTATATCTAACTCCGTTGTTTTATGGGCAACAGAAAGACCGACATCATTTATGTTCGATGGAATATTTACAAGTGATATAAGCAACATAAACGGTTATTTATATTTTTTGAACTGTAAACATTTATGTTGCACACGATGATTTCATTGGGCAAAGGTAATTCCGTGTCCCATTGTCCTGCAAGGTCAAGCCCTTCGGGTTTTGGAAAAAATCTCCACGCCTTCGCTTCGCTTCGGGTAGTATTTTTCCCAAAAATCTTGCAGGACAAGGACACGGAATTGAGTGTCGCCCAATGAAATAATCGTCTGCTTGCAGACATAATAATAATAATTTTTAATTTTTATTTAATATGAGAATATTGAATTTATATTCGATATGGCAACTGTGCAAATGGTTTGCCATCTTCATGGTTGTGTATTTCCTTGTACACAACGGCATTTCGCCGGCAATAATATGTCTTTTATTATTGGTCAGGCTTGGTATCCTGTTATTATTCAAACTCATCAGCGGGATAATCAAAATTTCTGTGGTGTTTGTTATTCTTTGGTTATTAACTCTAATGTTTTAGCAAAATGAAAACAGAAAATTTGATGTTCGGACATTTGGGTAACGGCATTACCGTTTGCGATAGAAATCGTTTGAAATATAACGATTACATGACAGTTGCGCATATTGACTATCACCGCGCGATAAAGTATTATACGGAAGATTTATCGGATAATGCAAAACGAGAAATAGAAGACTTTGCGAACGCAGGAAATATGGCTGTTTCCGTTTGCCAACCTGATACATACGCACTCTGTCCCTTGAATTAAATCAGAAAATATTATGAATTACAAACAATTTAGTTTAGAAGAGTTATATAGTCTTGAAAGCGACTATATTTTGCGTCATTGGGCGAATGGTGGAAGAAGCGAATTTGATATGTCCATCAATTCCATTTCCCGTGCCATTATAGAAAAATATAATGAAAGACACGGTAATTGCTTTTTGGGCGCCATCAACCAACACAAGTTTTTAGAAAAAGGCGAAACAGCAACACTCATCAAATATTCAGGGCAAAAGGTGTTTAATTTTGAGTTCGACATTGTTGTTCCCTGTTTTGATAAGAAATTAGTTGACTTGCTTACAGAGCATAACACGCCCCAAGACAGTTTTGATTCTCAAAAGACTTACAGGCTGATTGAAGCCATTACCTCAAAAATACAGGAAATTGGCGGTCATCAACTGTTTTGGGCATAACCATAAACCATTTAAAAATCAAAAAATATGTTATTAAATGACAAACAAAGGGAGTTAGTCAATCGGATTGACTGTTCCATGTGCCGTGACAGACGCTCATGCGACCAAATCAGGTACGAATGTCCCAAAGTAGATATTCATACGTTGCAGGTGGATGATGTGTCAATTTTGAAATCGGAAATCATCAAAAAAAGTGAACAAAATCACGATACCGATTTTACAAAAACCACCAAACGCGAGTTTGAAACACACATGTACGGAAACATTTCCCGATGCTGTTACAAAAACAAAATACTTTCTTTTTTTGCGAGTGAAAAAGAAGCGCAGGGTCAATTTTTCTTTTCACACAATGAGCGTTATTACAAGGCTTTACGCGAGAAAAGTCTCACAGATGGTATTTTGGAGCAGCAAATCATGAATTTCCTTTACCCTGACAACAAATCATTTGTATATCGTGGCTGGTTGTGCAAATACATAACAAATGACGGACTGTTTCATCTGTTTACCCCAAATGAATTGGAACAACCGGCAGGGTTCCGAAATCCGGAAATGGAGGTGTCAACGCCCGCACAGGCTATTGAATTTATAAACTGTTATTAAAAAAACAATGACATGGTTGTTCATATACCAACAGAATTAAGAGAATTTCACAGGGAATTTGAAAAGTTAAGTTACATGCACGACGCCGCAGACGTTTTGGATACCTTTCTGGAATGGATTGTATGGGGCTTTTGCGTTGATAATTCATTTTCGTGGGAAAGCGGAAAACGTTTCAATGAAAACGAACGCAAACAGTTCCTGACACTGTTTCAGGAATATGTAAAGTTGATGAACAGGCGCGTCCAAGGCGAGGGCGAATGGTACGATTTGTTTGGAACTTACTACGAAGCATACGTTGCCGGTAAATCACGGCGCGACAGCAGAGGACAGTTTTTCACGCCTGCGCATATTTGCAATTTGAACGTTATGATAGTAGCGTCCGAACGAAATACAGGACAAAAAATAAACGACCCATGCTCCGGCAGCGGTCGTTTTTTGTTGGCGTTTCATGCACATGCGCCCGGTAACTTGATGTACGCAGAAGATATAGACCATACCTGCTGCATGATGTGCGTGTGTAACTTTTTAACGCATGGCGTTGTCGGAGAGGTCGTTTGGCATAATAGTTTAGACCCCGGTTCGTGGTTTTCCGGATGGCAGATAAATCGTAATTTGAACAACCCGCTGCACAAACATTACGGATGCCCGCATGTTGAAACGCTGCAAAAAGAGGACAGTTTTGTTTTCCAACATTGGGAAGCGCGGAAAAAAGAGGTTAAATGCAATATGTCTGCCAAACATGAATTACAGTTGGACGACAGCCTGTTTTCTTCAACAGTAAAACAATTATTCCTGTTCTGAAAATTAACAAATTAAAAAAAATAAAAAATATGACCTCAAGTCAAGCAAACAGCATCAGCATCAAAGAGTTTCTCGACGGTATGCATGTCTCCAAAAGAGGAAAATCATACTACGGTATGTACTTTTCGCCGTTCCGCGCAGAAACGGTGCCAAGTTTCAAAGTGGATTACCGCAAAAACCTGTGGTATGACTTCGGCTGTGGTGAAGGCGGAACGATGATTGACCTCGTTATGAAACTGTACCGATGTACTTTTCCGGAGGCAATGAAAATATTGGAAACCGGCAACACGCCCGCCATTCTATTACCTGCAAGACCCAATCCGCAGGCGAATAAGACCATTTTGCAGGATGTTCGTCCGTTGGACAATCTGGCGCTTATTGCCTATCTTGAGCAGCGGGGCATTAATACGGATATGGCACGTTGTCAATGTGTTGAAGTACATTATTCCGTAAACGGCAAAAAGTATTATGCAGTCGGTTTCAAAAACGACGCGGACGGTTATGAACTGCGCAACTGCTATTTCAAAGGAAGCGTGTCGCCGAAGGACATCACCACTTTTTCATTAAAAACGGATAACTGTATGATTTTCGAGGGTTTTATGGATTATCTGTCGTTTCTGACCCTGAACAATCAGTTGTACCCGCAGATGAACACGCTGGTATTGAACTCAACAGCTCATTTGGGACGAGCGATGAACTTCCTGAAACGTCACTGCCTCGTTCACGCATATTTGGATAATGACACTGCCGGTAAGCAGATTTTTTCGGAAATCAACAGACAACACGGAAATATTGACGATATGTCCGTGTTATACGCACCATACAAGGATTTAAACGAATACCTTGTCAATTCAATTAACAATTAACAATTAACAATTAAAAATTAAAAATTAAAAATTAAAAAAAATGAACAATAATAATTTTGATGTAAAACTGAATGACTGGTGGAATACCGGTGGCATTCAAATTCGCGATTTTCTTTCTGATTTATCCGGTGATAAGTCATTCCATGAAAAGATGCATATTTCAGACAAAACAAATGTCTACAACTATGCACAATCTCATGAAGTCCCAATTAATGATGAGGCGAAATGCGACCTGCTTAAAGAAATCTGCGGGGAGTTGGCAGAAAAAATACTTGCCTCAAAACATGGCGTATCCACCAATGATTTGTTTGATGAAGACGGCAGTTTTTATGAAAAGTTTCAGGATGAATTTAACCGGCTTTATGACCAAATTGAGGAACAAATGATGCACCTTGAGGAATACAACAAACAATTAAAAAACAAGCCGTTACTGAAAATATCAACTATTTACACCACAGGCGCTTTTCTATTTCCTGTAAAGGTAATAAACGACAACGGTAATCCCGAATGGTTATGGGCTGTTTCACAGTTTGAAGATGACAGTTATTTGGACGGGGAAATATGCGACCCTGTTGAAAGCGCTGAAACCATCGAACAACTGTTAAAAACGGACGATGACGATGATAATTAATTAAATCAAATTTTATTAAAAAAATATGATACACGAAGCAGCACAATATCTAATTGAAAACAAGCCCGGACAACTGTATGTACGGTATCGCGGGGAAAAGCGCAAAATGTTCATCACGCAGAATGATACAATTTGCATGGTTCATAAAGGAAGAAGGAATTGGGGAAACCCGTTTTCCGATTGGGAAGGCATATCAAAAATTTACTTCCCGGAAACTGAAGGTGAAAAAGAAAGGAAAATGGTAGAGAAATACCGGCGGGAAGCATCAAAGGCAACTTTCACCAATCCGTTCATCCGCGATTGTTTGAAAGCAGATGTCAGTAAGAGCCTGTATGAAAACAATATCACAACCGGAAACAGTATAGACGGAAAAATCATTACGCTTTCTTCTATCAGGAATACCATCGGAAATGGTGAAGCGCTCCGGTTTCAAAGAGCAGTAATGTATGGGGTGAATTACAGGTCGTACAGGTTTCCGTTCAGGGGATACGAAGCGACACTGGAGGTGGCAGCAGTTCAGCAGTCAAGTGAATCCCATAACGCAGGCGATGTGATGGGGTACTTGAGCGTGGAATATAAAGGAACAGGCAATGGGTACTATTACCTGCTGATTAATGATGAAAATTTCATAGGATACGATGTTGATTAATTATATTAATTATGAAAGTAGATTATTTCACTATCCCTGAAATCACGGTAACTTACAAGGACAATGTAAAACCTTCCGAACGGTTTCGTGTGGAAAAATCGGCAGATATTGCTAAAATATTGGAAGTTGCTTTCAAAGACTGTATGCAGCACCATGAAGAAGTGTATGTTCTCTACATGAACAAGGGTCATCGTGTCCTGGGCATTTCAAACGTTGCCAAAGGCGGAATAGACGGCGCTTTCGTTGATATAAGAGTTATTCTGCAAACAGCGCTGAAAGTTTCGGCTTCATGTCTGATACTTTCACATAATCACCCGTCAGGAAGTTCAACGCCAAGTAATTACGATAAAGACTTGACGAAAAAGATAAAGATTGGTTGCCAAGCCGTCGGATTAACACTGTTAGACCATGTGATTATGAGCGAAGAAACATATAGCAGTTTTGCCGATGAAGGTCTTTTATGAAGCATTTAGAAAACAGAATAGCAACAATTTAAAATCAATAAAATGAAAAATTTAGTTTGTAAACAATGCTGTCGGGAAAAGTATCCATGGCATGATGTAGAAATGCCATCACGGACGTGTTTTAAATTTTTGGCAAAGGTAATTCCGCGTCCTTTTTGTCCTGCAAGGTCAAGCCCTTCGGGTTTCGGAAAAAATCTCCACGCCTCCGCTTCGCTTCGGGTAGTATTTTTCCCAAAAACCTTGCATGACAAGGACACGGAATTGAAAAAGCCAAAAATTTTAATCACGTCCGCGATGGACATAAATATTAATAATAAATCTTTAAAAATCAATAAAATGATAAACAAAACCAAAAATCAAATGAACAGGTATCTGCGGAATTATCAGGATACAAGCGCTTTTTCGTTATCGCAATTGAAAGAGTTGCGCAGCATTTTCGCTTTTGACAGTTTTGAACCTGAACCGCTGTTTATTAACGGACAATATTTGTACGTATAGTGTTTAACCTTAATGACCTCACGATGTACAGGTTAATCGTTTTTAATTATTATGAAGACAAGAGCAGTAAATCTGAAAAATGAAAAGTACGATGTATACATCGGAAGGGCAGGTCGTGGACAGGACGGATATTTCGGAAATCCGTTCGTGTTATCTGCCGGGCAGTCGAGAGGAGCAAGCCTTGATAAATACAGGGCTTATTTCTTTGAAAGACTGAAAACAGACCCTGAATTTCGCAGAAGAATTCACGGGTTGAAGGGCAAAACGTTGGGATGTTTTTGCAAGCCGTATCCATGTCATGGAGATATTATTGCGGAATATCTTAATTCTTATAACAGGTAAAATATTAATATCATGGAATATACACCGGAAAATATAACTGAATTAAAGAAAAATGAAATATTTGTTTTCGGCTCCAATGAGAGCGGAAGACATGGCAAAGGCGCAGCAAAAACAGCAATGAACAAGTTTGGCGCAATATATGGTAAAGGTTATGGCTTACAGGGACAAAGTTTTGCCATACCTACTAAAAACCAATGGCTAAAAACATTACATATCAATGAAATATCAAAATATGTAGATGATTTTTTCACATTTGCGAAACTACACCCTGAATTGAAATTTTATGTGACAAAAATAGGGTGTGGTTTAGCCGGTTATTCGGTTGATGAAATGAGAAAAATGTTCCTTTCAAGAGAAATACCGGAACATGTTATTTTGCCATACGAATTTAGCAAAAAGTAAATGTAAATTAAAAATATTAAAAATTAACCTCAATTAACATGACTTATTTTCAAAACATTCAGAGCCTTGCCAACCTCAAAAAGCAATACCGGGCATTGGCGTTGGCACATCACCCCGACCGGGGCGGAAACACCCTTGTCATGCAGGAAATCAACCTGCAATTCGAGAAACTGTACTTGCTTTGGCAGGACAAACAAATCGTGTCTGAAACCGTTACCGGATATGAAGACGAGCATACTGATTACACGGCAAAAGAGTACGCAGATTATGTTTACAACGAATATCGTTGGCGGGGACATAATTATATTGGACAATCCAATCGCGAAATCATTGAAATTCTGCGACAGGGGATAAAGGAAGCCTATCCCCGTTACAAGTTTTCAGTACGCAGAGACGGTTACAGCAGTTTCTATATTACGCTGATACACGCCGATTTTGTCGCATTTACGCCGCAGGCGGGAAATATCGTTTACATGCAGGTCAATCATTACAGCATCAAAAGCGACGAACGGCTTACCGACCGTGCAAAGGAAGTGCTGCAAAATGTGTATGAATACGTCAAATCCTACCATTTTGACCATAGCAACAGCCAAATCGACTATTTTCACACGAATTTTTATCTGAATTTGAGTGTCGGCTCGAACACGCATCCATACAAAGTCGTAGTTCCCAAACTGAAAGGACGAAAATCGAATGACGTTCCTCAATTCAAGCATCCCGAAGGACAGGTTCACAAGACTATCCGGCAAACGTTGGGCAAGAACAGATTTGCAGCATATCAATCGCGCGGATATGGCGACATCATTGTGCTTGGGTATGATACTTTTCAAAATAACGGCGAAACTTCCTTTTATCCGTTATGGTACTCTGCCCGCAAAACCGCCCAAAAACGCATGGACAAGTTGCAGTCAGTCGGCATCAAATGCAAACTTTCTGAACGTAACTGCGGGTATATCCTTTTTTTCGGTTATACGGAAGAAACCGAAAAGGCGTTGGAAAGCGAGCGCCGGGAAGCAGCCGAAGCGCTGAAAGCGTGGAACGATATGCAAACTAATAATTTTTTAACCATTTAATCCCAATAATTATGTTTTTTAATGATTTATCAGAAATGATGGCAACCGGAACCGTTGTCCATCTGACAGTTCACAGCCAAAACGGAAAATTGACCGTATCGGTATTTCCGAAGGCACACGGGTTGAAAGATGAAGCGCAAAACCATCTGCAACCCATAGTATTAACC
>Ga0099364_10013134_pt1 | contig 11133 bp, 7 predicted proteins | sample TergutTh196P3_FD_73070 | JGI IMG/M metagenome (GOLD analysis project Ga0099364, IMG submission 73070) | Microcerotermes parvus P3 segment gut microbial communities from Pointe-Noire, Republic of the Congo - Th196 P3 | ecosystem: Host-associated > Arthropoda: Insects > Digestive system > Gut ... | reverse complement strand
TTTTTTTTTTTTTTTTATAAGAAAAAAAAATATCTTTTTTTTTTTTCCCCCCCCCCCCCCAAAAAAAGAGGGGGGGGGGGGGGGGGGGGGGCAACGTAAGTCCTTAAACCATAAAGGCTTACGACTCAAGCACGCCTTCACTCTCGTCGAACTGCTCGTCGTCATTGCAATCATCGGTATGTTGATTGCCCTTTTATTGCCTGCGGTACAGGCAGCCCGAGAAGCCGCAAGGCGGATGCAGTGCATCAACAACCAGAAACAACTTGCTCTGGCGTGCCACAATTTTCACGATACGAACGATATTCTGCCGGGGGGTTGGATGTCCCAAAAGTTCTGGGCCAATTCACAACACAACAACTACGAGAATACAGGTAATACGTCTGGGCAACCCGCCGATTCGCAAACACATCGTCAACGGGTAAGTTGGATTGTTCAAATCCTTCCATTCGTCGAGCAGACATCTCTTTACGAGATTCTCGCGATGAATGCAACGAGTGGTATCAGTTTTGACGGCACAAGGATGGCATCGTCCTGGGCGGCGTCCATTGCAGGCAACGTAATGTACGGAGCACGCATCAATGCTCTTCTGTGTCCCTCGGACCCGGAAGGACGGACAGCACCCGTTCCGTCTGCCAGCGAGCATGTTATGGGAAGAGGTTGCCAACCGACTTCTTATCGCGGAAGTGCAGGCGATGTCCGTCGCCTCATGGGAGGACGAGTCACGAACTTGGCGGCTGATAGTGTCGATAGAATCGAAGCAGATAACCGTAATTGGCGCGGTGCGTTCACAAGACAGGACATCAGTGCGTTCGGTCTGGGAGGAATTCAGGACGGAACGAGCAACACCATTCTCCTCTCGGAAGTAGCCATTTTCCCGTATGGTGAAGGTGTTTCCCGTATGGTTGCCAAGTACGGTGTTTCCGGTACAGTGCCGCGTGCCACGGATTCGCCGTTGGCGTGCAGGAATCGGAATCTTGGGGGGCGATTGGACCCAAACTTTCCTGCGACAACTGGTACGGCCAGTACTACAAATGCCCCGGATGTGGGCAACGAGAGTACGGCGGGTCCGGGGCGGCGTTGGGGGGATGCTACGCCGTCGCATACATTGTTCTTTACGATTTTGCCGCCAAACACGCATACTTGTGTTTCGGGGACCAATCCGAATGACTGGGCGTCATTGACTTCGGCGAGTAGTTACCATCCGGGCGGTGTCAGCGTTGCTTTGGTAGATGCTTCGGTAAGATTCGTTTCGGAAACGGTTCACGTTGATGACCTCAGTGCGATTCCGCCAGTGGGTGCCACGGGTCGGTCAAACTACGGTACCTGGGGTGCTTTAGGCAGTCGCAATGGCGGCGAGTCGGATTCGCTGTAGGGTATCGTTTGACACTTGAGGGAACCTCTCAAAATCGAATTTTCATGTTGATTTGTATCGAAAGCGCAACGAATCGACTCGTTGCGCACTTTGCGCAAAGGAATCGCAAAGCACGCGAAGAAGTTTATATTTTTAGAGGTTCCCTGCTGCCGTTTTCTTTTTGCCAAAAATAAGGTACAATGACCAAGTAGGTGCTGCAAAAGTAGAATCAAAGGGATATTTTTCCGCACTATTTTTAGGTCACGATAATACACGAATTATGAACTCAGAAGACAGAAACTCCTTAAAGGAATCGTTGTCGCTCTGCGACGAAGCAGGGGTTATGCCCCTGATCGACCGATTGATTGCCGAAGACATCGCTGCCAGTGAGATTGCGGCAGTCTGCAACGAAGGCATGGGACTACTCGGCGAACGGTTTGACCAGGGCGAAGCATTTATCCCCGACCTGATGATCGGCGGCTTGATCATGAAAAAGGTGATGACGAAACTCGAACCATTGCTTTCGTCCGACGGAACCAGCCCGCGCGGGAAAACCTTCGTTATCGGAACCGTCCAGCACGATGTACACGACATCGGCAAAGACATCACGGCGATGGTGCTTCGAGGCAATGGATTCAACGTGGTTGATCTGGGTGTCGATGTGCCGCCGGAGCGATTTGTCGAAGCCATTCGGGAGCATCAGCCTGAATTTGTCGGTATGAGTTTGTTGCTCACGACGTGTTACAAGTCCGTCGTCGCAACAATGAACGCCATTGTCGATGCGGGACTTCGAGACTCCGTGAAAATCTGTGTCGGCGGTGCGGCAGCCAGCGGATTGGTCGCCGAACGATGCGGACTCGACTTCTATGCCGAAACCGCCATTGATGGGGTAAATTGGGCAAAACGTTTTTGACCGCCGACTGCCTTGAATAGGGCGGCTTAACCGAGTGAAGGGAACCGTTATTAGAATTTTGCTGTGCGCTCCCGGTTCCCATCTCACCTTGCTGCTCGACGTAAAAGACATGCTATAATACCGCTATGCCTGACTATATCTATACGGCAAAAAACGAGTTGGGAACGGAAACGACTGGTCGGGTGTCGGCAAGTTCCAAACGTGAGGCTCTCGATGCAATCCATCGGCTCAAACTCTTTCCGATTACCATCGAAGACAGCAGAAAAGGGGCGATTTCGATTCAACTTTTTCAACGTAGCGTTTCCGACACACAGATAGCCGCCGCACTGTTGCAACTTGCCGACCTATTGGACAATGGTGTGCCGGTACTCCATGCCTTTCAGGTGCTCGAAAAACAAACGCCCAATCCTCGGTTGCGGTCGATTATCAAAAACATTCACGACCGCATTTCTGAGGGGGAGTCGGTGGACAACGCATTTTCCGCTCATTCCAATGTGTTCAATGAGTTGACCGTCAGTATTCTTCGAGCCGGTGCGGAGGGCGCATTTCTCGAGGACGCTCTGCGGCGGGTCGGCGGTTTCTTAGAACAGCAAGCCGAACTCAAGGGAAAAGTTATCGGGGCGTTGATTTATCCCATCGTGTTGCTCTCAGTCGGAGCAACAATCGTTCTCGGAATGTTACTCTTTGCGGTTCCGATGTTTCAAGACATTTTCGACGAAATGCTCGATGCGGAACAACAGCCATGGATCACGCAAGTGCTTTATGTAACTCGTGAAATTCTTGTATCCTACGGCATCTATGTTGCCGGTGCTGCAGTTTTTTTGTTTGTTTGGATTCAGGGACAACTAGCAACCGCGTGGGGAACCCGTATCTGGGATCGTTTCAAATTGCGGCTTCCGCTCATCGGCAATATCTTGTTGGAAGAAGCGGTTGCCCGATTTTGTCGGATTTTGGGAACGCTTCTGGAAAACGGTGTGCCAATTCTCAGAGCGTTGGAAATCAGCAGCCAATCGACAGGGAACACGATATTAGCCGATGCTGTGCGGCGTTCAGCGGAAAACGTGTCGAGCGGCGAACCGCTTGCCCGACCGCTTGCCGATGCAGGAATCATTCCGCCGCAAGTGATGGCAATGATCAGTGTGGCGGAGGAGTCCAACACGTTGGAGACCGTGCTGGTCAATGCAGCGAATACGATGGAACGTCAGTCTGCCCGGCAGTTAGATATGCTCGTCCGTGTGCTCGAACCAGCAATCTTGTTGTTAATCGGCATAGCGATCTTCTTTATCATCATTGCACTTCTGTTACCGATGTTTAGCCTGTGGGATAATTTGTAAAAGAGAGTCAAGAAGCGGGTTGTTGCTCCCACTGTTGCAAGAGCGTGCCGGCAATGGTCGTTAGTTCATCCAAAGAACGAATGTCCATGCCGCCGTACTTCACTGCATCCAGCGACTCCAATGCCGAACGGATCGCATTGACCAGCGACTCCGGCATCCGGCTCTCCGAAAGTTGCCGACAAACATCACTCGTGGTCATTCCTTGCTCCACACCGTCCGTCTTGTCGGCAACATAACCGAAAAAGGCCCCTTGCAATTCGCTGCTGAGTTCCACGAGATCGGCATCCTTTCGCAACAGTGCCGACGAAATCGCTGCAAGCCGAGACTTCGCCCGACTTAATGCCCCGCGCTGCCGCTGCTGCTTGGGATTCACCCACCGACGCTGCAACAACAGCACACTGGCGGCAATAATGACATATCCCGCCAAAAGCAATGATATTGCCGCCGCCCATTGAGCAAAAGTGATCGGCGGTAACGTTTTCGGCAACACCGTTTTGTTCGCAAAGAGTCCGCCGTCCGCAAGTTGCATCGAATCGGAAACACCGCCGAAGAGCGTTGCCGACTGCACGAACTCCGAGTCGGCAATGTCCAACGAAATCGGCAAACTTTGCAACGAAACGAATCGTTCCGTATTCACATCAAAGACCGAGATGGAAATCGGCGGGAACACAATCGCTCCCGAATTCTGCGGTCGAATGGTGTAAGTGTACGTGCAGGATTGGTCAGTGATCTCTTCGGTCGGCGGCATGTGAACCCGAAAGTTTGCCACAACATCAGGATTTGCCGACAAGTCTATCGGTCGGACATTCGCCGTCGAACCTTGTCCCGAAAGGCGGAGCGTCAACGTCATCGGTTCGCCAATCCGTGCCTGCTGCGGTGTGAGGGCTGTGTCCCAGCGGAACGAACCGAACGCTCCGATGTAATCGGCAGGACGATGTTCGTGCGGCACATCGACGACGGCAACCGCCGCCGGTCTGGCAATGGCGTAAATCCGTTGTCCGACAATTCCATCGGGATCGGCAGGATCGGCGACGGGCAAGACTCCTCTCAACGTCACGGGACCAAAGGAATGGTTGCCGAATCCCTGCGGAATAAGTGTTCGGGTGAATCGGTACTCCCAGTAGGCAGTGTCGTTTCCTTGTGCATCGGGTCGTACAATTCGCCGAGGTGTACTGGAAAAATGCAGGGGATTTCTCTGGAACATATCGCCGCCGAAACCGCCGATATTACCGAAGCCGCCAGCGTAATCGTTGATGGCAAAACCGCCCCGCTGTGAACGTACTTGAAAACCGTTTAGCCAACTTTCCAATCGTTGTGCGGCTTGAAAGCCTTGCGGATCGCTTGCCGCCCAGGAAATCTGCAACTGCGGCGGTTGTCGCAGACGTGTGAGCGGGTCTGTTTCGGCAAAACGTCCCGGCAAGCCTTTGATTTGAACAACGAGCGTAACTTCAAGCGGCTGCATCGGATAGAGCCGATTGCGGTTGGTTTCTATCCAGAGAAAAGTGATGTCTTGATCGTCCGGTTCCAGTACACGGACGGCAACGGAAAAATCTGCAAATAGTTGTCTTTCGCCTTCGTCCACGGAGAACGACTGCGGTTGCAACACTCTGCCGTTGAGTGTAACGATGGGCAGAGGAATCGTGAGCAAGCCGGTCTGTTTGGGGGTCAATATGTACCTAAATCGTGTCTGATGTGAGGCGGAAGAGCGTTCGCTGACTGTTCGTCCGCCGATAATCATGGTGAAGGAACTGCCGCTTTGTTGTACTGTGTGTGTGCCGAGGGGTTGGACATCGAAGTCTGTCCAAGCGGAGGTATCTGGCATCACGTTATTGCCGAGGGGACTTACATCGGTTACGGTGAGTTCGTAGAGGAATGATTCACCTTCATAGATAGCGGATCGGTTGAGTTGTACGGCGAGTTGCGGTTCTGCCGACACCGAACCGGCAAAGCAACAGACGAGAATGAACGTAACCAAATTTTTGATCGGCATTGGGGAAAATTTTAACGCGGGTCATCCGGGTTGTCAAGGCTCAAGGCATACGCAAGCACATATACCCAGTCCGCTAACAAGCCTCTTATTTTCGCACTCCAGTTTCCCTAAACCCCTTATGTGCAAAGAGTTTAGGGAAAATCAATCCATTATCACGCCTTACCATGCCGTATCACGAAACATCAATAAATCTCGTGAATTTTGTGTCTCGGCGGAATCCGCAACAAACTAAAGCCGTCAGCCGCCTGAAGGCGGCTGACGGCTTTAGTTTGTTGCGGATTCCGCCGAGTTCGAGTCCTGTTCGGGGAGTGCGCACATCGTCAGCAGTGCGATGGTATTTTCCAAAACTTCGACGAATCCCCCTTCGACGTAACATCGAATCAGTCGCCCTTCGGGGCTGGTAATTCGGAGTTCCCCTGTTCCCAACCGGGCGATCAACGGGGCATGGTTGAGCAAAATTCCGCATTCGCCGTCAAAAAGCGGCAGGACGACGAAGGCGGCATCCTGACTCAACACGGTTTTTTCTGGTGTTACAACGATACATTTCATAGACATAACGGAGACTCCAAAACAGACAAAGGCAAGAACACGTCGCAGTGTACCGGAAAATGAGCAAATTGCAAGAGGTATGCCAAGGGGCGCAGTCGATGTGCAAGATTGATGAAAGCCGGGAGTGCAGCAACGCGCAGCGACCGGATATTTAGCCGGTACTCCGGGATTGATCCGGTCGCTACGGCTATCGCCTACGCTTTCGGCTTCCATTAAACTTGCACGCCGACTGTATTGACGAGGGTTTCCGTTGTTCGTTATAATTTTTCCGTTGCCAATCGGTGATCATTTCCATTCGAATACAATAGTGAAACGCTTCCCCTTTTTCTCCACTTTGTTTTTGTTTGCCGCCGCTTTTCTTTTGATCAGCAGCGACTTGATTCAAGCACAACGGCGAGATCGGCAAACGCGTACGTCAGACTCAACGACAACGCGTCCTGTTGCCGCCGAGCCGGATGCAACCGAACCCGATACGGCAATACCCGATGCACCAGCGACACGTTCTGCAAACACCTCTGCTCCCGCCGCACAGCGAGGCGCGACACTCGAATTCGTGCCTTCCGAACTCGTTACAAAACCAAAGAGTTGGGCGGTACTCGTCGGTGCCAACGACTATGTCAAACTGGCAAACTTGAGTTATTGCGTCAACGACATCAAAGCGATTGAGGCAAGTCTTTTGCAAACCGATTTTGACAAGAACAACGTATTCACTTTGACCAGCGGTACGGCGGCGGAAAGAGATTTGCCCACACGTAACAACATCGTGCAGGTCATTCAACTGGTCTGCCGCAGTGCCGGACCCGATGATTTCGTGTTCATTGCTCTCAATGGTCACGGTGTACAGATCGGCGATGTCCAGTATTTCTGTCCTTCCGACATGGACGATCAGGAGCATCGCTTGGAAGAGACGGCGATTTCCATTGATTGGATTTACACGATGTTGGAGGAGTCTCAAGCGAAGTTCAAATTGCTCATTGTGGACGCTTGTCGGGACAATCCGTTTCGGGGTCGCCGCAGTGCGCTCGTTGCCGACATGGGCATCACTCGTGATCCTCCTCCGGGCATCGCTCTGCTTCGAAGTTGCGGACCCGGCGAAACCAGTTTGGAGGACTCCTATTTTCAGCGGGGCATTTTTACTCATTTTTTGCTTGAGGGTTTGACGGGGGCGGCGGACTTGAACGGCGACGGGATAATTTCTTTTCTTGAGTTGTACATGTACACACAAGGTAAAACGCAGAATTATGCGATGCGGACGCATCGTTCGCAACAGAATCCTTACATCAAGGGGGAGATATCCGATTTTCCGTTTTCGCGGAGTTTTGCCGATGCGGATGCCGTGAATGTGGCGGCTCCGCCGATTGTTTCGCCGACTGCTCCGTCAGTGGAGCTGCCGCGGTCGGACATTCAAACCGAGATGATGATGGAAATGTTCGCCGAATTACGGACTTTGCGTGAAGAACGCAACGCCGCTAATCGTCAGGAGCAGGACAGACGGATAGCGGAATTGGAGCAACAGATCGAGGCAGTGAGGTCGGCACCGCAGACGAGGCAGGTTGTTCAAGCCGCACCTCAGCCGCAATCGCAGCCGATTTCCAGAGCGGCGGCGGTTCAGATGGTGAATCAGCACAATTCGGCGGCACCCGCCTCGGCAACAATAACAGGAGCGATGAGACAGGAACTCATACAGTATGTCCAACAACATGGGGCGTTGCCGCGAGAACTATTGCGAACCCTGCCAGAAAATCGACAGCAAAGGTCGAGAGCAACTTACAGGTAAGGGGTCGTGGCGGGATTGGCAAGGATTGGATTTTCGTGTAGAATCTCGGTAGATTTCAGTGGTCAGTCAGCACAATGGAAAATTTTTCGGAACGCCGCAACAAAATCCGTCGGGTAATTGCAAAACAAAAACTGGACGCACTGCTGATTACCAATCCGCTCAATCTCCGATACCTGACGGGATTCACTGGCGGTTCCGGCAGCCTCCTTATTCATTCCGACGGTGAGACGATTTTGAGCGATCCGCGATTCACTATCCAAATCGAAGAAGAATGTCCCGGTATTGCCGCCGTCATCCGTCCTCGAAGCGAATCGACCTCCAAGACGCTCGCAAAACTGCTCGGCAACCCCCCCGGAAAACTCGGTATCGAAGCCGAGACGGTAACGATTGCCCAACGGGAACGGCTATTTCAGCATCTTTCGCATTGGGAGTCGGTACCGACTAAAAGTGTCGTCGAAGAATTACGGCAAATAAAGGATCGTTACGAACTTGCCCGAATGCGTCAAGCCATTGAAGTTACTGCTTGTGCATTTCAGTTCGTTCGAAAACGGCTGTATCCTTCGATGAGCGAAATTGACATTTGTAACGAGTTAGAGTATCAAATGCGGTTATTCGGTGCAGAAGACCGAAGTTTTCCTTCAATCATCGCTGCTGGTGCGAGAGCCGCTCTGCCGCACGCCGTTCCGAGCGAACAAACGTCGTCGGGACAATCGCACCTCCTGCTTGACTGGGGGGCGGTTGTAAACGGCTACATGAGCGACCTGACCAGAGTACTGATTTTTACGCCGAAGAACAAGAAATTGCGAGCGATGTACGAAACAGTATTGGCAGCACAGGAAACCGCCATTGCTGCCATTAAGCCGGGAAAAACATGCGAAGAGATTGACAAAATTGCCCGGGACATCATCACAAAGGCGGGATTTGGCAAACACTTCGGACACGGACTCGGTCATGCGATTGGATTGCAGGTTCATGAAACCCCGCGCCTGGCACAAGGGGATCAAACGGTGCTGAAAGCCGGGATGGTTGTTACTGTCGAGCCGGGAATCTATCTCAGAGGTTGGGGCGGAATCCGTATTGAGGATGACGTTCTTATTACCAAGTCCGGTTGCGAAGTGTTGAGTCGCCATGTGCCAAAATCATTCGAAGAGATGTGCGTAACCTAACCCCCCACTGGTGTTATATTCGGAACGGAAAACACAAGAGACTCTTTGTGAACTTTGTGGGAGTAAATGAAATTGGGATAGTTTATTTGTGTGCGATCCCAAGGCTTGTGAAGGTTCTCCCGTAACCCTTCCATTTTGTATTTGTATCATCCACCATTCACCCGGAGATTACGGCGGTCCGCCTACATCTCCGGCTCTTTGTAAATGTTCTAATCGTTTCGTATTCCCATTTTGGGTTCTCAAAACCTGCCGCCTGAAGGCGGTCGGATTCATGGGGTGTCGGCGAAAAGCCGACTGTGTTTGAATAATTGATACTTGTGCATTTTGGGATTCGTATGGCGGAGACACTTAAAAATGGCGCGGATTGACCAAAAGAAAAAAATACAGAACGACATCCCAAAAACCAATGCTATGGGTTGAAAGGAAGTAATCGCCTGAAGGCGAGGGATTTGAGATACCAGAATTGGAAGAGGAAAAACGCAGATGTCCCCCCGCCCTTGCCAAAAGAAAAAACACATCATAAAATACTCCGCATGACACAACGCAAAATTATTATCATCGGAGCGGCAGGACGGGATTTTCACAATTTCAACACCTTTTACAGGAATAATCCCGCCTACAATGTCGTCGCTTTCACCGCCGCACAAATCCCAGACATCGCAGGACGGAAATACCCAGCCGCACTCGCCGGCGATCTCTATCCCAATGGAATCCCCATCTACGACCAAGCCGAACTAGAACGCTTAATCAAAGACCTCGACGCAGACGAATGTGTCTTTTCATACAGCGACATCTCCTACACAACAGTCATGGGATTGGGTGCTGTCGTCAACGCCGCCGGTGCCGACTTCACGCTCTTGGGATACAAGAACACGATGCTCAAAAGCAACAAGCCCGTAATCGCCGTCGGAGCAGCACGGACAGGTTGCGGAAAAAGTCAAACTTCCCGCCGAATCGTGGAAATCCTTATGGCAAAAGGATTAAAAGTAATTGCCATTCGGCATCCGATGCCCTACGGCGATCTCGAAGCACAGAAAGTTCAACGATTTGCCGAAATTGCCGACCTTACCAAACACCGCTGTACCATTGAAGAGATGGAAGAGTACGAACCGCATATCGTTCGCGGCAATGTCATCTATGCCGGTGTCGATTACGAAGCGATTTTGCAAGCGGCGGAAAACGATCCCTACGGTTGCGATGTAATCCTTTGGGACGGCGGAAATAATGATTTTCCGTTTTACCGTCCTGATTTGATGGTAACGGTAGTTGATCCGCACCGACCGGGACACGAACTCGCTTATTATCCGGGTGAAATAACCTTGCGGTTGGCAGATGTGGTGGTCATCAACAAAATCGACAGTGCTGACTTTGAGAATATCCAAACGGTCAGGGCGAACATTGAACGTGTCAATCCTCGTGCAGCGGTCGTGGATGCTGCTTCGACGATCAGCGTAGCAAAGCCGGAAATCATTCGCGGCAAACGGGTGCTGGTCATCGAAGATGGTCCAACGTTGACTCACGGCGAAATGAAGATCGGTGCTGGTGTTGTTGCGGCGAAGCGATTCGGTGCGGCGGAAATTGTTGACCCGAGACCTTACGCCGTCGGCAGTATCGCGGAGGCGTTCCGTATTTATCCTGAAGTCGGAAAGTTATTGCCGGCAATGGGTTACGGCGAAGAGCAGATGCGTGATTTGACGGCAACGATTGACCGTACCGACTGCGACGCTGTGATTATTGCTACGCCGATTGATTTGGGACGTGTCATTCAGATTACCAAGCCGAATACTCGGGTGGAATACAGTCTTCAAGAAATCGGCAGTCCAAGTATGGAGGATGTGTTGGATGGCTTCGTGAATGCTCTTCCGTTGCGATAACCCGTCTTCCGGCGCAAGACGGGAGTGACGTGGTGGGTTGGAGGTCGGTTTTCCTCATGCGAAGAAGGTTATCTTGGTGCGTGACAATTTGAACACTCATAATACTCTAGACCTGTTCCATAACCCTTGTTTATCCCTTTTGTTGCCCTGACAAGGGGATTTATCCCCTTGATTGCGAG
>Ga0099364_10013133_pt1 | contig 11133 bp, 1 predicted proteins | sample TergutTh196P3_FD_73070 | JGI IMG/M metagenome (GOLD analysis project Ga0099364, IMG submission 73070) | Microcerotermes parvus P3 segment gut microbial communities from Pointe-Noire, Republic of the Congo - Th196 P3 | ecosystem: Host-associated > Arthropoda: Insects > Digestive system > Gut ... | reverse complement strand
TTATTCGAACTTGTAAATCTATGGATACCCTCTGAATTGTAACGACCAGTTTGTATTGTCCCTTTCCACAGCCATCTCCACAGCCATCTCCAGAGCCACCTCCATAGCCATCTCCACAGCCATATCCAGAGCCATCTCCACAGCCATCTCCAGAGACACCTCTATGTAACTGGTTACACCCCCGCCGCCCCGAGCGACTGGGGTGTGACCAGTAACACTCCCACAACCATAACTTACGTGATTCAGGAACTATAGTTGGCAAGAATCAGTATAAGGTCCTCTATGTCAACCTTCCCGTTGTCGTCAACGTCTGCGAATACGGGAGCTATCTTTACGATTGCGCCACTTCCGACTGCGGCGAATTCTACCTCGTCCATCCAATCTACATCTGTGTTCTGCGCCGCGAAGAAATACGAGGCTGCTGCGACGTCAGCCAAGTCGACCTTACCGTCGCGGTTAACGTCGTAATTGGGGGCGGCTCCAACTATAGTCACCGCGCTTCCTACAATCTCTACATCAATGGTTCCACCCGGGGTAGCCGCCTTTACCTCTACAATCTCAACGGCAGTCGTGCCGGTTTTGCCATCCTTAAGCGCAAGCACAACCTCACAGAAGGCGTAGTTTCCAGCTTCTGCGCCCCCTGATTTGCTGAACACAATCGTCTTCTTTTGGTATGCGCCATCGTCGGCCCAGCCAGAATCCAGGGCAACCAACCACCCGTTTAAGGCAGAAACGCTCTGTTGCGAAAAGAATGCTTCTTCCACCCTGAATGTCAGCTCAATGGCACTGACGTTAGGGGGCATATTCCTCGCTGAGAATACATATGTTGCGGTGGTACCAGTAGCCGAAGCCAGCTTTTCAGGCCCATCCACACGAATGCCTGGGCTGTCAGGCTCATTAGCCACCAGTATATCGCCGTCCTTTGGCAAATATGGGTACCCACCGTTTACTAGCCCGTTTATTTGCCATACGCCGGAACCGCCATCCCCTACAAAGCTCCACCCTAAGCCGTCCCTATATGTGGAAATATCACGCAACTGCGCTTCTGTGTACAATGCATTGCTGTCGTCCTCTATGCCCTTCCCGGTTATTGTGTTTACGGAGTAATTTTTGTACCCGGTGCCAGCGGCCCCACCGATCGCCCTTCTTACAATATCGGCAGTGCTACCGCTTCCGCCACTGCCGCCGCCAGTCCCGTTACCACTGCCGCCGCCAGTCCCGTTACCATTGCCACCCTGCAACGCATTTGCCGCATTGATGCTGTCCGACAGGTTGACGCAGTTGTTCACGACATCGCCGTGACCAGTGATACCCCCGGCAAACGCCAGCAGTTCCCCGGCGGATAACTGTCTTGCCCCCACGGCTCCCCCGGTTCCCCCGGTAAACGCCAGCAATTCCCCAGCGGATAGTTGTCCGGCTCCCCTGGCAAACGTCAGCGATTCCTCGGCGGGTATTTGTCCTGCTCTCCCGGCTCCCCCGGCTCCCCCGGTTCCCCCAGCAAACAGCCCCACAATTCCAAAGTGCGCCCCAGTGTCCATTGCCCTCCTTGCAAAGATGCTTCCGGCGTTTAGGCTTTTTTCGATTATACCGCCGCTATACCCGGCTATGCCGCCTGCGAAGCATTGGTATGCGAACTCGCTACCAGGCAAAGGCGGGCTTATGCTTACGCCTTCCGAAATGTCTTCGCTGGAATTTGCTTGGACATAGCCCAAATTATAACAGTCGCCTATCTTCGAGCCTACAGCCCACCCGGCTATCCCGCCGGAGCTTGTTGTAGCGTTGTGGCTGTCGTACGTCATTGACGTCGCGTATACATCACCTTCATTTCCAAATTTGCTTATCTCCGCTCCGATTACGACCCCGGCAATACCCCCCGAACAGGCTTCAGAATCATAGCCCGGTTCAAGTGTTCCGCCCGACACGGCACTGACATCAGCTTCATTGAAGCCGCTGGCAATGCGGCCCCCGGCGACAAGCCCAGCAATGCCGCCGGCATACGCCAAGGAATCACCGCCCCCAGCAATGCCGCTGGCATACGCAAGGGAATCCCCTCCCCCGGCAATGCCGCTGGCATACGCAAGGGAATCCCCTCCCCCGGCAATGCCGCTGACATACGCCAGGGAATCTCCTCCCCCAGCAATGCCGCCGGCATACGCCAAGGAATCACCGCCCCCAGCAATGCCGCTGGCATACGCAAGGGAATCCCCTCCCCCGGCTGGGCTGGCTGAGGCGCGAACGTAACCTGTGACAAAACAGTTGTATATCTCGGAATTGTAGCTGGTTCCGCTTATTGCGCCCGCGTATATATCAACCTTTCCTTTTTGTTGCCTTTCGATATAGTCAACGGTATCTGCAAGCCACCTTCCGTAGTAGCCTTCAGTGGCTTCATCCGTAAATGGGAGCGCAAACGGCGGAAGCATCCTTAAGGACGTGAACTGTGGAGACTGCGTCCGGGCGCGGGAGTTTACGCTGATCTGAGCGTTGTCAATCCCGACGTTCCATATTTTCGCTCCCCGGGTGCTGCCAAACAACCCCGCTTCATTGCTACTGCCTGAAAGCGAGGAGATTTTAAGGTCGCTAATCACATAGCCGCCCCCGTCCAGCACCCCGGTGAAAGGCATGCTAAAACTCCCGACAGGCTGCCACTCGCCGTCAAGGGCAATATTGCCCGTCAGGATATAATGCCCGTTAAGGTCAAGGCGCATGTCTTGAAGCTCTTTTTGCGTTCCAACGTAGTATATTGCCCGCTCCCCGTCATGTTCCGGCGGCTCAATCTCGTCGGAAAAAAATCCGCTCACTGCCAAAGAGTAATCCTTATCCAAATTGCTGTCAAGGAAAAACGAGTCATACGCATTACGGTAGCCCTCTGCCTGGACAACCACGCCATACAACCCCCAGTACAGATGCCTAAAACTGAACCTGCCGAAGGTATCAGTATTGACTTGCGACAATACCTCACCATCTTGCATGAGGCTGACAGACGCATCCCGCACAGGGCCCCTGCTAACAGCGTCTATAACAAACCCGCTAAACGTCAGGTTGCCGGGCGGCTCGTCGACAATTACATCGATTACGCAAAATCCTTCCTCTCCTCTCCTCGAATAGACAAAGATACTGTATGAATTGCTCCGGTTCCCGCTCAGCGCAACTTCGCGCGCCGGCAGCACATATCTGCCGTTGCCGTCCAGATTAACCGTATACCACTCACGCCTGTCGTCCCGCACCCAAATCTCGGCGCCAGCAGAAGGGCTTCCTGGCTTGTATATTCCAAGCCGCTTCCCTTCGATCAGTATAGCTGGGATGCTAATGTGCGTATCCCCCGCCTTTGGCTCGATTTTCAGTTCGTCAACGGGCTCCCCTGTTTCGTTGTCATACAGCTTAAGCTCTACGCCGTTTACCTCGAATGCTGGCACCCTATGGAATCTGTATGGCATTTCTTTAATATTCCCCCCGGTTGCGTTCAGTGCCATTTCTATCAGCGGCGCGTCAACAAACGCCATTGTGCCGGGCGCGACAAAGTGGTTGAACCCGCCTGTTGCCGCAAGCCTGCCATTGGCGTCGTACACCAGTGGCAAAGTGTAAATCCACCAGATAGATTCCCCCGGTTTCAGAGTTTCCCTTGATACGGGGTCGTTGGGCAACAAGTCCCCGCCGCCCCCGGTCTTGTACGTCACATCGAGGATGCCCCGCTGTAGCGCAACGTTTGGCAGGTACACATCGTTCCCGCCTTCGTTGGTCAGCCCAACCATTATCGCGCCATCCCTGTTTGCGGGTATGGTTTCTTCAACGACGATATCCATGACCAGCCCCTGCGTCAAGTCTGCTTTGACGGGGTGGCTTGCGGTAAACCTGGCTTGCACCGGCTCGTTAAAGTCGGCAAGGATCGCGCTGAAATCAGCGGAAAGGTCGTATTCGCCGTCTTTGTCCGCCCGCAATATCCAGTGCGCCGTTTTTGTCTCGCCGCCCTGTATTGTGCCGATAACCGCCCTTTTTGAGTCGGAGCCGTATGTCGTCCCGCCCATTAATGTCAGACCGTCTTCGAAGTTAAGGACCGCTTCGCTCTCTATAAGGCTAAACTCCGGGCTGGCCATATTTGTCAGCGACAGCCTTACGTCAAAAAACTCCTTCAGCCATGACGCTTCCCCGGGTATTGTTAGAATGCACAATAGGGGCTTTTCTTGCCCCGGTATTGGAATAGGTTCTACATGACAGCCTGGTATATGCCCAGCGTCCCATATAATTTTTTCAAACTCGTATCCATCTTCGCCAAAAAACCTATCCTCGCCAGATGTACCCGTAATAACGTATGGCGTCCCGTCATACACCAGGCTTATCTCAAATTTAAAAATGTTTTGATTCTCTGGCGCGTAAACATCGATGCCTGCCGCCCGAATCTCCTCTAAAGTCATCCTGTGCCATGTAAGCTCGCCCACGACAATTTCGGATTCCACTATTTCAAACAGGTAATCAACAGTGGAGCCTTCCTGCACCGTTAACATCTTTCTAGCAGGCAGGTACCCCGCTTTGTAAACGCCCACATCAAATACCCCAGGAAACCGCTTGAACGACGCTGTTCCGTCTGCCCCTGTGTAGATCAGCTCCTGGCTCGGCTGCCCTAACCCAATGTAGACGCCCGCATTGCTTATCGGCAAGTTGCGGTCGTCTAATACCTTGACCCTGACCGTGCCGAAACTCCCAGCCGCATAAATCAGTATTTCCACTTCCGCGCTGTCCGTGTTTCCGGCAAAATCCGCAACGGTGAGCGAAACGGTATACCTGCCCTCGGTTGCAAAAGTATGCTGGGCAACTGCTTTGTTGGACGAAACCCCGCCCCCGAAGTCCCAACGCCAGCTGTAAACGCGGGTATTGTCGGTCGAAAACGAGCCGTCAAACGTGACAGGCACCCCAACTTCGCCCTGGCTGGGGGCAAATATAACAGCGGTAGGCGCAATTTCGTCGTCGTCGATTGGCGAAAATGGCCCAGTTTCTGTGAATGAATAATTGCCCGCCGTGTCATACGCTTCAACCCTATATGAGTACTGCCTTATTACGTCCACGCTTGTGTCCAGCAACGAGAACGTTGTCGCGGGGAACTGCGCCCTTTGAATATATGACGCCTGGTTGTCTGCTTTCCTAAATACCTTGAACCCTGCCAAATCCGGCTCGCCGGCTGTCTCCCAGCTTACGTCCAGAGACATTGCCCCCGGCGTTACGGTTACCTTCGGCGCGGCGGGCGGCGTCAGGTCTATTGTATAATTCACGGCAAAGTAATCGCTGACGTTCCCTGCGGCGTCTTCAGCGAAGGCCCTAACCTCAACACCCTTCTCGCCGATAGCTTCGGTGTCCAGCGTAAAGCTTGCGGTTGCGTAGCTTGCGGCTGTGGCAAACTCGCCAAGCACTGTCCACGCGCCGCCGCTTCCTGCCTCCCTGTACTCTGCCACAATCTTTGCCATGCGGCTGTTGTCCACCGCCATTACCCTGATTATGGGGGCCTTTCCAAGCCGCGCGCCCGTACCCGGGTTGATGCTGTAAACCTCCGGCGGCTCGGTGTCGGGCAAGGGGCTGCCCTCTACAATATCGCTGAATCCGCTAATATTGCCCGCAATATCAAACACATTAATCCGGTAATAGTATGTCGTGCCTTCCATAACATCCCTATCAACATAATATGTTGACAATATGGATGAAGCAACCTGTTCAAAGGAATAGTCGCCATTTTCCGAGTGATCCGAGTGATCCGAGGGGGCCGAGGGATCCGAGGGGTCCGAGTTGTCCGAACAGACCGAGCAGACCGAGCGGTATACGTTGTAGCCCGCTATGTCCACTTCCGCACCGTACGCCCATCTCAAATTGATGTAGCCTACCCCCCTTTCCACGGCTAAGCCCGTAGGAATTCTTGGAGGGGCGCGTTTAATAATGTACTCCACAAACGGTGCTGTGCCATCGGACGCGCTGGCATTGCCAGCGGCGTCAAAAGCAACCGCCCGGACAAATACCGACCCCTGAGCCATTTCGCTCATATCCAGCCAGTAGCTAAACGTAACGGAAGCCGCAGGCACCGAAGCGGTCACTGTCGCCGCCGCCTGCCAGTCTACTGCGTTTCTGGAGTATTCAATGCGTACCCTCGTCACCTGATGGTCGTCCCGAGCCGTAACGGATAAATCAACCCCGTCGCTTACATAAGTGGGTTTTGGGTCTATAGACGTAACAACCGGAGGGTTAATGTCCGCTGTCGTCGAAATGTCAGCCTCGTCGGAATACTCGCCCATATGCCCTTCCCTGTCTACCGCCGCAACCCTGAACGTGTAGACGGTGTTGGGCGCAAGCCCTTCAACGACATAACCGAGCTTGTCGTATACCCAGGCAATGACGGCAAAGCCTCCGCCTGCCGCCTTCTGTTCTACTTGGAAATAGCTAAAATCGTCGTCAGGCACATCGCCCCAGTTAAGGGTAATCTTTGTGGACACGCTTTCCCCGCGCAGGTTTTGCACTTTGATGCCTGGTTTGTACAGCGTCCTGGCCAAAAGCGGGGCCGAAGGGGTGCCCCTGTCCCCGTCTTCGTTGTAGGCTACGATTCTGTACGTATACTCGGTATTTGCCATGAGCCCGCCAATAGTAGTTGTCTTCTCTGATACGTCCTGCACCGTAACATATGTATTTGGCGCCGCCATGCGCTCCACCCTGTAATATGAAACCAAATCCCCGTCCGCGCACTCCCATGTGAGCGTTACACTGTCAAAAGCCGCCGTATAGGAGACATTGGTGATTGGCATGTAGTCGCCGCTGACGTAAACCACAAACACTGCTGTCCTTGTAATGCCCCCCTCGGCATAGGAAACAATGACGGAACGCGCCCCGGCTGTCAAGAGGGGCGTACCTGCGGCGGGGCTTGTAGTGTAGTTTGTGACTAGTAAGGAGCTGCCGTCGTTATACTTTGCCGTTACCTCCAGCCCGTCAAGATTGAGCGCGTCTCCTGCAGCATACTCTGTTTTAGTCGGCAAGGCCGTTATTTCGATGGAGTTCAGCGCAAGGACGAAAGGCGTCACAGTAACTTCAAAAGTCGCAGTTTTCGTAATGTCGCCTTCTGTGTAGCTTACTGTGACAACCAAAACGCCAACCGTGTCCAATACTTCCCCATTGGCAGGTTCGGTAGTGTAAGACGGAACCGCCCTGGATGTGCCGTCGTCATAGGTAGCGATCACCGCCAAACCGGAAATGCTAAGAGCCTCGCCTTGCACGTATTCTGTCTTCACGAGGGAAGTGTTTAGTGTAATGCCCGTCAGTTCTTCGTAAACAGGCGCAACCACCGACACGTCGAAGCTTGTTGATTTTAACACGCCGTTTTCAGCGTAGTATACCATTATCGTTTTTGCGCCGGGCTCAGGCAAAGCCGCGCCTTGCCCAGGGCTTGCGATATAGGCGGTTACCTGTTTTGAATCGCCGCCGCTGTATTTTGCAGTTATCTCCAAGCCCGATAGGTCAAGGGTTTCACCGACAGCATACATTGCCTTTGTGGGCAGGGCCGATACTTCGATGCTCTCCAGTTCGTAATCGCCGCCAATCTGCCAACCGACGCCCCTCAAGAGCGGCAGCCTGCCGTTCGCTATATCCCAGATGTCAGTATCCCATCTGACGGTTCCCGTCCAAAAAGCCGCCATTGCGGCATCCGCTGCGGTGCAGTCCTCCCCGTCATGGTTGTTCGCTCCCTTCCTGCCCCACTCAGTCGTCCCTGAGCCATTTGTCATAGTGACGAGGGCCATATTGTCCGACAATGCGCTTCCAACGCTCCCAGCCACGCTCCCAGCCACGCGTCCGGTGAAACCGGCGCCCTTAACGCTAGGATTCAACGCTACGTTGTTGTTGGCAAAGCTGCCTGCTGTTACATGATATACCCTCCCGGCAATGCCGCCGACATATTGGCCGCCTGCAACTATGCCGGTTGAATAACAGTTTTCAACAATGCTTCTGCCGTTGTAGCCAAAATTGTTGTTATATACTTCGCCTACTATGCCCCCGATATAGTCCCCTGTGCCTGTTACATCGGCTGTGGCGTAGCTGTTTGAAACACTAGCAGTGCTATTGTTTATCACATATCCGACTATACCGCCGACATAGGATGTGCCGCTAACGCTTGCACCTGTAAAACAGCTTCCAGTGACACTGCTCGCATAACCCACGACACCGCCAACATATTGGGTTCCGCTAACACCGCCATCATACTGGGTTCCGCTAACACCGCCATCATACTGGATCCCGCTAACCTTTGCTGCATCTGTGCCAACACTTAAGCCCGTTTCCGCTGTAACAGCAGAGCAGTTTGACACAATGCCTCTGGCATACCCCACCACTCCACCAACATAACTGCTTGCAACGACAACCCCAGCACCAACTGAATGGCAGTTTGTCACTGTCCCGCCTGTGTACCCAACTACCCCGCCCACATACGACCACTCGCCCTCAGGGCTAACCCCTGTGTTGCTGACAGTTGCTGTGGATGCGCAACCTTCAATGTTGCCATCTGCTCGGCCTGCTACTCCACCAATATAGGATCCGGCTCCACCTACGCTATTTGCCCTGGAAAAACAACTCGTAATGCTGCCTTGGACATGTCCAACTACGCCACCGATATATCCTGCCGTTCCTATTATGTCGCCACTAGCATGGCAGTTTATCATATAGCTACTTCCCGTAAAAAAATGTACCCTTCCAGCAACACCACCGACATATTGGCCGCCTGTTACTGTCCCTGTTGAATAACAGTTTGCAACACTGCTGCGACCGTTGTAGCCAGCATTGCTGCTATAGACTTCCCCAACAACGCCGCCAACGCAGTCGCCCGTGCCGGAGATGTTAGCCGTCGAATAACAGTTTTCAACGCTTACATAACTGTTCCGCTGGGCTGAGCCGACAATGCCGCCAATATAGGACGTGCCTTCGACGCTCACTCCTGTGAACGAACAGTTGGAAGCACTGACAGAGTACCCTACAACGCCGCCAACATAGGTCGTGCCATTGACAGAGGCTGTAGACGAACAGCCATCCACATCGCCACCGGCATACCCTACAACACCGCCTACGTGTGAGCTTTGACCAGTGACTTTCGCGCCTGTGAAGTAGCTATTTGTTACACTGCCTTCCGCACAGCCTACGACACCTCCTATGTATTTTGTGCCATCAATGTTTGTTCCAATGCCCTCCACGTCGCCCGACGCAGACAATTCAGAAACATTTCCATTGACATATCCAGCAACTCCTCCAATAAAGCTTACCATTCCGCTAATGTCCCCTGACGCCGACGAATCTGAAATGTTTCCAGCAACATAGCCAACAACACCGCCAACAAAGCTCTCGTTGACGTTTACATCGCCCTCTGAGGTGCTGTTGACGTCACCCTCCGAATGGCAGTTTATCATATAGCTACTTCCCGTTCTGTAATGTACCCTGCCCGCAATACCGCCGACATATTGGCTTCCAGTAACTGCCCCTGTTGAATAACAGTTTACAACGCTGCAGCGACCGTTGTAGCCAGCATTGCTGTCATAGACTTCCCCAACAACGCCTCCAACGTAGTCGCCCGTGCCGGAGATGTTGGCCGTCGAATAGCAGTTTTCAACGCTTACATTACCGTTTCGTTGGGTTGAGCCGACAATGCCGCCAATATAGGACATGCCTTCGACGCTCACTCCTGTGAACGAACAGCTGGATACGCTAGCGGCATACCCCGCGACGCCGCCTACATACTGCATACCGCGTACAGGGGCTGTAGACGAACAGCTTTCAACATTGCCACCGGCATACCCCACTACCCCGCCTACGTACGAGCTTTGACCACTGAACTTCGCTCCTGTGAAGTAGCTATTTGTGACACTGCCTTCCGCACAGCCTACAACACCTCCTACGTATATTGTGTCATTAAGGCTTGTTCCCATGCCCTCCACGTCGCCTGACGCCGACAATTCAGAAACATTTCCATTGACATACCCAGCAACTCCTCCAATAAAGCTTGCCATTCCGCTAATGTCCCCTGACGCAGACGAATCCGAAATGTTTCCAGCAACATAACCAACAACACCGCCAACAAAGCTTTCGTTGCCGCTTACATCGCCCCCTGAGGTGCTGTTGACGTCGCCCTCCGCATGGCAGTTTATCATATAGCTACTTCCCGTATTAAAATGTACCCTTCCAGCAACACCACCGACATATTGACTGCCAGTAACTGCCCCCGTTGAATAACAGTTTTCAACACTGCTACGACCGTTGTAGCCAGCATTGCTGCTATAGGCTTCCCCAACAATACCTCCAATGTAGTTGCCCGTGCCTAGGACGCTGGCTGTAGAATAGCAGTTTTCAACGCTGGCTGTTCCGGTGGACAGGGCTAAGCCGACAACTCCGCCGACGTAGTTGTCGCCGCGCACTGTCCCTCCCTCAATGCCTACATTCTTTACATTGGCGGCGATGCCAAACAGCCCGTGGTAGTCTTCATTGCCCGTTATATTTAAATTCCTGATTACATACCCCTGGCCGTCAAAAGTTCCGTTGAAAGGTGCATATGCACTGCCAATCGGCGTCCATTCCACACCGCTCAGGTCTATGTCGTTAACCAAATGGTAGTTTCTGTTTAAGTTTGCGGAGCTACTACGTATGGCTTCCAGTTCAGCCCTTGTGGAGACGGGTACGGATCCTGCTGCAGGAGGGTCTATCGGCGATATGAATTTTCCGTTGCTGCCATAATAGGTTTCAAACCTTTTCGAATCATCAAAAGCTCGAATAAGCCCCTTTAAGGTTTCCTTAAGCTCAAGTGCCGCCACTGTGGCTTTCCCTGCGCCAAGCCCTTCCAGCCCGCCCCGCAGGTGTTCACTAGCCTTCAGCTGCTCAAACAGTGCTTTCCCAGCCCCTGACGCTCCCGGCTCTACCTGCATTATCGCTTCCCCAACCCCTGGAGTACCTGGTTCTGCCTGCATCGCTTCCCCAACCCCTGGAGTGCTTGGTTCCGCCTGCATCGCCCCCTCAACCCCTGGAGTACCTGGTTCCGCCTGCATTGCTTCCCCAACCCCTGGAGTGCCTGGCTCTTCCTGCATTGCTTCCCCAACTGCCATTTGCCAATGCACAGTCGGCCCCATGGCGGTTAACCCC
>Ga0099364_10013132_pt1 | contig 11134 bp, 9 predicted proteins | sample TergutTh196P3_FD_73070 | JGI IMG/M metagenome (GOLD analysis project Ga0099364, IMG submission 73070) | Microcerotermes parvus P3 segment gut microbial communities from Pointe-Noire, Republic of the Congo - Th196 P3 | ecosystem: Host-associated > Arthropoda: Insects > Digestive system > Gut ... | reverse complement strand
CGGCTTTGTCCGTTTTTTGGGCCGCAGTTTCCATTTGTCCGGCACGTACAGAAGCGTCTCACGGCTCCACCTCTTGAACGTCGGATCGTAATCCTCCGGCTCGAAAAGCTCCAAAAGATGTCCTGCTGCCCAAGCGACAATATCGCCGTCGCACCAAAAAAAGTTATCTTCGCTTCTTCTTTTTCCGTGGAGAACGTTCGCAATCCCCCGTCCAAGGGAACTTTTCTCCGCTATATACAACTTCATCATTTCACCCACTTTACGGTTGTATGGTATTCATGCTGCTTTAAGCGGCAAATTCTCAAAAAAGGAGCGTATGTTTTGTTGAAACGTAAATTCGCCCTGTTCTATGTGCTTATCACTTCCCTTTGTTTCGCGGCTTCCGCTTTCATCGTTTTTCACGCACTCGGATACCGCGTGAACCGTTCGGCTTCTCTGCCGTTCCTCGTCTACGAAATAGCGCCGCTCACTCAAGACGCCGAGATTAAACAAGGTGATTACGTAATCATTGATCTCTCCAAAACCTCCAACCCCGTGATCTGCATAGGCATCGAGCGCGGTTACGTGAATTTGCGAGAACCGATGTTGAAACAAATCGGAGCGATTCCGGGAGATACTGTCGTGCTGGAAGACGGATTTTTGTCCGTGAACGGTGAAGCGACCGAAATGACCATTGCCACCCATGATTCTTTCGGCGGAGACCTCTACGCATATCCAACGCCTATAACGCTTCAACTCGGTCAATACTGGCTCATATCCGATCCCGAACGAGGTTTTGATTCCCGTTACTTCGGCCCGGTGAACGGAAATGCTTTTACACACAGGGCCTATCCTGTCTTTTGATGTAAAATCATTGACATTGGGAGGGGATTGCCTTTGGAGAAACAGACTATGAAAGAGACACCGAACGCTGAATCTGATGCAAAAACAATTGAAGCTAAACGCTCGGATTTCGACGGATTTTGGAAAGACCTGATAGACCGTTTTTTCTATCCCTTGCTTAAACGCGTGGCACCGGAGCTTTACGAAAAAGCGGATAAAGAAAAAAAGCCCCGGTCGCTCGATAAGGAGTTTCGGGACATTCTGAATATGGGAGAAGGTAAAAAACGCACGAGCCCATATTTTGCCGATTCTGTTCGCGAAGTACCGTTGAAAACCGGCGATGATGAGTTCATATTTTTCCATACCGAGGCGCAACAGGGTTCCGGCGGCGGTAATATAGCCGAGCGAATGAATTTCTACCGCTGCCTTATCTACGGACGTTACCGCAAGGAACCTGTTGCGGTGGCCATCATCGCGGGCGGTCGCAGAAAAAAAGAGCGTTTCTATTCGCATTCTCACTATGGCACGGAAGTCAATTACCGTTATAATAATATTGTGTTGGCCGAGCTTGACGACGAGGAACTTCGGACGAGCGACAATCCGATAGACCTCGCTCTCTACGCCGCGAAATGTGCGTTGAAGGCAAAAAAAGAGCATCAGAAACTCAAATTCCTTTACACGCTGCTGAATCTTCTCGCGGAACGTGGCTGGAGCAAGGAAGATAAGCGGGATCTTCTGCTTTTCCTTGAGCGGATCATAGATTTGCAGGACGAGGAAATGGAAAAGAAATACACGGAATACAGGGACCAACTGAACAAGGAGGGAAAGATCGTGTACATACCACTTGGCGAAAGAGAACTTGCCAAAGAACTTAAACAAAGCGGCAAAGAAGAAAAGGCGAGGGAAGTGGCGAAAAAACTTCTTGATCTTGGAGACTATTCCCCCGAAAAAATTTCGGAGATTGCAGAAGTGCCAGTTGAATCTGTACTTGCACTTATGAACTAACCCACCCGCAGCAAATTTTTCTCCCAACGCGAAAAGAGAAAAAAAGGTCATCCCCTGTACGCCATCGAAGCCTACAGGGGATTTTTCTATTCTTCTCTCGAATATTGCCACGCCGCTCATCGACAAACTCTCGGCCTAAAAATACGGATACGGGAACACGACGTCCTGCTGGACGAAAATCCCCATGCGTCTTCCGGGCCGGATAGTTATCGTTGGCTGGATGGCGCTTGCCCTGTCCATCAATCTGCTTCCCATGTCGAGTATCGAACCGGCCACGCTCTCGGCCGCCACGTCACGCGGGCTTCTGTTCTCACTGCCCATGCTCGCCGAATCCGAGCCGTAGACTATTTCCGCACCGGCCACGAATACCGAGGCAAAGAGCACAGTCTTGAGCATCGTTCCCCAATGTTCATTTACCCTGCCCGACAAGCCTGAATATCCCGCTTGGTCCACACCAGGACTTCCGGCAATATCCAGAGTCGTGCCGTTCGGGAAAACAAGCCTGTTCCAAACCAGCAACACGCGCCGCTGGCCGAAAGTCACCTGGCTATCATAGACTCCGAGTATTCTTGTACCCTTCGGTATCAATACATGTCGCCCCGTCGCTGTATCCCATACGTTTTCCGATACCTGAGCAATAACATTGCCTGGAAGGTCGGAATTAATACCTGTTATCATGATTCCCGGTATAATCGTTCCGGCCTTCAATTCGTAGGGAAATTGCTGTGGAACGGGCAGACTCGCGGAATATCCCTGCGGCGTGAGTGAACCGCCGCCGTTTCTCAGAAAATCAATCTTCCCTGCCTGCCCGCTGGGGTTCGGCTGTTGCCCCTGTTGCATTAAGGCAGCCAGCATAGAAGAATCCATGATGGATGGAACGTCGCCCATAACGGTATTCTGCGCCGACGTCGCGTCGTTACGTGCCGCGTTCGTCCCCTCATTTCGCGTCACCTCGAAATTCTCAACCACAGGTTTGGAGGTGAGCGCTTGAAACCGCAACATTCTGAGAGTATTAGCCGCTTGCGCGTCGTCTCTGTTCGAGTAGTAACGAGGACGCGGCGGTGGAGCTACAGGCGGCGTTACGACTTGCTCTCTCCTTGGGGCCTCTATTACAATTCTTTGAATCGGCGTTGGCTCCGGCACAGGCACAGGTTCCGGAGCGGGTTCAGGTTCTTCCGGCGCTACTACTGTCTGTACGGGCCTCCTGTCGCGTTTCATTTCGGCGGCGAGTTCGGCAAATCCTGACGGCTGCGGCACACGGTAGTTTGTCTGACGTTCCCGTGAGGAATTATCGCCGCTGCCGAATTGAGCTTGCACCGTTATCAAGGCTATGAGCGCCCCAATGCTAATTATGCACACGATGATAATCCGCTTACTGTAATGTCGCGTTTTCTTTTTGCTTTTCGCAATATGCGGCCCATTATCCCCTTGTTCGCTTGCCTCATCCGGCCTGTCTCTTTCGTCCGTCATTTTTTAACCTACTTCCTCTGGAGCCTGGTTATGACAACTCTGTCCTGTGCCGCTCCTGTACCCACGATCAAGGCGCCGGAGTCGAAAACCCTGTCAACGATGTACATGTCCTCCGCAACCCGGTAATTGACCAATACCTCTCGTCTGTGTTCAAACACAACCAGCACCGGAGCCTCGACGGATCGAATTGTGCTGCCTCTTTGAAATTGGATGTACGTCTTAACCCCGTCGTCCCACACCCGGATCGGCTTCCAACGGAGCGTATTCTTTCCGCGTATCTCATAATCCAAGTGCAAATCTTCCGGGTTTACCGAATAACCCGAAGAAAGCTCAATATTTACCTGCCGATCGGTTCTCTTTTGCGCGATAAAATCATTCCAATCGGATAACGTGTCGGCGGGATAACTGAAAGACACGGAGGGAATATGATCTGTCGCGCTGGCAACCAGGTCAAGATGATATGTGCGCCTGTCGGTGTTAATTACCAAATTCGTCGATATGTCGGCCATCAGGGGCTTTATCAGTACGTGCATCTGTTCCGCGTTCCCTGATCCCGAACTGCTTGGAACGAATGACCACCTGACCGGATCGCCGGGATGGACGCCGGTAACTATCTCCCCCGGCTGTAAAATCACAGATGTGACATACATGGGGCGGCAGACTATCCTTGGTATATAAGTCGAATGGGATAGGACGAGAGTTCCAACGTCGCCGGTCACGGGAGGTACGCTGTTTCTCGCCTCACCGTACTCTCTGACGAGATCAAGAGCCTTTTCGTCAATTTCACGCAAAGTCAAATCTTCGATAATATTTGCCCATGTTCTCGCCCGTTGTTCTTCCTCGTACTCGTCTTTCGTTATCTCCTGAACACCGGGGGGAAGATTGACAGGAGCGGCGTCGTGAAACGGATCTGTTTGCAATGTTCCCTGCCCGTAAAAGGGAGCGTTTTCCAACTGTTCCGCGTATTTCTCAGGGTCGTTCAGATCAAGTGCCTGTTCGCCGTGTTCATCGGTCAGGAGAATAAGATCGGCCAAATCAACCGCTATGATTTTCCCGTCATACTCTATCTCCACCACATTACCGGATTCCTGACATTCGCCGGTAACTGGAAATAGAAGGGTATGACACAGCAACAGAGAGCAAAGAGCCGAAAACATCATTTTTCTCATCATGTTCAATTTCCTCCATTCTTTTTACGGTTCATATAATTTCCGAGTAGTTGAAATCGGTGACGAAGATACCGAGCGGATTCGTTAAAATCTCCTGCATCGCGCTTGGTGAAACAATCGCTACTGAAAAAATCCCTCGAAAGTGTTTAGTACCCAATTTGTCGCCCATCAGCGAAAAGCGTTCCTCAGTCCATTCAGCCTGCCATGTTTCGGTTGACATCGAAAGTACGCTGTTCACTATGACCTGAACCGTCTCCGTCTCGCCGATTACAACCGGATTGTTCACTCTGTAAAATTCCTGGTATTTCCTCTCGGCAGGCGTATTTACAGGCGTCGTCGAATAGACGAAATTCATCAGGTATAGTTGCGCCTCCGGGTCGTTGAAAACGGTTTTTAAAGACCATATGTAACGACCGATGTGAGCAATAACTAAACGCGCATCCACGCGGGATGGAGCCACCGGCTCGATTGCTATTTCGTAACCGTGGGAGTCCACCTGAACAATATAGGGAACGACGGTCACACGCCGGGCCATGACGACGACGGAAAATACACAGATCGCGCAACAAAGTATCAAAACAGCCGATATACGACGCCATTGAGCGGCGTTTTGCGACAGATACCCGTATCGTTCGGCGGCTTCGGTGCGCCCGGCCAGAAATGGGTTCGAATCAAGTTCTTTGGATTCCTCGTTATGTTTACCTGCCATGTTCTACTACCTCTTTTCTCCGCTATTTTTTCCTGTCGGATGCAAATGAACCCCAGGAATCCGTGGAACTGCTTTCCTTGCTCGCGCTGCTTGATTCGCTCGCCGCAGAATACGAACCGGCTATTGTTACGTTCCCAGCCGACGATGCCCGGCTTGATGGAGCGGAAATTGTGTTGGCATTCGCTCCACCGGCGCGGACGTCGGCGAACTGACCAGCTCGCTGGTGATCCGTATACATCCTTTCTCCCGCCCCTCGCGGGCCTCCAGGCTGTGACCCGCCCATGATCGTCTTGAATGCTTCAACGGCTCCGGCCTTTCTCGCCTCTCCCGGCGTGGAGCCGGTGTCTTTGGCGGCCTGTGACGTGTATTGAAACGTTTGCGCGGCCTGCATCACAGTCGATCCGGCTGCCCCGGCTTTTTGAGCAGCCTTATAACTTGTGCTGATTACCGTTGCTCCGAGGCCAATTCCCGCCATAGCCGCTCCCTTTACGAGTCCGCCGTCCATTCCTGATACCGAGCCGGTCAGGACGGATGACGCAAACTGAGGGACAGCTTTCAAAACCATGTAGAAACCGAGAAGGGCGCAGGACATAGGCATGAGAAAGGAAAAAATGCTTTCCGAGTTGTTGAGCTGATTCGTTATCATTCCGGGCCATGTGGACATGATGTTTCTCATGATCCCAAGACAGAGGCAAAGCATAAGCATTTTCACGCCTACACCCACCAGAGCCTTGATGTAGCCAAGGAACAAATCTTTAAAATACCCGATCACGAAGAACGAGGCTGTAAAGAGCCCGCCGATCATGATGAAGATAGCCTCGACCTCCACGACCAAAACTGTCGCGGCGATCATGAAAAACAGGCAGTTAATCAGGAAGATGATGAACGTCATGCAGATAATTAGCCCGAAATCCGTCCATCCAAGCCCCGTTGTGAATTCAACGAGCGGGTATACGACGCTGGAAAACAGGGCCATCAATCCTCCAAAACCTATGTCCTGACCGGAAATTGTTGATCCTATCTTTTTTATTGACAGGGTGATAACGGCCAATCTTTGAGGCGCGTTAAGTATCCATACCAACAAACCCACGATAAAGGCATAGCGGACCAAGAGCGCCACTATGCCATCCATCGTTATCTGTCCAGATATAGCCAAATCCTTCAAACCTATAGCAAAACCTATGACCGCGGTCACTGTCAGAATCCCGAGCGCTATTTCTCCGGCTGTTTGAAGCCATCCCTCGCAGGCCTGCATAATCGAGATATACAATTCCGCCATAGCGACGTTGGCGAGCTGCGCGTCTGCGCGTGAAGCGGTAAAATGGAGAAACATCGCGCAGACGCAGCAAGCTGTTAGTAACGTGACCATGAAACGTGAATCTTTCACGTTGACTTGTTTTCTCATTGTCCGAGCCTATCTATGAGGCTTTCGCTTGGAATAGCAACGGGATCCTCGTTGCCTCGTTTGAAGAAATCCTCGATTCGCTTGTTCGAGAGGTCCTCTCTCGCTCGTTCCGCTTCGTAAACAGTGCCGGCCATCTGCGCCTGCATCATTTGAAGCTGACGCAGTTTCATAGCATCTTCGGCGAGAAAGCCTAGCAGTTGATTCGTCGCCTGTATCAATTCATTACGGCCCGTGGCCGAACTCGCTTTATTCTGCAATTCTTTAAGCGCTGAAGCGTCGTCGTTAATAAGTTCCTCGAACGAGACGCCTATCGCCTCCATCGTGCTTCTCACGGTTTCCATTTGGGTATCTACTATATTTCGATACTCCGATGTAAAATCTGAAACTTTTGTGATCTGTCCCATATCGCTGTAGCTCTTGAAACGGTTTTTCAGTTCCTCATCCAAATTGGCGAGGTTGTAGGCGAGTCCTTTCGTATTGTCGATGATCCCTTTTATCTTCGAGTAAATCCCTTGGACATCGCGAAACAACTGATCCGGTATCGTCAAGGTGTTATGTATCATGTCCTGAATCATCTTTATCTGGTTTTGAATCTGCTCCGTGAGCTGCGATACCTGCTTTACGAGTTCGGCGTTATTCAGCAACTGCGTGACTTCCGTCGCGCCGCCGGTAGCGCCGCCACCGGCGTATGCGACATTTACCGCAAAACAGAACAGCAAACACAGCGCAATGATTTTTCCCGTTTTTTTCATGATATATCCTCCTTTTGTGTGTTTTTCTCTTTGAACTTCTCCAGCCAAGCGTCGCCCCAATCCTCAAGTCCACGGAATCGGAGCCAATGAGCGGGCCACTCAGCGCCGTGTTGTTTCTGCAGCTCACGTATCGACTTCAAATCGTCCTTTCCAGACGTTCCCACGAATGAAAGCGCAACGGGAGCCAAGCCAAGATCGAACAGGCGGTAGTTTCGGGAGTTCGGTGCGGCGTAGTAATAATGCTGTTTCATCACGGCAGTCGCGATGAGCCGCACCTGTTGGCGGTTGAATCCCAAACGCCCCATGTAGAGTTCCCGCAAATCGTCATTCATTGCGGATGGATTAGGAAGCAGAATCCGCGTGAAACACGATTCGAGGATGGTTTGACGTATCGGGGAATCCATTATGTCGGAAAGATTCTGCGTTGCAAGGACAACAGCGCAGTTTTTCTTTCTAAGAACCAGCAGCCATTCCTTGATTTTGCGTTGGAACATCTCATGTGACAGCGCCATCCAAGCCTCGTCGATGATAATCAGGGATGGTGGATTGTGTTTACCTTCGACAATGGAATCCAGACGTTTTTCTATTTCACGGAACAGAAATAGAAAAATCGGCATGACCAGCTTTGCGTCCATTTGGAACACGTGATCCAACTCGAAGCACGTAAAACGCCTGTACCGAATGTCGTTTGAATCGCCGTCAAGGAGAATCCCTCCGGGATTATCGCCGGTGTAGAAGTCAAGATATTTCCTCAAATCCAGGCTTTGAACCGTGTGCGTGAAGTTGGTGAGTGTTCTCATTGACGGTTCAGTAGTCGTCCTTGCGAGAGTTTCCAGCGCGTCGCTTATAAGAACTCGCTCGTCCGGAGTCGGTGGGCTTCCTTTGGAAAGAATTATTGCGGCTTCCAACCATTCGGCGGCATCAAGTCTTTCTGTCGGAGTGTCTATAGAGGCCAATGGGCAGAAGCGTAATGGCGCGTTTTTTGAATCCGACATATCAGCTCCAATGTCGTAATGGGCGGCGTCAATACAGGACGATACAAGCGAAAACATGCTGTACCCCTTGTCAAAGGCAAATATCCTTGCTCCCTCATATCGCTCAAATTGCGAGGCAATCATAGCTAGAAGCGTAGATTTTCCGCTTCCGGTCGGGCCAAGTATTAGAGAATGTCCCACGTCACCGTCGTGTAGGTTCAAACGAAACGGCGTACTTCCAATGGAAGCCGCCTGTATCAGAGCCGGGCTCTTTGGCGGGAAATGGGGCGAGGGGCAAAATTCCTCGCCCGTCCAATCCGTCGTCGCCGGAATGAGGTCCGCGAAATTAAGGCTGGAAATCATCGGCCTCCGGACGTTTTCATATCCGTGACCGGGAAGCGAGCCCAAAAATGCGTCCATTCCGTTTCGCTTTTCAATTCTTGCCGGAAATCCCCGAAACTCGAAAGCTTTTACTATCTCCCGCGCCCGTTCCTCAAGCTCATCCAGATCAGTTCCCCTCACTATGACAACACAAGTATGATGACCATAACAAATGTCGCCGGAGTCGAGAGGCTGTGCCGCGTCGTCGATGTCGGCCACCATATTCGCCGCGTCGAGATTTATCGGCGCGTCGGTACGATTAAGTATCTGAGATATGAAACTCCTTGTTTTCTGCGCCCATCGCTTTCGCAGTGACGACAAATAGCCGCTCGCGTCGAGAAAATCCGTAAAGATGAATCTGTTCGACACTCTTACCTCGAACGGCAGCAGCGACAGCGAGTGCAAAATTCCGGGATAGCTTCCTTGTGGATAGCCCATTACCGATATGGCCATTAGGAGATTGTCGTCGTGGACGATAGGGCTGCCGACTAACAAATCCCGCGCAAGCAGCGTGTCGATATATGTGGGCGCAGGGCCAGGGATTCTTATTGGATGCCATCTTCCATTGATTACGTAGTTGAGGGCCTGCAACAGTTCTGAGTTCAGTATAGTTTCGCCGTCGTCCAATATCATGGGCTGGCAGGTCATTCGCTCAAGGCGGATCTGTCTGCTCGCAGTTAGGGAGTTAATCAGTTCGTCCAGCTTGTCATCGAACTGTCTGAGGGTTTTATCCTCCGTATCTTTGTAATTCTCTTCTCCCTCGCCAAGCAGAAAACTCGCGGTCTTCTTCACTTTGCTTGATTGCTCGAATATCGGCGGCAAGTAGGTGAAAAAAAGCGCGATCCGCGTCTCGAAATGGCGGCCAGATTGCTTATGAAAATAGTGCCGCTCCAGATCGATGAGGTAATTTGTCGGTTCAGAGAAAGCCCCGCCCGGATACCCTCCGGCGGGTTTGCGCATCATTTCTGTGTGAAGCATCCAGCCGCTGCCGAGACACATTAGAGATTTGCTTATATATGCCGACAGCGCCTCGACTTCTTCTTTCGTCGCGCTCTCCAGATCAGGGCCTGTGTACCAAAAACCGGCCATCAGAGCACCATTTTTCATTTCTATTACGTTCTCGCTGATAAGGGTCTGATACAGCAGCAAATCCGAAAAACCAAGCTCGTGTTTCGTTTTCATTGTGCTTTCTACACTCATTAGTTCCATCGCCTCGCTTTCGGAGTATTTCTGAATCCCGCCGTACTCAATGCTGGATATTCGCCCCGGTACTGGACGCTCCTGCGGAATACATCGCTCATTTGGGGATCTGCTTTGGCCATGTGAGCGAGCAGGGCGCGCCCTATAAAAAAGAGCGCGCCTGCGATAAGCATGTTCAGCCAGTTACCTGTCATTAAACCGCCCGGTCCGGCGAGCAATGTCACGACCATGCACAGCATGAGGAAAAGAAATCGCTCGCAGCCCATCATCAGTTGTGGCCGAACAAGGCTTCTGTGAATGGGAATGATTCTCAGTTGTTCTTCCATAGTATTTAGCGATTAGGCGATTAACGCGCTTTGCAATCCGAACATGGAAAGTACGGTCGGAGCCGCGCCGAGCATTCCCGCGAGTATCGCCGCCATAGCGACCCAACGAACCCAGCCGCCGAGCTCACTCCCCACGAACGCCACCGCGCAAAATCCGCAGACGATCATGAAAAGGCCGAGGCTGAACGCCACAGGGCCGGTGAGTGAATCCGCGAGGGATTTAAGCGCGGAGTCCCACGGAAAATTGGTCGAAGTGTTCGCTCCCGCGACTGCCGCAAAACAGACGAGGTACAGCATTGCCGCCATTACTGCTAATAACGCTTTGTGTTTGAATTGTTTTTTCATAATAGCCTCCTTTTAAAGCAATCAAAAAACTATCCGTTCTTTCTTCTTGTTCCGCCGCTTATCCGGTAAATTTGGTCGTATAGATATTCCCCCTCTCTATAACCGGTAACGCTGATAATTTCCGTTACCTGTCTGCCAAGCCGCCCGAACTCCATCATGTAGACCACGACGTTTATCGCTTCCGCGATTAGCGAGTGCATGGGAGTTACGGAGACTTCCGAGATGAGCTGCTCCAGCCTGAGAAGCGCGGCAGGGGCATTGTTGGCGTGTACCGTCGCCAGCCCTCCCGGATGCCCGGTGTTCCAGCTTTTGAGTAAATCCAGGGCCTCACCTCCTCTAACTTCGCCGATGATGATCCGATCCGGTCTGTATCTCATTGCCGTTTTCAGCAGCTTCATCATGGAGACGGTATCTGTCGCGACGAAGTTCTGTTTGTTCGTTGTCGCGCATTGGAGCTCCTGCGTGTCCTCGATTACGATTAACCTGTCGTTGGGCGCTATCTCCAGAAGTTCGCGTATTAGCGCGTTTACGAACGTTGTTTTCCCCGATGACGTGCCTCCCGCGACAAGAATGTTT
>Ga0099364_10013131_pt1 | contig 11134 bp, 9 predicted proteins | sample TergutTh196P3_FD_73070 | JGI IMG/M metagenome (GOLD analysis project Ga0099364, IMG submission 73070) | Microcerotermes parvus P3 segment gut microbial communities from Pointe-Noire, Republic of the Congo - Th196 P3 | ecosystem: Host-associated > Arthropoda: Insects > Digestive system > Gut ... | reverse complement strand
AGGGAGCTTGCGACCGAAGAATCTTATTATGCCGCAAAGTCGGTGCAGAAAGATTCTTCGCTAAAGCTCAGAATGACAACGCTGAAGGACCAATGGATGATATGGGGGTGGGGGTGACCAGTAACCAAAAATAGTGTCATTTCGGGTCTTACGATAATGATTTCATCACTATGATTAGATCTTCTGCAATTTCGGATGCCTGAGCCTCCGTTTTAGCCTCGACTAATACTCTTATGACAGGCTCAGTGCCGGAAGGACGAACTAAAATCCGCCCCTCGCCTGACAGCGCTGCTTGCTGCTTCTCTATCGCTTCTTGCAGCAACGGACTCGCCATAATAAAATCTCTCTCTTCCGCTCCACCCGTAAGCCTATAACTTGGCATGACCTGCGGGAAACGAGGAATACCCCCAACCAGATCGGAAACTGATTGACCGGAATCGATAAGGACATTCAAGAACTTAATCGCCGTAAGCTGCCCATCCCCCGTTGTAGCATCATCTGTAAAAATAATATGCCCCGAAGACTCTCCGCCAAGATTGCTGCCGCACTCTTGCATCATCTCAAGCACATACCTATCTCCAGTTTGAGCGCGGAGGAAATTGAAACCATTGTCTCTTGCATATATATCCATCCCTGAGTTCGAGTTGACAGTACCAATGACAGCTCCGCCCATGAGAGTCCCGGCATCCAGCATTTCGCGGGCAAGAACGCAAAGCATCATATCTCCATCGACAATGTCACCCCGCTCATCAACAATCAAGCATCTATCGGCATCCCCGTCAAAGGCAAAACCAATGCCAAAGCGACCTGTTTTCATTAAGTCCCTAAGACATTCGATATTCGTAGAACCACAGTTCTCATTTATGTTAATCCCATCAGGTTCATCGAAGATAATTTCAAACTCAGCTCCCAACTCACGAAATAGGGATCTCGCCGTCTCGGATGCCGCTCCATTTGCGCAGTCTATAGCTATCCTGCCTTTATATTGCCCTCTCGATGCAGAAACCAGAGACTTGACATACTCGTCAATCCAGTGAACATGATCGCTGCTGATTCTACCCAATTCCGCTCCGGTTTTTCTCAAAACCGTACTGTCGTCGTCAATGAGCTGTTCAATACGCTCCTCAATAGCATCGCTTAGCTTATATCCGTTGCCGCCAAATATCTTAATACCATTATGCTCATAAGTGTTATGCGAGGCTGATATTACGACCCCGGCAACTGCCCCGGTTTTCACTGTTAAGTAAGCTGCGGCAGGCGTTGGCAGTACGCCAAACAGGGTCACGTCCGCTCCCGCTGAGCATAGCCCCGCTGTCAGAGCCGTCTCGAGCATATCGCAAGAAATCCGTGTGTCGTGTGCAATTACGATCAGTGGCCGTCCCTCGAAATCCTGCGCCAGCACAGTCGCAGCGGCACGCCCAATCCTAAATGCCAGTTCAGCATCAAGCTCAAGACCTGCAACTCCTCGGATTCCATCAGTTCCAAAATATTTTCCCATATACTAACTCCTTCCGGATTACTCATTAATAATGATAAACACTCACAGATATCAAAACGATACCGTCAAAAATGCATTTGCTCCTGACCATAAAACTCGATTCCCAGATGCTCGTATGCTTTTCGAGTTACGCAGCGGCCTCGTGGTGTTCTCGTCAAGTAGCCTTGCTGCATTAGAAATGGCTCATAGACATCCTCAATAGTTATAGACTCCTCGTTAATCGTAGCAGCTATAGTCTCAAGGCCAACCGGTCCGCCACCATAATTGTTTATTATGCTTGCCAGCAGCCTTCTGTCAATGGAATCCAGGCCGGTTCGATCAATCTCCAAGCGTGTGAGTGCATGGTCAGCAGCATCATATGTGATGATGCCACTCCCCATTACTTCTGCAAAATCGCGTACTCTTCGAAGCAAGCGGTTTGCTATTCTCGGAGTACCTCTGCTGCGAGCTGCTATTTCTCGGGCTCCGTTCGTTTCAATCGGTATAGCAAGCAACCTCGCTGAACGTTCGACAATCTTTGACAGTTCTTCCGTCGAATATAAGTCGAGTTTGAGGTCTATGCCAAACCTGTCACGTAGGGGCGATGATAGCTGTCCTGATCTCGTCGTTGCCCCTACAAGAGTGAAATTTTTCAATTCGAGGCAAATCGACGTCGCAGAAGGACCCTGCCCGATTATTATATCTATGTGTTTGTCTTCCATTGCCGGGTATAGTATCTCTTCGACAGCCCTGTTCATCCTGTGAATCTCATCGATGAATAGAACATCGTTCTCATTGAGATTGGTGAGCAGGGAGGCGAGGTCTTTTGGTTTTTCAATGGCAGGTCCTGATGTCTTTCTGAGCGCGGTTCCCATTTCATTGGCGATTATCGCAGCTAGCGTCGTTTTACCAAGCCCGGGCGGACCATGCAATAATACGTGGTCGAGCGGTTCATTGCGGCGACGCGCTCCCTCGATGAAAATTGCGAGATTTGATTTCACCTTCTCTTGTCCGATGAAATCATCATCGGATAGGGTTTGAGGGCGTAATGTGTTCTCACCGGCATCTTCGATCATGTATGTTGTTGATAGAAGAGCTGAACCGGGTTCTTCAGTTAATGAATAATCATCACTGTAATCTATACTCATAAAACTCCTGTGGCAAGAGCATAACCCCTGCAATAACAATGAACTGTGAACAAAACCACCCCGCCGTGCGGGACGTCGAGGACGCCGTCCCCTACAACGCAACATCCCTCCACAGGAGGAGAATAATTGCGGTATTATTTATTCCGAATTCCGAACTCCGAATTCCGAACTCCGAATTCCGAATTATCATTTCTGTGCGCTTTGGCTCAGAACTTCGCGAATAATCTCCTCCACTGAGAGCGCCTCAACATCGACCGACCGCATTGCAGTTGAAATCTCTCCTTGGCTATAGCCAAGGACCGCAAGAGCAGCAGCCGCGTCTCGCAGCTTTGAACCGGGTTTATCTGACGATGTGAATATGGGAACTGTACCGGCAGGACCAGTGGCGGCTGATTCTTTGCTGACTTTGTCCTTGAGTTCGAGAATTATACGCTGAGCAAGCTTCTTTCCGATTCCGGGAGCTATTGTTAAAGTGGTCTCATCTTCGTTGATAACAGCAAGAGCGAATGATTCCGGCGTCGCGGACGAGAGAATCGACAAAGCAGCCTTCGGTCCGACACCGGACACACTTAGAAGATGCTCGAAACAACGTTTCTCACTCAAATCGTGGAAACCGTATATGTCAAATGCGTCTTCCTTGATGTAGCAAAAAGTATATAACCGTGCTTTTTTGTTATTTTCGAGGCGAGACATGGTGTTTGCTGTGACTCGGCATGCATATCCCGCGCCACCGATGTCAATCACAGCGAGGTTTTGTCCTATTTCAGCTACAGTGCCTTCTAGATAGTAGAACATGTACCTCCCCCTTCGATATTCATTAGAGAATTTGCATATCGTGCATGGCATATCGCGACGGCGAGAGCATCTGCTGCGTCGTCGGGCTGGGGAACAGCCTCCATTGCCAGCAATCGTCTGACCATGTCCATGACTTGCTTTTTTTCAGCATGGCCATATCCCGTGACAGCTTTTTTCACTTGGAGCGGCGTGTATTCATACATCTGTATGCCTCGTTCTTCGCCCGCAAGGATTATCGCTGCGCGTCCATGAGCTACCGATATTGCAGTTTTCAGGTTCGTATTGAAAAATAGTTCTTCAACGGCGATTGCTTCCGGCTTGAACTTCGTTATTAGCTCCTCAATGTCGTTATGTATCTGCGAGAGTCTGAGCGCAAACCTCATACCTGCGGGAGTCGTTATTACTCCGTAGCGTATAGGTGTAGGCCGGCCACCGGTTTCTGATATGACTCCAAATCCAACCGTGGCGACTCCGGGGTCGATCCCAAGAATAACCATGCTCTTTCCTTTTGAAGCATCAATATATATTAATGTGATTACAAGCGAATGATTGTTGCGCAATCATTATACTTGTAATCACTATTGGTTGCAAGCAAAATATTTCCGCTATGATGTGAAGAGGCGTTGAAAAGTCTCAAGTATATATCACGTATTTGTACAAAGGGAAATTCCAGAAGCACGCAATACCGGTGACAAAAAACTTCCCAATCGCCGGGTCAAGCATCAAAAACTCGCTCAATGCATACAGCAACAGATTCGTAACAAGCAAGTTCACAAAATATAGCGTTGTATACTGTAACAGCTGCCTTTTGAAATTGCCTCTGCTCTTGAAATTAAAAAACTTATTGGCAAGGAACACAGTCCAGAACATCAACGTATAGATGATAATATTCGCCATCAGATAGTGCAGAACCCTTCTGAGCAGCAAAAACATCGTATACTCAATAACGAACGCGCTGCCACCAATCAAGAGATATTTCAGCAAGTTCAGCAGAAATTCCTTATTAAGCATGAGTTTAAGCTTAAGAATTAGCTTTTTCATCTCTCATTCCCGTTTCAATATAATCCGCTAAACGAATATGGGTGGTACGCCAATACAGCATACCACCCATGTAACGCGATAGCAACACAAAACTGATTGTTACACGCCAAGATCCTGTTTCACATTCACAACGACCTTCTCATCATAACATGAGAAACAAGACTCAGTATGCTCATCGGAAAGCTTTGGAGTAAAGAGCGAAACAACGGGAACGATAATCAAGCCGGCAATCATCGCGAAAGCTCCCGCATTAATCGGCGATTGAATAATCGCCGGGAAAGAGTCACGAAACAGCATATTTGCTATCATCAGTAACGAGCCGAACAAGAAACTGCACCAAACGGAAACCCTGCTGATGCGTTTTGAGTACAACCCATAGAGGAACGGAGCGAGGAAAGCACCGGCGAGCGCCCCCCACGAAACGCCCATAAGCTGCGCGATTAGCGCGATGCCACCCCTGTACTGGACAATGGCAATAACCGATGATATTACTATGAACACAACAACGAGCATCCTTATTGACAGCAACTGTTTCTTATCATCCATTTTTTTAACGAAGTGATCTTTCAAGAAATCCAGGATGAAAGTCGAAGCCGACTCCATAACTAGTGAAGACAACGTGGAAATCGAAGCCGCGAATACCATGATGATAACCAATCCAATCAAAAGGTCAGCAAGCACGGGAGCCATCGTCCCGGCGATATTCGCCAACATAGAAGGGATTATCGAGTCAAAACCATTTGCACCAACTGAGGCACCATCGGCAAACAAACGACCAAAACCACCGAGGAAGTAGCAGCCACCGGCAATGACAATCGCAAAAACGGTTGATATAATCGTTCCTTTTGATATCGCTTTTTCAGATTTAATCGCATAGAACTTCCCAACCATTTGCGGTAATCCCCACGTACCCAGAGAAGTCAACAAGACAACGCCGAGTAAGTTGAGCGGCTCCGGCCCGAAAAAGGATGCAAACACTCCCGGAGTCGAACCCGGGTCTCCTGCATTCACGTTAGCCAACAGCTCGATTGATGATAAGAAACCGCCTTTGCTACCCAGCGCTACAGCGATTACAACGACGATACCGATGAGCATGATTATTCCTTGAATGAAGTTATTGACAGCGGTTGCAAAGTAACCTCCAGCTATAACATAAACGCCTGTCAACACAGCCATTGCGATTATGCAATATACGAAATCAACTTTATATGCCATAGCAAATAATCTGGATAATCCGTTGTACAATGAAGCAGTGTATGGAATCAAGAACACAAATACAATGACAGATGCTGCAATTTTAAGCGGTGTTGAATTGAACCGCTTCGCAAAGAACTCGGGCATTGTCGCGCTGTTTAGATGCCTCGTCATAACTCTGGTACGACGACCCAGAATGACCCAGGGGAGAAGTGACCCTATGAACGCATTGCCGAGGCCAACCCATGTCGAAGCAACGCCAAACCTCCAGCCAAACTGCCCTGCATATCCGACAAAAATAACTGCCGAGAAGTATGATGTCCCATATGCGAATGCTGTCAGCCACGGACCGACGGCTCGTCCACCAAGCACAAAGCTGTCTACATCAGAAGCGCGTTTGCGGTAGTATAACCCAACACCGATAGTTACTGCGAAGAAGAGGATTAGTAATAGGGATTTGATGAACATTTTATACACCTTTCTTTCTTTCCGGATTATTGGCGTATAATAAAACGCCCCCGGAAGTTCTATTCCGAGGGCGGATAATTACCGCGGTACCACCTCAGTTCCGCAAGGCCTCACGGCACTTACGCTCGCAGAGTACAGTCATACTCCAAATGCTATAACGGGCACACCCGTCGCGTCCTACTCCATTCATCCGGTATCCGCTACTATCGTTTACTTTACATTATGAGAGCATCTCTCTGACATATGCAAATGCAAGCAAATATGATAGCGAAGGTGATGGTTGTTTCAGAGCGCAGCTCTCGGGATGTATTCATCTGCATTTTCCTGATCGGCTTTCACCAACCGCCGACTCTCTGACAGGAGATGCTTTGATTCGTAGCAGACTACTTTTTCCCGGTCATCGCCTTTACTTTGACATTTTAAAGCGCGAAAGTGTTTTTGTCAATATGTAATATATGATGTTTTTTCAAGAGCATTTATGTAATTTTGTAACATAATGACTAAACACGATAACTATTTCACAGTATCTCTGAGTCTTGATATACCGGAGTATAAATGATATACTATCAATTAACTAAAAATTGAGAGGAGGAAGTATCCGCACAGTGGCTCGATGCGCAGTGGTTCTATACTTAATGACTTGGCGCTTGGAGAACGAAAATGTGCGGATAAATGCTATGTTTAGAATCAACTATAACAATCTCAACAAAAAGGAAGTAGAGGATCGGATTAAGACTGCTAAAGCACCTGTGGGTGCGACATCGTTATGCACTCGCATGGTCGGCAAGTCGATAAAGATCGTACTCGACAAAGACCCCGTAGAAGGGCCGGTTTTGGAATATGAGTTTGCGACTGATTCAAAACTGACGCTCAAAGAAAACGGAGAAGCCGCGATAACCTGTGATTACGGCGCGTATACAATAAAAGACATCTCCCTTGTCACGCATATGATCCCCGGAACAAAGAAAGGATACAATGTAATTATCAATTGGAAAACATCTGTGGTGACAGTCTTTGAGATGTGGTTTGTCGATCATGAAGGGACGATAGTTGACACATCTGAGAAACTACTTGACATGAGGGAAGTGCGCGAACTGGGAGTGTACTTAAACCGCGAAGTGCAAAGACAGTATTACTTCGGGTATATTGAGGAACAAGGCAAAACGCCGCCCGAGCATCGCGACAGGCTCACGCTGAGGATGGAAAACGCAGTGGTAGAATGGACTGAGGACAGAGAGAAGAGAAGGCTCACGACATATGCAACATCGATGTTTTCCACTGTTGTCGAGCTTGACACCCCTGATGGAGGTGATGTTCTGACCTTTGCCTCCGACATCTTACAGATCAACGATGAAATGTTTATTCACTGCATAGGCGAGGTGGAATATTCCGGCAGGCTTTCAGTTGAAGTGGTCGATATGAGCGGCGTGAAAAAAATCGGCATGACTATGGGTATCAATGAAAACGATGAGTTTGAACATACATTATACAAAGGATTTGGCAGATATTGCGGACGCTATACATCGTTTTTTGACTTTAACGACAAAGGGGATAAATATCCGGACATGGTCAGCAGAATGCTTGATTTCACAGTAAAGGGCGCTCGCGCAACATACCGCCCGAGCATTATGACGAGGAAGGTTTCAGCGCAAATGCTGGACGAAGCGTCAAAGAAACCGGTTGTTTTCAGCCGCGAAGAAGATATGAAAAATATCATGGTGTCCTCGAACAATAAGGAAGACACAGATTATTGCGCGGGTATGAAAATGAGTTTTGATGCCGATGATGGTTACAGCGTCAAGTTGAATTTCAAAACTGACAAGGAACTGGAGTATCGGATCGGAGATGATACCGAGTGGACGATGTCTCAATATCGCGCTGCGGAAATCGATGATGACCTCATTTCGCTGGGGCTTTACCAGACCGGTTCAAATCCTCCTGCGATTCTAGTGTTTGTCATGGACTTCAAAAATGGCTGTACAACATGCATCGAGGCCAAAATTGGTACAAAATACGACTTGCACGATGTTGAGCCTATTTACCATTTTGGCATCATAAACATGAAAGGATTCACACCGATGAGGATTTTCCGCCATGGGTTCTCGACCGATCTGGTAGGACATGCTTTCACGCAGAGCTGGTCAGATGCTCAGACTTCGATCCATATGTACAATTCCCCGCATTCGTACTCATGGACGATAACGAATGATGCGGGGGGTCCGGGTACGCCTGCATATCGCGCAGGTGGGTTTGTTTGGAGTTCTCCGTGCGATATCATAAAAATCCGTGATAATGTGTATATCCTCAACTGGATTGAGCAGAAGTGGGAAGGCTTGATGGGTTACGTTTGCAGGAACTTCAAAACGATGCGCGACAGTGGATTTAGTTTTGGGTTTTTCCATGATGGCAGCGCGGTTTACTTCGAGAAAATGGGTTCAGTATCGCGCACTGCAGGGCAAGTTGACCTTTCCGGTGTCTATCCTCTGACAAACTATAGTGTGGTTGGATAAGTATATGAGTGATTTTTTAGTTTACGTCCTCGTCCCGAGAGCATAGTACAGAGATACGAACGAAAAAGGCATTACAGACCATAAATAGTTTGTAATGCCTTTTTCGTAAATAATTATATAATATTCAAAATTACATATTGACATTCATCTATACGATGGTATAATGATATATAGATTGCAATCTATGTGAGGTAATGAAATGGACGAAAAATATAAAGAGTATGCTCAGTTTTTCAAAGTATTATCCGACCCGAATAGGCTAATGATTATTGATATGCTATCCTGCGGAGAGCTATGCGCATGCGTGATTTTGGAAAAATTCAACATAACGCAACCAACGCTTTCCCATCACATGAAGAACCTATGTGATAGCGAATTAGTAATCGGACGCAAAGAGGGAAAATGGATGTACTATTCACTGAGCGAAAAAACAGTGCAAACTTGCCGGAGCATATTGGCAGACTTAACAACAAACACTGAGAACTGCGTATGTTTCGAAAAAAATACTATGGAGGATTGTTGTAAATGAGCGAAAACAGTAATTATTATGGAGCATCAGGCAATTTTGACGGAGATCAGTCCGTAATCGAAATCGTTAAGGAGTATTATGGGAAAACACTAAAAAGTAACAAGGATTTGCTGTCAGGTGCATGTTGCAGTCTAAGTAAACCACCATCGGAAATCCGCCATATCTTGCCTTTGATTGCAGATGAAATACAATCAAAGTTCTATGGTTGCGGTTCGCCATTGCCACCATTGTTAAAGGGAATGACTGTTCTTGATTTAGGTTGCGGAACGGGCAGGGATGTTTACATCGCATCGAAACTGGTAGGTGAAACAGGACGTGCAATCGGAGTCGATATGACGACCGAACAGATCGAAGTCGCTAGGAAATACCAAGACGAACAACGCGAGCGGTTTGGCTATGTGTCCTCAAACGTTACTCTTCTTCAAGGGTATATCGAAGATTTAAAATCACTGGGAATAGAGGACAACAGCGTTGATGTCGTTATCTCAAACTGCGTGATCAATTTATCACCGGCTAAAGAGCAAGTGTTTAAGGAGATTTACCGTGTCCTCAAGCCGGGTGGAGAATTATTTTTCGCGGATGTTTTCTCGGACAGGCGTATACCGGAAGAATATGCCAATGACCCTATATTACGTGGAGAATGCTTAGGTGGCACATTATATACCGAGGATTTTCGCAGGATTATGGCAAGGTGCGGTTGGGCTGATTTCCGTTATACGAACATCACCAACCTTGACACAGACAGTGATGAGATTAAAGACTTACTAGGGTTCGTATCATTTTCATCCTTCTATGTGACCAACCGACGTTTCGTCAAGTATTTGACCGGAAGCATTTTAAGACAGGGGTGCACAAACCTTCCAAACATCAAGGAGGAACCTCTAGCTTCCGGGCGCTAGAAGAGTGACGTGCAGCACGTCCCATACTGTTAACCCACAAATATTAGGATACACCGTACAAAATTCAGTCGCTAGGACGACCTGGCACCCGGAATTGCTACACCCCTCCCTTAAGCACAACGCCGTTCTAACATTCACATGCGTTTCTCCAAACTTTGTAATATGAAAAGATACCCGCTAGGGAAAAGGTACGGTCGCACGTCATCATGACGGTCGGTTAGATGCATCCATATAAAGGTCGAATAAAAATACTGCCGAAAACGCCACTGCCTGATGTGTTTCCGGTGACAACCGCTAAGTCAGTCTGTGCTGACATCAAGAGATCGATGCATCTCTGAAGACACCACGCCACGTCTCCCTGCGACCTACCCCCATTCCATTGCGACTGTTCTTGTGTTTGATAACGTATCGCCGATCGTCGAACGTTTGACGATTGATGAATTGGTAAGAATTTGGAAGGAAATGGTCCTGGCTTAATCGAGGCACTAAACCCGGCACATTACTGCAGGTACTAACGAACACCACGAAGTACCTGAACCACGATAACTGCTGTTTCAATCTGCGTTAGAACCGGGCACCTCGCACATGCAAGACCATGAGTTACCGCTACAACAAGCTGCTCGTTGCTTCTCTGTAAAGGCAGCGTCGACCATGTGGACGCAACGAAGGCGCATTGGGGAGTGTACGTACAGATCCACTCAGTCTTAGCCTCGGCAATGGACGAAGGTGAGTGGGCAGCGTCACTACCCGGCCGCTTTACCCCCCAAAACACCTTACCGCAGTAAAGCCTCACTACAACAGAACGTTCACTAAATTATCATTCTGACCGCTTACTGAACGACGCAGTCAGTAACTGACAGCATACAACGGCAAATGGCAGGAGCGATGAACCAGAAGGGATCTGGGAGGAACGGTAGTGGCCTAACCGAGGTACTATATCAGTATTTGTTGTGGACAAGGAAAACCACGACAAATCTCGATTAAAAAAACTGTTGAGTCGGCGAATTCAAAACCAGGCATCTCTCTCTCTCTCTCTCTCTCTCTCTCTCTCTCTCTCTATATATATATATATA
>Ga0099364_10013130_pt1 | contig 11134 bp, 10 predicted proteins | sample TergutTh196P3_FD_73070 | JGI IMG/M metagenome (GOLD analysis project Ga0099364, IMG submission 73070) | Microcerotermes parvus P3 segment gut microbial communities from Pointe-Noire, Republic of the Congo - Th196 P3 | ecosystem: Host-associated > Arthropoda: Insects > Digestive system > Gut ... | reverse complement strand
CGTTATTCGCCTGTCCCGATAATCAATGCCGGAGACGGCGGGCATCACCATCCGACACAGACACTTACCGATTTACTGACAATAAGGCGCGAGCGCGGTGAAATTAAAGAATTAACCGTGGGTTTTTGCGGCGACCTTAAATTCGGGCGTACTGTTCATTCGCTTGCAAAGGCTTTAGTGCGTTATGAGAAAATTAAAATGATTTTTATATCGCCCGAAGAATTGGTTGTTCCTGAATATATTATTCATCTTCTTTCCAAGCAAAACATTGATTATTTGGAAACAAGGAGCCTTGAAGAAGCAATACCTATGCTTGATGTATTGTATATGACAAGGGTACAAAGGGAGCGGTTTTTCAACGAAGAAGATTATATCCGACTGAAAGATATTTATGTTTTAGATAAAGAAAAAATGTTAATGGGAAAGGACAAGCTGATTGTTCTTCACCCGCTGCCGCGCGTAAATGAAATTGCAATTGAAGTAGATGCCGATAAAAGGGCGGTTTATTTCAAACAGGCAAAGTACGGAATGTATGTACGCATGGCATTACTGGCATCTGTATTGGGGGTTATTTAATGTTAAATATTGAAAGAATTAAAAACGGCATTGTCATAGACCATATCCGCGCAGGTCAGGGAATCCGTATTTTTAACTGGCTTGGTCTTGATAAAGCGGATTGTACGGTTGCCTTTGTTATTAATGCGGCATCAAAAGTGCTGGAAAGAAAAGATATTATTAAAATTGACAGTTGCATGCCAATAAATTTTAATATTCTGGGCCTTATTGATCCGAATATTACAGTTAACGTCATTGAGGATTTAAATGTTGTAAAAAAAATTAAACTGCAAATGCCGGATTTAGTGGAAAATGTATTAAAATGCAAAAATCCCCGCTGCATTACCTCAACCGAAAAATATGTCCCTCATGTTTTTCATTTGGAAAACCCCGAACAAAGGACATACCGCTGCGAATACTGCGATGATACAAGGTCTGCCGTAGATTTTAGAGAATTATCAGAGTTAAGGTAGCCAAAGTCATGGTGCCTGACTAACGAGTGCTCCGTGTGGGTACCCGTGGTGCTCCTTGTTATTTCTACAACTTATGTGTTATAATTTAACAATAGGAAGGTAGCTATGACGGAAACGATTTTATTAGATATGGCACGGCAAGTTCCGCAGTCCAAAAGACAGGAATTATATGATTTCGCATATTTTCTTGTGACAAAATATGCAAACGTACAAGATGAGGAGCGTATTTCTGCATTTGAGTCTGAAAATGAAATGCTTGATTTCATTAACGATGTTGGAAGGTTGGTTTATGCAGATTAGGGTAAAATACTACTGTGGTCATACCCCACCTGTTACCGGGGAGCGTGCCGGAGGTAATGCAGGAGGCAATAAAGATGAGTAAGGAAAAAATTAAAGCATTGTATCGGGAATGAAAAGAAGAAGTGGTTAGTGGTTAGTGATTAGACCAATAATTTACGAACAGGTCGGTTTATAGTTTTTCTAACTCCTCACTCCTAACTTTCCATCCCCCCCTTTTTAATTCTTTCTAATTGTTGTATACTAACCCAATGGATGAAACAGGAAAATTGTGGATTATCCTTAATCCAATAGCCGGCAAGGGGAAGGCTGCCGGGCAGCAGCCAAAGATAGAGCGGTATTTACAAGAAAAGGGCAGGGATTTTGAGCTGATATTGACAAAAGGCCGAGGTGATGCAATAGAAGTTGTTCAAAACCTGCCTTTGAAAGAAACTGACGCTGTAATTGCCGCCGGCGGGGACGGTACCTGCAATGAAGTAATCAACGGGCTTTTAACACGGAAACAAAAATTGTCTTTGCCGCCGATCCTTGGGATTCTTCCCATTGGCAGAGGCAATGACTTTTCTTCAACGCCGGGTATACCAAAAGATTTAGAAAAAGCCCTGGAACTTATCTGCGCAGGACAACTGCAGCCTTTGGATGTAGGCATGGTTACAGGGGAATTTTTCACCGACGGCCGTTATTTTATCAATGGCGTAGGCATAGGTTTTGATACAAAAGTAGGCTTTGATGCCGCTAAAATGAAAATTAAAAGCGGGCTTGCTTATGTTTTTGGCGCAATAAGCAATATCGTGCGTTACGATCCGTCGCCTTTAATGCAAATCTGCTATGGAGAAAATAAAGAGTCTCTTAAAGAGGTAATTACACTTACTGCTGTGCTTGTCTCTGTTGTAAACGGACGGCGTATGGGCGGCAGTTTTTACATGGGGCCTAACGCTGAATTGGATGACGGCCTTTTGGATATTTGCTATGTTAAGCGACCCAAATCCAGATTCAGCCTTGTAAGGCTTGTATACCGTTATACGAAAGGCACTCAGATTGAATTAAATGGTGTTAATATGGACAAGGCAAAACATTTCCTTCTAACGGCACTTGAAGGAGGCATGGCTGCTCACTGCGACGGAGAAACAATCTGTTACGCAGGCAGGAAACTGGAAATATCCTGTATCCCGTCAGCGCTTAGGCTTATCGGGGCATGATGTGGGGATAAGGCGGGCAACAGTAAGTTTTATACTAAAATGGGTTTTAAATTCTCTGTGTAAAGTTGACTGCCGCGAATTGGTAGAGGCCCTGGAAAAAAACAAGCCGATGATTTTGGCAATAAACCATATCAATTTTCTGGAAGTGCCGCTTTATGTCGCTCATGGCTTTCCTCATTATATCACAGGAATTGCAAAAACAGAAACTTGGGATAATTCGATATTTGCATTCATTTTTAATACTTACAGCGCTATTCCCATTAACCGCAGCAGTGCATTTATGGATGTATTCAAACGGGTACGAAAAGCTGTTGATGACGGTTTTTTTGTGATTTATGCTCCCGAAGGAACAAGAAGTAAGAACGGTGTTTTGGGCAGGGGAAAAGCAGGTATTTTATACCTTGCAAATGATACGGAAATACCGATATTGCCTGTCGTTCATTTTGGCGGGGAAAAACTTGGGGATAATATCCGGCAGTTCAGGCGGACATCTTTGTGCTTCAAGGCAGGCAAGCCCTTCAAAATAAAATTTGATGAAAGGCCGAATAGGGAAACAAGGGATGCAATGATGAACGAAGTTATGGGACAAATGGCAAAACTTTTGCCTAAAGAATTACGCGGCATCTATGATGAATATACTGAAAGCGAATGTAAATATCTGGAATTTATCTAGTGGTACATATTTTTGATGTTGACAATACTGTTATAAAAAAAACTAGCACATGGTATTTTTTGTGCGAAGCCCTAAGCCTTCGTATTATCCGCTTCCGGCAAGTTCGCAGGCTTCCCTTTGAATTGATAAAATACAAGCTGGGCCGTCCTGATATGGATTTTATTGAAGAGGCGGTAAAACACATAACAGGCATTGAAAAAGAAAAACTTGATTACACAGCGGAACGCTGCTTTGAACGCAGATTAAAGCCGGCAATTTTTTCTGAAGCTGACAGTTTAATCAAGAATTTAATAAATAACGGCGAAAGAGTTATTTTTGCAACATCTTCTTTTCATACAATAATAAACCCTTTGCAAAGATACTTTGGAATAGAAGAATCTGTGGCAAGCTCCCTTGAATTTTTAGACGGTAAAACCACAGGACGGCTTGACGGCCCTAGTTTTTTTGGCGGGAAAAAAAAGGAAGCTGTTCAGGCCTGGCTGGAAAAAAACAAACTTGAAGGCAGAGATGCCTGTTTTTACTCAGATTCCTACACGGATATTCCGCTTTTTGAATTTTGCGGCAGACAAATTGCAGTAAACCCCGACCGTTTTCTAAAAAAAGAAGCCAAAAAACACAGTTGGAAAATACTTAAATTTAAATCAACCTTAGGGAAATAGCAGGGTTGCTTGCTTTAACACTATAAAAATGGTATATTGCAATCAGTTGAATAGAGAAGGTAAAATTTGGAACGAGTCGCTCTAAGTAATTTTAGAATAATTGATGAAAATAATGACTTCTTTGGATCTATTATTGTTGAAAAGGGCATAATAAAAAAAATAGAAGATAGCGCCAATTCTTACAAGGCTGATATAACAATTGATGGTAGTGGTTTGAACGCTGTCCTAATGCCTGCTTTTGTGGATTTACACGCACATTTTCGCGAACCGGGGTTTTCGGAAACGGTACTTCCTTCGGAAATGTTGGAATCCGCTTCGCTTGCCGCTGTAGCAGGAGGCTATGTTACAGTGGTCTGCATGGCGAATACCAAACCGGTGACTGACACCATTGAAAAAGCTCTTGCGGTAAAAACCCGCTGCGATTGTCTGGGGCTTATTGATCTGTATCCGGTTTTATCATTGACAAAAAACATGGAAGGCAAAGAGCTTTCGGAAATTAAAAATTTGCCTGCAATTGAAACAAACAAAGGCTTTAAGCTGCCTTTAATGGTATCCGAAGACGGAAAGGATATAGACGATGAGAATTTATTTCTTGCAGCGATGAAGGAAGCAAAACGGCTGGGCATTCCTGTTTCATGCCACTGTGACTTTGGCGGCGATGAAACAAAAGCCGTAAGCCGTGCAATTGAATTGGGCAAAAAAGCAGGCTGCCATATTCACATTGCCCATGTATCAACAAAAGAATCTTTGGAAATAATCCGAAAAACCAAGCAGGAGTATATTTCAACTAACGGGTTCCGGCTCAACTGCGAGGTAACGCCTCATCACATTGGCGCAACGGAAGAAGATGCCCTGCGAATGGGGGCCGAAAGTTACGGAAGGGTAAACCCTCTCCTGCGAAGCGAAACTGACAAAATGGCCTTAATTGCCGGCCTTTACGATGGCACAATAGACGCTATTGCAACAGACCATGCGCCGCATTCAGAAAAAGATAAAATCGCAGGGGCACCGGGTTTTAGCGGGCTGGAAACAGCTTTTGCTGTTTGCCTTACAAATTTGCGCCCTTCGGCGAATATTGCAGAGGGACAGGTTTTGCAACGCATTTCAGCGCTGATGAGCGCAAATCCGGCAAAGATTATCGGCCTGCACGACAGGGGCCGAATCGAAGAAGGTTTAAGGGCTGATTTTGTTATTGCGGATATCAAGGCAGTGCAGAAAGTAAATCAGCAGAAATTCATGTCGCGGGGAAAATGCAGTCCCTTTGCCGGCAGGGAATTAACTGGAAAAATTATCATGACAATAAATTCCGGACGCATTGTTTTTACAGGAGATAGATATGCATAATATGGACAGATTGTTCGAAAAAACGGCTGCATACGGCCATGTTTGCGTGGGGCTTGATACGGCAGCACAATATATTCCCCCTGCCGAAATGCGTAAGGCTTTAACAGATTCGGCTGCGGTTTTAAATTTTAATAAGGCAATCATAGATTCTACCATTGATATTGCAGCCTGCTATAAAGTACAGATAGCATATTACGAGGAGATGGGAATTATAGGGCTTTCTGTATATGCCCAGACCCTGCGGTATATCCGCGAAAAAGGGGGGCTGGTTATAGGTGATATTAAACGCGGCGATATAGCCGATACTGCGATGCGTTATGCGAAAGCCCATTTTGAAGGGGATTTTGAGGCAGATTTTGTTACCCTTTCCCCCTATCTTGGAATGGATTCACTTGAACCCTGGCTGAAGTATGCAGGCAGTAAAGGGGCCTTCGTATTGATGCGGACAAGCAACAATGGTATGCGTGATTTTCAATATCTTAAAATAAAGTCCGATAAAAATAAGCTTTATAACATGATTGGCGATAAATTATCGGAACTTGCAGACCGATATCCGGGCAAATACGGCTATGGAGCTTTTGGTGCAGTTGTAGGCTGTACCGAACGTGAAGAAGCGGCTGAAATTCGCAAAAAATACCGCAACCTGTTTTTTCTTATTCCGGGATACGGAGCCCAGGGAGGAGCTGCAAGCGATGCCGCATTGCTGCTTCGTAAAGGAAATGGCGGGGTAGTAAACGCTTCACGTTCGATCCTCAAAGCTTGGAGTACTGAACTAGCGAATAACGGCGGCGATGAAACTGCCGTAACAAATGCCTTTGCCCAAGAAGCAGCCCGTAATGCTGTTATTGCAATGCGTGATGCGATTAAAAATGAAACCATCTTAAAGGCTAAAAAATGATAGTTAAATTTCCCGATAAACCATGTACAAGACCCAAAAGTGTAAAATGCGAATTACTTTACAATGATTATATTAACAAAGATATTTTCCGGCTTGTTTTTGTCTGGCAGGAGGCAGGGGCATCATTAATGGCGCCTAAAGCAGGGCAGTTTTTTATGATAAAACCCGAACGAAGCTCTGTTTTTCTTGGAAGGCCGATAAGCCTGGCAAATTGGCAGCCAAAATCAGAAGATAGGGAATTTATCCGCAAAAAGGCACGGGGCAAAAGTACACCGTATCAAAGGTATTTAACCGGGAAATTCCTAGAATCGGATACAGTTACATTTTTGATTGCAAAGAGAGGCAAGGGAACACTGGAACTTGCAGAAATGAAAAGCGGTGAATATGCTGAACTGACCGGCCCTCTTGGAAATTCCTGGATTGACTTTTTGCCTTCTAAAAAAGACAAACCCATAGCCGTGATTGGCGGAGGCATTGGAATCGCGCCCCTTAATGCCCTGCTTTGCGAAAGTCCCGGACATATTTTTCATTTTTATGCCGGCTTTAAAAATGCATTAAAGTTTGAAGAAAGAAATTCATTGTTGGAACCTTCATTGCTTGGAGCAGAAAAAAGAATCATTGTCGCAGAAAAATGCAAAGACAAAGACGGGCCAAGGGGGAAAATTCCGGATTTCCTTGATCCGCAGAATTATTCAGCAGTCTGCGCCTGCGGGCCTGAACCTATGCTAAAAATAGTAGCACAAAAATGCAAGGCTGCCGGCGTTCCCTGTTTTGTCAGTATGGAAAGAAGAATGGCATGCGGGGTCGGTGCCTGCCTTGGCTGTACTGTAAATACGTCAAAGGGCAATCGTCGTTGCTGTGCCGACGGGCCTATTTTTAATGCGGAAGATGTATTTTTTGACGGAAGTGCAATATGAAAAAATTTGATACAGATATTTCTCTGGAAGTTTCTATTGCCGGGCTGCGGCTTAAAAATCCTGTAATTGCCGCATCTGGAACTTTTGGTTATGGCAAAGAATATGAAGGCATAATTGACATATCCCGCCTAGGAGGAATCTGTTCAAAGGGATTAACTTTAAATCCCAGGCAGGGCAATACAGGCATACGTTTGTGGGAAACTCCGTCTGGTCTGTTAAATTCCATTGGGCTGGAGAATCCCGGTATTCCGGCTTTTATTGAAAAAGAATTACCCGAAATGTTAAAGCTTGGAACTGTAGTAATTGCAAACCTTTCTGGCTCAACTATCGAGGAATATGTCCAAGGGGCAGAGCTACTGAACAAAAGTCCTGTTGATATGATTGAACTGAATATTTCCTGCCCGAACGTAAAGGCGGGCGGCATGGCCTTCGGCCTGTATCCGCAGGATGCGGCAGAGGTAACATTGCAGGTACGCCGCGCTCTTACAGACAAGCCTATGATGGTAAAACTTTCACCTAACGCACCTGATTTAATTGCCGTAGCCGATTCCTGTATTGAAGCTGGCGCCGATGCACTTTCGCTAGTAAATACATTCAAAGGCATGGCAATTGATATACAAAACCGCAAGCCTGTATTTGATAATATCTATGCCGGGCTTTCCGGTCCAGCAATCAAACCCATTGCCCTGCGAATGACCTGGGAACTTTGCCGGCATATTAAGGGAAAAATTCCTGTTGTAGGAATGGGAGGCATAGCTTGTGCCGATGATGCCCTTGAATTTTTAATGGCAGGAGCTAGTGCTGTGCAGGTTGGCTCTGCAACATTCAGCCATCCTGCCGCAATGACAGAAATTATCGCCGGCATTGAAAATTATATGTTTTGCAGTGGAATGGCTTCGATAAATGAAATTGCAATTTAGAGAAAGCCTTGCCTTTAACTAATCCGGCAAAGCCAATGAAAGAACTTCTTCAAAACGATCAACAGTGTGGAAAGTTATGCCTTTTTTTACATAGTCGGGAATTTCATCCAAATCCCTTTCGTTCTGCCGCGGGATAATAATGTGCTTGGCTTTGTTGCGCCGTGCGGCAATGGTTTTTTCTTTAAGGCCGCCAATCGGCAGAACCTGCCCTGTAAGAGACAGTTCGCCTGTCATTGCAAATTTATCTGCCGTAACTTTATTGCGTACCAACGAAAGCAGGGCTGTTGCCATGGTGATTCCTGCCGAAGGTCCGTCTTTAGGCGTAGCCCCTTCAGGAATATGCAAGTGTATATGATTGGAATCAAACCAGTCTTTATCCACATTGTATTTTTCGACAGCCATTTTTTTTGCAACGGTCATTGCAATAGCGGCGCTTTCCTTCATTGTATCGCCCATTTTACCGGTAAGCGTAAACCCTTCCTTTCCAGGAACAGAAGTAGCTTCAATAACCAATGTATCGCCGCCCATATTGGTCCATGCAAGGCCGACGGACATTCCGGGACGGTCGGCTCTTTTGACATCCCCTTCCGGGAACATAGGCTTGCCGAGATATTTTTCGATAAGTTTTTTATCTATCGAGAACTGCAATTCAGAACTATGATTTTCATTTTGAGCTTCAGTTTGAGTTTCAGCTTCAGCTTCATTTTTTTCCACAATCTGTTTTGCAAGCTTGCGGTGAATTTTGTCAAGGTTTTTTTCAATATTTCTTACACCGGCTTCGCGGGCATAAGCATTTGCAATATGCAATAAACTGTCTTTTGTATATTTGACAAGGTTTTTCTTTAATCCGTTTTTTTCTATGCTTTTTGGCAAAAGATAACGTTTTGCTATTTCAAGTTTTTCCGCATCGATATAGCCGGACAATTGAATTATTTCCATGCGATCCAAAAGCGGCGGCGGAATTGAGTCCAGCGTATTTGCGGTAACAACAAAAAATATATGCGAAATGTCAAAAGGAAGGTCTAGGTAATGATCGCGAAAAGCAATGTTTTGTTCTGGATCAAGCACTTCCAGAAGTGCGCTTGCCGGATCTCCGTGATAACTTGCGCCCATCTTGTCTATCTCGTCAATCATAAAAACAGGAGATTTTGTTTTAACAATTTTTAATCCCTGAATTATTTTACCGGGCATGGAGCCAATATATGTACGCCTGTGCCCCTTTATTTCGGCTTCGTCTCTCATTCCACCGACAGAAAAACGGAAAAACTCTTTGCCTAAAGCCCGGGCAATTGATTTTCCAATAGATGTTTTTCCTACTCCTGGCGGCCCTACAAGGCAGATTATGGAACCCTTAGGAGTGAATGTCCCTTTTTTATTTGCCTGCCGTTTAATCTTTTCAGAATCTCCTCGCAGCTTGCGTACTGCTAAATATTCAATAATGCGTGTTTTTACATCTTTTAGCCCGTAATGGTCGGCTTCAAGCACGGCTATAGCATTTTTCATAGAGAAATTTTCAGGTTCAGGGTCTGTCCAAGGCAGGCTTACGATAACATCAAGATAATTACGCGTAACAGTATATTCCGGCGAGTTTGGTTCCAATACATTAAATTTTTCAAGTTCCTGTTCTACGGCATCCTTCACTTCGCCTTCAAATTTAAAGGCCTCAAATTTTTCTTTAAAACGCTGGTAATCAGAACTTTTTGCATCGGTTGTCATTCCAAGCTCTGTCTTAATGGCTTTAAGTTCTTCTTTAAGAAAGTATTCCCGCTGTGATTTTTCAATTTTTTCATTTATTTCTCTTTGAATTTTTTTCTGAATCCGCAGCAGTTCCTGTTCTTTTTTTATAAATACAAGCACCTGTTCCATACGTTTGCGTACATTCAGCGTTTCAAGTATTTTTTGCTGTTCCGCCTTGTCAATATTTAAAATACTGACAATAAAGTCGGCTATCTTCCCAGGGTGATCTATATTGATCATGTTAAGGCGCATCTCTTCGGAAAAAAGGGGATTGTTTTCGGATATTTGCTTCATTTCCGAAATTAGTGCCCTGGTAAGCGCCTTAACTTCGCTTGTTTTATCTTCTTCTTCTTCAAGATATTCAACTGCTGCCACAATGGGATTACTTGCATGGAGGGTCTTTTTGACTCTAAAACGTTTTAAAGTTGATATAAAAATATTTAACCCGCCGTCTGGAAGGTTAATTTTTTTTACAATTTTGGCTGCGGTTCCAACCTTGTATAAGTCATTAATAGAAGGCGTATCGCTTTCATGCTGGAGCATTACCAGCCCAACCATTCCATCACCCGATACTGCATCATCAACTACTTTTACATCTACCGGGTTGCCTATCATAATGGGCGTAAAAATCCCTGGAAAGATGGGACGTCCCATGAGAGCGACAAGCGGAAGCCTGTTAGGTAAAATTTGATCTATAGGTACAATTTGATCTGACATACTATAACTTTGTTATTTCCCTTAGTTTTATAAAAATATCTGTATTATCATAAGCCCCGTTAAATTTTGATGCACCTGCACCGATTACATATACTGGAACTGGAGCTGCCGTATGATACCACGTAGTCCAACCAATACCGGCTTTATTATTAAGTATACGCGTTATCGTAATAGAAATTGGATTATGGTAACTGTATAACATTGTAAATTCTTCTTCGCTCATAGCGCCACTTCCGTTTTTATAGTGATCAAAAGCTGTTTGTAATTTTTGGAATTGAAGAGGACTCATTATCAATAAATCACCGTTAGAATCATCATCTGGTTTTGTAAGACCGGATATAGATGTAATCCAGGGCATAAGATCATCCATTGTATTATAATTTTCTCTATTTGCGCTTAGATGTTTACCCATTTCTATATGTGATATTTCTTGATGTTCAAGGACTTTAAAGGCTGTATTGTAGCCTGATGTTGTATGTCCCATGGACATTCCTCCTGTTTCATGATCACCTGTTACGATAATAAGTGTATCTTTAGGATAGCGCAGATAAAATTTATAAGCCTCATTAACAGCATTATCAAACTCAATCATCTCATGAATAACCGTGGCGGCATCGTTGGCGTGGCATGCCCAGTCTATTTTTCCGCTTTCTACCATCATAAAAAAACCATTTGGGTTTTCCAATACTTCAATGCCCTTTTTTACAATTTCCGATAAAGAGATATGTTCATTATATAATGCATT
>Ga0099364_10013129_pt1 | contig 11135 bp, 9 predicted proteins | sample TergutTh196P3_FD_73070 | JGI IMG/M metagenome (GOLD analysis project Ga0099364, IMG submission 73070) | Microcerotermes parvus P3 segment gut microbial communities from Pointe-Noire, Republic of the Congo - Th196 P3 | ecosystem: Host-associated > Arthropoda: Insects > Digestive system > Gut ... | reverse complement strand
AATAATTGATACCGTAATTTATTTTCTGTCCGGCTTTATGAGAGGGACTCCTCCTGTAATTGGCACGATTGCATTATTTTTCATGCAGACTATAATCAACTTCTTTATTCCTTCCGGTTCAGGGCAGGCCATGGTAACCATGCCTATGGTAACGCCGCTGGCGGATATGGGCGAAATTAACAGGCAAGTAGCAGTCCTTGCGTCCCAGTTTGGCGATGGTTTTTCAAATTTCTTATGGCCCACCGTTGGAACATTACTTGCTATTTTAGCAAGCGCAGGTGTTCCCTGGGGTAAATGGGTAAAATGGTTCCTGCCTTTGTTTGCAATACTAAACGTGGTTGCAATTATTTTGCTTATTGTTGCTAATCTGATTAACTATGGTCCGTTCTGATTTAACAACCGGGTAAATAATAGAAACTGATGGAGAAACCCCCAAAGCCAAGCGTTCTGGGGGTTTTTATCTTTTTTTTACAAATTTTCCCCTAAAATTTAAAGCAAAACCGCATTCTCGCGCATTATATAAGCAAGCAATATACGCTATAATATCTTTATAAAGGAGCTATGCAATGGGAATTGTATACACAGAAATCACCTTGAAAAATGCCATTGATGTTGGAAATGTCAAGTCCGGGATGCTGGCAGAGCATGAAATCCGCCAAACCACTATTCAGGCCTTGGTTGACACCGGCGCATACATGCTGGCAATCAATGAAGCCATGAGGGAAAAACTAGGCTTAAATATCCAGGGGAAAGCACCGGCCACACTTGCCAATGGAGCAAGTTCAGATTATGACTATGCGGGCCCCGTAGAAGTGATATGGAAAAACAGAAAAACAAATTGTGATGCCCTCATTTTACCTGACGCCAAAGAAATTCTGCTTGGAGCAATCCCTCTTGAAGCACTGGACCTGATGGTTGATCCCCTTGCCCAGGAAGTTGTAGGTGTCCATGGAGATCAGGTTATGTTCAGGGCGTAGAGTGCTCCTCTCTTCTCTTTACATTTCTCACTTCCCCTTCCCTCCCAAATTTGCTATATTCCAATTATCATCCAACCTCTAATAAAAGAAATACTACAATCCCCGCCGGAAGGACAGGATATCTGCATCCGGGGCTGGGTTAGAACCAAACGGGAAATGAAGAACCTGGTCTTCGTGGAAGTGAACGACGGTTCCTGTTTCAGCAGCATACAGTGTACCTTTGATATGAACTCTGATCTTGATTCCAATACCAGAGCGGCTTTGGACGAGCTGAGTACCGGAGCGACAGTTGAAGTGAAGTCAAAGCTTGTTCCCTCTCCAGCATCAGGGCAGGCAGTGGAGGCGGCGGCCTCGTCTATACTGATTATGGGCCCGGCTCCTGCCGAAACTGTCGGGGACATTCCCGCCTATCCTCTTCAGAAAAAGCGTCATTCCATGGAATTCCTAAGGGAAATTGCCCATTTAAGAGCCAGGACTAATACTATCGCTGCAGTGACCCGAGTGCAGAACCGTCTGGCATTTGCGGTGCATGAATACTTCCAGAGCCGTTTTTTTCAGTATATCCATACTCCAATAATCACAGTCAGCGATGCCGAAGGCGCCGGCTCGATGTTCCAGGTTACCACTTTGGACCTTGAAGCCCTGGCTAAATCCGGCAAAGCCCCGGATTATACTAAAGATTTTTTTGGCAAGAAGGTTTTTCTTACCGTGTCGGGGCAGCTTGAGGTTGAAACTTACGCCGCAGCCTTGACCAGGGTTTATACCTTTGGCCCCACTTTCCGGGCGGAAAACTCCAACACCTCCCGGCACATTGCTGAGTTCTGGATGATCGAACCGGAAGTAGCCTTCTTTCAACTGGAAGACAATATGGCTTTGGCTGAAGAATTCCTGAAACAGCTCTTTTCTGCAGTCCTGAAAGACAATATGGAAGACCTTAAATTTTTCGACACCCATATCGAAAAAGGAATAATCGACACACTTAACTCGGTACTCTCTTCAAAGTTTGCCCACATGACTTATACCGACGCGATAAAAGAGCTGGAAAAGGCCAAAGATGCTTCCTTTGAGTTTAAGCCCTACTGGGGCTGTGATCTCCAAAGTGAGCACGAAAAATATATCACCGAAAAGGTAATAGGCGGTCCGGTCATTCTCACCGATTATCCAAAGGAAATAAAAGCCTTTTACATGAAGTTAAACTCCGATGGAAAGACGGTCAGGGCCATGGATGTTCTGGTTCCCAGACTTGGTGAAATTATCGGGGGCTCCCAGAGAGAGGAAGACTATGCAGCCCTGGCGGAACGGATGAGCAGCATGGGAATGAATGTTGCGGATTATTCCTGGTACATGGATCTAAGGCGTTATGGCACTTTCCCCCATTCGGGCTTTGGTATGGGCTTTGAAAGGCTCATACAGTATGTTACGGGTATGTCTAATATCCGGGATGTTATCCCTTTCCCGCGTGCTGTAGGACAAGCTGCTTACTGAGTCCATGTATAATCACGCCAAGATGCCAAGACGACAAGTCTTTTTTTTGGGTGTTTTACTCTTTTGTTTAACATTACCAATAGCGGCACAGGTTCAGAATACCGAAGTGCCGGAAATCGTTTCCGTTGCTGCAGTTGTTTTGGATGCGGCAACAGGAACCATTATCTACTCCAAAAACCCTGATATGGAAATCCCTCCGGCTTCCCTAACCAAGCTGATGACTATGCATCTGGCTTTCCGGGAAGTAAGGGAAGGCAGGGCTTCCATGGACGAAATAATAGAACCCACAAGTGAAAGCTGGGCAAGAAACCAGCTCCCTTTATCCTCCCTGATGCACCTTGCGCCCGGTCAAAGGTTAAGCCTTAGAGAGCTTTTTTTAGGGCTTGCGATCTTTTCCGGCAATGACGCTTCAGCAGCCATGGCACTACACTTCGCCCCTACGGTAGATATCTTCGTGGAGATGATGAACCTGGAAGCCAGGGCAATGGGACTTTCAAGAACCCATTTTGCCGACCCATCCGGCTATTCTGAGCTAAACATGACCACCGCCCGGGAATTCGCCGAATTCTCCCGGCTCTACCTGGAGGCTAATCCAAATAGTCTAATGGAATTTCATGCAGTAAGAGAGTTTGCATATCCCAGACCGGAAAATGTGGCAGGGCCATACCAGGAAGAACCCAATACCAGGATTCAGCGTAACCGCAACACCCTTCTTGGGAGGGTCGAAGGAGTGGACGGCCTTAAAACAGGTTCCATACCTGCGGCTGGGTTTAACATAGCCGTGACAGCAGAGCGAGATAGAACCCGCTTTATCGCAGTTACCCTTGGTGCGCACCATGGCTGGGGAGGAGACAGGATCAGGGATGATGATGTAACAAGGCTTATTGAATGGTCCTTCGATAACTATATAACCTTGCGGCCTGAACTTGAGAACCCGGAACCAGTTCGAGTTTGGAAAGGCAAAATTAATTATGTCAATATAGTCTGGGGAGCACCTTTATACTTTACTGCTCTTAAAGAAAGAGGGGACGATCTAAATTGGCATATCGAAAAAGAAGATCATCTTATTGCTCCCCTACCCGCCTTAAGCCAAGTGGGCAGTCTGATCATTAATGACAGATATGGTGAGTTACGGCGTATTCCCATACTGACAGCCCAGGAAGTTGAAAGAGGCGGTTTTTTTAAACGTCTTTTCGATACTATCAGCTTGTTCTTTTTAAGATAATTTCGTTCAACTCTTCTTCAAGTTTGAGTAATTCCTCTTCCATTTCTCCAATACGCTGAATTGAATACTGAACCTTTTTTTCCCAAAGACGCTCGCAGGTTGCATCAAGGACGGCTTCGAAAGAGGTTTCTTCTGTCATCGTCAAGGGTTTTTTACCCAAAGATGTCCATTCAGCCATACTTACTCTGCAATTATATGGACAGATCTGTTGTCATTGAGTTCTTCTAAATTATCATATGCTCTGATAAACGTTATCACAGCAATAAATGCTATGAGGATCAACACAAGTTTACGCATCTACTCTCCATTTTACCTGTTTGGACTTAAAAAATCAATAGGGTTAACAGCCCTGCCATTTCTAAATACTGCGAAGTGGAGGTGTGGACCGGTACTGTAGCCGGTATTGCCCACAGTTCCTATTTGTGTCCCCTGCCTCACCTGGTCTCCATTTGCTATATCAATAGTATGCATATGGGCATACATGGTCTGAAATCCACCTGAGTGGTTCAGAATTATAAAGTTTCCATAGGTTCTGTCATATCCCCTGGCAGAAACTCTCCCATCCATTGCAGCAATTATAGGAGTTCCCCTTGGGGATGAAAGATCTATCGCCGCATGATGCCGTCTTACCCCTGTGAAGGGGTCGTTTCTCCAGCCAAATGGTGAACTAAGCCTGGCACCTCTGACCGGATATACAAAAAGTTCTCCTAGAGCCAGTCTCAGATCGTCCCTGTTCATTCTGGCTCCGGGAATAAACAGGTTTGTGCCTGCCCTTATTATGTCACTATAAAGATCATTTGCATCCAAAATTGCTTCAACGGGCACACCCATAGACTGTGATATTTTATTTAAGCTATCGCCTTCTCTAACTGTATATGGAATGCCATCCATATTGGGAATTCGCAATACTTCTCCCTCTCTTAGGGCCCGGGCATTTGTAATTCCGTTGGATGCAATAATTGCGTCCATGGATACCGAAAAATTTGCCGCTATCCTTGAAACCGAATCCCCTCTTCTTACAGTATAGGTCAGCCAGGTAAACGTTTCAGTCAAATCCAGGGGTATATTATTTTCAGTTGTATTATTTTCGGGAATATTCCCGCTTATACCTTCTTCAATGCCTTCTTCAGTGGTGATAGTTATGATTGGTTCAGGGTTAATTCCCACATAGCGGGCCAGGTTATGCTGGCTGTTTCGTTCTATTTCCAGGTTTACCACCTGTCTGCCTGCCCAGTTTAAGCTCCTGTCCTGACTGTATATGATAAGAAAAATTCCGGTTACCAAAAAAAAAGCAGTAGCAGCCGAAAGGGAAAGCGAAGGAAGGCGAATTTTTGTTAAAAGCCGTTTACGCGCCCTGGGTATTACAGCTTTATTTTTACTTCTGACAGGCTCTTGCTTTATCTTGTCTACAAAACGCTTGTTCTCGTTTACAGAAAAAACAATGCTTCCGGGTCTAAAAGCAGCTTTTTTTTTGCTTTTTTTCTCAAAGCTCCTGGGTTTGCGTCTATTAACCTGCTGCTTATCCAATAAACTATTCATATTATACTGGTTTATCGACATAACTTAAGGGAATGATTATACTTAAGTCGTCATGAGAAGAACCTCAACATATAGTCGTATAGCAGTAGGCAAGTCTATATTGGTGGCTTTTGTTGTTGCCTTTTTTATCAAGTTTTTTCTATTTGATTTTATGGTTGCAGAAGGACATTCCATGGATCCGGCCATAAGACCCGGAACCGTACTTTTTGTATCAAGGATTTTCTATGGGATTAGGTTACCCTGGTCGGGAAGCTATATAGTCCAATGGAGAGATGTCCGTGAGGGAGATGTGGTTGTTTTTTATACGCCCCACGGGGATATCGCAGTTAAACGCTGTATGGAAATTTTAAATGACGGGACGTTTTATGCCAGAGGGGATAATAGCTCACAGTCCTATGACTCACGTAACTATGGAACCATACCGAAAAGTAGTATTATAGGCAGAGTTTTGAGAATTAAATGACTGAAGAAAACATCCGGATAGCCGGAATAAGGCGTTTTACGATTTTTGCCATTTTCTTGTCTTTGGCAGCTCTGGCACTAGTCGGCCGTTATGCTTTCCTTATGCTGTTCCCAAGACAACTTCCCAGGCAGGTCCAAACAGAGCGGCTTGCCGGAAGAGGCCCAATTCTGGACCGCAATGGAAGACTTTTGGCTCTGGAAACAAGGCTTGGGAATGTCAGTATTTGGCGTCCTGAAATAACAGACATTGAAGCACTTAGCCGGGAACTTGCGCCTTTACTTGAACAAACTCCTGCAGAACTCGTAAACAGAATTAATAATTCTCAAAGTGATTTTCTATATCTTGGCAGGCAGATTAATGAACCGGTAATCAGAATGATTGAATCCGGCATAAGAGATCGCCGTTTTAGGGGGGTGAGTATAGAGCCGGTGGTTGGCCGGATTTACCCTGAAAGAACTTTGGCTTCACAGATAATAGGCTTTGTTGGCGCCGAAGGCTCAGGGCTTGCAGGGGTTGAATTTGCCTTTAACGATGACCTGAAAGCCCAGCAGGGAGTAAGAAGTACAAACCGTAGCAGCCAGATCTTCCTGACCATTGATGTAAATATCCAGTATATTATGGAAAGCATAGCTACACGGGTAATGAATGAGACCGGTGCCGAAGCGATAATCTTTATGGCCATGGATCCAAGAACGGGAGATATACTTGGGAGCGTATCATTGCCCGGCTTTGATCCAAATATGTTCAGAGCATCTGATGAAGATTCCCGTATGGACCGTTCTGCTATCTGGGCTTTTGAGCCTGGCTCTACCTTCAAGGTTTTTTCCCTTGCGGCTCTTCTGGACTCAGGTGCCATTGCCGAGAATACACATTTTTTATGTAATGGCCGTTACGAAAGGGTCACTGGTAGGGGAGAGAGGATAGTCATTAACTGCCTTGGCAACCACGGAAGTGTAAACGCAAGGGATATAATTGTTGTTTCCTGTAATGCGGGAGTTGCCTATGCCATAGACCAGATGGGCGCGCTGTTTTTCTATAATTACCTTAGGGATTTTGGCTTTGGAGCGCGAACCGGGGCAGGTAACCCCGGAGAAACAGCAGGGTTCCTCCGCCCTACAGATCGCTGGTCTGAAAGGTCAAGGCCTACAATTGCTATGGGCCAGGAAATTGCTGTTTCCGGCTTACAAATGCTTCAGGCTATCAGTGCTATTGCAAATGACGGTATCCTTGTGCCTCCCAGGATCATCAGTAGAATTGTTCCCCCTGACGGCAGAACCATTAGGGAATTTGATCCAGGACCGCCCCGGCGGGTTCTCTCTGCGGAAACTTCCAGAGTCATGCGGGATTCTATGGTTGACGCTACTTCCTACGTGGGCACAGGCTGGCGGGCTTTTGTAGGGGATCTTCCCCTGGGAATTAAAACCGGCACAGCACAGATGATAGATCCGCAGACCGGGGCATACTCGAATACGAATTTTATCGCAAGCAGCATAGCCCTGCTCCCTGCAGATTCTCCTTCTTTGGTACTTTATCTTGCAGTAATAAAACCCCAGGGCGAAATTTATGGCGGCAGGATTGCCGCACCTCCCATCCGGGAAGCTGCAGAGGCGATTGTAAATTATCTTGGTATCCCACTGGGCAGAAATCCCCAGCTTGCTCATACCGGCGCGGTTTCCATACCCATAATTCCATATCCTGTTGTTGATGAAACAGTTCCTGATTTTTCAGGTGTTGCCAAGCGGCTGCTCCTCCCGCTTTTGTTAAGGGATGATCTTAGTTTCCATGTTATTGGAGACGGCTGGGTAGTACGCCAGAGCCCTCCCCCGGGAACTCCCATGATGCCTGGAACTTTAATTGTTTTGGAACTGGAATAGAGCTTTTACCTTTACTAAGTTACAATCCCTTTGCCCGGAGGGCTGCGGCGGACGACAAATTCCCCCTGAACAGCTCCGGTGTACTCTTTTGTTTGGGCTTTTCCGGCACGTGAATGAAGGTAGACCTGTGCACGAAAAGCTTTTTCGCCGGGCTCCGGTTCATTACGCTTCCAGTTACTGGATGGATCCAGAACCCAGGACTGGCAGTTATCCTGTAAATATGCTGAAAGATTGTCAAAAACCTGTTTTCGTAAATCCTCCTGTAAAACAGGAAACATAAGCTCCACCCGTCGTTCAAGGTTTCGGGTCATCCAGTCCGCACTGGCAAGGTATACTTCTTCGGCTCCGCCGTTTGCAAAATAGAAAATGCGGGAATGTTCCAGATAGTGATCGATGACGCTAATCACCGAAATATTTTCCGACAGATCCTTAATGCCCGGTACGAGCATACAGATCCCGCGAACAATCAACGAAACCTTAACGTCTGCCTGCGAGGCCCTGTATAGGGCCCGTATTATGTCCGGATCTGCAAGGCCGTTCATCTTTGCAATTATTCTGCCAGGCACTTCGGGGCTGGAACGGTTTGCCTCGCGCTTAATTAGTTCCAGGATCTTTTGTTTCAGGGCAGTTGGCGCAATAACAAGCCTGGTCATGGACTGGGGCGCTGAATAACCTGTAATCATGTTAAAAAGCAGCCCTGCATCATAGGCAATGTCTTCGCGGGAAGTGAAAAGGGAAATGTCTTCATAGGTTTTTGCGGTTTTATCGTTATAGTTGCCGGTGGAAATATGTACATAACGTTTTATTCTTTCGTATTCCTTGCGCATAACTATGCAGATCTTGGCATGTACTTTAAGTCTTGCAAGGCCGTATATTACAATTACCCCTGCCCTTTCCAGCCTGTTTGCCCAGTAAATATTGCGTCCTTCATCAAACCTTGCCTTTAGCTCCATAACTACTGTGACGTGTTTGCCGTTTATACTTGCCTGCTCCAGGGCCCGGACTATGGGAGAATCCCCGCTCGTTCTATATAGAGTGGTTTTGATTGCTGCAACAGAAGGATCGGCGGCGGCTTCCTGAAAAAAACGTACGACAGGGTCAAAAGATTGATAGGGCAAATGCAAAAGAAGATCCCTCTGGCTTATAAGGTCCCAAAGGGGCAGGTCTTCTGAAAAGTCAGGGTGTGAGTAAATTTTCCATGGTTTTTCCCTTAAATGATCAAAACCCCGTAGCTGCTCATTAAGAACTTCCAGATTTAAGGGGCCGGCCACCTCAAAAAGATCATCTTCTTCAAGGGATAGTTTAACAGCCAGATTGTCCCGGATGGTTTTGCTGCCGGGTGTATAGACCATGCATACGGGCATGGACCTGTCCCGGTCTTCAAGTACTTCCTCAAGGGCTTCAATGAAATCTTCGTCTCTCTGTTCATCTATCGAATAATTTGCGTCCCTGTTTACCTTAAAAACAAGGCTCTCTTTAATTGTGAAACCCGGGTAAAGGTAACTTCCGAAAGCCTGCACCAGATCCTCAAGCAGAACCCAGGAAGAGGTAGAACTTTCCATATCCCTTGGCAGCCAGATGATGCGATCGGACATTTTGGGAATACGAAGCATGGAAATACATTCTTCTCCTGTTTTTTCAAACGACAGTAGAAAGGCAACATGAAGGGAACGATTGTCAATCGTGGGGAGAGGGTCTTCATCTTCGAGCCTTAGGGGAGTAAGCAGCGGATAAATTTCTTTGACAAAGTAGGCTTCAAGGTAATTCCGTTCGGCGCCGGCCCATTCTTTGGGGCGCAAATAACGCAAGCCGCCTTCGGCAAGGCCTGGAAGAACTTCATCTTTCAAGGTTCTAAACTGGCGGTTTAATATGGAGCGGACTTTGCTGTTGATTCTTTCGAGCAGATCCTTTGAATTATGCTCAAAGGTATCCAGCTCTTCGGCCCTTTTCAGGGCTGCTACCCTGACCATGTAAAATTCGTCAAAATTGGTGGAAACGATGGAAAGGTATTTTAGCCTTTCAAGCGGAGGCAGGTTCATTCTAAGCCCTTCTCCAAGCACACGCTCATTAAAGTCTACCCAGGAAAGACCACGGTCAAGGAAAATAGGAGAAGGTGCATTAGTATTAAGGTCATTATCAACATTTTTCATTAATTTACCACTATTTTGTATCCAAATACTTCTTCAAACAAAACACCTTTTTCACCAAGCCCGGAAAATTCCAGACTTATGTCCTTGGCACCCTCAGTATGAAGTACTATTGTTTCGCTTTTCTTTTCTATAGCTTTTACTTGTACAGCTTGAGTATAGCTTCGATCCAGAGCGTCCGCCACCCTGAGTATGGAAACCATTTTTAAAACAAGAATACGTTCTTCTCTTTGAAGTGCGATATAATCAATATCTCTGGGAGAAGGCGTTGACCCCCTATGATAGTGTATTACGTTGCCAATAATATCAAGCTCTTCCCGCTTAAGGCCAAAAATTTCCGAGTTGGCAATAATGTACTGGCCGTGTAAATTATGGCTGGAACCCCTGATAAACTTGCCAATCTCATGAAGCATGGCCGATGCTTCCAGCATCATACGCTCGCGCCGGTTCATGCCGTGTTCTGTTTCCATGACATCAAAGATGGTCATACACAGGGAAGCCACATAACGGCCATGGGCTTCGTCAATATGGTATTTACGTCCCAGGCTCACAACAGAAGCGAAGATCTGGGAAAAAAATTCGTCTTGTAATACAGGGTCTACCCCCTGTACCAGATCAATTAAAAGGCCCTCCCGGATTGAAATTCTGGGAACTACAACCTGAGCCGCCCTGGTTCTATCAAGAATGAGCTTATAAACCAACAGTCCTGGAATAAATGTTTCCGCCTCCCAGAGAGTCATCTGAAGACGTTGCATACATTCTTCAATCGTATAATCCTGGACTTCCCTGACAAACTTTGTAAAAACGTCCCTTGAGATTACCCAGCATTCCTCGTTAAAGTGGATGCCTACCTGGGATGCGGCTATGTTGGCTTCAAGTCCTACAACAACAAAAGTACGCACATGTGCAAGATCCAGCTCTGAGTTAAGTATATCAGAAGCACTTTTAATTTTTTCAGCCACATAGCGCTCATGCATACGTGAAGCACCCAGCCGGGAGCCTTGATCGATAAGAATGGTTCCCAGCTTAATACTGTGGGCTGCTACCATCTGGCCCCGGCGCAGAAGCATTATTTCGGTTGAACCTCCGCCCATTTCAAGAATCATGGAATTGGCACGCCAGAACAAAGGCAAATTGTTTTTAAGGGCAAAGCGCACAGCAAGATAAATTAAGCGGTTTTCCTCAATACCTTCAACAATACTTAAATCCAGGCCCGTCTCCTGCTTAACCCTGTCAACAAAGATATCACGGTTGCGAGCTTCCCTCAGGGCGCTTGTCGCAATGACATGGACATCCTGGTCTTCTATGCCCCAACCTCGCAGGAATTCACAGAGATTTTTCAGTAGTGCTATGCATTCAAGAAAAGATTCCCTTGAAACCTGTCCCGTCGTGAAAACGTCCCTGCCAAGGGAAACAGGTTTGCTT
>Ga0099364_10013128_pt1 | contig 11135 bp, 6 predicted proteins | sample TergutTh196P3_FD_73070 | JGI IMG/M metagenome (GOLD analysis project Ga0099364, IMG submission 73070) | Microcerotermes parvus P3 segment gut microbial communities from Pointe-Noire, Republic of the Congo - Th196 P3 | ecosystem: Host-associated > Arthropoda: Insects > Digestive system > Gut ... | reverse complement strand
CTTTTTAAGGAAGCCATACATATGCCCAAGTTCGATGATTGGATTGTAGATGTTGAATCCGTTCCCGTTCCCTGTGACGAGCAATCCATAAAGGAAGTCGTATAGCTCCTTGTTGCTTTCGAGGTTTTTCTGTATGTCGTCGAACAGCGTGCTCCTCTCGTCAAGCATGATTTTGACAGCTTCCTGCACCCCCTGCGGCGACCAGTCTTTAGCGAGATTCATATCAATGCATTGGCATATCCTCGATACCAAGAATGGATATCCACTTGTGTAGCCGTATACTTCTTCGGCTATGGCAGGGATATTCATGCCAGTGTGACGGTCCGCTTCATACTCCGAGAGCATCGTGGCTATCTCTGCCGGATCAAATGACATATCTATGTCAAAATTCGCCGCTATGTTCCATGGCGAGTTGTAGAGTTTGTTCTCCGTCGCCGAAGGCGTGTAGACCCCCTCGTTTATCAGCTTCAGCTTTATGTTCCTTATGTCGTACACCCCCGCGAGTATGACGCTATGAAAGGTGTGGTCCTCATTTTGCTCACGCTTTAGGTATTTGTCGCGGAGCAGTCCCAAAAAGTGCAGATATGTCCTGTTGTCGCTCGTCTTGTCCACCTCGTCGATCATCAGCACTATTTTTTTATCCTCGGTCATTTTGGTTATGTGCGCACCCAGCTCTTCAAAACCCGACACATCTTCGTTAAGCCAGCGTTCCCTATACTCTTCGGATACGCCGGCGAATCCCAGTGCCCTATGGGTCAATCTTAAAAACATTTGGCAAAACGCGGCGGCCGACTCGAAACTCTCATCGCCAAGCCCCTCGAAGCTTATCGATGCCACGGTATATTCATCCTTCAGCGCTTTCTTCAGAAGCGACAGCGTCGTCGTCTTGCCGTACTGCCTCGCTCGGTTTATAGTGAAGTAGTCGCCGTAGTCGACCATCCCTTTAATCTGCGCCAGCTTGCCGCTTATATCGACCATGTAATGCTTTTCTGGTATGCACACACCCGTCACGTTAAATCTCTTCATGCGCAGCGCCTCCTAGCAATTCATAATGCATAATTCATAATGCATAATTATCTGATGGCTGATTTTTGCCCCTACGAAGTTTTCATGGGGTATTTTACACTATAGGTCTCTTATCCCATTCATCGCCCAAAATCCGAACATTCATGCTTCTTCCGAAAACACTTTATGCGTCTACTTTACCACATGTTTCTGCTTTTCACAATAAGGCGTCACGGGGTAGTTTGTAATTTGTAATTTGCCCCCCTTGCCCCCCGCCTCGATTTGTGATATCTTTGAACATATAAGAAATCCAACCGTCCAATTAATTATGCATTATGAATTATGCATTGAAAAAAGGTGGGTGATACTTTTGAATACGGAGGATGCAATAGTCTATCATGGGTCTACATCGATGATCGACAAGATAGAGGTCGCAAAAGGAAAACCCTACAAAGATTTTGGGCGCGGGTTTTATGTCACAAAGTCCAAACGCCACGCCAGCAACATTGCACTAAGGAACAGGCGCATTGAGATGGAAAGATTTGGAAGAGCCTGTGAAGCCTATCTCTGCACATACAAAATGAACATGACCGGATTGCGCGATTTCAACGTGAAGATTTTTACTGATGCGGATGTGGAATGGGCGGAGTTTGTCCTTGCGAACCGCAAAGCCCGTAACCGTACACACAATTATGATGTGGTTATCGGACCAACAGCGAACGACGACACTATGGTTGTGATAAATGCCTACTTGGACGGTCTTTATGGCGAGGTGGGCAGCGATGACGCTTTTAGACTTCTGTTGAGGAACATTGAAGCCGAGAAGTTGCCGGAGCAGATTTATTTTTCTTCTGACGAAGCTACCGGTTTACTAATTCCGAAAGGGCCGGTGACGAAGCTGTGAAAGGATTTAGATTTTTGGTGGATTCCAAAGCCACGCGAATTTGCGAGGCTTACGCAACAAGAAGAGATATATCATTGGATGAGGCTATGAAGGTTTTTTTGGGCTCCGCCACATATAGAACGCTGAACATTGCAGAGACAGGGCTCTATTTGGAAGTGTTTGAGTTTGTCTACGATATGTTTTTGGAAGAGAAGGGAGAGATGCTATCGTGAGCCGTAGTACATTGATTGACCCTGTTGCGTTCTTACAGATTCATATAGTGCGTTTGTTTATTGAACGGCATAGTCTAAGCGCGGAAGATTTTCTTGCGTTGGATCGGGAGAAGGATATAATCGGATTTCTTCGCTTGGGGTACGAACCATTTCATTTGACGGGTGACGAGGGCATTCTTGAAGAACTCGACGCTTACGTGTATGGAAATTCCGCCCACGCATTGTGATATAGTTGAACATAGAAATTATGCATTATGAATTATGCATTGAAAAAAGGTGGTGTTATAAAAAATGAAAAGATTGCCATTGGGTATACAGAACTTCAGGGAGATCGCCGAGGGCGGCTATGTCTACGTGGATAAAACCGAGCATATCTATAGGCTGATAAATGGGACGAAGAACAATTTCCTGTCGCGCCCGAGGAGGTTCGGGAAATCGCTGCTGCTCGACACGATAGGCGAGGTGTTCAAAGGCGAGAAAGAGCTGTTCAAGGGGCTGTGGATATACGACTCGGGCTACGACTTCCCTAAGCACCCGGTAATCAGGCTCGACATGAGCAACATCCCCAACGAGACACTCAAAGTCCTGAAGGACTCGTTATTGGAAGAGTTAACCGATCAAGCAGACAGAGAGAAGCTTAATATAAGCGGAAAAACACCGGGGACTTTGTTAAAACGTCTGATATTAAGCCTGCACGAAAAATATGGCGAGCGCGTCGTCGTGCTGATAGACGAATATGACAAGCCGATACTCGACCACGTCAACGACCATAAGAAAGCAAACGCGAACCGCGAAGCCTTGAGCGGATTTTACGGCATACTCAAGTCGATGGACGCGCATCTGAGGTTCGTATTCATCACGGGAGTGTCGAAATTCACGAAGACATCCATATTCTCGGGACTCAACCACCTGACGGACATAACAATGGAAGAGGACTATGCGAACATCTGCGGCATCCCCATAGACAGCCTAGACGAATATTTCGGCGAACATATCGAAAACCTGAGGACAAACAAGAGGTTTGCGGACCGAGCAGACTTGAAGGAATCCATCCTAGCGTGGTACGACGGCTACTCATGGGACGGGGAAACAAGGCTTCTCAACCCCTTTTCGCTGCTCAATTTCCTAAACTCGAAAAAGCTCTCCGCATATTGGTTCTCAAGCGGCAGTCCGAGGTTCCTGATGGAACTGATAAAGAACAAGCCGGAGTCGTACCTGACACTAATGAACACCAAAATTTCAGAAGACATGCTCGATTCCATCGAAATAGAGAAAATAACCATAGAACCTCTGTTGTTCCAAACGGGCTATCTGACGGTGGACGAGATACGGTTTGAAAACGACGATATAAACTATCTGCTGAAGATACCGAACAACGAAGTCAGGAGGGCGTTCAACCTGCACGTACTGTCCACGCTGACAGAATGCAGCGACGTCAGCGTGGGACGTGCGCGTACGGACATAGCCGAGGCGCTGGAAGAGGGCGACCTCGAACATTTTCTTGATATACTGCGCGGCCTGTTCGCGTCGATCCCATACAACCTTCACGTCAATAACGAAGCATACTACCATTCTATATTCTACGCGGTGATGAACGTGCTAGGCATGGACATGGACGTGGAAGTCTCGGTGTCGAAAGGCAGGGTGGATGCCATTATTGAGATTGAGGACAAAGCGTACGTGATGGAGTTCAAGTATAAGAACTGCCCGCCCGACGCAAGCGACGAAGAGAAGCAAACGCTGTTCGACAAAGCGCTGGGCGAAGGGATGGAGCAGATAGAAACAAAAGGCTACGCGAACAAATTAATCGGCAGCGGCAAAACCGTATACAAAGCGGCATTCGCGTTTCTAGGCAGGGACAACATAGAGTTGAGACTTGAGACTTGAGAAAAAAGATAAGGTGCCTCTAATTAATACTCATAATCCATTCAAAAGCGCCGGCGGTTTTTGTCCGAACCCGTCGGCGCGTAATACGGCCTTTTTTCGTCGAGTCTTGAGCAAAATTTTTCTTGTCGCGGATTACGGTTTGTGATAAACTGTGGGGAAGCGAAAATGCATGAAAGGGATGCCGCGGCTGCTCCCCGGCCCCACGGCAAACAGCGCCCATCAGAATGGAGAGAATAGTATGCCCCTGAATAAAGACATAAAGAAAGTCATGGTCATTGGGTCAGGCCCCATAGTCATCGGGCAGGCCGCCGAATTCGACTACGCAGGCACGCAGGCATGCCGCGCCCTGCGCGAGGACGGCCTTGAGGTCGTGCTCGTCAACTCAAACCCCGCGACGATAATGACCGATAACCTGATGGCGGACAGGATATACATAGAACCGCTGACGATACCGGTGCTTGAGAGGATAATCAAAAAAGAAAAACCCGACAGCCTGCTCTCAACTCTCGGCGGCCAGAACGGATTGACGCTCTCCATGCAGCTTGCCAAATCCGGCTTTCTGGAAGAACAAGGCGTGCGCCTGCTTGGGGCGGACCCCGAAACGATAGACAAGGCCGAAGACCGGAAACTTTTCAAGGAAACTATGATAGACATCGGCCAGCCTGTCATACCGTCAAAGGTCGTGACCACGTTGAAGGACGCGCAGGATTTTGCCGAAGAGATCGGCTTCCCGCTCATCATACGCCCGGCCTTCACTTTGGGCGGCTCCGGCGGCGGCATGGTCAACAATATCGAGGAACTCAACGAGATAGCAGCCGGCGGCATCCGCATGTCACCGATAGGCCAGATCCTTGTTGAACAATCGATTGCCGGATGGAAAGAAATAGAATTCGAGATAATGCGCGACTCAATGGATAACATCATCGCCGTGTGCCCGATGGAAAACGTGGATCCCGTCGGCGTCCACACCGGCGACAGCATAGTCGTCGCCCCCGCAATGACGCTTTCAAACGGCGAATTCCAAATGCTGCGAAAGGCCAGCCTCGACATTGTCCGCTCACTTAGGGTAGAGGGTGGCTGCAACGTCCAGCTCGCGCTGGACCCTGACACCGGCGACTATATGGTCATTGAAGTCAACCCGCGCGTTTCGCGCTCGTCGGCGCTTGCCTCGAAAGCGACCGGCTACCCGATAGCCAGGGTCGCGACGAAAGTTGCGATCGGCTACGCGCTTGACGAAATCAAAAACTCCGCCTCAAGCGGTACGAACATGTTCTTTGAGCCCGTGGTCGATTATGTCGTCGTCAAGTTCCCGAAATGGCCGTTTGATAAATTCGTTTACGCTAAACGCACGCTTGGCACGCAAATGAAAGCCACCGGCGAAGTCATGGCGATTGGGGCAACATTCGAGGAAGCTATGATGAAAGCCGTTCGGGGCGCGGAAATCGGCAAGGACTGCTTCATCGACAAGGTCTGCGAAAACCAGAGCGCGGAGACGATACGCGCCCGCCTGCACGACTGCACGGATGAGCGGATCTTTGTCGTTTACGAGGCGCTCCGGCGCGGCTTTTCATTCGATGAAATCTACGACATCACAAAAATCAACCATTGGTTCCTCGACAAGCTGAACAATCTTGTCGATATGGAGAAAACGCTGACGGCCGCCTCAAAGAATGCAGAATGCAGAATGCAGAATGCAGAATTATCTGTCCCCTCCGAGGTTTACCTCGCTGCGAAGCGGATGGGGTGGCCGGATGCGGTCATTGAGCGCTTGTCGGGGCAAAAAATCGCAAACCCGCGCCGGGCGGCATATAAAATAGTCAATACCTGCCCTGCGGCGGCCACGTCCGACACGCCGTATTTCTACTCATGCTTCGATGGCGAAAACGAAGCGGCGGATTATATAAAGACTCTGGACCAGGACAGGAAAACAGTCATCGTGTTCGGCTCCGGCCCCATACGCATCGGCCAGGGCATCGAGTTTGACTATGCGTCGGTTCACTGCGTCTGGGCGTTAAAAGACGCCGGCTGCGACGTCGTTATCGTCAACAACAACCCCGAAACGGTCTCGACGGACTTCGATACTGCCGACAGGCTATATTTCGAGCCGCTGACCAATGAGGACGTCCATAACATCATTGCGACGGAAAACCCATATGCCGTGGTCGTGGCTTTTGGCGGGCAGACGGCCATCAAACTCACGTCATATCTGAACAAAATAGGCATGAGAATCCTCGGGACGCCTCCTGACAGCATCGACGCCGCGGAGGATCGGGAGCGGTTTGACGCCTTGCTTGAAAAATTGAACATCCTCAGGCCGGAGGGCTACACGGTCATGACGGAAGAGGAGGCGGTTGACGTCGCGGAGCGCATAGGCTATCCGGTATTGATGCGCCCGTCATACGTTCTCGGCGGACAGAACATGATAATCGCGTTTTCCGAGGCTGACATTCGCGAATACATGGAAATAATCCTCAGGTTGAACATTGAAAACCCGGTGCTCATTGATAAATACCTCGGCGGCACGGAACTGGAAGTCGACGCAATCTGCGACGGGACAGACATACTGATCCCGGGCATAATGGAACATGTCGAGCGCGCGGGCGTCCACTCCGGCGATTCGATCGCGGTATACCCGGCTTGGAACGTGGATGACGACATGAGCGACAAAATAGTAGACCACACGAAGCGTCTCGCGACCGCCTTAGGCGTCGTGGGCATTGTCAACATCCAGTATTTGCTGAGCGAAGGGGATTTGTATGTCATCGAAGTCAATCCCCGCTCGTCGCGGACCGTGCCATATATCAGCAAGGTCACAGGCGTCCCGATGATCGATTTGGCAACCCGCTGCCTGCTCGGAGAAAACCTGCCGGCGCTTGGCTTCGGGATCGGCCTTTACAAACAGCCGCCGTACGTCGCGGTCAAAGTCCCCGTCTTCTCGTTTGAAAAACTCATCAACGTCGATACACAGCTCGGCCCCGAAATGAAATCCACCGGCGAAGTGCTCGGCATAGCGACCACTCGCGAAGAGGCCCTTTACAAAGGGATGCGCGCGGCGGGGTACAGGATGAACAAAGAAGGGGGCATCTTTATCTCGGTCCGCAATCAAGATAAAGCGGAAATCATCCATGTCGCCCGCAAATTCGCAAAGCTCGGCTTTACGATATACGCGACCGGCGGGACGGCGGACCGTCTCAAAAGCGTCGGCCTTGACGCTGTGACGGTCAGCAAGATATATGAAAGCGAAAACAATATACTGCCGCTCATCGAAAGCGGAAAGGTGAGTTATGTCATATCCACATCGACAAAAGGCCGCAACCCCGACCGCGACAGCGTAAAAATGCGCCGCAAGGCGGTGGAGCGCGCCATACCGTGCCTTACGTCGGTAGACACCGCGGACGCCGTCGCGGACTGCCTGCTCAGCAAATATTCCCAGACAACGATTGAGCTCGTTGACATCAACAACATGCGCCCTGAAAAGAGGAAGCTCCCGTTTACGAAAATGCAGACTTGCGGCAACGACTACATCTATTTCAACTGCTTTGAGACCGCGATAACGGATCCCGAAAGCGTCAGCATACGCCTTTCAGACCGACATCTTGGCATCGGCGGCGACGGGGTCGTGCTGATTGAAAAAACGGACATGGCCGACGCCTCCGCCAGGATTTTCAACATGGACGGCACGGACGGCGGAGTCGGCGGGAATGCCATGTGCTGTGTCTGCAAGTATCTTTATGATGAAAAAATCGTCCAAAAACCCGATATGCTGATCGAAACCGACGGAAACATCCGGCACGCGCGGGTTTTCACGACCGGCGGCCAGGTCTCAAAAGTGACGGTCGACATGGGTAAGGTTGACTTTTCACCCACAGGCGTGCAGGTCGCTCTGGATGGCGACAGTGTTATAAACAGGCCCGTCAACATCGGCGGCAAGGAATACGCGATAACCTGCCTGTCAATAGGAAACTCCCATTGCGTCGTGTTTTCACCTGATATAAAAAGCCTTGATTTAAAGGAACTGGGGCCGATATTTGAGAACGACCCCATATTCCCCAATCGGGTGAACGCCGAATTTGTCATGGTCCTGGATGAAAGAACGCTATTCGTCCGCGTGTGGGAACGCGGGAACGGCGAGACACAGGGCTGCGGCACCGGCGCCTGCGCCGCGGCAATCGCCGCCATTGAAAACGGCTACTGCAAGAAGGACGCGGACATTACGGTAAAACTGCCTGGCGGCGATTTGACGGTGCGTTACTCGGACGAAGGCATTTTTATGACCGGAAGCGCCATGAAATGCTTCGACGGGACAATTGAAATATAAAGAAACAACAACACAAAATTGTAAAAAATCAGTAAAATAGCATAATATTTTACTGTTTTTTTCTACAATATTGTGTATAATACTGTTTATAATAAATCATGTTTTGCGGTTCCGGCGCAGCCGGGAGCAAAACGATATCATTAAATCGTATATATGATTGCGTAGCAATCATTATATCATGAGATGAAGGAGGTTCCGTTATGGCTGAGCAAAAGGAATGCATCGCTATGCTGCTTGCCGGCGGCAGAGGCTCCAGGCTCAAATCGCTGACGGAGCAGATCGCGAAACCCGCCGTTACTTTTGGGGGGAAATACAGGATCATAGATTTTCCGCTCACCAACTGCGTCCGTTCGGGAATTGACACCGTCGGCGTGATGACGCAATACCAACCCCTGCTGCTGCACGACTACATTGGAAAAGGACAGCATTGGGATTTAGACACGCTCACGGGCGGAGTGTCCATACTTCCGCCCCACAGCAAACCGGGCAGCACCACCTGGTACAGCGGCACTGCGAACGCTGTGTATCAAAACCAGGACTTTATTGAATCTTTCCACCCCGAGTACCTTCTGGTCCTTGCCGGCGACCACGTCTATAAGATGGACTATTCCGCCATGTTGGATTACCACAAGAGCACCTGTTCGGATTGCACGATAGCGGTCATCGAGGTCCCGCTCAAAGACGCCACCCGTTTTGGCATCATGAATACCGCCCCGGACGATAGCGTAATCACTTTCGAGGAAAAGCCGGAGTTCCCGAAGAACAATCTAGCATCTATGGGAATCTACATATTCAACTGGAAAGTTTTAAGCGAATACCTATATGAAGATGAGAAAGACCCCGAATCGTCGCACGACTTTGGCAAAGACATCATCCCGACCATGCTGCGGGAAAACAAAAAAATGTTCGCCTACCGGTTCGACGGGTATTGGAAAGACGTCGGGACCGAGGAGAGCCTTTGGCAGGCGAACATGGACCTTCTGGACGACATGCACCTCGGCCTCAAAGGCTGGAACATACTGTCTAAAACGGCGGGGCGCCCGCCCCACTACATCGCCCCCACCGGCAGCATCAAAAACACGCTTATCACCGAAGGCTGCGAAATATACGGCGCTGTCGAAAACAGCATTCTGTCCTGCGGCGTCATCGTTGAGTCCGGCGCCGTCGTCAGGGATTGCGTTATCATGGAAAACGCCCACATCCATAAAAACGCCGTAATAAATTATGCGATTCTTGACGAAAACACGGTCGTCCGCGAGGGCGCCCTTGCCGGTTCTCCGAGGGAGAACGGCGGCAAGCTGTCGGTATACGCCCGCGGAAGCGTGATCGAATAGGGTGCAACTATCAGTCTTCTGTGTACGGCAGTGATGTGTCGATGGTTATGTTTCGCGTTGCGTTATCGTATCCGACTCCGACATCAAGCAATCTCATCACATCGCGCAGTCTCATGAAGTTGTTGCCGCCAATCAAGTAGGCAGTTATTTCTACAGGCGTTCCGTCTTTTGAGATGTTTATGGCTGTGTTCGGCGTTGCGGATTTTGAAGTTCCATCGCCCGGTACCATCTCGCCGCCGTCCGGCACATACGGCTGACCGCTTGTTAGCGTTATCGCCCTTGTCGCGTCGTCATAGCCAACGGAGAATTGCTTGTTTGTGCCATTTAGCACATACGCCAGATCGCGCAGCTTGAAGAAATTGTTGCCGTCGATGAAATACGCTTCAAATGCCGCAGCCGTGCCGTTGACGAATACCGTTGACTGCGTGGGATTGACGGTGATTGCGGGATTCGGCGTTGGAGCAGGTGAGGGTGATGGCGAGGGTGAGGGTGATGGCGAGGGTGAGGGTTGAGAGCCGGAAGACGCGGAGCGTGTGATTGCCACGGCGACCGTAAGCTCCCGCCCGGGGGCTGTGATATATCTGCCATCGTAATAAAGGGAGGAAGACGCTCCGCCATCGAGATTCATAGCGTTTACCGCGCCCATGTTCAACGCGATCTCCGCTAATTGAGCGACTGTGACTCCGGGCACTGTGCCGATGAACAGTTTGTTGTCTGCGGTGACTCCGATAAAGCTTCTGGGCGCCGAGTTTTCCAGGATTTTTACGTCTCTTGAGCCTTGATCATAATAGTCGGTTCGAATCCTGCTGTTCTCAACGATTATTTGACCGCCTGCTATTTTCGTATCATATTCCTCCCATGACGCATCTTCATATGTGACCTTGTATTCCACTTTGTCGCCTACGGCATATGTCTGTATTGATCCGGGAGTTCCGGGAGATGCCAGAGTGAATCCATCTGAGTGTATCGGTCCCGAACCGTTTACGATTTGTGTGACGACGCCGTTTCTGACGACAATTGAAATCCTTGATGCTTCCGGTGTGGATGAGCCGAAGTGTGTGGTGTATATGCATATTTCTTCGGGATTATTGAATGTGTGGTTTATTGCCCATATGTCCAGCGGTGGTCTGTATAGCGCGGCGTCACCTTCGCGGCTCATTTTTATCTGCGGAGTGAGCTGCCCCATTTTTACCCGGTTATTCGAGTTGAAGCCCATTACGATTTCGCTTCCGCCGGTTTTTATATACTCACCGTCGCGCTGCAGTATGCCGAAGAAAACGTTGCTTCCGCCGTATCCGGGTCCTGCAGGGTCGAAGAAGGCTCCGTTTATTGCTGCAAGAACTTCTGTGTCCGAGGTCCTTGCCGATTCCGCAATAGCGTTTAGCGGGGCGGTAGTAAGCAATCTGCCGTTCGCGACTACGGGTTGCACGTTGATTCGGGAGTTATTCAAATCCGCCCAGATAATCTGAGCCGTT
>Ga0099364_10013127_pt1 | contig 11135 bp, 9 predicted proteins | sample TergutTh196P3_FD_73070 | JGI IMG/M metagenome (GOLD analysis project Ga0099364, IMG submission 73070) | Microcerotermes parvus P3 segment gut microbial communities from Pointe-Noire, Republic of the Congo - Th196 P3 | ecosystem: Host-associated > Arthropoda: Insects > Digestive system > Gut ... | reverse complement strand
CGCATCCAAAGCCGGTCTGAAAAAGAATGCCGCCCTGGAAAAACTTTCCTCGGGCTTGCGGATCAATCGCGGCGCCGACGACCCGTCCGGATTGATCATTTCCGAGTTGCTGCGTTCGCGCATCTCTGGTTACGAGCGGGCTCTCAGGAATACCCAGGAGACCAGTAACGTCATGTCCATCGCCGAGGGCGGTCTGTCCAGCGTCTCGTCGATGCTCACCAAGATGAAAAGCCTGGCCGTCCATGCCCTGAACTCCGGCATCACCTCCGGGGCGCAGGTTTCGGCTGATCAGATGGAGCTGAATTCGGCCCTGTCAACCATCCAGCGCGTTGTTTCCACCACCAATTACGCCGGCGCCAATCTGCTTGACGGCGCCCGCGGCTTTACTTACGCCACCCAGGACCCGGGAAATCTCATCGACAGGACCGGCACTTCCATCGCCGGCATTTCCGGAACCGCTTCCCGCGAGGTCGCGATTAGCTTTGCCGGCGGCGCTTCGGCCCAGGCGGAGCGGGCCTACAGCGAGGCTGATTTCGGTGGCGCCGTTTTGGCGGAGGCGCAGGAATTCACCATTCTCGGCAACGACGGCGCTCGCAGCTTCTCCTTTGCCGCCGGCACCTCGGTGGCGGACATGGCGGATCAGATCAATCAGGCCGCCGGTTCCACCGGCGTCAACGCCTATGCCATTCGGGACGATGGTTCCGGCGCCACTTCCATCCGCCTGGCCTCCGCCGAATACGGCGCCGACGCTATGCTCCGGGTGGATCAAGCTGTCGGAAGCGGTTTTGCCGCCGCCGGCGATGCCGTCCTCCGCTATGGCCGGAACGCCTCTGTTTCGGTGAACGGCACCGACGTGATCACCAACGGATTGACGGCGAATGTCGCCACCGCTGATCTTAACGCAACCATATCCTTCCAGGCCGACGCCATCGCCCAAACCGGTTATGACCAGGACAGCCTCATCAACGCGGGGCAGGCCCAAAGCGCCAGGCTGACGGACATCAGGGGCGGCATGCAGCTTCAACTGGGCGAGGGTTCAGGCGGCCAGGAAAGGCAGGCCATTTCCCTCGGCAACTACAATCCGGCCGTGCTGGGGCAGGTTGCCGTGGACGGCCGGACTTACAGCCTGAACGATCTCTACAGCGGCGGCGCCGCCTCGCTCGCCAATAATCCCGGGTTAGCCATGCGGATTATCGATCAGGCCATTGCTGACGTCTCCGCCGGCCGGGCCAACATCGGCGCCTATCAGGCCAACGCGCTGGAGACCAACGCCAACAACCTGATGGTGGCGATAGAAAACACCACCGCCACCGAATCCTCCATCCGCGACACCGACATGGCCATGGCCATTACCTTGTACATCAAGAACAAATTGCTGGAAGACGCTGGCCTGAGAGGCGTCCAGAACGCCAATATGAACGCCAACAACGTGGCGAAGCTCCTGGGCGGCGGTTTGGGCGGCTGAATCCGGCGAAAAATGCGTTGCGGGGAAAATGCGAAGCGGGGTGTCCCGGGAAAAGGAACGCCCCGCTTTTTTGTGCAATGACGGTTATCTTACGCCGCTTCGGTTACGCTGTAGGCTGCGCTGGTAACGGAATATTCCACGCTCAGGCTGAATTCGCGCACAAAGCCGTAATTCATGATTCCACCCGCGGCTTGGGTGCGGAAGCCGAGCAGGCGTTCCTTCAAGGCGTCGATATTGTCCTTGATGGCGGTTATGGGATCCTCGGCATAGGAGTTCTTGAAGCCGGAAAGGGTGTTGCCGGCATCGACCAGGGCGGCTCGGGCCGCCATGACTGCGAAGCGGCTGACCAGGGTGTTGTCGTTGCTGAAGGCTTGCTGAAGGTTGGCGGCCAGGGTTTTGTTGACGCCGGTCACGGTCATGCCGCCCACTCCGTCCAGACCCATGGTGAACATGTCGGAAGATCCCAATCCCATCAGGGACGACAGCTTGCCGAAAGCTCCGGCAAAACCGGTGAAGTCGGCCATAAAATCGGCTTCCACCTCTTCGAGGCTCTTGGTCTTCCGCCTGACATCGGAGTCGGGATAGATGATCTTGAACACATCAAGTTCCCGGATGCGCTTGACCAGTTCCCGGGCCTGTTCGGAAACGTCAAGCTGATCGTCCGCTTTCAGGCTGGAAAGGGCCGACATGCCCCCGGTTATCTCCAGATACGATCCGGAAACGCTCAGGCCGGCGGAAGCGGTCTGGAGGCTGGCGGCGTGGGTATAGGCGGCGATGTTGGCGGTGAAATTGTTGACAAGCATGGTCGGTTCCTTTCCGGAAGAAAGATATACCGGAGTGCGCGGGAAATTCGGTTTTTTGATCTTGTAACCTGCGCGCGCACTGCCGGCAATAGGTTAGAGAAACCGAAATTTCAAGTAGCTTCAGCATAAATTTCAAATCACGTCAATCCGGTAAGAACGCAACCCTCTTGCCAAAAAAAATCCCCCGCCAAGGACACAATTCCTTTGGCAGGGGCGTGGGAGGAGGAAATCTTTAGTTTTTTTTATGCTTGTCACTCCAACAACTTGTTTCTTATACGGTTGTTTTATCGACGATTGTTGGGGAAAAATTGAGGCAAAAAATATTTTTTCATTATTTTTACCGTCCCGTAATCGCCTCAAAAAATATCGTCGCGGAAATCAACCTGCCCAATCCGGCAAGGCTTGCCGGCCAGCCGGCGATTTTTGTTCCCGCGCGACGGAAACACGGGAGGACAAAAAATAATGGATCGGCGGAAACAATTCACTATCATTGTCACGGGCCGGGGCGTGCGGTCGGGACGCTTCGTTTTGCCGTTCGCCGGCATGAAAGGGAAAATCACATGGCAAAGAATGTTGCGGTTGTTGGCGCGACCGGCGCGGTAGGCCAGGAGATGCTCAACTGCCTAGAAAAGAGAAACTTCCCCGTGGGGGAAGTGAAAGCGCTGGCCTCGGTCCGTTCCGCGGGGAAGAACATTCAATTCAAAGGCAAGGCCCTGACTATCGCCGAAACCACCGCCGAATCATTCGAGGGCATGGATATCGTCCTTATGGCGGCGGAATCGGATCAGTCCAGGGAATTCAGCCCGCTGGCGGTCAAGGCCGGCGCGGTGGTGGTTGACAATTCCTCCGCTTACCGCATGGATCCGGACTGTCCCCTGGTTATTCCCGAAATCAACCCCGGCGCGATCAGGAGTCGTCCGAAAGGCATTATCGCCAATCCCAACTGCTCGACCATCATCATGAGCGTGCCGGTCTGGCCGCTCCATCAGGCGAATCCGGTCAAGCGAATCCTCGTCAGCACCTACCAAGCCGCCTCCGGCGCCGGCAAGCCGGCCATGGAAGAGCTGGAGGCCACCACCAGGGACTGGGCGGCGGGAAAGCCGATCGAGCCGAAGGTGTTCCCCTATCAACTGGCAATGAACCTGTTCTCGCACAATTCGAGCCTGGAGGCGAACGGCTACAATACCGAAGAAACCAAGATGACTCATGAAACGCGAAAAATCTTCGGAGTGCCTCAGCTGATGATCGCCGCCACCTGCGTCCGGGTTCCGGTCATGCGGGCGCACTGCGAGTCCGTCGCCCTCGAGTTCACGAACCCGATGTCCCCGGAGGAAGCGGCCGCCATCTTGGCCAAAGCGCCTGGCGTCAGTATCCTGGACGACCGGAAGAAAAACCGCTCGCCCCAGCCGCTGGACGCCTCCGGCCAGGACGATATACTGGTGGGCCGAATCCGTGAAGACATCAGTCTTCCCGGTCGCGGCTTGATGTTATGGGTGGCCGGCGACCAGATACTGAAGGGGGCGGCCCTGAACGCGGTCCAGATAGCCGAGCTGCTGTAAGGGAAGTTTTGCAGAAAAACGGGCTAACCGCCGCCCGTTTTCCTGTAAAATATAATCTTTTACCGTGCCGCGGGTTACATTTTCAATGCTTCATGTTGAAGCTGCTTGAAATTTCGGTTTCTCAAACCTATTGCCGGCAGTACGCGCGCAGGCTGCAAGATCAAAAAGCCGAATTTCCTGCGCACTCCGGTATATGCCAAAGAACCGAGTTGGCACAAATACGCTGCGGTAATCGCAAGCTTTTTATTTTGAACATTTGCCGCCAGTGGTCGGGCGGTAAATGTTCAAGACTTAAACTCAACTAAATCCCGAAAGGAGTTCACGCATGAAGATTGTGGTCGCTCCCAACGCTTTCAAGGACAGCCTCAGCGCCGATCAGGCATCGGAAGCCATATCCAGGGGCGTCAAGTCGGTTCTTCCGGACGCCGGAACCGTTCACATTCCCATCGCCGACGGCGGTGACGGTCTGTTCAACGTGTTCAATTCAGTTTTTGGCGGCGAGATCATCGATAACTCCGTGACCGGGCCTCTGTTCAATAAACTGGAGGCCCAGTTTCTCTTTATCCCGGCCTCAAAGACGGCCGTCATCGAAATGGCCCGGGCCAGCGGCCTGGCGCTCCTGAAGCCTGAAGATCGCGATGCCCGCGCCACCACCACCTTCGGCACCGGCGAGTTGGTCCTGGCGGCGGTGGAAAAGGGCGCCGGACATATCATCATTGGCATAGGCGGCAGCGCCACCAACGATGGCGGCATGGGATTCGCCGCCGCCCTCGGCATAAGATTTCTGGACGCTGCGGGCGGGGAAGTGCGTCCCATCGGCGAGGACCTGCCGAAAGTCAGTAGAATAGACCTGGCGGGACTGAAAATCGATCCTGCGAAAATAACCTTTGAAACGGTTTGCGATGTCGACAACCCGCTTTGCGGTCCGCGCGGCGCCGCCGCCGTCTACGGTCCGCAAAAGGGCGCCAAGCCCGACGACGTAAAGTATCTGGACGCCGGTCTCGCCAATTTGGCCGAATGCGTCAAGCGGGACCTTGGCAAGGATATTTCACTCATGGCCGGAGCGGGCGCGGCCGGTGGACTCGGCTTTGGTCTTGCCTCGTTTGTGAATGCCAGCCTCAGACCCGGCGTCGAGGTGGTCTTGGACATGGTGGGAATCGACAAGGAACTGGCCGACGCGGATCTCGCCATTACCGCCGAAGGCCGCATTGACTTCCAGACCGCATTCGGCAAGGGTCCGGCCGGTGTGGGAGGCAGGGCGAAAAAGTACGGCGTCCCCTGCATCGCTATCGGCGGCGGGGTGCTTGGGGATGTTTCAAACCTGCATGATATCGGTATAGACGCTTGTTTCTCGCTCTGCCCCGGCCCGATGACCCTTGAGGAAGCGATGCGGGACGGCTCCGAACTGCTGACCAGGGCGGCAGCTCAGGCTTTTCGGGCGTTTCTGGCCGGACGGCGAAAAAAAATAAATTGTCCTAAGGGTTGAGTTTTATACCGAAGCCACTTGAAATTTCGGTTTCGCGAACCTATTGCCGGCAGTGCGCGCACAGGTTACAAGATCAAAAAGCCGAATTTCTTGCGCACTCCGGTATATACTGAAGCTACTTGAAATTTCGGTTTATCGAACCTATTACCGGCAGTGTGTGCGCAGGCTTCAACCCGGCATCCCTTCGGGGGGGGGGCTTCGTATTTTCCTTGACATTTGGCGAGATCAGGCGATATATTTCAGCTTGGGCCGCCGAAACGCGCGGCGCAAGAGGGTATTGTCGACAGGAGCGGTGGAAAAATGGCCAAGAAAAAGAAAAACCCGGTTGAAGTGTACCAGATGATCTGCGGCAGTTGCCAGGATCGCAACTATGTCGTCCGTCTGAAAAGGGATAACAAGGCTCTGGAAGTCAGCAAGTACTGCCCTTCCGAGCGCAAGCACACCCCTCACAAAGCCAAGAAAGCCTGAGGGATTGGCGGTAAGCGTTTTTTTTCGATGCCGGCCAATGCTTGGCCGGCATCGTTGCGTGTACGCCGGGCATGACGCATGTCCTTAAAACGCTCTAGAGGTTCCCTTAGGAAAACAGTCGCCGGTTGCGCCAGACGCACGAATAAGCTTTTCAGGCCAAAGGTTTTTTTACTGGACGACCATCTCCGAATTGGTTATACTGAGGCCACTTGAAAATTTGGTTTCTAGAACCTATTGCCGGCAGTGCGCGCGTAGGTTACAAGATCAAAAAGACGGATTTCCAGCGCACTATCGGTATATAGTTATTCGTTTGCCTTTTCTCGGCGGTGGCCGGATTGACCAGCGCCGGGATTTTTTTTACACTATACCGAAGCCACTTGAAAATTCGGTTTCTAGAACCTATTGCCGGCAGTTCGCGCGTAGGTTACAAGATCAAAGAGCCGAATTTCTCGCGCACTTCGGTATATGCCGTTCACCTGGTTAAACCCAAGGAGTCAGAATGTCTACGCAAGCGGTTATTCGGACCGGCGGCAAGCAGGTCATAATTGGGGAAGGCGATGTCATAGAGGTCGAACTGCTTGATGCCGAACCGGGGCGGGAGGTCATATTCGACGAGGTGTTGATGATCGTCGACGGTGCCAATTCCAAAATAGGCGCGCCCACCGTCGCCGGCGCCTCGGTGGCGGCGAAGCTGCTCCAGGAAACCAAGGGCAAAAAGACTCGGACCGTCTTTTTCCGCCGCCGCAGTGATTCCATGACCGTCAAGGGCCACCGGCAGCGCTACCATCGGGTGGAGATCACCGGCATAACCGCCAACTGAGGCATTTCCCGGCAAAAGCGAAAAGGAGTTGATTATGGCGCATAAAGTCGGTCAGGGTTCGAGCCGGAACGGTCGTGACTCCAAACCCAAATTCCGCGGAGTAAAGCGTTTCGGCGGCGAGGCGGTCACTTCCGGCACCATTATCGTGAGGCAGAAGGGTAATAAGTTCCACCCTGGGGAAAATGTCGGCCAGGGCCGTGATTTTACCCTTTTCGCTCTTGCGGACGGAGTGGTCAAATTCGAGATGAGCAAGAGCCGGCTGGTGCATGTGGAAAAGCTCGTCCCCCAAACTTGAGGCAAAAACGCTTTATGCCGCGTGCGCCCGACCGCGCGCGGCAGGAAACGCTTCGAGAAAATTACCGTGGCATGGGGCGGCCCAAGGCTCCTGTTTTCACCATTTCGCGCCGCGCGTAGCGTAAAACACCGGTGGAATGACACGAACGAACGAGGCATTCAGCGTTTTCACCCAGCTATTCGTTGAACATCCGTTTACGTTCCTGGCGTCAGCGGCGCTGCTTGTGGTTTCCGGCGTCCTTTCCTGCGGTGAAACCGCGATCTTTTCTCTTAGCGCCCCTGAACTTAACCAAATCCGGGTCGGCAAGAGCTTCATCGACCGCGCCCTTCAGCGCCTCCACGCCAATCTTAAAAACCTTTTGCCCGTCATCCTTTTCAGCAATATGGCGGTGAATGTTCTTATCTACTCCCTCTCCGCGTCCATCGCGTCTTCCCTGTCCGGCCGGCATGGCCTGGGCGCCGCCGCCGCCTTTAGCCTGACCAGCCTGCTTTCGGTGGTTTTTTTTGGCGAGGTGTTCCCGAAGCAACTCGCCATCTCCTCCAGTCTGCCGGCCGCTCGGGCGACCGCCGTTCCGATCTGGTTCATCTACCGGGCGCTGGGGAAACCGCTTCTCGCCCTTACCGTCATGGCGACGGCCTGCGAACGGGTGATCATCCCTTCCGCAGCCGATTCAAACGTTCTCCGAGAGGAGGAGCTGAAGCTTTTGGTGGAATTGAGCAAGAACGACGGGATCATCAGCGCGGATGAGTACGAGCTCATCGACGGCATTGTCGAACTCCCGGCGGTTCGTATCCGGGAGCTTATGACCCCCCGGGTGGATCTGCCGCTCCTGGTTCTCCCTTCTTCTCCGGCGGAGGCGTTGGCGGCGGCCAGGAAGAGCCGGCAATTCAAAATTCCCGTCTTCGATCCGGGATTGGGCGAACCGGCCGGCTGGCTGGATGTCCGGGACATTTACGCCGGCTTCTCCGGCGCGGAGCCGGGCGGCGGGGGTACGCTGGCGGCTTATCTGCGCAAATTCCGCTTCTTTTCCGAGCATGATCGCGCCGATCAGGCGTTGGAACGGATAAAGGGGGAGGAAGGAGACGACTTGAACGCCGTGGTGGACGAACGGGGACAAATCGCCGGCTTCTTTACCATGCGGGACATTATGGACGAGGTGCTGGGCCGCTTCGGCGAGAACGGGGCGCCGCCGCCGGTCGAGGTGCGCGAGGAAAACGGCCTGTACATCATCTCCGGACGCCTGAGCGTCAGGGAATGGCGGGAATTGTTTGGCGTGTCCGCCGCCATTCCGAAAAGCGCCACCGTCGGGGGGCTGGTGGCGTCCCTTCTCGGGCGCATGCCCAAACCCGGCGACCGGGTATGCCTCGAAAACATGGAAATGACGATTCTGTCTACCTGGCGCAACCGGGTCGCCGAGGTGGAACTGCGGCTTATCCAGAAGGACAGCGGGAAGGAAGGGAAGGAAGGAAGGCAGCCATGTACGCCGTCCTGCATATGATCGGCCTCCTGGCCTCGCTGGTCCTTTCCGGCATTTCGGCCGGAATGGAGACGGCCCTGTATCGGGTCAGCCGGGTGCGGCTCAGAGTTCTGTCCGACCGCGGGTCAAAGCGCGCCCCGGTCGTCCTCAGGATGCTGGATAACCTTGAGGCCATGATTGCGACCATCCTTATTAACAGTAATATCGCCGCTTACGCCGGCGCCTATTTCCTCACCGTCCAATTTTTCCTCTGGGGCGTGCCGCGGGCGGAACTGGTTGCCGCCGCGGTCGCCGCTCCGCTGTATTTTGTCCTGACCGAGTCGCTGCCCAAGCAAATAGCTTACAATCACGCGGATCGCGCCGTCCTGGCCCTGGCGCGGGCTTTTTCCGTCTGCCGCCGGATTCTGTCGCCACTGCTGCGGATTATAAATCTCGCTTCCACCGTTCTGCGGCGGTTCTTCGGCTTCCGGGGCGAAGCGCGTCTGGGACAAAGCCGGCGCGCCATGTTTCTGGAGTACCTGAGCGCCGGGGTGGCGGAGAAACTCCTGTCCGAGGAGCAGAGGGGCATGGCGGCCAGAATCATGGATTTCGAGGGGATGGCCGTCGGCGACAGTATGATTCCCCTGAAAAAGCTGGCGCGGGTTCCGGAAACCGCGAGCCGGGAGCGGGCGACGATCGAAATGGCGCGCCGGCGCGCCAGGTTTGTCCTATTGACTGACGCGGCAGGACAGCCCACCGGCTTTGCCGTAACCATGAATTCCCTGATCCTGACCCCAGGCCGTCCCGAGGATCCGGTCCGGGCGTCGGCGGACCGGCTGGAACAGATCGAGGCCGGCGCAACGCTGCCCGAAGCGCTTGGGCTTTTCCGCCGCCGTCACGCCCGCCACGCCCTGGTTACACGGCAGAACCGCGCCGTCGGACTCATCACCACCAGGAGCGTCTTGGACAGGATTGCCGGAACGGTCAGTTGAAGTTGAGTTTTAAACATTTACCGCCCGACCACTGGCGGTATACCGGAGTGCGCTAGAAATTCGGCTTTTTAAACTTGTAACCTGCGCGCGCACTGCCGGCAATAAGTTCGAGAAACCGAAATTTCAAGTGGCTTCGGTATAGTTCATAGCTCAAGTGACTGAATAAGACTAACGATTAGAAAATGAAAATTTTTAGAGGTTCCCTTGACAGGGGAAAAGCAAGGCGATAGATAGAAGATATGCGCGACGCCGGCATGATTTTCAAGCGTTTTTGCGTTACACCCTTCCCAAAGGAGTCCAAACCATGCAGGAAGTCCTTCTTGATTATGGCGACGGGAAAATGCGGGTTGAATTACCGGACAGCGCCGTTGTTGTTCGTTACGGCAAGACCTACCGGGACCCGGATCCGCTAGGCGATTCGCTTGAGCTGACCCGCCGCGCCCTGCAAAAGCCCCTGGACGGCAAGCCGCTCCGGGAAAGGGCGGGACCGGACAAGAAAGTGGTCGTCGGCTTTCCGGACAGAGTCAAGGGCGGCGTCCAGCCCAAGGCCCACCGCCGCGTCGCCCTCAAACTCATCTTGGAGGAGCTGCTGGCCGGCGGATGTGAATTGGCGAATATCACCCTGTTGTGCGGTCCCGGCCTGCATCGGCAAAACACCCTGGAGGAATTTTACTGGTACCTGGGGAAGGAGATCGTCGACCAGTTCCATCCCGGCCGCTTGATCAACCACGATGTCGAGGCGCCCGGTCTCAAGGACTACGGAAACGACGCCATGGGCAACCGGGTGCAGGGAAACGCGCTTCTGCACGACGCCGATCTGGTGGTGATGGTCGGCCACTGTTCCGGCAATCCTTACGGCGGTTACAGCGGCGGCTACAAGATGCTGGTCACCGGTTTCTCCGGCTGGCAGTCCATCGCTTCCCACCACTGTCCGGCAACCATGCACCGGGACGATTGGCTTGGAGGAAGGGCCAATCAACATATGCGTCGACAATTCCAGGCCATCGGCAAGGCCATGGAAGAGGGGATGGGGAAGGAAATTTTCCAGGTCGACGCGGTCCTGGGCCAATTCGCCGAGGTCCTGGATGTCCAGGCCGGGAGTATCGACGCCGTGGAAAAGGCCACCTGGCCGCTGGCGGAGCGGCGCACCTTTGTGCCGATCGAGATGCCGGCCCCGGCCGACATCCTGGTGCTGGGACTGCCGCGCAATTTCCACTACGGCCCCGGCATGGGCACCAATCCGATCCTGGCCGGCCTGGCCCTGGGGGGACAGCTTTCCCGTTGCTGGCCCTGTCTCAGGCAGGAGTGTGTGGTCATTGCCGCCTCCATCGGCGACGGCTGGTTTAACGATAAGTGGTTTCCGTCTTATGCCGAGACTTACCAGGCGCTCCAGAAATACCAGAATCCCACCGATTTTCTGTCTTCGCCGGACGCCCAGGCCATAACCGACAACTACGAATATCGCTTCAGCTACTCCAATTTCTTCACCTATCATCCGTTCCACGCCATGTCCATGCTAAGCGGCGGGGCCATTCTCGGTCAGCGCGCCGCCGCCGTCATCATGGTCGGCTCCCGGCAGCCGAAGTACGCCCGGGGCATGGGTTATATTCCGGTGGCGGACTTCAAGGAAGCGCTCAAACTGGCTCAACGCCACACCGGTCCCAATCCGAACATCCTTTGCACGCCGGAATGCTTCTCCGGCGGAGCGGCCGTGCATCTGACGCGGAAATGAGGTGGACGCCTATTCCTGGGAGACCCCCGTGAAAATCCTGGTCACTGGCGCTTCCGGCT
>Ga0099364_10013126_pt1 | contig 11136 bp, 14 predicted proteins | sample TergutTh196P3_FD_73070 | JGI IMG/M metagenome (GOLD analysis project Ga0099364, IMG submission 73070) | Microcerotermes parvus P3 segment gut microbial communities from Pointe-Noire, Republic of the Congo - Th196 P3 | ecosystem: Host-associated > Arthropoda: Insects > Digestive system > Gut ... | reverse complement strand
CAGGACAAATTAAAAATTTAATTAAAATAATAATTAAAAATTAAAATAATCTGTTTAATAATAATAAAATTTTAATTCATAAAAAAAGGTACAAATTAGCTAAAAATCTGTTCTAACATCCACTGCGAATCATATTCTTTTATATCATCATATCCTTGTCCCATTCCTAAAAACATGATTGGTTTACCTATAACATGACCAATGGATAGAGAAGCTCCACCTTTTGAATCAGCATCGGCTTTAGTTAATATAACTCCATCAATATCTATTGTATCATTGAATTTAGTAGCTTGTTCAACTGCATCATTACCAGTTAAAGCATCTCCTACAAAAATAACAAGATCAGGTTTAGCTACCCTTTTAATCTTTTTCATTTCATCCATTAGATTAGTGTTGGTTTGCATTCTTCCAGCTGTATCTATTAAAACCAGTTCTTTGTTTTTTGCTTTTGCATGTTCTACAGCATCAAATGCAACAGCAGCAGGATCTGATCCTTTTTGATGTTTAATAATTTTAATATCAAGATTGTCTGTATGATGAGTAATTTGTTCAATAGCTCCTGCCCTAAATGTGTCAGAAGCAGCTACTACAGGAGTATAACCTTGTTTCATGTAAAAATTAGCTATTTTAGCTATTGTTGTTGTTTTTCCAGTTCCATTAATACCAACAAACATTACAACTAAGGGTTCACCTTTAGATTTCTTTTCCTCAATCATTTTTGTCATGCTTTCTCCATCAATATCTATGATTTTGGAAACAGCATTTTGTAAAGCTTCGTAAGTATAATTTTCAATGTCTTGGCTTCTTTTAATTTTTTTTCCTACAAGATCATCCTTAACAGATTCCACTACAACATTAGCTACATCAATAGCTACATCACCTTCTAAAAGAGAAAGTTCTAATTCCCAAAGTATATCATTTACATCATTTTCAGAAATAGTTTTTTCACGAATAAAAGAGAAAACTCCTGATTTTTTCTTTTTTTTAGCAGGTTCTTTTTTTATTTCATTTTTTTCTATTTTATCCTTTTTTACATCATCTATTCTCTCGTCAAGAGCTGTTTTTGAATCTTTTTTAGATGTTAAATCTTTATCTTTAGAAGAATCATCTTTAGAAATCTTAAATGAAGGAAATTTTATCTTATCTCTAAATTTTTTACCTTTAGATTTTTCGATCTTCTCCTCATCAAGCTTTTTAATCTCAATTTTCTCATCGATTTCAGACTTTGTATCTTGTTCCTCTTCTTTTAAAATTAAAGATTTTTCACTATCTTTAGTATCTTCAAAATCTTTAGAATCATCAATATCCTTAGAATCTTCAGAATCTATAATATCCTCAGAATCCTCAATATCCTTAGAATCTTCAGAATCTACAATATCCTTAGAATCCTCAATATCCTTAGAATCTTCAGAATCTACAATATCCTTAGAATCCTCAATATCCTTAGAATCTTCAGAATCTACAATATCCTTAGAATCCTTAAAATCCTTATTTTTTATTGTATCTTTAGTTTTTTTGATTTTTTTTTCTTTAATTTCTTCTATATCCTGTTCCGTGGCTTTTTTAACTCCACTCTCTTCTCCAATAGACTTAATATTATTTTCGTCTTCAGCTTCTTTAGAAACTTTATTAGTTAATTTTCCAGCGACAGCTGAAAATTTTTTCTTTAAAGAATCAAACAAACTATTACCTTCCTTTATTGCTCTGATAATTCTTAATTATATCAAATTAAAATTTTGTATCTATAATCTTTGAAATAATTTTTTTAAATAGATAATTTCCAAAAACTATTTTTGAAAATTTTTAATTAATATTGTTCACCAAATTATTTAAAAAAAAAATAATATAAATTTTATTAAAATAATTGATAAAAATGTAATACTGAAATGAGGTTTTTGGAAATTCAGAATATATAATAATTTAAAAATTTATTAAAAATATTTATTTAAAATTGTTATTTAATAATGAGGGCGTTGCACAATTTTTTTTAATGCATAAAATTAAAAATTTGAATTCCTAATTGAACAAAATTTAACAGGATTAATTTTTTTTTAAAATTTTTATCTTTTATTTACATACATGTTGAACAAAAATAATTGTGCAACATCCTCATAATTTAATTAATAATAATTTATAAGTTTAAGCTTTGCAAAAACCCCAATTTACAATCTTAAAAAAGTGAAGCTTCTTAAACTATGAAAAATCTTCGATTTCATGAACTTATTATGTTATAATTATAATTTTATTAAATAAATAATTTTTAATTAATTTTTTAAAATTAGAGAAAATTTTCATTTTCTAACTTTAAAAAATAAAAAATTCTCAAAATTACGCAAAGTTTTCAAATAAATATTAGTTAAAGATTTTATAATGAACTATGAATAAAATTTTCAAATAAATGATATTTGAAACATTATTTTATATTATCTTAAAAGCTATTAAATTTATATTTTAAAAAAATAATCAATAATGTCTTAACCATGAAAAATAGAAAATAAAAATAAAAAAATACAGTATCAAAATCTAGAAAAACTAAAAACAATGGACATGATTATGAAACTAAACAATGAAAGTTTAAATCCACTTTTAGATAGATATGTCGATTATTGAACAGGTATCTGCCCTGCACCTTGAACTTTAGCCATTAAAGCTTCTGCTTGAGGAGAAAGCTGAGCAACAATTTGACTAATCTTTTGTAAGCTATCAATCATTTTATTTAAACTTTCTTTTAATTCTTCTTTTTGAGAAACAATTGTTTCTTTTGCCTCATCGACTGTTTTAGATATAGCTACTCCAGCACCAACACTCATAATAATTTCATCAGTTTTTTTTATTTCAGCGTTCATGAAAGAACCAGCCCCAACAGGGACTAAAGTTTCTAAAGAATTTTTATCTTTAACATCTACCAATGTAGATTCTAAAATTTCGATTTCAGCAATTGATCCTTGAATTGCTTCTATTTGTTGTTGTAATATATCAGATTGATTTTTATATATATTAATCTGATTTATAATCTCTTCTAATTTTTGCTGGTCTTCCATTATTACACCTATTATTTATGATATTGATTTTATTAAAGGATCGGTTACTTCGTCTAAGCTAATTTCTTCAATTTTATCTAATTTAATTTGGTTTCTATTAATTCTATGCTTACTTCCAAATTCTGAATAAATTTTTTCATGAATATCTTTTTCATTAATTGCTTTAAGTTCTTTGGTAAATACTTGGGAAGAATCTCCCATAACAAATTTACCATGAATTCTGTATATTTTTGTTTTCATAATATCCCAAAATAAGGTTTATATATAAATTATAACTATGATAAAAGTTTAAAAAGTAAAAAAATTACATAAATTGTAAATTAAAGTTAAATTATTTAAAATTAATAAATCATGAATATTTCTAAAAATAAATCATTCTCCAATAAAAACATAGTGATTGATAAAAATATTTTAAAAACTAAAGCTATTCTTCTAGAAAACCGAAGGATTCCTCTATCCTAGCCATTTCAGGTCCAGTAGTATCTTCAGCAACTATTGCTCCAAAAGAATTAGCTATTGAGCATGCTCCAACAAGAGGAATACCTCGTCCAACAGTCCCTATATCAGCAGGGACCTTAAAAACTTTTTCAACAAATTCAATTTCTTCAGTTGTAGTTTTTGGATGTAGTAAAGCTCCTCTATTTGTAACAATAGCTAATGATCCAATTATATTAGAATTAGCTATTGAAGATCTTTCAACTTTGAGTTTGAATACATCTTCAATGATTTCAACAGAAGTATCAGATAAAAGAGGAGTAGCTATTGCACCATTATCATTTAAAGCCATTATATTTCCTATGGCTGTATATTTATCTGGAATTTTAACTACATTAATTCCATTTGACTGCAAAATCTCTATTTCTTTGTCAAAAGTATATGGAGATACTATAAATCCTTTAGAATTTCCAACAGATAATGCTCCAGCCAAATTACTTCCAGATATTGAACTTCTAATAACTTCAACTTCTAAAGCTTCTTTAATAGAATTTTCCATTATCACAGGAAGATTTAAAGGAACAATAGCTATTTCATCTGTTACAGATATATAAACTCCTAAATTAGGATTTCCAGTGAGATTAATTCTTTTAAGCATTGTTATTCTTCCTTGATAAAAACATTTAATATAATAATAATGTTTTTTAATAATGATTATTGTGAAAATTTATTAATTAAATAAAATATTATTATCCTCAATTTTTATTATTTCTTGATTATTTTATAGTTAAAAAATTAAATAAATAAAATATTATTATCCTTAATTTTAATTATTTCTTGATTATTTTATAGTTAAATAAATTAATTAGAATCTAAAGTAGCTTCAACTTTTCCTTTGTCATTTTTAACAGCTTTAACTTTAATTTTAGAAGGAATTTTTTGAATGCCTCTTTCCCAAATTTTTTCATTAATGGAAGAATCAATTATAATTTCTTCAGATTTCATATGTTTTTGTAAAAACTCTTTAACAAATCTAACAGCTCTGGGAGCTCTTATGCTCCTTGGTACATTCTTAACATCTCTAAGGGGTATTGTGTAAACTCTTTCAGTTGTCATTGAAATCAGCCTTTATACTTTTAAGTTATTCCTTCTCCAATGTCTTGGTTTAGGTCTGTATTTTAACTGACGATTAGTTCTTGCCATTGCCCAAATTGGAACTCTTCGATTTTGTTTATTTGCCTTAGCAAGTCTTAATTTTTTAGCTAATGGTTTATTTCTACTCATCTTCTCACCATATTAAAGTTATAGGAATATTTTATAAAATTTATAAAATTTAGTTAATTATTTTTATTAAACAAATAAATAACTCAAGAATTTTTTATTAATAAACTATTTATTCGATTATTCTTCATGTTCATTTAAATCCTATGACTCTTGATTGATGATGTTCAGGGAAAAAATCTTTTGATAAATACCCTTCTTCTTCAATCAAAGACCTTATTTCAACTTCGTAATCTGAACTACTTTTTTTATAGCTTTTTTCATAGCTAATTTCAAATAAATCACTGGCAATAGTTTCTATAGTTCGAAATCCGAATCCATGAAGATTAATATATTGAACATTATTTCTATCTTCTAAGCTTCTAATTTGATCTTTATCTAGTTTGGGAGTTTTATCATCCCGTCTAGATCCATCAGCAATAATCGGATAGATAGTAGCTATTTCTTCAATAGCTTTACTATGAATATATTTAATTCCATTGTTTGGAAAACCATCTTCTACGATTATATCTACTGTTTTTTTCAAAATATTTTTATCTAAATTTAAAACATTGTGAGGAAAATTTAAAGCTTCTGCTGATTTTGAAGCAGAAATATAAGAGTCATAGACTCCAAAATTAGCTGTTAAAAGTTCAACAGTGAAACCCATTCTTTTAAGAATAACTGCCATGATAGAGCTATCCTTTCCCCCACTATAAAGAACACCGACTTTCATAAAATCAAATCAATAATTTTCAAATATGATAAATAGCTATAAGTTATTATTAATTATTTTCGAGTGATATTAATATCTCTCTTTCGACCAGATAAACTTTTTAGTAAATCTTTCAACTGTTCATCAGTTATTTTATTCTGAACTCTTCCACTTTGAGCAAGTTGAATCAATTGAAGTTCAATTTGATCTACAAATTCTGGTTTAGTTAGTCTAATATTAGCTAATCTACTACGAGCCTCAGGAGTCAAAATTTGCATCATAATCTGTTTTTTCTGCATTTCCATCTCTTGTTGCATTTGTTGTTGCTGAATTTGCTGATTTTCTGATGCAATAGCTTGTTTTTGTAATTCTTCCATCCTTTTGCGACGCAATTCCTCAAGATCACTCATTTATAGACCTCCAAACTTTTTATTTTTAATAATACTATATCTCAATAGTCATAATTTATTATTAAATAAATAAAAACTTATCTTAGTATTTTTAATTGAAAATTTGTAATAATTAAAAATTAATTTTAAAATTATTTTTTATTAAACTAATTTCTAAAATAATTAATTTTAAATTAAATTAAAAATTAATATTTTTCAAGACTTGGGATATCTTTTATTACTAGACCAGAAGTTTTATCTAAAAAAGATTTTCCTTGAGCAGTGATAACTCTTCCACCTTCAATCTTTTCTATATATCCTGCATCTTCAAGTTGATGTAAAGCTCCACGAATAATAGCTCCTCCGCCTTTTTTAAATTTTTCTGGACTAACTCCTCTATCTTTTTTTCCACCATAGAATGTTCTCAAGCTGTTTACACCTACGGGTCCATCAACATAAACTCTTCTTAAAATAGATGCACATCTTACATACCACCAATCTAAATTTTCTGGTTTTCTTTCTTTATGTACACCAGTTTTCACTAAGTTAACCCATTCTGGAGGGTTAATTTTATCATTAAAATCATTGAATTCCTTTGCAACTTGATTTATTAATAAATCTGCAGGTACATCATATACAGTAGTCATTTAAATTCTCCAATATTAATTTTATTAAAATTATTTGTATTTCTTATTAAAATACTTTATATTAATTTAATCAAAATTCATCTAAAATTACAAGCATTTCTTAATAAAACACTTAATATTAACTCAATCAAAATTTATCTAAAATTACAAGTATTTCTTACTAAAACACTTAATCAAGGTTTGTTCTTGTAAATAATAGCAACATTTCCTCTTAAATCAATAAGTTTAGATCTTGTTTCAGTAACAATACTATCAATATAAGATTCTTTTTCATTAGCTATGCCTTTAGCAAATCGTAGCTTAAGGACTTCTTTAGATTTCAGCTGGCGTTTTATCTCTTCAATTACATTTTCATTGACTCCAGCTTTTCCAATATTTAAAGTCATAGTTGAGAGAGCCCTATTCATTAGCTCCTTTTTTGATAATGTGAGACTCAATTATAGCTCTCCTTTTAATTTTTTTTTCCTTTTTGTAAGGAATTTTCATAATATTATGGCATTCTCTACACTTAATATGAATTTCTTCATTCACAAGGCGCACAAGAGAATTTTTACCAGGTTTTAAGAATTTGTAACATTTTTTACAAAATCTACGGTTCCATTTAAGAGGAATTTTTGTATTATACCTTTTAGAAATTTTTCTAGCTAAATTCACATAACGATGTGCTCTATGAGGGTATTTTGTAAATTCTTTCTCTGCAAGGGAAAAAAGAATATCCATACGCTCTTTAGCTATATCTATCATCCATTTTGGTCTTCTTCCTCTTCGCAACATCAAACCTCATGTTTTTCCAAGCAATCATTTTAAAATAAAATATAAGTCATAATAAGTCTGATAAATAAAATTTAGCTATTTAATATAATATTTTAAAAGTTAACCTATATATTATAGGTACAAGAAGAACAATAACAATGATTTGTTTTTTCTATTTAAAAACCTTTTCTATGAAAATTAACAGTTTTCATAAAATCAAGTTATAGCTAAATTTAAAGGCACATATCATGAAATTTAAAGATAAAATTATAGGTAAAATTAAGAAATAAACAATAAATAACGGATAAAAACCATTGAATAATGTAAAAATATGATAAAAGACATTATCCCATTAACCAATCCATAAAATCTATTTTACCAACTGGAAAATCTTTTTTATCGAAAATTATTTTTTTAATGATTATAATCACTTCATCAATAGACATATTTGTAGTGTCAATCTCATTAACTACGTCACCATGGTTTTGAAAAGCTTCTACAGTACATACAGCTAATGATTCAGCTTCTAAATTTTCTTGAATTTTAGATTTCGAGTAATTTCTTTTTTTCAGCCGTTTTTCAAGAGATTCCGGATCCAATCTAAGAACAATAACTTTATCACAATTATCACACAGATGACTCAAATGACCCTCTACAATAGCTAGTTCTAATGTTTCTAAATCATTTGATAAAATATTTTCCTTATTTTTAATATTATGATTTAAATTTTCTATATTGTTATTATTATAATGTAAATCCCCAATATCCTCATCATTATAATTCAAATCCTCAAAATAATTATTATGATTATTATTAATTATTTCAAAAAGTTTTTTATTTAATCTATCAATATCAACAATTTTATATCCTCTTTCATTATCTTTTCCTTGAATTAAATCATTTTCAATAGCTATTTCATTAATTTTAAAAAGTTTTGAATTATATTTTTTACTTAAATCATTATTTAAGTAATTAGCTACTGTAGTTTTTCCAACTCCAGGTGTTCCAGTTATAAAAACAACTTTTTTATTTTTATTCATCTACTTCCCATTAAATAACATATAATATTGCAGTAAAAACTAAATAAATATCGGATAAATAATAAAATCCAATAATAACACTAAATCCATATATACAGGATAAATAAAATGAATTATTAATAGCTACTTTTTAAGAATAACTCTTAAAACATCTTTATCTTCTAAAACATGATCTGGACCTATTTTTTGTCCAGGGAATTTAACTGATTTCCCCCAAACTTTTCCATGACGGAAGTTTTTAACAAAGTCTCTATGAAGTTTGCCACAAACATCAAGAACTGTAGTTCCATTTTTTATAATCAATGGATCTTCATAGTCTGCTTTTTTACCTTGTGGTTTTAAATATATTCTTATTAAATTTAAATTTTCAAAAATCTGATTTTTTAGAAAATCAATATTTAGTTTCTTATCAGCAGAAATTGGGATAAACTGAGGTATGGTTTTTTCTATTTCTTCTAAATAGCTATTATCCACAAGATCAACTTTATTCAAAAGTATTAACAAGGGAATATATGAACGATTAGCTTCTAAAACATCGATGAATTGGTCAATTGTGATATCATCTCTAAACAGAACATCTGCATTGTGCATACCATATTCATTTATAATAGACCTTATTATTTTATCATCTAAATGAGTTAATTCAACAGTTGAAGAAACATTGACTCCACCAATCTTTTTTCTTCTTACGGTTACATCTGGTTCTTTTTCATTGGGACGAATTCCAATATCTCTAAGCTCATTTAAAATAATATCTAAATGTTGAGGATTAAAAACATCTAAAACTATTAATATGATATCTGCAGTTCTAGCTACTGAAAGAATTTCTTTACCTCTTCCTTTACCTCCAGAAGCCCCAGTTATAATGCCGGGAATATCAAATATTTGAATTTTAGCTCCCTTATATTCCATGATTCCAGGGACAATGTCTAAAGTTGTAAATTGATAATCACCAACTTTAGATTCAGCATTAGTAAGTTCATTCAAAAGTGTTGATTTTCCAACAGAGGGAAATCCTACCAAAACAGCTGTTGAGTCCCCACTTTTCTTTACATGAAATCCTTTGCCTTTAACTCCAGAACTCTTTCGTTTTATAGATTCTTCTTTTAATTTTGATATTTTAGCTTTTAATTTACCTATATGGTGAGATGTAGCTTTATTATAAGGAGTTTTTTGAATTTCATCCTCAATTTTCTTTATTTTATCATCAATATCCATAGGACTCACTTAATTATAGTCTTGGAGTAAAGTTTTAAAGTAATCATTATTTTAAACTCGATAAATAATCTTTATTTTATAATTAACATGTGTATAATTAACATTTTAAAAAAATAAAGGCATCATAATTTTATTAAATTAAATAATAATTAACTTGAATATTTTTAAAAATTCATGAAAAACATGTTTTAATTTATTAAAAAACCAATCAAGATAATATTTTAAAAGTTTATATTTTAAAAGTTCCATCAGTACTATATTTACAATTAGTGATTTTTATAGTTCTAGGAATTATTAAATTGCACACAATTATTAAATTGAATTTCAGGAATAAAACAGGTAATACACAATAAGATTATCAATTTTTTTAATTTAAAGAAACAAGTTAATTTTTTCAATGAAACATTCAAAATAATAATTTTTCATATGAAAATGAAATAACATTAATTTTTATATTTATAAAAAATTTTCATTGCAAAATTATAAATCAAAGAACCTAAAAATCCTCTACAACACACTTTATAAACAAGTCGTCGTAAAAGACCAAAAGGTCTTTTTCCACTTTTATAAACATTATTAACCATGTATTCTGATATTTTTTCGAATACTTTTTCCTCTAGAATATATGACTGTTGTGTAATTTGTGATCTCATAATATCTTTATTTTTAACAAGAATGATTTTAATAGTGTCATAAGGCTTTTTTTTCCCTATCGATATTACATCAACATAATCTTCCAATATTTTTGTAACATTAAGCTCTGTACCAGGTCTCCAAATTATAAACTCTGAATTCTTTATAGAAACGTTCCATTGGTGAAATCCACGGTAATTTTCAGTTTCAGCCTCATTTTCTTTGTGGTGAAGAATTATTTTACCCCCTATCTTACACACATCTATCATAGAATAGATTCCTAGTAAAGGATTAAACGAATGATCCAATGCGTTTTGCATGTGAACAATATCAAATTCATTTGATTTGAACTTAGCATTTAAACGTTCCACCATTGCAAATTCTGGAGTAATTCCAGAAGAAATATTATATTTTTTTTTCAAAGATTTATATATGTATGCTAATGGATCAACAGCATATGCCTCAAATTTGGTTAAATCTGTTTTTAAACCACATGAAAATGGACCACTACCTACATCTAAAAATTTTGTTTCTTTTTTAGTAATTATCTCTTCATAATCAAAAGGTAGTGTGTTTTTAATAACATCATCAAAATTCGAATCATAGCACTTTCCTTTATTTTCAATATAAAATTGCCAAAAATGAATTTCATATTCTATCCCCTCAAACCACTTATCTAAATATTCTCTATATAAATTCTCATCAATTTTTTCAATCATTCTTATCCCATAAAATTTTTATTATAAAAAAGGACATCAATACTTCTATTTCAATTAACAATGTTGTTGTTTTTAGCTACTGACTTTGTTAGGACTCCAAATTCATCAAACAATTAAACACCACAAATCATACTGGTTTCGAGTATAGTTTAATCAAACTTTCAATTTCCAATGAACACAAAAAAACTTGAAAACAAAATTAGAGCCATGAAATCCGTACATTCCCTAATCTAAAATTTATTAATTCGAAAAAAAACTGTTAAAAAATGGACCTATAATTAATTTT
>Ga0099364_10013125_pt1 | contig 11136 bp, 9 predicted proteins | sample TergutTh196P3_FD_73070 | JGI IMG/M metagenome (GOLD analysis project Ga0099364, IMG submission 73070) | Microcerotermes parvus P3 segment gut microbial communities from Pointe-Noire, Republic of the Congo - Th196 P3 | ecosystem: Host-associated > Arthropoda: Insects > Digestive system > Gut ... | reverse complement strand
TTTCCCTTATTGAAAAACCTTCTTTTGACGGCTTAATTCTTATTTGCGATGACAACCTTATGAATTTAGAGGTTATCTGCGAACACCTTGCGAGGGTGGGACTGCGGACGGTAACAGCGGAAAACGGCAAGGAAGGAGTACTGACGGTTCAGAAACGGGCGGAAAATAATGAGAAGCCATTTGACTTGATTTTTATGGATATGTTTATGCCGGTTATGGACGGAACGGAAGCGGCAACTAAAATAATGGAATTAAATACGGGAACTCCCATTGTGGCAATGACAGCAAATATCATGACCAGCGAACTTGCAAGGTACAGAGAATTCGGGATGCCCGATTGCCTTGGCAAACCTTTTACAACGCAGGAGTTGTGGAAATGCCTGATGAAATATCTTCCCGTAACAAGTTTTTCCGCTGTAAACAAGGATAAACAGGCGGCGGATGTAGAAAAGATGCAAAAAGACCTTAAAATAAATTTTGTCAAGCGCAATCAAACATTATTCAGCGAAATTCAAAAGGCTGTTGACGAGGGCGACATTAGTCTTGCGTTTAGGCTTGCGCATACCCTTAAAGGGAACGCAGGGCAAATCGGCGAGAAGCGTCTGCAGAAAGCTGCTGAAACTGTGGAGTTTATGCTTTCGGACGGCAAAAACCTTTTAACAAGGGAGCAAATGGATATTCTGGAAACCGAATTGAAATCTGTTCTAAAAAAACTCTCCGGGCTGGTAGCATTGCTGCTTGCCGAGGCTGAGACGCGAAACAAAACCGAAACGCCGGATGAAGAAAAGACGCGCGAACTGTTAGGAAAATTAGAGGTTATGCTTGTAAATATTAATCCTGAATGTGTTAATTTGCTAGATGACATCCGCGCCATACCTGGAACGGATGAATTGGTACAGCAGATAGAGGGCTTTGATTTTGACGCGGCAGTTAAAACGCTTTTGGCTTTTAAGGAAAAATGGGATAAGTCCTTGTAGTGGCGCTTTTCATAAGCAACATATCAAGAGGCAGCTTGAAGCCTATACCCTGTTAGTTACGAATGTATCAAACTTTGCCAGAATCTCTTCCCTTTCGCGGAAAATATTTTCCCAATTTACCGGCATACTGTTTGCCCGTATTTCGCTTGTAGGAATCGCATCATAAGGAAGTTTGGGAAAATCATTTCTGGACGAATGCATCCAGGTATCTACAATGGTGTTTTGTCCATCCTTGCTGAGAAACCAGTCGGTGATTGCTTCCGCCGCCGAAGTATTCATATTGGCGCTCCAGCGATCATTGATAATCATAATAGTAGAAGGAATCACAACAGCGCCGTCATCGGGATATATAACTTCCAGCCTGGATTTTTCTTCTTCCCGTTTTTTTAACACCGCTTCTTCCAAAACCATTGCCACCTTGTACTCGCCGGTTTCCAGTTTTCTAAGGGCTGCCGCGCTGGATTCAATCTTTACACTCTGCCTTCCCAGAGCGTCAAAATATTCGTAGCCGTATTTATCCCTAAGCGCGGCAACTGCCGCCATAGCGGTTCCTGAAATAAGAGGATCACTCATGGAAACCGCGCCTTGTACGCCTGCATTATGAGCAAAATCATAGAAAGAATTTGGAAGGGCGCTTCTGGGGTATCTTTCGGGATTATATGCAAGAACCATGTTGCTTATCCGAACCGGATACCAACAGCCGTCCCTGTCATAATCGAACGCGAGATTAGCGGCTTCTTTTGATACATAAGGATGAAGCAAACCATTTTCTTTTAATTCCAGGGAGTAGGAAGGTTCCGCCACCATAAGTATATCGCAGCCCAATCTGTTTTTGTCACGCTCCGCCGCAATTTTTGCCAGGATGGTTACGGCTCCGCCATAAAAAAATTCAACTTCACAATCAGGAAATTGAACTTTCAACGCCTTGCCCATAGCCTTTACAATGTTCCCGTACATAGAGGTATAAATTGTTATTTTACCCGCGAATTTGGATTTTTTCTCGTGTCTGCCTCCGGCAAAGACAGCCGGAACTGTCAGAGTGATAATAAACATAAAAGACGAAAATATTCCTTTCTTTCGCATTATTTTTTCTCCTTTTTTATAAACAAGAAAATTATTATGAAAGAATAATCGCAGTTCTAAAGATAAAGCCGAACACCGTAAAGCAAAAAAAAACAATCGCAAAACACGCCTTTTATTCGTATGTCTGGTATACTCAAAATATGCTGACCGATACCCACTGCCACCCGTTCGACCTTGCCGCCCGTTTTCTGGAGGCGGAACAAGAACGCCGGCGTCTGGGAGTCCTTGCCATTGCAAGCGCCTGCAATATGGAAGAATTTGAGTACAATGAGGATTTGTCGCGTAAGGCCGCTACGGAAGGGGCTGCATTGCTGTTGCCCTGTTTCGCTGTTCATGCGCAAATAGTACGGAGTGGGACGCGGACAGACAGGTTGGATATGTTGGCGGCTGAGGGGCGGCTTGCGGCAGTTGGCGAGTTTGGTTTTGACCTTTTCAACGCAACATTCAGGGAAACTGAGGCGGAACAGGACAGGGTTTTCGCGGCGCATTTGGAAACCGCCCTGCGCCATGATTTACCGGTTGTGCTTCATGTGCGCCGCGCAATGCACAAGATATTTGCCGCTGCAAAGAGTCTTGCGAAATGCAGGGCTGTTGTTTTTCATTCCTGGCCGGGCACTTTGGAAGAAGGGCAAGCGTTGCTGCGCCGCGGCGTGAATGCCTATTTTTCCTTTGGCAATACTGTCCTGAATGGGCGCAAACAGACCTTGCGCTGCTGTGCCTTGCTCCCGGCGGAAAGGCTGTTAACGGAGACTGACGCTCCTTACCAGCCGCGGCGGGGACAACATTTTTCTCATTGGGAAGATTTACCCCTTATCATCGAGGCTGCCGCCGTTCTGCGCGGTGAAAGCGCAGAAGAACTGGAAGCCCGGATAGAGAAAAATTTCCGTATTATTTTCTCCGTGTGAAATAAAAAATCATCCTTCAACAGAAACATTCATGTCATATTCTGCAATTTTCCGGAGCAGCGTTTTACGGCCAATGCCCAAGGTGTCGGCGGTTTTGGTTTTGTTGCCGTTATTATGGGAAAGAGTTTCACGGATTATGATATTCTCACATTCATTCATATTTGTTCCAAGTTTTATGCGAATCCAGCCTTCTTCGGCAGTTTCGCGCAAGGCAGGGGGAAGATCGTCAACGGTTATAACGCCGGATTGACACATAACAACAGCGCTTTCTATACAGTTTCGCAATTCACGTATATTGCCCGGCCATTCATACGCATAAAGACGTGAACGGGCCTTTTCGTTTATGCCTTCTATGGTTTTTCCGTTTTCTTTGGAAAATTCATTTATAAAAGCGGCTGCCAAAAGGGGTATATCGTCTTTTCTTTCGCGTAACGGAGGGACATGGATATTTACTACATTCAGGCGAAAGTAAAAGTCTTCGCGGAAATTGCCTTTTTCTATTTCTGCTTTTAAATCCTTGTTTGTAGCCGCGATAATCCTAACATCGGTTTCAACTGTCTGCTCTCCGCCGACTCTTTCGAATTTTTTTTCCTGCAAAACCCGCAGCAGCTTTATCTGAATGTTCTGATCTATTTCGCCAATCTCGTCCAGAAAAAGGCTCCCGCCCGAAGCAAGCTCAAAGCGGCCCCGCCTTCGTGAAACAGCGCCGGTAAACGCTCCCTTTTCATGCCCAAAAAGTTCGCTTTCCAGAAGCGAGGAGGAAAGGGCGGCGCAATGTACCTTAATTATTGGTTTATCCTTTCTAGGGGAAAGTTCATGAATCGCGTCCGCTACCAGTTCCTTTCCAACTCCCGATTCGCCTGTAATTAAGATGGAAGCCCTTGAAGGGGCAGCCTTGCTCATTGTGTCAAAAACTTCACGCATATTGCGTGAATTGCCAATGATAGACTTGAACTGTTTCTGTCTTTCAAGTTCTTCCTCCATCCGGCGGTGTTTATTTACAAGCTCGCGGTTCTCCAGAGCGCGTCTCACTTTAAGGGAAAGATGATCCAAATCGACAGGCTTGGTAAGAAAATCCCACGCGCCGTCACGCATAGCAGCTACTGCGGACTCCACAGAACCGTGCCCGGTAAGAATAATCACCGGAAAGCCCGGCGCTTGAGCTAGTATTCGGCGCATTAATTCCCTGCCGTTAAGACCGGGCATTCTCATGTCGGTAATTACAAGATCAATATCTCCATCGCGAAAACGTTTCCAGCCCTCATCTCCGTCTTCGGCGCATACCACATCGTAACCATCGCCAATAAGATATTCACCAAGACCTTCGCGGATATTTTTTTCATCATCAATTACAAGAAGCCGAAATTTCATTTTTAACTCCCTTCATAAACAGCCGGGGATTCATCGGACATTGTTTTGTTGTACGCTATCAAACGTCTTTCCCTTTGGAGAACAGGCAGACTTATTTCAAAAACAGTTCTCTGCCTTGGTTTGGAATGTACCGTTATTTCACCCCTATGCTCCTTGATTATTTTATAAACTTGAGTAAGTCCCAATCCCGTTCCTGTTTCCTTTGTAGTAAAATACGGCTCAAAAATTTTTGGAATATGTTTTTCGCTTATTCCCGTGCCGGTATCAATGATTGACATTATTATTTCATCGTCAACGCTTTTTGTAGTAATTGTTAAACTCCCGCCCTTGGGCATTGCCGCACGGGCATTTGTTATCAGATTCAGTAAAGCCTGTTTCATATAACGCTCGTCCATAAGGATACTGGGCAGATTTTCATCAAGCTCAAGATGGCATGATATACCTGACTGTTCCATTTCATACCTGACAAATTCCATCATCTTTGAAACAAGAGCGTTAATATCCCCTTCCCGCAATTCAAGATTCATGGGACGCACGGCAAAAAGAAAATCCACAACAATTCTGTTTAACCTGTTTACTTCTTCTTTTATGACATTCAGATATTTATCCGTTTTTACTTCTGAATGATCAATTTTTTCCAGAGCTTTCTGCAAAAGCTGAAGATGAATGGAAATTGACCCCAGAGGATTTTTAATTTCATGTGCTACACCGGCGGCAAGGGTGGTAAGGCTTGCCAGGTTTTCCGCCCTTCGTAGGCGGGCTTCTCCCCTGCGTTTTTCGGTAATGTCTTCTATGTATATCAGGGAACCTGTTATTCTGCGATCCTGCACAAGGGGTAATACATTAACCGAAAGCAGCCGCTTTACACCCTTACTAACAATGTCGATTTCCTTACCCATTACCCTGTCCCTGTTTAGAAGAGTTTCCCTGAAAAAATCAACAATCTGCTTATCATCTATCGCAGACCAAAGCTCTACTCCCTTGCTGTAATTCAGCGGCAGCAGCCACTGGGCGTATTTGTTTACGATTACAAGATTGTGATCTTCATCACAAACAAGAATACCTACATCGAATGAATCCAGAACATTAGCGAGAAGGTTTATTTCCCCCATGGCGGAAACCAAAAGATCCCGGCGCTGTTTCAGGTCGAGTTTATCAAGTTTTTTCAGCGCGCGCCGGTAAAAATCAACCATAGACAAACCCCGATCCTGCCATGGACTTTCTCAATTTATAAAAAAGCGCTTCCAGCGCAAGAGGCGCGCTGATATTTAAAGTGTTCACTGCCGTTTCAGCTTCGCCGATATACTTTTTGAACATATCGTTATACGCTACAGCGCGGGGGTCGTCCGCTTCACGCGTTACAACAGAAACCATGTCAAGGCATATACTTAAAAAGCGGGAGAACGAATCGTCATCTGAACTGCCGGTTTCCTCAATTACCTTTTTCGCTATAACCGAGGATTTTGTGGTACGTTCAAAACCCGCCTCACCGGCAATTGGCGCGTAACGTTCTCCAAGCGCGGTTATCATCAACGGAACGGCGGCGCCTGTTTTTTTAACATAAGCGGCTGCTGCCCGCGCCAGGGAAGAAATAAACCACGCGGCGAGGGGGTACAGTTTTTCCGTTCCCCCGGAAAGGAATGAACCCAGATAAGCGCTGATAAGGGAACCTGCCGCCGGGGTTTTCCCGTTTCCGTTTTCCTGATTTACGGATGCCTGAAAAACCCTGCGGATTATTTCAACTTCACCCTCCGGACTCCTCTTTAAGAACCGGTACGGGCGCAGACGGGATAAAATAGTCGGCATAATAGCCTCCCGCCTTTTTGACGTAAGAATAATACTGACTGTCTGAGGCGGTTCTTCCAGCAATTTTAAAAGCGAATTGCGCGCCTCTTCCCTCATATTATCAGCGTTTTCGATTATCAGGGTTTTGCGTTTTCCGTTAGGCGCTAGTCTGCACCAGTACGCCGCTTTTCTTATATGCCCAACCGGTATTGTTCTGCCTATTCCCTCGTCGGCAAGGATATTCGCGTTTTTTACAATGGAACCGCACAGTTTCTCAAACGCCGCGGTGTCCTGAAATTCTGCGCCTGTTACCCAAAACTCGTTTAAACCTTCTTCCAGAGACTGCAAAACAGATGAAAGTTTTCCAAGTTTTGGATCATCTTCCATAAGAACAGGGGAAAAGCGCATCTGGAGTTTGCGAATGGAACGTAAAAAAAGTATTTTTGTACTTGGGACAAGCGGGTTACGTGAAAAGGCCGAATGGCAGGCGGCGATTTCCGATGTAAATGAACGGAACCCAAGCATTAAAAGATCGCTGTGTTGCAGATAACGGTGGCGTTCACAGGCCGGGCAGGCGCATTTCCACGAGGCGTCGCTTTCGCAGGAAAGAACCCTTGCCAGTTCCACAGCGGCGCTGCCCTTTCCCGATTCGGAAGGGCCAAAAAATAACATGGAAGGAGCAAGCCGGCGTGAAAGAATATCGTCTTTTAGCTGGCGGGCGGCGCCCTGCTCAATGATATTTTCAAACAAGTGTTAATTTCTCCACGCCAGTGATCAACGGTAAAAGATGTTTGGCGAAAAAACTGTCAGCCAGAATTCCCGTAGGATCAAAAAGAGGTTGAATCATAAGCAAAAACAGAATCAGGCTGATAACAACCAAACCTTCCGCCAAACCAAAAATAATCCCCAAAAAACGGTCTGCGCCGCCAAGCCTGACCCCGCTGATTATCCCTTTAAGCATGGCTTCCAGAAGTTTTACCAATATGAAAACAATTAAAAATAAACCAACAAACGCTATAACTTCAGGTATTGATTTTAAATCAGGCCAAAATTGTTCCCGTAAAAAAATTGCGCCGTTTTTGTAAAAGTACAATGACGCTAAAAGGCCAAGTACAATAGCCGCCATTGACAAAAGCTCGCTGACAAACCCTTTCAAATAACAGCGAATCATAAAAAGCGCTATCAATCCGATAAAAATAAAATCCATTACACTAAGGTTCACCTATTTTCCTCCTATCTCCTATCTAATATTTTGTCTGCCAGAATCTCCGCGATAAAAACAGCGCCGTCACGCTCTCCAAGCCTTGACGATGCGGCTGCCATAATAGTCCGTTCTTCGGTGTTATACGCAAGGGTATTAACGGCCTGTACCAACTGGCCAGGATTTACATCCTCTCCCATAAGCGCCCTCGCAGCGCCGGCCTTTTCAAAATAGCGGGCGTTCTCTACCTGATCTCCCCTTGAAGCGGAACCTCTCAGGGGAATCAACAGCATGGGTTTTCCCAAAACGGCAAATTCCCATATCCCCGCCCCGCTTCTGCTTAACACCAATTCCGCCGCCGCCATTACATGGGGCAGCTCTTCCCTGATAAACGGATAAGGTTTGTACCGTTCTGCGGCGGGTAAGTCCCAAGCCTGATTCGGCCCTGTCTGGTGAACCACTGTGTAAGTTTCGGTCAAACCAGACAACGCCGCACGGACAAGTTCATTGATTTCCCGCGCTCCCTGACTACCGCCCAAAACCAGGAGTATACGGGCATTATCAGCGCATCCCAAAAAAGCCTTTCCCATTGCCGCATCCGCATTACGAAAAATACCTCGTACAGGGTTTCCGCTTAACATTATGCAGCGGCGAACCGCTTCCGGGAAAAAGCGCGCGGTATCTTCGTAGGCGGTAAAAATTTTTCCCCCTGTACGCAGTACAAATCGGGCGTTAAGCCTTGTAGCGAGACCGGGACTGAAATCCGATTCATGGGTAAATACCGGAATCCCAAGAGATGCGGCAGCCGCGCATGGAGGCACGCTTACAAAGCCGCCTTTGGAAAACAAGAGGCGCGCCTTCTGTTTTTTAAGAATTTTCCTCGCGGCAAAAAAACCCGAGATAACTCTGAAAAAATCAACGGCGGTCTTGATTGAAAAATAACGCCGGAGTTTTCCCGAAGGAACACCCAAGAATTCAATTCCGGCTTCTTCGACAAGGCCGCGATCCATACCGGCTGAGGAACCAATCCAGAATATCCGGTATTCACCCGCCAGCAGCCTTTTAAGTTCAGCCGCGACCGCAAGCCCGGGGAAAATATGCCCCCCAGTCCCTCCCCCGGTAAAAGCGATATTTACCATATATGAGTATTATACTAAGACTGTTTACTTCTTTACAAGTTCCGTAATGCCGGTAACCAATCCCGCCAGGTTTTGAATTTCCGAAGGAATGATAATCTTTGTTGCCTGCCCGTCGGCAACTTTTTGCAGCGCTTCAAGGCTTTTCAGTTTTATCAGGGGATCATCGGCGTTCACACTCTTGAGCATATTAAGACCGTCGGCAGTCGCTCTCTGGACATTGAGAATTGCCTGAGCTTCGCCCTCGGCCTCGCGAATGGCAGCTTCCTTCGCGGCTTCCGCCTGTAAAATAACCGCCGCTTTCTCCGCCTCGGCCTTGAGAATTGCCGATGCTTTTTGCCCTTCGGCTACAAGAATCACGCTCTGCTTCTCACCCTCGGCCTTAAGAATTGACTCACGGCGTTCACGCTCGGCGCGCATCTGCTTTTCCATCGCTTCCTGAATACTCTTTGGCGGCGCGATATTTTTTACTTCCACACGATTCACCTTAATCCCCCAGGGATCGGTCGCCTCGTCAAGTACGGTACGCATACGGGTATTAATCATATCACGGCTTGTAAGAGTCTCATCAAGTTCCAGTTCGCCGATAATATTACGCAGCGTAGTACTGGTAAGGTTTTCAATAGCGCTCATGGGGTTTATGACGCCATAGGTATACAGCTTGGGATCCGTTATCTGCAAATAAATCACCGTGTCGATCATCATTGTAACATTGTCCTTGGTGATTACAGGCTGAGGAGCGAAGTCGGCTACCTGTTCTTTCAGAGAAACCCTGCTGGCGATACGATCAAGGAAGGGTATTTTTATATTGATACCCGTACTCCATGTTGAACTGTATGCGCCCAGACGCTCAATGACGAACGCGTTTGACTGTGAGACTATTCTGACATTGGAAATGATCACCAGCAGAATAAAAGCCGAAATAAAAATAATTGCGTACATAGATACCTCTCTTGTTAATTTGGATTTTCAATTAAAGCGCGGACAATTGCCATAACGCCTTCTATACGTACTACTTCGCATTTGGTTCCCTCGTTTATGACGGAACCGTCTTCTGAACGCGCCGACCAGAACTGGCCGTTCAATTTTACTTCACCCCTGTCAAACTCGCCGATTTGTCTGGTAACAATGGCGTTTTTACCAACCAGGCTGTCTACATTGGTTTTTTCCCTGCCGGTCTTGAGTTTCTTAATCGCTATGGGGCGTGTAAAAAACAGCAGGACGGCGGATATTGCCAGGAAAATCATTATTTGATAAACAAGGGGTATCGGCAGAAAGGAAAGAAAAACCAGGACAAGCGCCGACAAAGCAAGCCAGACAGTGGTAAGACCAAAGGTAAATATCTCGATCAGGGCAAAAACAAGAGTAAGGGCCACCCAAATCCAGCGAATCGAAATATAGCCAAAATCAGTTAACATTATATTTGATTTTATCACAGAGAAAATATCTGTCAAGGGATCGATACGGAAAACAATTTTTGGAAAAATAGGCTTACACAAAGGCGGAGGCACGAAGATTGGGGCGAAACCCCGCTTTCTCCGTGCCTTGGCGCCTCCGTGCGCGAATTTGGGAAGTATTTTTAGTCAGTTATTCTAGGTTTTCCTTCTTCGTATGTAGCGTTATTCGAGGGGCTTACTTCATACGAGAACGGCGTTCTATGCAAACTCGTTAAAAATTCATCCCAGTTTGCGGGTTTTGGCTTGCCGGAAGGAAAACCGTCAAAGTTTAAAGGTTTGTCGTAATATTTATAATCAATAAAGTTTAACAGCTTAACCATATCTTCCTGCTCCATTCCGTGTCTTTCACGGTGCATGGAAACCATGATATTATTGGGTACACCCAGTAAATCAAATACGGGTTTTGTTTCTTCAAAACACCAGAAGAACCCGGGAACATTCGTCCACTTGTCCCATTCAAACCCGTTTACCATGAATAAGTACCGGTCCGGCGCTGCGCATAAAGCCGCGAGGAAGTGCTGGTCAAAAGGCAAAGCCTGATAACTTGAAAAGGTCTGGAATCTGTGAACAAACCATCCGCCGCCGCTGTCTCCCCTTATAGACATATAACTTTGAGGATTATTACCGTCTACGCTCCAGGAACCGCCGCCATTATAGGAAAAATAACTGCTTAGGCTGTAAGTTTGCCCCGCGCTGTCATAACGCCCAATAGCCAATCCGCCCGCGCCGGAAGAGTTTGGACTGGTTACTTTGAACCTTTCTTCAAAAGCCCCAGCCACCGCAGCCGCTTTCCCGTTTCTTGACGTGCCGGTTACCATAGTTATCGTAGTATTGATTTTAAGCTCATCACCGGCTCCCGCTTCCAAAGCGTCCAATATTTTGCTTGTCGCCCACGCCCAAGCCATCAAAACGCCTGTCCGCGTTTCTACTGTACTTCCATAAGGATATAGGTCATAAAATACCCCTGTTCGAGAGTTATTATCTGAAGCAACAGACCCGGTAGGAGAATTAATAATCGCGTATCCCTTATCTAATGCGTATTGTCTGGGATTTCCCGGCGATCCAGCCAAAAAATCCGTACCATCAACTCCGCCAATTCCTATAATTACCGGCCATCCGCCCGCTGGAGGCTTACCCGTCGGCAAGGTAAAGGAAGCGTTAAAGCTGGCTGTTTCATCACCTACAGTAATTGTTATGCTCAGGGTATTCTCGCTGATGGTG